>Ga0187812_1000470_pt1 | contig 14253 bp, 17 predicted proteins | sample NC_S_2_FD_130582 | JGI IMG/M metagenome (GOLD analysis project Ga0187812, IMG submission 130582) | Wetland sediment microbial communities from Neuse River Estuary, North Carolina, USA - ASW-S_2 | ecosystem: Environmental > Aquatic > Freshwater > Wetlands > Sediment | place: USA: North Carolina... | reverse complement strand
GGCGATCAGCGTCGGCGCGATGGTCAGCCCGCACAGGTAGATGCAGGCGGTCAGCGAGATCAGGTTCGGCTGGGCCCAGAACGTGGCCACGCCGAGCACGGTCAGGGTCAGCGTCACCGCGAACCTGTTCTGGACGGGCGAGCGCCACTGCCTGGACCCGTACCAGAACCCGCCCGTCGCGCTGCCGAGCGCGTACGTGCCGAGGATCAACCCGGCCAGCGGCTTGTGCCCGAAGTGCTGCGCGAACGAGACCGTGCTCAGGTCGATCGACACGAACATCGCCCCGAGCAGCAGGTAGAGCGGAACGAGCACGAACAGGCCCGGCGCGGCGGCGCCCCGTCGGGGGGGTACGGGGCGGCGGAGAGCCCTCCTGTGGGCGGGGGGGTCCGGGGGGTCGTCCCCCCGGGCTAGCACCGGCTCGGTGCTGCGTTCGGCGGCGAACCACAAGGTGCCCGCGAGGCACAGCAGGGCGGAAACGCCGACGCCGGCGGCGGGGAACACCTCGGTGGCCAGCAGCGTCACGGCGGCGGGCCCGACGACGAAGCACAGTTCGTCGGCGACCGACTCGAAGGAGAACGCCGCGTGCAGCCGCGGGGTGCCGGCGAGCAGGACGCTCCACCGGACCCGGACCATGGCCCCCAGGGACGGCATGGACCCGCCCGCGATGGCACCCGGGGCGAAGAACACCCAGGTCGGCGCCTTTAGCAGCACGGCCGCGATCAGCGCGGCGCTGGCGATCGCGAACACCGCGAGCAGCACGAGCAGCACGGGCCGCTGGCCGCGGGAGTCGGCGAGCCGCGCGATCAGCGGTGAAGAGAACGCGTACGCGAGCGAGCCGGAGGCGGACACGGCGCCCGCCACGCCGTACTTCCCGGTGGACGCCGAGATGAGCAGGACGGTCCCGAGCCCGAACATCGACATCGGCATCCGCCCGATGATCCCCGCCGCCGAGAAGCGCCAGGCCCCCGGAATCCGGAAGATGTCCGCGTACGGCCGCAGCGGTCGCGCGAGCAGGCTAAGTGGGGATCGGCCGACGGTGCGTTCTGTGCCGTCAACCCTCGTCATTGTCGCATGACCCCACGATCACGACGATATCGGACAGCCCCCCACCCCGGCCCGGCCACCCCGGCCGCCCTGGTTGGATGGAGGCATGCCCGCCTACGACGCGTTCCTGCTCGTCTCTTTCGGCGGCCCGGAAGGCCCGGATGACGTGATGCCGTTCCTGCGCAACGTCACCCGGGGCCGCGGCGTCCCGGAGGAGCGGCTCGCGGCCGTGGCCGAGCACTATTACGAGTTCGGCGGCGTGAGCCCGATCAACCAGCAGTGCCGGGATCTGCTGGCCGCGGTCCGCGCCGACTTCGCGGTGAGCGACCTGTCCCTCCCCGCGTACTGGGGGAACCGCAACTGGTCGCCCTACCTGGCCGATACGGTGCGCGCTATGGCCGCGGACGGCGTGCGGCGGGCGGTCGCCTTCGTCACCTCCGCGTACAGCTCTTACTCGAGCTGCAGGCAGTACCTGGACGACATCGAGCGGGCCCGCGCGGCCGTCGGGCCGGGTGCCCCGCGGATCGACAAGATCAGGCGCTTCTTCAACCACCCGGGTTTCATCGAGCCATTCGCCGACCACGCGCGGGCGGCGCTGGCCTCACTGCCCGGCGACGTGCGCGAGGACGCCCACCTGGTGTTCACCGCGCACAGCATCCCGGCCGCGATGGCTGAGGCCAGCGGGCCGAGCGGGCGGCGGTACGTAGCCGAGCTCACCGAGGCGGCCCGCCTTATAGCCGAACGAGTCGGTGGTACTCACCCGTGGACGCTCGCGTACCAGAGCAGGAGCGGGCCGCCGTCACAGCCGTGGCTCGAGCCCGACGTGAGCGACCATCTCGCCGAGCTGGCGAAGTCTGGGACCCTCGCCGTGGTGGTGATCCCGGTCGGGTTCGTGACGGACCACATGGAGGTCCGGCACGACCTGGACCTCGAGGCGGCGCACGCCGCCGACTCCCTGGGCCTGGCGTTCGCGCGCGCGGCCACGCCGGGCACCGACCCGCGGTTCGCCTCGATGATCACCGAGCTGGTGCGGGAGCTCATGTCCGCACCAAGCGATACGTGCCCCGCGGGTTGCTGCGGCGGGTCCCGGTGACCGACCCCGGGGCGCTGCTGCGGATCGCGATGGACGCGGCGAGCGAGGCCGGGCGGCTCCTGGCCTCCTGGCGGGGCCACGAGCGCCCCGAGGTCGTCGACACCAAGTCGAGCCCGACCGACGTGGTGACGGAGATGGACCGCCGATCCGAGGCGCTGATCACCGAACGGATCCGCGCGGAGCGCCCCGGCGACACGGTCCTCGGCGAGGAGGGCGGCCAGACCCTGGGCGGGCCGGAAACCTCCTGGGCGTCCGGGGCCTCCGCGGTCCAGGCCCGGGTGCGCTGGGTGGTGGATCCGCTGGACGGCACCGTGAACTACCTGTACGGACTGCCCGACTGGGCCGTATCGATCGCCGCCGAGGTGGACGGGACCGTCCTGGCCGGGGTGGTCGCGGTACCCCGCCGCGGCGAGACGTTCACCGCGGTGGTGGGCCAGGGCGCCTGGCTCCGCCTGGACGGGGACCCGGCGAACGCGGTCCGGCTGCACTGCACGACCGGCGTGCCGCTCGGCCGGGCGCTGGTGGGCACCGGCTTCGCGTACGACCCCGAGGTGCGCCGGGTCCAGGGCGACGTCGTCGCGGACCTGCTACCCCTGGTGCGGGACATCCGGCGCGGCGGCGCGGCCGCCGTGGACTTCTGCTCGGTCGCCGCCGGCCGGCTGGACGCGTATTTCGAGCGCGGCCTGCACTACTGGGATTACGCGGCCGGCGGCCTGATCGCGCGCGAGGCCGGCGCGGTGGTCGGCGGGCTGTCCGGCCGGGCGGAAACCACCTCCATGGCGGTCGCCGCGGGTCCTGATCTGTACCCTCAACTGGACAGATTCCTCGCCAGGCACGACCCGGAACGCGCTGAACGGTTAGCCCTGCGACGACCGTGATTGTCTGTGGACGGAGTTTCGGCGTGGCGCGTGTGCGCTGGGCGCGAACGTGACAGAATTCCCCGCCGGAATCGGGCACAACTAGGGCTTCCAAAGCGTTACACCCGCGCAGTGAATGCGCACTACGGATGAAGGGGGATGGAGTACTCAGATGGCTACCGACTACGACAGCCCGCGGAAGACGGACGACGACCTGACCGAGGACAGCCTCCAGGAACTCCAGGCGCGCCGGATGGACAAGTCATCGAGCACTATCGACCTTGACCCCGACGATGTTGCCGAGTCTCTGGAGCTGCCGGGGGCCGATCTGTCGAACGAGGAACTCTCGTTTCGGGTCATACCGCGTCAGGCGGACGAATTTACGTGTTCGCGGTGCTTCCTTGTGCATCACCGGAGCCAGCTTGCCGAAGACCGCAATGGCCAGCTTGTCTGCCGGGAGTGTGCGGCCTAGGCGTCCGCGGCGGTGATGGGTTCGCTGTCCGGGCCGCTGTGCGTCCTGCGCGCCGCAGCCCGGGTCGCGAGCAGCTTCGCGGCCCCGACGGTAACGCCGGTCAGCACGGACCAGCCGAGCGCCTCGGAGAGCGCCACCTGCGGATCCTCGGGATGCGTGGGAGGCTCCTTGCCGGTCGCCTTGGTCCAGGCGAACGTGACCACCTTGCGGGCGAGGAAGGCGGCGATCATCGCCGCCAGCCCGCTGATGAGCTTGGTGCCGAGATCAGCCTTCTTATCTGCCATCCCACTGCCTCCTTCTAGCCCCGATTCGCGCCATCATGCCACTGGCTCGTGGCCGGCCTGTACCCGGCACCTTTCGATGAAAGCCGCGAGGTCCGCCGGATGCCTCGTGCCGATCAGCCAGTAGGGGACCCCGACCCCCGCGGCCGCCGGATCGACGGCCAGGTAAACCGATTCCCTCAGGTAGGGCCGCGAGTACAGGTGCGCCGCCGGATCGGCGCGAGGGCCGCGCAGCGCGATGGTCTGCGGCTCGTCCAGGGCGACGACCTCCCTGACGGCGGCCAGGGGCAGCACCGCGCCCCCGGCCCGGACCGAGCCGGCGCTCACCTCGACGCGGCCCTGGCCGAGGCTGATCAGGATCGCTACGCATCCCGCGAGCAGCCCGCCGACGATGATGAACGGCCACGGCCCCCGCAGGCCTGCGTACACCGTTACCCCGATGATCAGGGCGCTCGGCAGGGACAGCAGCCACCAGGCGAGCGGGACGCGCAGGCGTTCGCGGTAGTCGGGCATGCAGTCGAGCGTAGTTGGTCTGATGCGCCGCACAGTCGCGCTATTCTCACCGTTCGTGCAAGGAACTGGCCCAGGAAGGAGCCATCGTTGGCCGGCTCAGAACCCGACGTGCTGATCAAGCGCCTGGATCCTGGCGTCCCGCTTCCTTCGTACGCCCATCCGGGAGATGCGGGCGCCGACCTGGCGGCCGCGGAGGACGTCGAGCTGGCTCCCGGTGAGCGCGCGCTGGTGCGGACCGGGCTGGCGATCGCGCTGCCCGCGGGGTACGCCGCGTTCGTGCACCCCCGCTCCGGCCTGGCGGTGAAGTACGGGGTGACGCTGGTCAACACGCCGGGGACGGTCGACGCGGGTTACCGGGGGGAGGTCAAGGTGACCCTGCTGAACACGGACAAGCACCAGGCTGTCAGCTTCAAGCGGGGCGACAGGATCGCGCAACTGGTCATCCAGCGGGTGGAGCGAGCGGTGTTCCACGAGGTAGAGGTGCTACCCGGCTCGGTGCGCGGCGACGGCGGCTTCGGCTCGACCGGCGGGCACCACCCGGTGGGGACGACACCGCCATGACCATCCCCGAGATACCCTGAGCGAAGGTATTCAAGGAGCGTGTGTTGTGTTTCGTCGGCGTCGTTCAGCAGACGCGGGCCAGGGCTGGCCACAGGACCCCGATGCGGGCCTACCCGAAGATGAGCTCGAGGACGACGGGTCGTTCGGCGACGAGCCGGGAAGCGCGGTGCATCCTACCGGGCCCTTGCGCGCCGGAGGCGGCCCGTGGGACGCCGCGGAGGCACATCCCGACACGGACCGCGTAGACCTCGGCAGCCTGCTCGTGCCGCGCGGCGAGGAGCACGACTACGAGATCCAGCTCGTCATGGCCGAACACCAGGGGGCCTGGGTCCGCGTCACCCACGGCGAGAGCGACATGCTGGTCCAGGCGTTCGCCGCCGCGCGCCGGGGCGCCCTGTGGGACGACATCCGGGCCGAGATCGCCGTCGACGTCGAAGGCGCAGGCGGGAAGAGCGAAGAGTCACCGGGGCCCTTCGGGACGGAGCTGATCGCCGAGGTACCCGCCGAGCCCAACCGGCCCGAGTCCGGCCTGCGGCAGGTCCGGTTCGCCGGCGTAGACGGCCCGCGCTGGTTCCTCCGCGCCATGTTCCAGGGCCCCGCCGCCGCGGGCGGCGCGCCTGCCCTGGTGCTCGAGGCGGTGCTCAGGGACATCGTGGTCGTGCGTGGCGAGCATCCGGTACCGCCACGGGACATCCTCGAGCTGCGGCTCCCCCCCGAGGTGCGTCAGGCCTTGGAGGCGCAGATGGAGGGGCAGGAGGAGGGAAACAGGTTCCGGACCGACCTGAACCCCTTCGACCGCGGGCCGGAGTTCACCGAGACTCGTTAGCGCTCAGCAGGCGCGCCAGCTCGTCCTCGACATCTTCGCTGGTCACGAAGAACATCTCGTCACCAGCCTGGAGCGGGTCGTCGGGATGCGGGACCAGCACCCGGCCCTCGCGCAGGATGGCCACCAGCGCGGTGTCCGCGGGCCACTCGATCCCGCCGACGCGCTCGCCCACGAGCGGGGCCCCGGCCGGCATGGTCAGCTCGACCAGGCTGGCTTCGCTACGCCCGAAGGTCATCAGGCGCACGAGGTCCCCGACGCTGACCGCCTCCTCCACCAGCGCCGACAGCAGCCGCGGGGTCGAGACGGCGACGTCGACGCCCCACGACTCGTTGTAGAGCCACTCGTTGCCCGGGTCATTGACCCTGGCCACGACCCGCGGTACCCCGTACTCGGTCTTGGCCAGCAGCGCCACGACGAGGTTGACCTTGTCGTCGCCGGTGGCCGCGATCACCACGTTGCACCGGTACAGCGCGGCGTCGTCGAGCGAGCTGATCTCGCACGCGTCGGCGAGCAGCCATTCGGCGCGAGGCACGCTCTCCACCGCGATCGCCTTCGGGTCGTGGTCGATGAGCAGCACCTCGTGCCCGTTCTCCAGCAGTTCCGTGGCGATGGAGCGGCCGACCGCCCCGGCTCCCGCAATCGCGACTCGCATCAGCGGTCGCCCCCCTGCGCCGAGAAGGCCCAGGAGATCCGCTCGAGATCGCTTTCCCTGGCGATCACGTGAATCACGTCCCCTTCCTGCAAGACGGTGCCCGCGTCGGGCACGAACGCCTGGCCGAGCCGGTCGATGAAGGCGATCCTGGTCAGGGCGCGGGTCTCGAGGGACTTGACCTTCTCACCGATCCAGAGCGGCGAGAAGGCGAGCTCGGCCAGGACGAGCTTTCCCGTGGGGTCGCGCCAGAGCGGCTCGCTGCCTTCCGGCAGAAGCTTGCGCATGATCTGGTCGGCGGTCCAGCGCACCGTGGCCACGGAGGGGATGCCGAGGCGCTCGTAGACCTCGGCCCGGCGTGCGTCGTAGATCCGGGCCGCCACCCGCTCAATCCCGAAGGTCTCCCTGACCACCCTGGCCGAGATGATGTTGGAGTTATCACCGCTGCTCACCGCCGCGAAGGCATCCGCGCGCTCGATACCCGCCTGGATCAGCACCGCCCGGTCGAAGCCGATTCCGGTGACGCGCTCGCCCTTGAAACCCGACCGGAGCTTGCGGAAGGCATCCGGCTCCTTGTCGATGATCGCGATACTGTAGCCTCGGTCCTCCAGGATGTGCGCGAGGGTAGACCCGACCCGCCCGCAACCCATGATCACGATGTGCACGAGCGTCCTCCACGGTGAGCGGGGGTTCCCATTCAGCGCTGCCTCGCCAAACTTATGCCCACAACTTGCGAGAATGCGACCCATGAATTACCGGACTGGTCAGGTCGTGGACGTGACGGTGGGCGAGGCGGCTCACGGCGGCTGGTGCGTCGCCCGCCCGGACGAGGGACCGGTCATCTTCGTCAGGCACGCGCTGCCCGGCGAGCGGGTCCTCGCGCGCGTCACCGACGTCACGACGCGCCTGGCCCGCGCCGAGGCGATCCAGATCCTGGCCGCCTCGCCCGACCGCGTGCCGCCGCCCTGCCCGCACGCGCGCCCCGGCGGCTGCGGCGGCTGCGACTGGCAGCACGCCGCCCTGCCCGCCCAGCGATCGCTCAAGGCCGCCGTGATCCGCCAGCAACTGCGCCGGCTGGCCGGGCTCGACACCGAGGTCACCGTGGAACCCCTGCCCGGCGACGCCGACGGCCAGCCAGACGCGGGCCTCGGCTGGCGGACGCGGGTCCAGTTCGCGGTGCGCGAGGACGGCGTGGCCGGGCTCCGTGCGCACCGCTCGCACGAGGTAGTCGACATCGGCCGGTGCCTGATCGCCAGCCCCGCGATCACGGCGCTCGGGGTCACCGGCCGACGCTGGGAGGGCGTGGCCTCCGTCGAGGCCATCGTCGCCGCGGGATCGGGGGAGCGAGCCGTCATCATCTCGGGGAAGGGTAAGCACAGCGGCGCAGAGATACCGGCCGGCGCCGATTCGGTCCTGCGCCGTTCCGGGCGCGGCCTGACCCCGTTGCGCGGCCGGTCCTACCTGAGCCAGCACGCGGCCGGGCGGGACTGGCGGGTCAGCGCGGGCGCGTTCTGGCAGGTACATCCCGGCGCGGCCGATGCCCTGGTCGAGGCGGTCACCGCCTGGCTCGATCCGCAGCCCGGTGACGTGGCGCTCGACCTGTACTGCGGCGCGGGACTGTTCGCGGGCGTGCTGGCCGCGGCCGTCGGGCCGACCGGGACCGTGATCGGCGTGGAGGCCGACCAGGCCGCCGTCCGGGACGCGCGGCACAACCTGCGGGAGTGGCCCTGGGCGCGGGTCCACCGGGGCGACGTGGCCGCGCTGGTGCGCCCGGAAGGCGCGCGGGTCGCGCTGCCCGCGGCCCGGCTGGTGGTGGCCGACCCGCCGCGGTCAGGGCTGGCCCGGGAGGTCGTGGACTACCTCGGCGCGCCGGAGAACGGCGCGGTCCGCTTTGCGTACGTGTCGTGCGACCCCGCGACGCTGGCTCGCGACATCGGGCTGCTCACCGCGCGGGGCTGGGCCCTGAGCGGCCTGCGTGCGTTCGACGCGTTCCCGATGACCCACCACGTCGAATGCGTCGCCAGCCTGGTCAACGACGCGGCGGCGCCCGCCTAGAGCCTGGGTCAGGAGCCGGGCTGGGCCGGGGCGCCCTTCCCGGTGACGTAATAGCCGAGACCGGGGATGCGGGTCAGCAGGCCCTCGTCTTCCAGGATGCGCAGCGCCTTGGCGCAGGTCTGCCGGGCGTGCCCGTACTGCTGGCTCAGGGTGGTGATGGACGGCGTCGGCATCCCGGGCGCGAGGGTGCCCTCGGCGATCTGCCGACGCAGCATCGCGGCCAGGCGCACGTACGCTCTGGGGTCCGATTCGTCGCTTATCGACACTCTCGTACCGTACTCGATTGGCAATATTGCCAATCGCAACGCTTCGACACTAGTCGAGATTAGACGAGGAAGCAAGAGTGCGTTAACGTCGGAAATCGTCAGGGCCGTCAAGGCCACGCGGAGTCAGACCCCAGGGCAGATGATGATCTTCTACTCTTGGACAGCGCTGAGCGGTACCTCCGAATCCTCCGTCGCGATGGGCATCACCGACGACCGCGGGCGGGCCATGAGGGCAGGCGAGGAGAGCCTGGGGACGGGGCGGGCCATCATCGTCATCATCGAGGCGGTCCGGCCGGCGATGGCCCCGCGAACCCTGGCCCCGTGCTACGTCCGGACCGGTGTGGGCTGGCTGGGCCGGTATACCCACCTGGGCCAGGTCTCCTGGGACAGGTTCTTCATCCCCGGCGGTCCGGGTGATCTGCTCTCGGCTGGCAGGATGGACCCATGAAACTCCGGATCTTCACCGAGCCCCAGCAGGGGGCGGACTACCAGACGCTGCGCGCGGTGGCGCTGGCGGCAGAGGAACTCGGCTTCGACGCCTTCTTCAGGTCTGATCATTACCTGAAGATGGGTGGCGTCTCGGGGTTCCCGGGGCCGACCGACTCGTGGGCCACGCTGGCCGCGCTGGCCGTGGAGACCAGCCGCATCAGGCTCGGGACGCTGGTGACCGCGGCGACCTTCCGGCTGCCTGGCCCGCTGGCGATCACGGTGGCGCAGGTGGACCAGATGAGCGGCGGCCGGGTCGAACTGGGGCTCGGCACCGGCTGGTTCGAAGCCGAGCACACTGCGTACGGCATCCCGTTCCCGCCGCTCGGCGAGCGCTTCGACATGCTGGAGGAGCAGCTCGCCATCATCACGGGACTGTGTACGACGCCGGAGGGCCAGACGTTCTCCTTCGACGGGGCGCGTTACCAGGTGACGGACTCGCCGGGCCTGCCGAAGCCCGCGCAGCGCCCGCGCCCGCCGGTCCTGGTCGGCGGCCACGGTCCTCGCCGCACGCCGCAGCTGGCGGCCAGGTTCGCCGATGAGTACAACGTGGCGTTCTCGTCCGTCAGCGACTCGGCGGCCGGTTTCGCGCGCGTCCGCGAGGCGTGCGAGGCCGCCGGGCGCTACCCGGCGTCCATGACGTATTCGGTGGCCCAGACAGTGGCCTGCGGGAAGGACGAGGCCGAGTTCCGCCGGCGGGCCGCGGCGACCGGCCGGGAACCCGAGGAGGCGCGCGAACACGGGATCGGCGGGACGCCTAGCGAGGTCGTGGCCAAGATCGCGGAGTTCGCCGCGATCGGCGCGGACCGCGTCTACCTGCAGGTGCTCGACCTGACCGATCTAGACCACCTGGAGCTGATCGCGTCCGAGGTGATGCCGCAGGTATAGCCCCGCCCGTCAGCTGCCCGTCCGTCAGCTGCCCGTCCGTCAGCTGCCCGTCCGTCAGCTGAAGGCGCGGATCGCGGCCTTCCGGCCCACGGCGCTGGCCGCCTGGTAGCCGTAGGTGCCCTGCTCGAGCAGTTCGGTGGCGGCACTGACGAGCGCGCCGAGGGCGGCAAACGCGAACGAGCCGCCCACCGAGATCCGGCTCACGCCCGCCTCGGCCAGCTCGGGCACGGCCGGAGCGCCGGCCATGGCGAGCACGTTGACCGGGCGGTCCACCTCGCGGATGACCTGGCGGATGTCCTCGATGCTGCGCAGGCCCGGGGCGTACAGGACATCGGCGCCGGCCTGCTGGTAGGCCTGCAGCCTGGCGATCGTATCGCCGAGGTCAGGCCGGCCGTGCAGGTAGTTCTCGGCGCGGGCGGTGAGCACGAAGGGGACGGGGCCCGCGTGGGCGATGTCCGCGGCCGCCATCACGCGCTCGGCCGCGAGTTGGGCGTCGTAGATCGGGACGTCGTCCCGCCCGCTGAAGTCCTCGATCGAGCAGCCTGCCAGGCCCACCTCGATCGCCAGCCCGATGGTCTCCGCGACGCCAGTCGGGTCGTGCGCGTAGGCGTTCTCCAGATCGGCCGAGACGGGCAGGTCGGTCGCCGCGACGATGATCGCGGAGTGCACCAGGGCTTCGTCCCGGCTCACCGCGCCGTCGTTCCGGCCCAGCGTGGCGGCGAAGCCGGAACTCGTGGTGGCGAGCGCCTCGAAGCCCAGACCGGCCAGGAGCTTGGCCGAGCCCAGATCCCACGGGTTCGGCATGAGGAGCGGTTCGCCCGCCCGGTGCAGAGCCAGGAACCTGCGAGCCTTATCCGCCTGGGTGGTCATGCCCTTAACGTATCGCCACAGGGGCCAGAAGTGACGGGCGGACCTGCTCATATGGCTTGCGAGGCGCTAGGCGCGATGCGATCGTTGAGCGGTGCGCTCAGATTCGGCCACCCTCAGGGCGCGGCTCGTCCTGCCCGGGGCGGTCGCGGGCGTCGTGCTGGTCTTGCTCGGCTCGTTCGGCCTAGGGGCGAGCAGCGGCCAGCACCCCAGCGGGCGGATCGCCACCCTGGGTCTGCCCGTGGGGCTGGTCCTCATCGCAGCCGGCCTGGCCATCCTCCTGTTCTCCGCCCTGGCCAGGCGGGGCAGAACCAAGCCGACCCGGCGGCGCTCTGCGCACGCGGCGGGGTCCCGGAACCAGGCGGGCCACCAGCACCGGGGCGCGGCTTCCGGGGAACAGGACCACGATCAGGTCAGAGTGGGCGCGGCCGGGCGCCCCGAGCGAGATGCAGGCGCACGCTCTCGCCGGGAACGGGAACAGGTGCTGAGCCCGACGACCGTGTACTCGCCGGGGGGCCTGCTCGACATTCCCCGCGATGCCCGCACGCCGGAGTCTGGAGGAGCACCGGAAGGTCCCTGGCCGCAGGGGACCTCTGGCCCGTATGCGCCAGGGCCACTGGGATCCCAGGCCCCCCAGGGACGAGCGGGAGCGCCCTCGCGGCCCCCGTACCAGCCGGGGATGCACCCGGCAGGACCCGGCTGGGTGCCACCGGCCCACGGCAGCCGTCCACCACAGCCACCCATGCCGCCCGGCGATCAGGTGCGCCCTGGCTACGCCAGCTCACCAGGTCAAGCTGCTCCGCCTCGCCCGACCGCCACCGGCCAGGGATTCCCGCCGCGTGCGGCCGATTCCGGTCAGGGGTTCCCGCCGCGTGCGGCCGATTCCGGCCCAGCGTTTCCGCCCCGTCCGGCCGACTCCGGCCAGGGGTTCCCGCCGCGTGCGGCCGATTCCGGTCAGGGGTTCCCGCCCCGTCCGGCCGACTCCGGCCAGGGATTCCAGCCTCGCCCGACTGCCGCCGGCCCGGCCGCCGCTCCGGGTCACGCTGGAGCGCCCGGCTGGCCCACCCCGCCACCCGGCCCGGTCTCCGGATCCCGCGAGGCCGACCCTTCTCGCCCGTCCGCCCCGGGCCGCGGAACCGCTTCGCCGCGCGAACCACAGTGGCCAGGAGGCCCCCAGCCCCCGCATGACGCCGGTCCGGCTGGTCAGGCAGGTCCGCCCGGTCAGGGACCTCGATACGGGCACGAACGACAGCCGCCGGGGCCAGGAAGCGGCGGATGGCCGCCCCGCGGTCCTGGCTACGCGCCGCCAGGTGGCCCCGGCTACGCGCCGCCAGGTAGCCCGGGCTACGCGCCGCCAGGCGGCCCGGGCTACGCGCCGCCAGGCGGCCCGGGCTCTGCCCCTCGCGGCGGTGCTGGTTACGACCCCCCGGGCGGCCCGAGCCACGTTCCCGGCGGCCCTGGCTACGCTCCGGGCGGCCCCGGCTACGCTCCGGGCGGCCCGGGTCCCGTCCCGCCGGGCGGTCCCGGCTACAGGCCCGGTGGTCCGGGCTCCGCTCCGCCCCGCGGCTTCGGCCACGTCCCGCCGGGCGACCCCGGCCATGCCCCGCCGGGCGACCCCGGCTACGCCGCGCCGGGCGGGCGCCGGCCTGGCCCGCCGAGTCCTCCGGGACCGCAGGACGCCCCCGGAACCTTCGTGGGCGGTTATGCACCCGTCATCCGCGTAGACCATCCGGCCCCGCCGGCCGGCGCAGGCCGGACCGGCCAGACGGCACGGCCGGGAGGGTCCGATGGGCCGCCGGACAACGAAACGTTCGTGTACCGGGACCCCAGCGCGCGGGCGGGTTACCTGGCTGACCAGAGGGCCCAGGAGCGCGAGGCGGCCTACTGGTACGACCTGCTGGCAGATCCCGGCGACACCGAGCGGGAAGATGCCCGCGGTCCCTTCGAGCCGTTGTCGCCCTCCAATGGCGCCCCGCCGCGAGAGGCCCGCCAGGAGCCATCAGCGCCGGATGTGATGATGGCGGGACTGGCTGACCACGCCCGGCAGCCGGAGCCGGGCCCGGCCGTTGATGAAGCCCCGGAGGAGCCTGCGTACGCCCAGGCGCGCAAGCTTGAGCAGATCAAGGATCTCTACCTGACCGCCGAAGCGATCGGCGAGGAGAATGTCGACAAGCACTTCGACCAGCTCCTGGCCCAGCAGCGCGAGCTGATCAGCGAGTACTTCAGGCAGTCCGCCGCGGCTAGGCACTCTGATGGCCTGCCGACCCAGGCCGCCGCGAGTCCGATCGAGCCACGCCAGCCCGGCGGCCAGGCCGGCCAGTTCGGGGCCCCGGAGGGCGCGGGCGTCGCCGCCGAACCGCCCCGGTCCTGGTGAGCCAGCTGGTCGTCGCCGTGCTCGGCCTCGGTGAGGCGGGCTCGGTCATCGCCGCCGACCTGGTGGCCGCTGACGTGGATGTCCGCGGGTATGACCCGGCGGTGGCCGCGGCGGAGGGGATTACCGATACCGGCAGCGAGGCCGAGGCGGCGCGGGGAGCCGATCTGGTCCTGAGCGTGAACAGCGCGCAGGCCGCCGTGGACGCCTTCCGGGCCGGGCTGGCAGGCCTGCGCGACGACGCCTTGTGGGCCGACCTGAACACCGCCTCACCAGGCACCAAACGGCGGCTGGCGGCGATCGCCGAGGCCCGAGGCGTGCCGTTCGCCGACGTCGCGATGATGGCGCCCGTGCCCGGGCGCGGTCTGCGCGTCCCCATGCTGGCGAGCGGGGACGGAGCCGCGCGGTTCGCGGGCACGCTGCGACCCTTGGGCGCCGGGATCGAGGTCCTCGACGGCCCGGCCGGGCTCGCCGCCCGCCAGAAGCTCCTGCGCAGCGTCTTCTACAAGGGCATGGCGGCGGCCATCGTCGAGGCGCTTGAGGCCGCCAGGGCGGCCGGGGTGGAACCGTGGATGCGGGAGCACATCGCCGCCGAGCTGACGTCGGCCAACCCGGCCACCGTGGAACGGATCGTGAGCGGCACCGTCAAGCACGCGCGGCGTCGGGCCGCCGAGATGGAGGCGGCCGCGGCCATGCTCACCGAGCTGGGCGTGAACCCGCTGATGGCCAGCGCCAGCGCGGCGGTTCATGAGCGCCTGGCGGCAGCGGCCGACCCCCCAGCGGCCGACCCCCCAGCGGCCGACCCCCCAGCGGCCGACCCCCCGCAGCCGCCGACCCCTGAGCTCAGGCCAGCGGGCCCACCGCTTCGGCCAGGGGCTTGAGGGAATCGGGCTTGGCGTGTAGCGGGAGACCCAGGATGATCAGGTCGGCTCCCGCGTCCCGGTAGGCTGCGGCCTGCTGCACGACGGGCCCCAGGCCCTGGTCCGGGTCGATGCGCACGTTGACCGAGCAGGTGATCTCGTTC
>Ga0187812_1000469_pt1 | contig 14257 bp, 8 predicted proteins | sample NC_S_2_FD_130582 | JGI IMG/M metagenome (GOLD analysis project Ga0187812, IMG submission 130582) | Wetland sediment microbial communities from Neuse River Estuary, North Carolina, USA - ASW-S_2 | ecosystem: Environmental > Aquatic > Freshwater > Wetlands > Sediment | place: USA: North Carolina... | reverse complement strand
CATCCGCTACCTGCTCCAGGCCCAGTATCCCAACGGCGGCTGGCCCCAGGTATGGCCCCTCGAAGGCGGCTACCACGATGCCGTCCCCTACAACGACGATGCCATCGCCCAGGTGATGGTGCTGATGCAAAATGTGGCAGCAGCGCGCGGAGATTTTTCATTTGTGCCGCCGGATCTGCGCGCGAAGGCGCAAGCCGGCTTCGCTCGCGGCCTCCGTTGCATCCTCGCCACTCAGATTCGCGCCAACGGCGTGCTTACCGCCTGGCCGCAGCAGGACGATCCGCTCACCCTTAGTCCAACCTCCGCCCGCAACTACGAGCCGCCCGCCATCTCCGCCGGAGAGAGCACCGGCATTCTCCTGCTGCTCATGGATCTGCCTCATCCCTCCGCTGCGGTGCGGCGCGCCGTCCGCGCTGCCATCGCATGGTTGCGCAAGACCGCGATTGTCGGCCAGAAATGGGAGCGCACGCCCCAGGGGCGCGAGTTAGTTGCCGCGCCGGGCGCTGGCCCCATCTGGGCGCGCTACTACCAGATCGGCACGGACCGCCCCATCTTCGGCGATCGCGATAAGTCCATCCACGATCGGGTCAACGAACTGACTCGCGAGCGCCGCAACGGCTATAACTGGTACAGTGCCGAAGCTCAGCGCGCCCTCGACCGCTACACCGCTTGGAGCGCGCAATATCCGGAGTCGAAATGAAGTCTTTTCTTTGCATACTCGTTCTTTGTGCTGCAGCCGCGCTCACCAGCCAGTCCGCGCTTGCGCAGGCCCTGCCCCTCTCCCAGCGCGCCGCTGATGCCGCCATTGCCCGCTGGCCCGGCGGCCATCTCGACCCCGCCGCCCCGCAGCGCTGGACCTATGAGCTAGGCACACTCCTCGACGGTATGGACGCCGCCTGGCTCAACACCGCCGGCGGCCGCTACTTCGGCTACATCCAGGGCTCCGTTGACGCGCTCCTCGCCCCCGACGGCTCCATCCCCACCTATAAAGTCGACGAGTATCAGCTCGACAGCATCCTCCTCGGCCGCCAGCTTCTGCTCCTCTACCGCGTTACGCAAAAGCCGAAATATCTCAAGGCCGCAACCCTCCTCTACGATCAGCTTCAGCATCAGCCGCGCACCCCCTCCGGCGGCTTCTGGCACAAGCAGCGCTACCCCAACCAGATGTGGCTCGACGGCCTCTACATGGCCGAGCCCTTCTACGCCGAATACTCCTCCATCTCCCACCACCCTGAAAACTTCGCCGACATCACGCGCCAGTTCGTCCTCATCGACGAGCACGCCCGCGATCCCAAAACCGGCCTCCTCTATCACGGCTGGGACGAGTCCAGGCAGCAGCGCTGGGCCAGCAAGGCCACCGGTGACTCGCCCAATTTCTGGGCCCGCGGCATGGGCTGGTACATGATGGCCCTCGTCGACACCATCGGCTACTACCCCGCCAACGATCCCGGCCGCGCGCAGCTCATCGCCATCCTCCGCCGTGAAGCCGCCGCTCTCGCGCGTTTCCAGGATCCCTCAAGCGGTTTGTGGTACGAAGTGCTCGACAAGCCCCACGCCAAAGGCAACTACCTCGAATCCTCCGCCGCATGCATGTTCGTCTACGCGCTCGCCAAAGGCGTCCGCCTCGGCTATTTACCTGAGCATTACCTCGCCAACGCCCAGCGCGGCTATCGCGGCATTCAATCGCACTTCATCAAGTCAGACCCCAACGGCGGCATCTCGCTCACCGACACCGTCAAGTCCGCCGGCCTCGGCGGCAATCCCTATCGCGACGGCAGTTACGCCTACTACATCGGCGAGCCGCGCGTCACCAACGATCCCAAGGGCGTCGGCGCGCTGCTGCTCGCCGCCGTCGAAATGGAAAACGCGCCCAGCGCCACCCTCGCCCGCGGCGACGTCGTTACCGTCGACGGCTGGTTCAACTCCCAGCAGCGTACCGACGCCTTCGGCCACACCGCCGAGTTCCATTACAAGTGGGACACCATGGATAACCCCGGCTACTCATTCTTTGGCCATCTGTTCCGCGACTTCGGCGCCGAAACCACGGAACTCGACGCCGAGCCCACCGCCGCCAATCTTCGCGGCACGCAGGTCTACGTCATCGCCTCACCCGACAACCTCGACAAAAATCCGCACGCCCACTTCGCCAACGCCGAAGACGCCAACCAAATCGCCGCGTGGGTCAAATCCGGCGGCGTCCTCCTCATCATGGAGAACGACACCTCCTTCGCCGACCTCGAGCACTTCAACGTCATCTCCGAGAAATTCGGCATTCACTTCAACAGCGTGCTGCGCAAGCACGGCATCGGCACGCAATGGGAGATGGGCAAGGTCGCCGTCGCCGGCAATGGCCCCATCTTCCACCACCCGCACACCCTCTACGTCAAAGACGTTTGCACCATCTCGCTCCAATCGCCGGCCACCCCGCTGCTCGCGGAGAACGGCGACATCTTCATGGCCGAAGCCAAGTACGGGAAGGGAACTGTCTTCGCCATGGTCGATCCCTGGCTCTACAACGAGTACACCGACGGCCGCAAGCTCCCACCCCAGTACGACAACCTCGCCGCCGGCAAAGAATTCGTCCGCTGGGCGCTCCAGCAAATTCCGCGATAGGGGCTCGATGAAGATCATGCGCATCTTTTCTTTAAAAATTGCCGCGTTGTTTGTTGTCGCTGCGACGGTGGCGTCGGCGCAGGACACGCGCACCGTCACCGAGCCGCGCATTCCCCCCGCCTGCGTCTCCCTGCAAGCCGAAATTGCCGCGCCCAACGGCGTGATTGCTGAAGCCGACGAGCGCAAGCTTGACACCGCGCGCATTCAGGACGCCATAGATCGTTGCGCTGCCGGGAAAGCTGTAATCCTGCGCGCCCGCGGAAAGAAGTACGTTTTCCTTACCGGCCCGCTGACGCTGCGTGCGGGCGTGACCCTGGTGGTGGGTGCGCATACGGTGCTGGGGGCTTCGCGCGATCCGAGGGTCTACGACCTCAAGCCCGGAAGCTGCGGCGTCGTGGCTGAACGCGGCCACGGCTGCAAGCCTCTCATCTCGGGGGACCATGTGGAGGGCGCGGGCATCATGGGCGACGGCGCGATCGACGGTCGCGGCGGCGCCAGGCTGTTGGGGCAAAATGTGACATGGTGGGACCTCGCGCACCAGGCCAAGGTAGTGGATATGCAGCAGAACGTGCCCGCGATGATCGCGCTGCGCCACGCCGACGGCTTTACGATGTACAAAATCACTCTGCGCAACTCGCCCGGCTATCACGTTTCCGTGGGCTTGACGAACGGATTCACGGCGTGGGGCGTGAACATCAGGACGCCGAAGACAGCCCGGAATACCGACGGCATCGATCCGGGTTCATCGCGCAACATTACCATTGCCTACTCCAGCATTAACACCGGCGACGACGATGTTTGCCTGAAGCCGATGCACGGCGCGGGCGTTCAGAACATGTCGGTGCTGCATAGCCATTTTTATGCGGGGCACGGAATGTCGATCGGGAGCGGAACCGACGGCGGCGTGGATCATCTGCTGGTCAACGACCTCACGATTGACGGGGCCGATAACGGGCTGCGCATCAAGAGTGACCCGAGCCGCGGCGGCCTGGTGCGTAACGTCACCTACAGCGACGTGTGCATTCGCAATGTGATGAACCCCCTGGTGTTCACACCGCACTACACCAACTTTACCGGCGACAAGCTGCCGATCTACCGCGACATTGTTCTGAAGAATGTGCAGGTGCTCACGCCGGGAGCGTTCACCTTCCTGGGCCTGGATGCGGAGCACAAGTTGGGGATCAGGCTGGACAACGTGTGGGCCGGCGATCAAAAAAATTCTCTGTTTTACGTAAATGACGCCGCCATTGTGCTGGGCCCGCAAATCGGAAATCTGCAGCCTAGGGGCGAAAATGCAACGCCGGCGGAGATGCCGGGCGCAACCCCGGGCCAGCCGCCGAACTGCGATGCGCGGTTTGTGCCGATGGAGGAAATCCCCACCGCGCCCGAGCTGGCGGGTAAGGTAGAGCCCGAGGACCAGAACCTCTACGTTGCGGCCGATGGGACGGGAGACTTCTACTCGATTCAGCGTGCCCTGGATGTGGCCAGGCCGGGGCAGGTGATTATGGTTTCGCCCGGCGCCTATCGCGAGGTGCTCACCGTGACCAGGCCGAACATTACCATCCGCAGCCACAATCCCGATGCGAGCAAGACGGTCGTGGTGAACGACCGCAGCGCCGGCCGCAACGGCGGCACACTGAATTCCGCCACCGTCAATATCTCCGGCGACAACTTCTTCGCGGAAAACATCACCTTCGAAAACGACTTCAACCGCACCCACCCGCAGCTTCCGCAGGGCTCGCAGGCGCTCGCCCTCAAAGTCACCGGCGACCGCGCCATCTTCCACAACGTGCGCCTGCTCGGCAATCAGGACACGGTATTTGCCGGCAACCGCGGCTGTACCATGAACACCCAGGGCTGCCTTCCCTCGCGGCAGTATTTCTCCGATTGCTACATTGCCGGCAACGTCGACTTCCTCTTCGGCGACGCCAAGGCCGCCTTCCACAACTGCGAGATCCACTCCACGGCCCACGACGGCGGATTCATTACCGCGCAGGGCAAGCACTATCCCGGCGAGGATTCCGGCTTTGTCATCGACCAATGCAGGCTCACCGCCGATCCCGGCGTCACCGGCACGGTCTATCTCGGGCGGCCGTGGCGCCCCTACGCAACCGTCATCTATCTCAATACCGAGATGGACGGCAAGATCGATCCTGCCGGCTGGCGCGAGTGGCATCCCGGCGAGACCCACTCTCTCGACACTGCCTACTACGCTGAGTTCAACTCCACCGGCCCCGGCGCGCACCACGATCAACGCGATCCGCACACCCGCTTCCTTACCCCCGGGCAAGCCAAACAGTACGAGCCTGAAGTTTACCTGCGCGGCAACGACAACTGGAATCCAAACGATTTCCCCAGGCAGTAAAATGGAGTTGTTCTCGCAATAATTTTCTGATCGCTCATCACACCTGCCGGCTCCGCGAACACCGTCCTGCTGGCGTACGAACACGCTGAAAGCTGATAGCTAAAAGCTGAAAGCTGTCTCTCGGAGGAAACCATGAAAACCGTCTTAATGGCCGACCCGGTCCGCTATCCGCGCATGACCACCGATGAGCTGCGCGAAACCTTTCTGCTGACCAACTCCTGCGCGCCCGGCCAGCTCCATCTCAGCTACGTCGATCTCGATCGCGCCGTCGTAGGCATGGCCGCGCCACTCGACAGCCCCATCGCTCTGCCCTCCTATCCCGAGCTGCGCGCCAAGTATTTTCTCGAGCGCCGCGAGCTGGGCGTCCTCAACATCGGCGGCAGCGGCACAGTCACCGTTAGCGGCAAAGTCCACGATCTCGAAAACCTCGACGTCCTCTACATCGGCCGCGGCAACACCGAAGTCAGCTTCGCCTCAAAAGACAAATCCGCGCCAGCCGTCTTTTACCTTCTCAGCTATCCCGCGCACACCGAGTTTCCCGTCGCGCTCGTTCGCAAAGATCAGGCCAGCCCCACAGTGCTCGGCAGCCTCGAAACCTGCAACAAGCGCACCATCTACAAATACATTTATCTTCAAGGCGCGCGAAGCTGCCAGCTCGTCATGGGCGTAACCCATCTCGCCGCCGGCAGCAACTGGAACACCATGCCCGCCCACATCCACATGCGCCGCTCCGAGATTTACATGTACTTCAATCTCGATCCCGGCGCCCGCGTCTTCCACCTCATGGGCCCGCCCGACGAAACCCGCCACCTCGTCCTCGCCGATAAAGACATCGTGATCTCGCCCGGATGGTCGGTCCACTCCGGCGTGGGCACCCGCGCCTACAGCTTCTGCTGGGGCATGGGCGGCGAAAACCAGGACTACGCCGACATGGACCCCGCCCCCCTCGACACAATGCGCTAAAAACAGGGAACCTCGTAGCGCCGGTCTCCTGACCGGCTGTAGCGGGGGTCTCCAGACCCCCGCCGCGCGCGCGCCGTCCCCACCGCAAACCCGCAAGCAACTCCGGCTGCCTACAACTAAAGTTGCTTGCCCCGCGCCCCGAATCAGGTACAAGATGAGATCAAGAGTCTCCCCATGTATCGCCTTTCCCTCGCCCTCCCGCTGTGCCTGGCCTTCGTGCCGGTGCACGCCAATGCTCAGAATCTCTCACCACGGCCAGTCAGAATTGTGCTTGCCACGGCCCCCAATCTTTCTTCCAGCATCCGCGTCATGACCGCGGCCTATTCCGCCTCCGGCGCCATCGTCGCGCTCGATGCCCACACCATCGTCATCGAGCCCAGGATGCCCGCCCCCCTCTGCGCCGTTCCCAAAGACGCCGATGGAAAGACCACCTGGTCCTACTACGCCTTTCCCCTGGCTTCCATCACCGTCCCGCTCGACATCGTCGACGACAAGCTCATCGGCGAAGACACCGTCTTCACCAACCCCAACGCGGTAAAGACCTACAGGCCCGGCCAGGTGGGCGAAACCACCATGGTCATCGTCGCCGGCCTCCCCGGCAAGCAGTTCCACACCCTCGCTTACGATCGCGACAAGTTCCTCAACCTCGGTCCCGGCCCCCATTCCGCTTCGGAGTACGGCGAAGCCCCCGACGACACCGAGGCCTTCGCTCTCACCTTTGCCGATCGCGCCGCCGCACAGGCCTTCTCCCAGGCCCTGCGCAATGCCGTCATCCTCGCCCGCGCCCAACTCGCTCAGCGGTAGATAGAGGTCTGGATTTGAACTTTTCTGAGGAGTTTAAGACTTCTGAGATGAAGCTGAGAGCTGACAGCTGACAGCTGAAAGCTGATAGCTCTCAGCCATCAGCCATCAGCCATCAGCTTTCAGCAGGTCGCGGGTCCCCCATCCTTCGCACTGCCGGAGCCCCCGCGGACAGGTCTTCATCCGCGCGGCGGAGCCTCATCGTGCGAAGGGTGGGAATCCATAAGTCTGAGGCTTCAAGAAAAAAACCAACCTTCGTGTAGCGAAGGTTGGCTGGCTGAAAGCTGAGAGCTGAAAGCTAAAAGCTGCCTTCACGCGTTATACGTCCCCGACGAAACCCTTCCCCCGTGCCCCGTCCAGTTCGTATGGCTGAACTGTCCGCGCGGCTGGTCCACGCGCTCATACGTGTGCGCGCCAAAAAAGTCCCGCTGTGCCTGCAGCAGGTTTGCCGGCAGCCGCTCCGCGCGGTAGCCGTCGAAGAACGCCAGCGCCGTTGAGAACGCCGGCGTCGGCACACCCAGCTTGATCGCATGTCCCAGCGCCTTGCGCCATGAAGCCTGGTACTTGTTCACCGCGCGCGAAAAGAACTTGTCCAGCAGCAGGTTGTCCAGCTTCTTGTTCTTGTCGAACGCCGCCTTGATCTTGCCCAGGAACTGGCTGCGAATGATGCATCCGCCCCGCCACATCAGCGCGATCCCGCCCATGTTCAAATTCCAGCCGCACTCCTTGGCCGCCGCCCGCAGCAGCATGTAGCCCTGCGCATAGCTCACAATCTTCGAGCAGTACAGCGCCCTCCGCACGTCCTCGATGAACTTCGTGCGATCGCCCACCTTCGCCCGCGTCCGCGGCCCGCGCAGAATCTTCGCCGCCTCCACACGTTCGTCCTTTAGCGCCGACAGGCACCGCGCAAACACGCTCTCGCCAATCAGCGTCACCGGCTGCCCCGTATCCAGCGCGCTGATCACCGTCCACTTGCCCGTGCCCTTCTGCCCCGCCGTGTCCAGAATTTTATCCACGAGCGGTGTCCCGTCCTCATCCTTGAATGCAAAGATCTGGCTCGATATCTCGATCAAATAGCTGTCCAGCTCGCCCTTGTTCCAGTCGCTGAAAACGTCGTGCAACTCGTCCGCCGTCAGACCCAGCCCGTGCTTCAGCAGGTCGTAGGCCTCGCAAATCAGTTGCATGTCGCCGTACTCGATGCCGTTGTGCACCATCTTCACGTAATGCCCGGCGCCGTCCTCGCCCACCCAGTCGAAGCACGGCGTCCCGTCCTCCACCTTCGCCGCAATCGCCTGGAAGATCGCTTTCACGTGCGGCCACGCCGCCGGATTCCCGCCCGGCATAATCGACGGCCCGCGCCGCGCGCCCTCTTCGCCGCCTGAAACCCCCGTCCCGATAAACAGAATCCCCTTGTCCGCCAGGTACTTCGTCCGCCGGTTCGAGTCCGTATACAGCGAGTTGCCGCCGTCAATAATAATGTCGCCGGCCTCCAGATACGGCAGCACGTGCTCGATCATCTGGTCCACCGTGTCGCCGGCCTTCACCATCAGCATCACCCGCCGCGGCCGCTTCAGCAGCCTCGCGAACTCTTCGATGGAGTGCGCCCCCACCACCTGCGTCCCCTTGGCCTCGTTGGCCACAAAGTCGTCGACTTTCGAGACGGTGCGGTTAAAAACGGCCACCTTGAAACCGTGGTCGTTCATATTCAGCACAAGGTTCTGCCCCATCACGGCAAGTCCAATGAGGCCAATATCACACGTTGCGTCTGGCATAGCTCTGCTCCGAATCGAGATTGTATCACCGCATTTTTGCGTCGATTCTCATTGTAAATCCCGTGGTCTGACCTCGCAGGAGCGCCCCAAAACCATGCGCCAGCCATTCTCAGCGAACCGCGGCGCAGTCAGGAAATCCTAAAGCCTGAGATTTGACTGAAAGCTGAAAGCTGTTTTTCAATGCATCGCTGAAGACCCTGGACCCGCACCCGGACGGCTCTTATCCAGCAGAAACGCCAGTGCGATCAGCACCACCGACATCCACGCCAGCTCCATGTACACGTCTTGGTAGCCCTGCGTCGTGGCCTGCTGGATGAGCTGGTTGTACATCTGGCCCAGCGCCAGCCCCGTCGCATTGGCGCTGCCCGCCGCGTGGTTGAAGAACCCGGTCATCGCCTGCAAATGTTGCTGGTAGGCGATCGATCCCGGCTGCATGCTCTGCTGCAGATGCTGCTCGTGCCACATGGCCCGGCTGGTCACCTGCGCATTGGTGATCGCGATCAGGATGCTCCCGCCCAGGTTGCGCACAAAGTTGATCAGCCCCGCCACCTGGTTGCTCTGCTCCTTGGGCATGCCGATGTACGCCGCATTGGTGATCGAGATGAAACAGAACGGCAGCGGCAGCATCTGCACCACGCGCAGCCACGAGGCCTGCGCAAAGCTCATCTGCATGCTGGTAACCACGGCCGCGTAGCGAAAGGTCAGAACGAACAGAGTGAAGCCCACCAGCGTCAGAGTGCGCGCCGAAAACCGGCCCGTGGCTATTCCGGCCAGCGGCATCATGATCACCAGCGCGATGCCGCCCGCCGTCAGCGCCAGGCCCGCGGTGGTCGCGTTATATCCCAGTATCTGCTGCGTGAACTGCGGTTGCAGCACGGTGTTCGCGTTCAGCACGCCGCCCACCAGCATCATCAGGAAGCAGCAGATTGCGAAATTCTTGTACTTGAAAAGCTTCAGATTGATCAGCGGCTGCTTCTGCCGCCACTCCCAGATAAACAGCGCGATCAACCCGCCCACGAACAAGAAGGCGAACAGGCGAATGAAATCCGACTGGAACCAGTCGTTCTCCTCGCCCTTGTCGAGCATGATCTGCATTGCTCCCATCGAAAGCGAGAGGAAGCAGAGCCCCATGTAATCCATGTGGCGCAGCCGCGAGCGGTCCGGCTTGATCCACGGCGGATCGTCCACCAGCCGCGTAACCATGATGAAAGCCAGCACGCCGATGGGAATGTTGATGAAAAAAATCCAGCGCCAAGAGAAGTTGTCGGTGATCCACCCGCCCAGCGTCGGGCCAATCGACGGCGCCAGCACTGCCACCAGCCCGTACAGCGCAAAGGCCTGCCCCCGCTTGTGCGGCTCAAAGCTGTCCGCCATGATGGCCTGCGCCATCGGCTGCATGCCCCCGCCGCCCGCTCCCTGGATGATGCGGAAGATGATCAGCAGCGGCAGCGACGGCGCTATGCCGCACAAGAAGCTCGCGACGGTGAAAACCGTAATGCAGAAAACAAAAAAATTGCGCCGCCCCATCAGGTTTGAGGCCCACCCGCCCAGCGGCAGCACAATCGCGTTCGCTACAAGATAGCTGGTCAGTACCCAGGTGGCCTCGTCCGGGCTGGCCCCCAGGCTGCCGCCGATGTGCTGCAGCGCCACGTTCGCGATCGAGGTGTCCAGCACCTCCATAAACGCCGCCAGCGCCACCGTCGCGGCAATCAGCCAGGGATTGACGCGCGGCTTCCACATCGCGTGCGGATCGGCCATCGTCACCGACGGCCCATTGGCCCCGCCTGCTCCCGGTAACGCTGCTTCCGATGCGGACAAAAAACTGCCTCCCTCAAGTCGTTGCTGCTAGTCGTTGCTTCTGGGGCGGCGGGCTCTCCCGCCGCCGTCGCGGCCCTCACGTTTAGGATGCAAGGCCTTTGTTTTCTGGAACGGCTGCGTGTTACGCCACAGCCGGATACCGAAGCCGGGGAACTGGGGCCACGGTCGTAGGTACTCTAACTAGATTCACTTTGGATCGTTTTAGGTGCAGGAAATGATCCCTGCTCTCAGCCTTCAGCTTTTTGTTGCCGGTTTGCAATTCTCAGTTCGCACCGCGATCATGAGCTGAAAGCTGAGAGCTGAAAGCTGCTACTCCGGCCGTCCCGTGTAATGCTCTTTCGCGTGCACCGCCTGATGATCCTCGCGCGACTCCAGATGCGTGGTCACCTCCGCCGGCGTCTCCAGCTCCTGCGACACGCGTTCCTCCACCACCGTCGCCCTTCTGTGCGCTTCGCCCAGCTCCATCGCGTGCGGAAACAGCAGGTGCACTTCGATGATCTGCCGGTACCCGGTCGTCCTGAAGCGCACGCCGTGATATTCGATGCCCAGCTCCGCGCACACCGCATCCAGCCGCGCCCGGATGCGGTGCCCCACCTCCGGATCGGAGTAGTCGAGCAGCCCCTTCAGCGACTGCCCCACCAGCCGTCCGCCCGACCACAAAATATTCGCGGCCACCACCAGCGCCACCAGCGGGTCCAGCGGCTTCCATCCCGTCAGCATCACCAGCAACAGCCCCGCCACCACCCCGAAGCTCGTCCAGCTATCGGTCAGCACATGCTTGCCGTCCGCTTCCAGAATCAGCGAGTGCGTGCGCCGCCCGATCTTCAGCAGGTACCAGCCCAGCCCCGCATTCAACACCCCCGCCGCCACAATCAGGATCACGCCGCTGCCCAGATCTTCAAGCACCAGCCCGCGCCGCCACTTCTCAATGGCCGTGAATACAATGCTCACCGCGGCCAGCACGATCATCGCGCCTTCAAATCCCGCGGAGAAAAACGTGATGCGCTCGTATCCGTACTGGAAGCGCGGCACAGCCGGCCGCGTGCTCAGCCACAGGCTGAAGGTGGCAAAACCCACCGCCAGCACGTGCACCACCGATTCCGCGGCATCGGAAAAGATCGCCGATGAGCCGGTCACCATGAAGGCCGTCATCTTGCCGGCCAGCATCAGCGCCCCCACCACCAGCGAAAGCCGCATCGCAAACCGCGCGTCGCGCATGTCAGCGCCGGCGGCGGGTTTCCGTGGTTCCGGAGTGTTGGTCATATCGCTTGTGCAGCGGGTGCGCGGCGAGCAGTCAGGAGGGTCAATTCGGCGAGCGACGATTCTCGTGGCTTGTCAGTTCGCGGTCGCCGCCGGGCTCCGCCGCTGCGAGCTATCGACGAACCACGAACCACGAATCACGAACCACGGCCTCTCAGAACGGTATATCGTCGTCCGAGATCTCCGCCGACTGCGCAACCTCGTCCTGGCCTGCCGGCGGCCGCTGATCGTAATTCGACGAAGAGGAAGTGCTGCTCGAACGGCTGTAGCCCCCCGAGCCCTCTTCGCGGCCCGACAGCAGCGACAGATCGTTGACGATGATCTCGGTGCGGTAGCGCTTCTGGCCCGTCTCCTTGTCGTCCCAGCTATTGGTCGTGATCTTGCCCTCGATATACAGCTTCGAGCCCTTCTTCACGTAGTCGCGCACAATCTCGGCGGTGCGGTTAAAGGCCTTCAGGTTGTGCCACTCGGTCCGCTCCTGCCAGTTGCCCTGCGCGTCCTTTTGCCGGTCGCTGGTCGCCAGCGTGAAACTCGCCACCTGCACGCCGCTCGCCGTCGAGCGCACCTCCGGGTCCTTGCCCACGTTTCCCAACAGAATGACTTTATTGACGCTCTTCGCCATACATCTGCTCCTTGCTGCTTGCCTTCCGGCGGCTGGCGGGCCGCGATGCAAGCCAAATCTTACTATAAGGCGTTCCCCCACCCATTCTCCGGCCACAACCGCGGGCAGGAAACCACGAACCCCAGGCAGGTGGCCCACTCACTCTGGTATCGGAAGCTGTGCCCCGTCGGGGCACCCTCTGGGTCGGCGGTCTTATCGCGATGAGCGGGTCCTCGGGCAGTGTCATCAAGTCGAGGGTGCCCCCGCTCCCTCGCACTTCGGGACCGGGGATACCAGGGACGCCGGCCCCGAACCCCATCCACACGCCCGCGGAAGAAGCATTGCCTATCGGACGGCTGAGCGTGGGAGGTTCCCCATGTCTCCAACACCGGGAAACATGGGGCGCCCGGTTGGCGACTTCGGACCGGAGGCATCCGGCCGGCGCTTAACTTCGATGTTGACAAACTTGGCGGGTAACGGTTCAATGGCTGAAACCAATCGCTGAGACTGGCGAGCTTCCCTCACGACAAATCTGCTGGGCCCACTGGAAGCACGGATAAGAAGAGCGGTTTACCCTTTCCCAGGCTGCGCTGCCGTACCGGGTCCGAGTCCGTCTGCATATCCAAATCCTGACCTGAGGTGTGGAATGACCGGAGCAGGAGTGAGCCGCGTCGTGGTAGCGATTTTCTTTTCCCTGACCAGTGGAGCAGCTCCATTACTGAGCCAGACGTGGCAGCAGAAGTACTGCCAGGCCCCGCTGAACCCGCCGCAACAGGGCAAGTGCATCAATAAATGCGCGCCGGGCACGCATTCGGTGGGGCCGCTCTACACGTCCCCGGCCCAACTGAACGGGAGCGGGCCGACACCGTTATGCCGTTGCGTTCTCAATGGCACAATCACGCCGCCGGTCTCGTATGTGCACGTGCACAGCATTTCCGGCGCACAAACGCCGGAGACGGTGTTGGACAACGGCAACGGGAGTGTGCAGGTGTTTACGGGCGAGCCGATCACGATCACGGGGTGCAACTTCGGCAGCTCGGGCTCGCTGGGGCTTACCGGGGCAGGGAATCCGAAAACCATTCCGGTGCCGCCGACCCCCAACACTCCGCATCCGTGGAGCGACGGATCGATTGTGGTCACGGTGACACCGGAGATGATCTCAGGGCCGATGACGCCCGGCAGCACGATTGGCGTGGGAAGTCTGGTGGTGGAGGCCAGGGACGGGAATAGCAACATCTTCACCCTGGACATTGGGTGTACCCAGACAGCGGGTACGGGGGTTACGCCGGGATCGGCGGCGCCCGGCGACACGGTACAACTGAATGGGTGTGGCTTCGGAGTGAGACAAGGCAGCAATACGCTGAGTCTGGCCAGCGCCAGTAATACCGTGAGCACCCAGGGCGGCCCTGAGCCGGAGAACATTTCGGTTACCAGCATCACCGCATGGAACGACCTCGACGTAGCGTTTCAGATTCCGGCGGGCACGCCGGCAGGCACGTATAACGTGGACGAAAACGGCAAGCCGACGGGGGCGACGGTGACCGTGACCGGAGCGGGAAGCACGGCCGGGGCGGGTGGAACTCAGTCGGGCGCCATCGGGTTGGCGAATCCGCAAGGTCAGCAGTTCACCACTCCACTTCCGCCGCTGAATTCGAGATTTCCAGGAGTGATCTTTCAGTACACGTTCTTTCCGCTGACCGCGGTGACGACGGGAATCTCGCCCCCGGCGCCGCAGGTGTGGGCGACCTTCAACACGCAGACATCGATCCCGGTGCTGGTGGCGACCAACAACGCCACCACGCTTCCCCTCATGATCTGGCAGGACTCGCAACCTGTCTCGTGCGATTCCAACGGCCCTCGGGACATGAGTCCCGATGGAAACGTGGGCCAGTGGGTACAGGTGCCGGGGAACGCCGTCAACCTGGCGTTCGGCATGTCCGAACAAGTGATTCAAGTGCCGGTCACCCTGGCGCCGGGGACAAACTACCTGGGCCTGGGCGGGTCTGACAATCTGCTGGGCTACCAGGCCGAGGTCTTGCAGCAATGCCACAACCAGGGCAGTTG
>Ga0187812_1000468_pt1 | contig 14258 bp, 13 predicted proteins | sample NC_S_2_FD_130582 | JGI IMG/M metagenome (GOLD analysis project Ga0187812, IMG submission 130582) | Wetland sediment microbial communities from Neuse River Estuary, North Carolina, USA - ASW-S_2 | ecosystem: Environmental > Aquatic > Freshwater > Wetlands > Sediment | place: USA: North Carolina... | reverse complement strand
TGATGATCGAGCCCACCGAGAGCGAATCGCTGGAAGAGCTCAACCTCTTCATCGAAGCCATGCGCTCCATCGCGCGCGAAGCCGCAGAAACGCGGGAGGTGGTGAAGACTGCGCCGCACTCCACGCGCGTCTCGCGCCTCGATGAAGTCCGCGCCGCCCGCAATCCCGTGCTGCGGTGGAAAAAGCAGGGAATAGGGACTAGGGAATAGGGAGAATTCTCGCGGCTTTCAGTACATCATTCACGAAGAGGTTCCGTCCCCTGAAAGCGTAAAGAAGAACGTTGCTCCTTCTCCCGGCTTGCTCTCCGCCCAGATCTTCCCGCCGTGGCGCGCAATAATCCTGAACGCAGTCGTTAACCCCACGCCGGTGCCGGGAAACTCGCTCTGCGAGTGCAGCCGCTGGAATGGGCGGAAGAGCCGGTCGGCGTAAGCTGGGTCGAAGCCCGCGCCGTTGTCGCGCACAAAGTACACCGTGCCTCCCTGCTCCAGCCGTAACCCGAACTCGATTGCGGCGTCCTCCACCTTCGACGTGTACTTCCACGCATTGCCAAGCAGGTTCTGCAAGACCACGTGAAGGAGTCCCTCGTCGGCCACCGCGCGCGCTCCCGCTGCAATAGTGCAACGTACGCAGCGCCCGTGCTCCTCCGCCTGCAGGTTGTGCAAAATCTCCCCGGCCATCTCGCTCAGGTCGACCTCGGCGCGGTGCAGCGGCGTGCTGGTGGCCCGCGACAGGTTGAGCAGGTCGTCGATCAGCGCCGCCATCTTCTGGCTGCCCTCGAACAGCTTGCCAATCAGCTCGCGATCTTGCGGGCGGGTTTCCTGCATCGTGGCCTGCAGCAGGAACGCGATATTGCTGATGTGCTGTAGCGGCCCGCGTAGGTCGTGCGCCACGGAATACGAAAACGCTTCCAACTCCTTGTTCGCAGCGGTCAGCTCCGCGGTGCGCTCCTGCACCCGCTGTTCCAGGATGCTGCGCGAATGCTGCAGCGCCCGTTCCCGCTCCTGGATCTGCTCCAGCATCTCGTTGAACGAACTCACCAGCAGCGCCAGCTCGTCGCTGGAGCGTGGCATCTCCGCGCGCACCGAGTAGTCCCGGTCGCGGCTGACGATCTGCGCCGTCTCCGCCAGTCCGGTGAGCGGCGCCGTCACCAAGTTGCGTGTGGCCGAGGTAACCAGCAGCGCAATCGCAAAGCACAGCAGTAGAATCACGGCAGACAGCAGCCCGAACTGTAGTGCACTGTGCAGCAGCCCGCTGGTCTCGGCCAGCAGATACACCGACCCCAGTTCCTTGCCCTCGAACTCAATCCGCCTGCCCAGTAGAATGTTCCGGCCGCGAATCCAATAGCCCCACCGCTCGCCGGGGCGCAGACTATCGCGCATCGCGGGCTTTAGCGACTTGTCGCGCGAGTACTGCGCAAAGCGCGCGCCGTCCGGCCGCAGCACCACCGCCCACTCGATCTGCGGCGACTGCCGCATTGCCGAGAGCGTGCTCTCCGCTGCCTGCTGGTCGTCGAAGATCAGCGCCGTCACGCTGTTCGCGCCCACGATCGCCGCCTCCGTGCTCAGCGACCCGATCAGGTCCTGCCGCAGCGTGAACAGGTCGTAACCGAGAAACGCGAAATACGCGCAGAGCAACGCCGTCCCGCTCACCATCACGTTCATGCGTGTCAGCTTGCCGGCAATTGACGGGGAGTTCCACAGCCTCATTGCGGACCTCCCGGCGGGCCGCCCTTAATCGAAACGGCCACGCGCAACAGTTCCGAGCTGAGCACAAGTTTGGTGCGGTTCACGGCGTCCAGGTTCACGGCAAAGCGCACGTGATCGCCCTGGAACAAAAACTGGATCATGCCCCCAAGCTCCAGGAAATCCGGCGCATCGCTCACGGTCAGCACGTTCGTTCCAGCTATAATCGCCAGGTCCTCGCGAATCGCGGCGCCCTCGTACGGGCTGATAAACACAATGTCGCAGTTGTGTGCTTGGGTCGCATCGGCGATGCGCAGCACATGTACGCGGCGGCCATCGATCGACTCATTATCGGCAATTTCATCCATCGCGCGGCCAATCGGATCGCGGCCCAGTATGCAAATGTTAAACACGGAGCCGGATTGTGCTGCCGGGCCGCCCACGATGCGCATGAACTTGCCAAAGTTGAATAGGTACGCGGCCTTTACTTCGTACTCCGAGGGCTTGGCCTGCGCCCACGCGCCGCTCGCCAGCAGGCACAGCCATACCGCGGCCATCCAGCGCATCCAGCCGCGTGCGCGGTTGCAACGCGCCCTGCGCGGTTGCGCGATGGGTACCACTGGCGCCATGTTCCTCCGGTTGAACCGGCTGCTCATCTCTTTTATTGCAAACGCCCGCGCCCCGTCGCCAGCAGAAAGCGCCGCTGAGTCCGGGGTTATTGCGATTGTGTCCAGGTAATTCCGCCGAACACCTCGCGGCGAATTCCCACCGGATTCCCATTATCGCCGGTGAACTCTCGATGCGAAGGCTGCAGCAGATTGCGGCCCGCGACAAAAAACCGCCACTGTTTGCCGGCCTGCCAGCTCAAATGCGCGTCGCCGGTGGTGTAGTCCTTCACCGATTGCGCCGGCAATCGGCTCACGTAGCGCAGGTCGAGATCGAGCTCGAGGCCGCGCGGCAGTCCGAAGTACGATTGCAGCGTCGATTCGCGATGCGGGCTCGATCCGTTGTAGCCGGCGGCATAGTTTGCGTTCGTGCTCCCCGCGTACGCCGGCCGCGGCTGCGTCTTGATGTGCAGGTACGAGTAGTTGCCCTTCAGATTCCACCAGGATGTGGGCTTCCAGTCCGGCGCAATTTCAATGCCGTCGGTATTGCCGTCGATGCCGTTGGCGTACGGCACATTGATCAGCAGCGCCGCGATCGGATTCGCGATCGGCACAATCGAAAGATTGCCGTAGCTTTCGAGCTTCTCGTAGCGATTGTGAAACGCCGCCACGTCGACGAACAGCTTGCCCGTCAGCAGTTGCCGGTAGCCTGCCTCTTCGCCCAGCAGCACCTCCGACTGGAACGACGGATCGCCCTCGATGCGAACTAGAATCGCCGGATTGGACGAAGCGACGCCGGTAAGCTCCAGGTCCTGGTCCAGCCGCCCCGGCGTGCGTACCGCGCGCTGCATGCCGGCCCACAGCGTCACGTGCGCCGCCGGATTCCATAGCAGCCGCGCGTCCGGCTGATATTCAAACCGGCTGAAGTTGTTGTATTCCAGCTTTGTTCCCAGCTCCAGGCTGAGCGTGTCCGGGATCAGGTGGATGGTGTCCTGCCCAAAGAGACTGTAGATGTAATCCATCTGCCGATGCGGCAAAAAATCCACCGTGGGCTGCGTCTGGATAAAGTAGCTGGGGCTCAGCCGCGCCCCCGCGCCCCAGATAAAGTCCTCGTGGAAGGCCGCGAAGTGGTGGATGAAATCGAAGTCGATGGTATTGCGCGTCTCGCCGAACTGCGGGCCCTGCCGGTTGGTGCGATCGAAGTATGCCTGGAAACGGAAGTCCGAGTGGTCGGCGTACTCATGGTTCCAGTGCAGCAGCACGTCGCCGCCTGACACTGCCTGCGTTCCGTCCACCGAACCCTGCATCGCCGGATTGTAGAAGCCCACGCCCACCTGCTGGCCGGAGTGGCCCATGTAGAGATCGCCCTGCAGCGTCACCTGGTTGTTCAAGGTGGGCGTCCAGTCCGCGCGAAAGCCTCCGTGCGACAGATCCCAGTGGTCGTATCGGTCGAAGTGCGGATTAATCTCCGGCTCGCGCACCAGCCCATGCGCGTAGAGCCGGTACTGGAGATGTTTGCCGTGCCGCCAGCCCGCGCGCAGCGTTCCGTTAAAGCGATCCACATGTCCTGAGAGCCCGTTGCCCAGCACACCCTGCGTATCGGCGCTGTTCCTAGTGATGATGTTGATGACGCCGTTCACCGCGTTCGCACCCCAGATCGTCCCGCCCGGCCCGCGGATGATCTCGATGCGATCGATGTCCTGGAGCGGAACGTCCTGCACGTCCCAGTACACGCCCTCAAACAGCTCCGTGTAGGCGCTGCGCCCGTCGATCAGCAGTAGGACGCCCCGCGAAAACTGGCTGCCGAAGCCGCGAATCCCCACCGCCCACTGGTTGCTCTGCATCTCCGCCACTTCGACGCCGGGCACGGTGCGCAGCAGGTCAGGAAGGGTCGTTGCCCCGGAGCGACGGATATCGTCCTGCGTGAGCACGTAGATAGCCGCCGGCGTGCGCCACACTCCCTCTGGCTCCTTTGAGACGGTGGTCACTTCGATGTTCCCGAGCTGTTCCAGGCTCAGGGATTTGAGTTGCTGAGGGGCCGCCGGGGAGGATGGGAGAGATGCGCCCACCGCCTGCAAAGCGCAGACGAGCAGACAGCACGCAAGGCAAGAAACACGAACGCAGGCCATTCGCGATAAGGGATCCTGAGCCGTTGGGGGGGCGGCAAAATTCCAGGGTCTTTACTAAGAAGCCGGCTCGGCCCGATTGGTTGCCCGAAGACATGGAAACGCCGATACGGGTTTTCCGGCGCTTATGTCTCCTGCCGCTTCGTGGAAATTCCCGCGGGGCAGGGAACTAGCCGGCACACTGTCTCAAGCAATTTGGCCGGCTGTCCTTTACGGACAAACGCGGCTACGTAGGGCTCGATGTCGGCGGGCAGGCTCCACAGGTCCGAGAGCAGCACGATCGGCGCGGCGGGATACTGCGCGCGAATGGCCTGCGCGATCTCGACCGCCGTTTTGATGGAGTGCAGCTTGTAGTCCAGCAGAACGATCCGGATCGGCTCGTCGAGGGGAAGATCGACTCCGAGAAACTTCACCAGCCCCGGAACCGGCTCCAGTTCCGCCTGCTGCATCAACAGCCCGTAGATCTCCAGGTGCGTGGGGTCGTCATCGACGATCAAGACCTTTACCTGACCTTGCGTCAACGCTGCCTCCACACCCGGCCAAGCCGAAGGTGTGCGTAGAATATCCGCGCCGCAAATGCCGGTCAAATTGCGCGGCTAACAATATTGTGGACGCAATGAAAAGTTTGTGTCGAGGGGAAATCGAGGCTCGCCAGCTATGTACGGGCGTCGCTGCTTCGCTTGCGGAAGATCGCCTTCACCTCGTGCCGCCAATGCTCGCCCAGCGCCACCAGCTCCCACTCCACTTCCGGGGAAAAATAGCGCAGCACCGGCTCGTTGGCGGGATGAATGCGCAGCGCCGGCGCGGCCAGCAGCAGCCGCGGCGCCAGCGGCGAAACCTCCACGCCGTCAAAATATCCGGCGCGCTCGAAGGCGGAAAGCGTCTTGCCTCCACTGGCCGGCTGGCGGTCGGCATTGAGCGCGCGCACCCGCATCCAGTAGTCCAGCGCCTGCAGCGGCAGGTGCAGGTCCTCGTTGGCCTTCAGCTCGATCACCGCCAGCCGCCCCGCGCGATCCAGCGTGAGCAAGTCCAGCATCCCGCGGTCTCCGGATGAGAGCGCCGGCACCTGCGTGTAGAGCAAATCGCCCCGCAGCCCGGGAAAAAGCTCCGCGATCCCCGCCCGCAGTTTCGACTCCAGCCACCGCTCCGGCTGCATGCGGAACAGCGGATCGGTCTGCGCGCCATCCGCGTGCCGGCTCTCAAAGAGCCGCCGGAAGAGCTCGCGGCACAGGTCTTCGTTTTCCGCGTTCAGCGGCGTCTCGTTCGCGCCCGCGCCGAAGGTAATCTCGTCTTCGCGCGCAAAACTGTGCGCGCTCGCGCCTTGCCGCACGCGCGCAAATTCCAGCCCGTGCAGCAGCAGGCTTGTTTCCGTTGCCGAACGCGCGCACAATTCCACCCGCGAGCGCGCCGCCTCGGGGACCAGTCCCAGCAGCCGATCGATGCCCGCGCGGCAGCGCTCTATGGTGCCTGCGGTGGAGAATGCATGCATTAGCCGCGACTCCAGATTGCCCGTATCGCGAAAGTCCACCGCCGTCAGCTCTTCGCTGCGCTCGTCCAGCGTATACAGTTCGAAGTTCGCGGCCGAATGATTCAGCCACGCTATGCGCGCCGCCGTGGTGCGCCACGCGCCCGCCGGCACAATCGCCTTGAGCCCGCCAAAATGCCGCCGGCCGGCGCCCCGATTGCGGCAGAAATCCAGCCAGAGAATTCCCAGCGTAAGGATCCCATCGACAATCGCACTCGACTCCGCCGCGCTCACGCCGATGACCGCGTCAGCCGCCGTGCCGTGCAGCAGCCGTCCACGCACGTAGGCCGGCCCAAAGCTGTTTTCAAGGTCCATCGCGGAGCGCAGCGCGTCCACCTTGGCGCCGACAAAATGGCGGGTCAGCACGCGCTCCAGCAGCCGCTGATAATTGCGCCGGGCGCTTTCGCGGACGGTCGGCGTGCGGCGATCGTTCGTGGGCGTCAGTTCCAGCGTCTGCGGCCGTGCCGCGCCCATGCGACGCGTCACGATCCGCAGACCGTGCGCCCGCTGCTGCACCTCCACCACCGTGCGCACCAGGTTGCGCTCCTCGCTCCACAACTCAAGCAGGCAGCGCCCGTGCGATTCGCTCACCGCATAGTGCGCGCTGCTCATGTCGAACACAACGCGGCCCTCCTCGAGCAGCGCCGCCGCCGGATGATCGGCAAGATAGATTTCTATTGCCCGCGCCAGTTGTGCCGGAGAGGTCACTTCGATCGTGCCGGCCACGTTGCCTCTCTACCAGCCCTGCCGCTCGCGCAGCCCGGTGATGTGGGCGGTGTGATGCTGCGCATGCCAGGAGTACAGCGCCAGCGAGGCGGCCAGCGTCTGCCGCCCCATCTCGGGATGATTGAACCCCCGCCCGAAATCCGCTTCCGATAGCGACGCGAGCAGTGCCGCCCAGCGCGCATGCAGCGCGTCGATGAAGGTCAAAGACCCTTCGATCGGCAGTGTGCTGTCCGCCAGCCGCGCCCACGCCGCCTCATCGTACGGCTTGATGGTCGGCCAGTCTTCCGTAAGCGCGAGCTTGAAGCGCACAAAAGAATTGGTGTGGCTGTCGGCCAGATGATGCACCACCTGCCGCACCGTCCAGCCGCCTTCGCGATACGGTGTGTCGAGCTGCTCATCGTCAAGCCCGCGCACCGCTTCGCGCAGACGCTCGGGCAGTCGCCGCAGTGTTTCGATCTGCTCCGCGCGCAAAGACGCAGTACTCACCGCGGGCGCTTTGAAGCGGCCGATGGGATAACGCAGGTCTTTCGTTTCTGTCATGGAGACGATCTTACGGCAAGCGGCGTGGAAACCGCCGCAGCCCGGCTGCGCTCATGCGTCCGGCTTAAGCGGGACGATGATGGTGGTGGCGATGGCGATGGTGATGATGCATGGGAGCGGCAAATACCGATCCGGCAAACACCACCAGAAGGAGTGCGGCAAGAATCTTCTTCATGGCTCGAATCCTAGCACGAAATCCGCGGCCACGCCCTTCGCCGGCGAGCTGCTGTACCAACCCGGGAACGAGCGAACTTCCGTGGGCCGCCGGCTGTCGCCGTGACCGCGGGCCCCATCCCCAACTGGCGTATCCTGAAGGTGATGAACAACACTGCGGCTACCCCTGAAACGGGCCACAAACGCTACTTTTTTCAGAAGTTCGGCATCACCGAACGGCTCCTGGAGCGCTGCCTTGGCGAAGCTCTTTCCGCCGGCGGCGAGTACGCCGATCTCTATTTCGAATCGGTGACGGCCACCGCGCTGGGCGTCGACGAGCAGATCGTCAAGTCGGCCAGCCAGGGCGTCAGCTCCGGCTGCGGCATTCGTGTGCTCAGCGGCGAGCGCACCGGCTACGCCTATACCGACAACCTCAGCCCCGAGCGCCTGCTGCACGCCGCCCGCACCGCCGCGCTCATCGCCTCCGGCCCGGCCAAGCAGCCAGTGCAGGGATTCACCGAATCCCCCTCCGCCAACCTTTACCCCGTTCCGCTCGGCGGCTACGATCTCGATCTCGCCGCGCGCCTCGAGCTGATCCTCCGCGCCGACCGCGCCGCACGCGCCTTCGACAACCGCATCGTACAGGTGCGCGCCAGCTATGCCGAGGAATTGCGCCGCATCCTCGTCGCCGGCTCCGACGGCGCCTTCGCCAGCGACACCCAGCCGCTCTGCCGCCTCAACGTCTTCGTCATCGCCAAAGACGGCGCGGTGACCACCAAAGGCGCAGCCGGCGGTGGAGGACGCGCCGGCCTCGACCAATTCACCGAAAATAAAAGCCCGGAGGGTCTGGCCCGCGAGGCCGCGCGCGGCGCCATCCTGCAGCTTGGTGCGGTGCCCGCGCCGGCCGGCGAAATGGAAGTCGTGCTCGGTCCCGGCTGGCCCGGCATCCTGCTGCATGAAGCCGTAGGCCACGGCCTCGAAGCCGACTTCAATCGCAAAAAAACCTCGGCCTTCAGCGGCCGCATCGGCCAGCAGGTGGCCAATCCCAAGGTCACCGTGGTCGACAACGGCACCATCGCCGGCCGCCGCGGCTCGCTCAACGTCGACGACGAAGGCTCGCCCACCCAGGAGACGGTGCTCATCGAGGGCGGCGTCCTCAAAGGCTATCTCTCCGACAAGCTCTCCGCCCGTCTTATGGGCATGCCCAACACCGGCTCCGGCCGCCGCGAGAGCTACCAGGCCATCCCCATGCCGCGCATGACCAACACCTACATGCTGGCCGGCGAAGACGATCCCGAAGACATCTTGCGCAGCGTCAAGCGCGGCCTCTACGCCGTCAACTTCGGCGGGGGACAGGTGGACATCACCAACGGCAAATTCGTCTTCTCCGCCTCCGAGGCCTACCTCATCGAGGACGGAAAAATCACCGCGCCCGTCCGCGACGCCACCCTCATCGGCAACGGCCCCGAGGCGCTCAAATACGTCTCCATGGTCGGAAACGACCTCAAACTCGACGAGGGCATTGGCACCTGCGGCAAAGACGGCCAGAGCGTCCCCGTAGGCGTAGGCATGCCCACCGTAAAGCTCGACAAGATGACCGTGGGCGGAACGGGACGATGAACTGAAAAGGATGAATCGATGCGAATAGTGGATGTAAAACAGTTTGTCTCTCTCCCCGACGGAACGCGGAGATATGCGTGGAGCACAATCGCTGCCGACGAAGCCCTCAAACTAGCCGAGCCGCGCCTTCGGTGTCCGGAGTGCAAAGGAGCGATCGGGCTCTTCAGGCGATCTGAAGATGGTGCGATGCCGAATCGGGCAGAGCATAAGGCGAGAAATCGAGGATGCTCATTGGGGAATTGCTTCGACGGCAATCACCGGATGGCGGCGAATCCAATCGAGCCAAATGAGGAAAGCGTGCTTGCCCGGTCCTGATCAGGATGGCGCCCAGACCCTATTCCCTAGTCCCTTGTTCCTTCGCTCCCTCAAAAATCGATATGCCCGCGCACCGACCCCACCCACGCCGGCCCCCGCGTCCGGTTGTACCCCGGATCGTCGAAGTGCTGCACGTCCACCGCGTAATACAGCCCGCGCCACGCGTGCCAGTTGTAGTAGCCTTCGACGATGTTCTCGCGCCCGTAGCTCAGATTGCCGTCGCCTAGCAGAAAGCCCAGCCCGCCGTGCATCAGGTAGTTCTGGTGGTCCTTCTTGATGGCGTTGGACACCACCGCCAGGCCCGCCTTATCTTCCGGCCGATGCCACCTCGCTCCGCGGTAATCCCCGCCTGCCTCCACCGTCTGGTCCACTTCGGTGTATGCGAACGACTCGGTGGCGCCATCGTCCCAGCCAAAACGGCCGAAGACGCGCAGGTTGTCCGTCACGTCCTGCTCGACGTTGTAACCCACGCCATATTTGAGCGCGCCAAAGCGCTCGTGCAGCGTAATGTCGGGAACCGTCACGCCGAACCGCGCCGTGTCGCTGCCGCTGAGAAAATCCTCCACCGCCTCGCGATAATTGCCCATGTGCGCGCGGTTGTCGTAGAACAGAATCCGCGACGCGCCCTCGCGCCCGCGGATGAAGCTGTGGCGCAGCTCGAACTCGGTATTGTTGCCGTGGGCGCGGCTGAATGCCCAGTCCATGTCGATGCCGTTGGCCACGATCGGCATGGCGAAGATGCCGAAACGCACGCTCCAGGCGCGGTCGTCGTACTCCGCCATGCCGCCTACGGTGTAGCCGCGCGTGTCGGCCGCGTAGTCCCACGCGCCGTTATCGTCCGCCGTCCAGTTCATGAACTGCAAATGGCTGTCGGTGCCCACCGGGTTCACGTCGAAGAAGTCGGGCAGCGTCATCTTGCCTACGCGGAACTCGATGCGGCGAACCGGCACGCTCGTGGCCAGAGCGAACGGGCCGGCGTCCTGTGCCTCCGTTTTATCGGTGAGACCGATGACCTGGTGAATCTCGTAGCGAGCGGGATAAGGATTGATGCTGAGGTAGGGGTTCCGCACCACATCCAGATTCGGTTCTCCGGCAAGTCCCAGCGCCTCGCTCAGTCCGCGCCCACCGGCGGCCTCCAGGTCGAAGATCAGGTCAGTGTTGTAGCGGATGGAGCGCGTGGGGCGTGCAGCCATGTAAAGCGTGCCCAGCAACGACGTTTTGTACTCCGCGCTGTTGCGGAAGCTGTTCGGCCCCTCGTACGGCGCGTGGAACGGCAGCCGCCCCTGAAAGATGACGTTAATCTGCCCGGAGACCCAGTACCGCGCGTCCTCCGGGTGCGGCGCCATGGTGAGGACAGGGTCCGAGGGCTGATTGCCCGCCTCCGGCGTTTTCTCGCCATGCTGTGCTGCAGCGGCGCTCGGCAGCGGGGAATAGGACGCGGATGTCGATGTATGCGCGGATGCCGGGTTGGGTGCAGAAGGCAGCGCGGCAGGCTCCTGGGCGGAGGCGGCCGCGAGCCAAAAGAGGCAGACGGTGGCCAGGAGGCACGAGTTGAGCGGGCGAAAGAGCATAAAATGAAAGCGAAGCAGCTATACCTCTACACGGATTATACTATACCGGGGATGGGTATCGCCAGATGCGGAGGCAATAAATGTCGCACCATGAGCGCGAAAAATTGAAGTTGCTGCAGCGGGTCCGCAAACTGCGCGGCCAACTCGATGCAGTGGAGAAGGCGCTGGGCGTCGACGAAGATTGCGGAGACCAGCTCATGCTGCTGGCGGCGGTGCGCGGCGGAGTCAACGGGTTGATGGGCGAGGTGCTCGAAGACCACATCCGCTTCCACCTGGTCGATGGCGCCAAGGAGCAGATCGCTCCGGAACTGGCCGAGGACCTGATCGACTTGGTGCGCGCCTATTTGAAGTAATCCTGATTCCTGCAGTGGCTTCATGCGCTGCTCTCATTCATCGTAGTCCGCGGCCGCGGAACGGTTGGTTAAGGCAATGTAAGTTTTGCCCGGCGGATTCCGTCCGGTCGCGATTCGCAGCTATCGTTGGCCATTCTGTGCTGCAAGCCGCGCCTTACCGGATCCGGTGTAAGACTCCGGCAAGATCGAGTACGTGGTAGCCAAGCATCAGCGTCATCGCAATCAGGTAGCCGCGCAGCACGGTGAGCGAGATGCGCACCGCGGGAGTCATGGCGATGTGGCCGAGATGCTCGGCGGAGCACTTGGGCTCGGGAGCGTCGTCGAGCGGATGGACGACCCGGAAGTATTGAGGATGGTAAGAGCTCTGCATGGTTGCCATGGTTCACCTCGCGTGATCAGTCAAAAAGATTGGGTAGCATTACCTGCGCGGCCAGCAGCAGCGACAGGGCAAAGAGGACCGCGATGATGGTCCAGTTGATGACGTTGTTCCAGCGCCTGTTCACCCAACGCTCGCCGAGCAGCTCGCGGTCGTTCAGCAGCAGTTGAAGAAAGACGATGGCGGAGGGCAGAATCAGTCCCGCGAAAACCTGTACGCTGATGATGACCAGTTGCAGCGGCACGTGGGGGATCAAGACGATCGCCGCGGCCAGCGCCACACACGCAATGTAGGTTGCGTAGAAGGCCGGAGCTTCCCACAGCTTCTTGTGGAGCGAGTGCTCCCAGCCCTTCACTTCGCCATAGGCCCAGGCACTGGCCAGCGAGATGGCGGTCGTGCCCAGCACCGCGGCATTAACCATCAGCAGCAGAACGCCGTTGCGCACAAAATGGCCGGCAACGGGGCCGAGCGCAAGGGCTAACTGCGCCGGGTCATGGAATACGATGCCGTGCCGATAGCCAAAGTCGCCTACCAGCATCATGGCCCCGGCAACCAGAACCGTGAAGGTCGCACCGATGAGGGTGTCGAGTCTGGCCCACTTCAGGTCGGAAAAACGCAACCGCTTCTCGGCCACGCAACTCTGCTGAAAGAAAAGCTGCCACGGCGCAATGGTCGTGCCGACAATAGCAATGACGAGAAAGACGAGGCTGCTGCTGATGCCGCCCGCAGGGAGCGCCGCCGTGACTGTTGAATGGGCGACGGCGGCCCAATCTGGATGCACGGCATACGCCAGCCCGAACCAGGTCAGGTCCATCAGGCAGAGAGCGACGACCGTGCGCTCCCAGCGCAGATAGCTGCCGGTGACCACCAGCAGTGTGAGCCCCAGTGCCGACACCGGCACTGAGATCCAGGGGCTCACGCCCATCGCACTCAGCGCGAGTGAGATGGCCGCAAATTCCGTAATCAGGGTTAGAAAGTTCACCAGCAGCAGATCGAAGAGCGAAAACCGTCCCCACCACTTGCCGAAGCGCTCGTAGATCATGGCGGCATGACCCTTGCCGGTGGCGATGCCCAGCCGCGCCACCATCTCCTGCACGAAGTAGCAGATGGGAAGCAGCACAATCAGCGTCCACAGCAGATGCAGGCCGTACTGCCCGCCGGCCTGCATGTAGGTGGAGACTGCGCCGGCATCGTTGTCCGCCTCCATCACGATCAATCCGGGGCCAAAAACCATGAGGAAGGTGAGCACATGCTTCTGCCATGAGCGGCGCACGGTGATTCCAGGACCCGGGACGCCTTTCGTAGCTGTTGCGGCATCGTCAAGTTGAGGCTCCGCTAAGCGCACAGGTGCATCCTCCCGGTTTCATCCGTGGAAAATGCAGTCGAAGCTGCTTGCTGGGCCTTCGCTTCCCCCCAGACGCATGCCAGCGGCATCTTGGAATCGCCGGTCTTCACCCACTTGCAGGTCAGGCGGCCGGCCTTCTGGATAAATAAGAGCTTGTTCATCATGGCTCCTCCTCATGCAGCCTTATTCACTCAAAGCACGGCGCTCGCTTCAGACGCGACAATACGCAGTCCGGCGACGGGTGCAATCGGCTGTTGGTTCGGGAGGGGTGGTCGGAACTTGCGGATCCCGGCTCACGCGCTCAATTCACAGGTCTAATGCTGGGAAGAACGCGGAAGGGAATCGACCATAGCAAGCTAAAGACGGTTTCCAGAGCGCTCGCCCCGGCACAGGAAAGAGCCCCACGTACTCGGAGGTTCTTGTGCGGATTCGATACTCATGGGTTGTGTAGTTGCTCCTGCGCGTGAAATTCCGCGCGCAAAACCTTTGTACCATACCCCCATAGGGTAATACAAGAAGAAAACCCGATTTTTGTCGATTCTTTTGTCCGAAACAGGCTCGTGGATGTTGGCGATCGATTCGCGCGCGGAAATGCTACGGCACAAACTCGCCGCCGTTGCAGGCTTGCCGGCCAGGATGAAAGCTGCGTGCCTGGGGGTGCGTAACTCGTGCACGGTAAAGCCGGCCGCTTACCCGTTCTTCTTCCAGCCGCCCACAATCGCCCCCATCACGGCCATCCCCACAAGCCAGAAGCCGGCGTTGATGCCCAGCAGCGACCACGGCCGCACCTCAAACACGCAATTCACCGCCAGCACCGGCACGATGAACCCAAACCACAGCAGCACGCCGACCTTCACCCCGCGGAAAACCGTCTGTGCGCCGGTGAGCTGCGTAACGCAGGAGATTGCCGTAGCCATCACCGCCTCGGCCACAATCGCCGCGCCAAATTGCAGGGCGGGATTCACTCCGGTGTGATTGAGCCAATCCGGCGTGCGGCCGATCCCCGCCGCCCACTGCGGCCCGAAAAAGGAGTACCACGCTGCTTCAATCAGGAAGCAGGCAATCGCGGCCACCAGAATGGCCAGGTAATTCTGCCGGACCCGAGACGTTACGGTTTCCATGCGGCTCCCCTCTGTTCGCAATTCTGTGCGGAATTGTACGGCATCCTCGCCGATCGCGAGCCATATTTCCTATTTCCTATTTCCTATTCCCTATTCCCTATTCCCTGGTCCCTAGTCCCTGCCTTTAGCAGCGGCCGCAGCGCCGGCATCAGCGTGCCGGCAACAATCTCCGCGCCCTTCGCCGTGGGATGAATCCCGTC
>Ga0187812_1000467_pt1 | contig 14278 bp, 14 predicted proteins | sample NC_S_2_FD_130582 | JGI IMG/M metagenome (GOLD analysis project Ga0187812, IMG submission 130582) | Wetland sediment microbial communities from Neuse River Estuary, North Carolina, USA - ASW-S_2 | ecosystem: Environmental > Aquatic > Freshwater > Wetlands > Sediment | place: USA: North Carolina... | reverse complement strand
TTTTCGCCAACTCTATCATCGGGTGTCGGACCAACAAGATCACCTCCGGGCTCGACCTCGCCTGCGCACTCACTGGCCTCACGCCGAGGTTCGGCATGCTGCTTGACGAGAACAGGCTTGCAAGAATCTCATTCAGCCTCGACGCAGGAAAGCTCAATGACCTTGATTACCGGAGCGTGGGGTTCTTCCTTGGAAAGACGTCTGGTGCAAGGGTGCCCGTGCTGAACGGTCTGCCGGGCAACGTCACCAGCGACGAGATGAAGCACCTCGGTGCTGCGGCCGCGGCGGCTGGTCCCATCACTATGATCCACGTCCCGGGAATCACGCCTGGCACGAAATCTGAGAAAGACGCTTCAGGGGGTGAGAAGCTGGAGAAGATCGATATCCAGAGGAGGGACCTCGATTCCATCGAGGAGGAGCTGAACCAGACATCCGAACGGCCTGACCTCGTCGCCTTTGGTGTGCCTCACCTTTCAGTGAACGAGCTCGGCGACCTCGCAAAGCGGTTGTCAGGAAGGAAGCTCGTTGGCGGAGTTAGGATGTACGTCTACACTTCAACGCAGGCCTACGACATGGCATCACGGTCCGGAATCAAGAAGGAGATCGAATCGTCAGGGGCTAGGCTCACCCACGCCACCGACGCGGAAATCTCACCCTTGAAGATGCTGGGATTCAACCTCGTCATGACAAACTCTGCGAAATTGGTGGAGCTTGTCGCATCCGAAGGGGAGGTGAAAATGCGATACGCACCGACAGAAGGCATCATCTCCGAGGTGACCCGTTGACACAGAGCTTCAAAGGCCGAAGCCTCATAGCAGGAGACGCCGCTGGCGTGGCTCTACTTTCGAGGAAGGCATTCACCTTCGCCCACGGCGTCGACCCTTCAACGGGAAAAGTGACCGACGTGCACAGCGACATCAGGGGGGAGAATGTCAAGGGCAAGATTCTCTTCTATCCTTTCGGCAAGGGCTCCACAACTGCTTCCGCTTGGTTCCTCGAGACTGCCAGGCAGGGAAACCTGCCCGCGGCCGTCATCACCGAAGCTACCGACCTCTCTGCAGTCATCGGGTCGACCCTGGCCAGGATAGTCTATGGCAAAGGGATACCGGTTGCCTCTTCCTTTCCCAAGGAGTTGTACTCGAGCATCGCGAACGGAAAACGCGTATCCCTCAAGGGAGCAGCTGCTGAGCTGGTGGTCTCGGACTAATGCGTCCCGACCTTAGCTCGAAGAGACTCTTCCTCTTCGACCTCGACGGAGTCTTCTACAAGGGCAAAGAGAGGAGAGTGAAGATCGGAGGGACGAAGATTGTGAAGGAGCTCAGGAAACGACGGAAGAAGCTCTTGGTCCTCACCAACAACTCGACGGACACAACCGAGACGGTCTGGTCTCGACTCGTCGAAGCCGGAGTCCCGGTACGAAGGGACGAGATCCTTACCAGTTCAGTAGTCACCGCGCAGTACCTGAGATCGAAGTACGGCAAGGTCAGCTACTTCCTCGTCGGCGAGCGGGGCCTGGAGACAGAAATGAATCGCCTTGGCCATCGGAGGGTGCATGGCAACCGCGCTGATTTCGTGGTCGTAGGGCTGGACAGGCACCTCACCTACGAGAAGTTGGACCAGGCGACCAAAGTCGCGCGCAACGGTGCGCCCATAGTCGCCACCCACATCTCCGCACTCTACATGGCCAGGAAGGGACCTGCCATGGCCACGGGTCCTATCGTGAGGGCCCTTGAGTACGCAGCCGGCAAGAAAGCCATCGAGGTCGGCAAACCCGCCACCCTGATGTTCAAGGTTGCGCTGCGGGACGCTGGGTGCAAAGCTCGGGACGCAGTGATGGTAGGGGACCAGCTAGACACAGACATACTGGGGGCGGTGCGAGCTCACATCGACGCCATCCTGGTGAAGACCGGCGTTGACAGGGACATACGAGGGACCGGAGCGCTGACCGCAATCTCGAACGTGGACGACCTAGCCGGCTTCTTGAGAAATACCTAAGCAGCGTTCCGACGGACGAACTTCATGTCGACCTCAATGCCTAGTCCATGCCCGCGGGGGACTTCGAGCGTGCCCGACCTTGGCTCCGGCACCCCGACAGCGAGGTCGGTCTGGAGAGGATTGGCGAAAGGATTGTACTCGACGCCCAGGGAAGGGACCGCTGACGCGACGTGGATGGATGCCGCCAGTGATATGGCGGAGTTCATGCCCGTCATCGGCGAGAAGCCGATCCCTCTTCGGGCCGCGAGCTTCCCAGCGAGGAGCTCTGTGCCTATCCCTCCGCAACGGCTGACGCTCGGCTCGAGGACTTGGACCAGGCTCCGGTTGACCGTTTCGCCGAAATCTCCTGCGAACCAAGATTCCCCCGCGCCTATCTTGACCGGGTTGCGGTATCGCAGCTTCCCATAGCCCTCCCAATCGTCCGAGAGTAGAGGCTCTTCGAACCAGGCGAGGTCAAGGCCCGAGAAAAGCCCGCAGGCCCTCCTCGCTGTCTTGAAGTCGTATGCGCAGTTCGCGTCCGCGACGAGCATGGCGTCCCCCAAGAGATTCCGCACCCGCTTCAGAAGTGCAAAGTCCTCCCGCGGCCCGAAGCCTATCTTGACCTTGGCACCCAGCAGACCGGCAGCAACGACAGCTTCCACCTGATCCTCCAGCGGTCCGCGGGACTCGAAGAGCGACCCGGCGTAGGCTCCGACCTTGGACTTTGGGCTCTTTGAAAGCAGCACGTTCAACGGTTTTCGTGAGAGTTTCGCTCTGCAGTCGTAGAGCGCCATCTCCAGTCCGCTCAGCGCTTCGACGTCGGTACCCCGAGTGTGGCCGCGTACCCGCAGGTTCCTCCACACAGTTTTCCAGGCTTCAGATGGTCCGTTCAATCGCTTACCAATGAACGGTTTCGCCATCTCTTTCGCAAGGATCGCGGTCGACCTAGGTTCAGCCCTGGTCATTGCTTCGCCCCAACCTTCGACGCCGTCGCAGACCGCTCTAACGAGGACGGTGTGATAGTAGTTGTAATTGAACGTCCCTCCCCTGAGTCTCTCTTTGGCCTTCAGCCGCAGCGGGAATACTTGGACAGACTCGACTCGCAACTTGGTCGTGGTCTTGACGAGGCAACCTTAAATTGATTAACGAGCCCTTTTCGCTCGACTCATGCAGCACCTCTCTACCAAGTCTCCAGCCAGGTGTGCCGTTTGCGGCACTCTCGAGGCAGAAGCCGGAACGTTTCCAATGGTTGTCGGCGTCGGCCGCATATGCATGAGCTGCGGGATGAAGAAGGTGAAGTGCGAGCTCTGCGGGACCGATGTGAAGATGCTCACATCCTCCAAGCTGCAGGGGAAGACGCTCTGTCTCGCCGATTACATGAAAGAAATCGAGAAGTACAGGAAGAACGTTCTTGTCGTCTTCGACGAGGACAAGGAACCGGTCGAAGCAATCTTCTCGCGAGCCCGGAGGGAGGCCCCCGAAGGCTACACGCTGCTGGCGGTGCGCAGGGGAAGGAACAGCACCCACCTTTGGGAAGCCGAGTACGAGAAGACAGAGCTCTTTCAGTCAAAATGCAGCTAGCCGCCAACACCGCTGCTCAAATTGTTTGGACACTTTTCGCTATAAGCTCCCCCTCGCTATTGCGTAATCATCCCCAATGGCCAACGAAGAGATGCTGGTCCTACAGCGCTTGTTGCAGGAGATCGAGAACCTGAAGAACGGGCTGGAGCCCGAGGTCCTCGCGGGCTGGTACAACAAGGTCGCCGCAGATGCCAAGGCCATGGCCCCGAGCCACCTCGTCGAATCGATCGACGTGGTTCAGGACCCGCTGCTGCCCATGAAGTTCGAGTTCAAGACCTCGAAGAGGGCTGTTCAGTACGTGCTCGACGCCATCGACGAGAACCTGGTCGAGATGCCCGTTGCCACGCGCCTCTACTTCCAGAAGCTTTCGGAAATCATCCAGCAGGAAATGCTTCGCTAGGCCTTCACGAACCGACGACTTTGGTGGTCCTTAAGCGACTATCGTCTTCCCTTTCACTTGAGTTCGCGCGCGAGGCCAAGCGGCGCCTGGCCGAAGAGCCTCTGGTCCATCTCTTGCACGGAGGCGCTCACCCGGGGCCTGAAGCCCATCTTCGAGATCACGTCTCTCTCGATGTCGATTCCGGGCGCAACCTCAATGAGCTCCAACCCTTCCGGCGTCAGCCTGAACACAGCACGCTCTGTCATGTAGAGAACCTCCTTCCCGAAACGGAGCGCTTGGTTCCCGCTGAAGAAGCTCCGAAGGGGTTTCTCCACGAACTTTTGCACCTTCCCTTCCTTCACGATCAGCAACTTGCCTTCCTTGACTTCCACTTGCAGCTCTCCCGCTGCGAACATCCCCGCGAAGTAGAGCCGCGGCGACCCGCCGGCGATTACAGGGAACCCTCCCGGCCCGTACATCCTCCCGGGAATCATAGACGGATTCACGTCCCCGTTTGCGCCCACCTGCAGGAAACCGAGCGCGGCCGCATCGATGACTCCTCCCTCGAAGTTGTAGAACATATCGGGCAGTATGGAGAGAGCGAACGGGTCGATAGCTATTCCGAAGTCTTTCCCTGGCAAGGCCACACCACCCCACTGCCCTGACTCGAGTGCGGTCGTGATGTACTTGGCGAGCTTCTCGTTCGAAGCGAGTCTTGAAACAAGAGCCGGGATTCCGATGCCCAAGTTGACAACTATGGGTGCGCCCTTGTCCTTCAGGATCTTGACCAGCTCCAGCAACACTCGCCCTGAAACAATCCTCTCGCCAGGCTCCATCTCGATGTTTGAGAGATTCTTCACCGCAATCCTGGCCGCAGCCGACCCGATTTCGAGACGCTTGTCATACCTCTTGGAACCCGACTGCCAGTGGAACTCCGGCGGCGACACGACCACGTAGTCCACGAAGGGCCCTGGCACTTCCACCGAGCGCGGGTCTCCCACTCTTCCCTTGAGTACCCTCTCAACCTGTGCGATAACTGTCCCCGGGTTGGGGTGTGCCTTCGCTGCCTGTGCGATGCTGAGGACTGTGCCCCTGAAGAGCTCCCTCTCCATCGTAAGGTTGCCCATCCCGTCTGCAGAGGTTGCCCTGATGAAGGCGTAGTTCGGCTTGGGCGCCTCGTACAGAAGGTAGTCTTCCCCGTCAACGACGATTCTTCTGACCTTGCACGTGTTTCTCTCTTCTGCGAGTTTGTTTAGCCTCCCTCCTCCTTCCTTGGGGTCTATGGACGTGTCCAGACCTATCTTCGTGATCACTCCTGGCCTGCCCGAAGCCACCTCTCGAAAGAACGAGGCCGAAGCTCCCATCGGCCAGCTGTATGCTTCGATCATGTTCTCCGCTACGAGCTTCTGGAAGGTTGGCATGAATCCGAAGTAGGGCGTGGAGATGCCTCGTATGAGCCCGGTGTCCTTGGAGCTGTACATGTCTTCTGCCAGCTTGTCCAGAGCCCTCCCCGGCACAGATGGCGCCGAGTCCATGATCAGAAAGATGTCCCTCGGATGGCCAGTCTTCTTGTAAAGGCGCATCATCTCGAGGAAAAGGTACTCGGGCGTGTTCACCATGTTGAATCCAGAAGAGGCAACCACCGCGCCATCGACGATCTTGGAAAGGGCGTACTTCGCAGAGCAGACAGCCCCTTCTTTCCTTATCACTACAGGTTTCATCGAGTCAACACCTGCCGGCCGCCTCCGAAGCGCCGTTACGCTAGCCATAAAGCAATTCACATTCCTACTTTGAGTCTACTCTTTCATGACCATCAGGGAATAGACGATTATGAAGAAGCCGACGGCCTGGGCGGTTGCCTGCATCACTTCGACCGTCTCGATATCCAAGCTGCCAAGCTCAAACAAGAAGCCGGCGGCTACAGCCCCAGCTACCACGAAAACGAATCCGAAGGCGAGGAGGAACATCGATAGGTTCCTCGTCCTTCTGGCGCTCCGGAGTGCATAGTACACTATCACTCCGCCGAAGACGAGCACGAGTATCTCCGCAGCTCGCAATACGTCCAGCGACAGCAACCCGTCCATGTTTCACAAAGCCTTCAGGGTTCTAAAAAGGATGAAGCACGTTTCTCAGGAGTGAAAACCACTTGGGCAACTCTGGTGCAATTATCGCCTTGGGGGGACCCAAGCCCGAACAAGTGAGGGCATCACAGAGCGATGGGATTGAGAATGTTGCCCAGCGGGTCGAGGGCGGTGGGTTCTGGCAGCCCGGAGGGGCAAGACTTCGGCTGCGCCCCCACGGCCCTTGATCCGACTGTCGAAGGACTCTTCTGCGCCTACTTGTTGTAGTCGAAAGCGACCACGCGAGCGAAGGCAGCCTCTCCGCCCTTGAACAGCCACGGGAAGCATCCGATAGTCGTTCGGACTGCCTTCTGGCGGTTCAGGACCTCCTCGATTTGGCCGCCTATGTTCTCGATGTGGATGCAGTCGGCTGGGAAGAGGACGTTGTGGGTCACCTGGTAGTCTTCCAGCGGGAACAGCTTGGCGAGGTTTTCTTCTCCAAACTTCTTCGCTGCAGCTGCCCGCACTTTGTCGCAAACCCTGGGAAGGAACCTGCCTATGGGCAGATTCATTGGATGGTCTGTGGAGACCGCGTCAACGCCCCAGATGTGTATTTTCTTCCTCAGTAGGTAGTCGCAGAAGGCCCTCGTGGGCCCAGGGTGCATGTGAATGTACCTTTCCTCGTCGGCGGTGCCTTGCGGCTTCGGCTTCTGATACCAGGCGCACTTGCTCATGCCAGTGTAGAGAATCAGCAGGTCGCCGTCCTTCACCCCTCCGGCGGCTTTCGCGTTCCTCTCCACTATCTCCTCGGTGTAAATGCCGAGGTCTCCTACTTCGCTGACATCGACAATGATGCCAGGCCCGTAGAGCCACTCCAGCGGTATCTGGTCAATGGTCTTTCCGTTCGTCACGAAGTGCAGTGGTGCGTCGAGATGAGTGCCCATGTGGTTTGAAGTCATAATGTACTGGGCGTTCACCCCGTGCTCAGGTTTTCTCTTGATGAATTTGACCTCAAATGGCGGATAGAGAGGCCAGAACGGTGTCTCCTGGTTCAGCGGTTGAGACAGATCGTATAGTTTCGTCATAAATTTCGCGCCACCCCAGTCTCTATTAAAAGCTGTGAGACGTTTCTCACAACCGAAACCCCAAGCGAATTGGTGTAGAGACTTTCGTGGTCGACCCGAACCGATTAGTCGGCCAGTTTCAACTCAGCTTCGTCTTCACGCACTCGAAGAGCTGTGTGACTATCTTCTTCACGTTCCCTTCGACTAGGGGCTTCGCAAGGCTGCCCAGCGGGCCGCTGATCTTGACGTCCGCCTTCCACTTCAAGTCAGTCTCGGTTCCGGCCTCCGCGCGGGTTATCTCCACGTTCCCGTTGAAGCCGCTCCCCGCGCCCGAGCCCGACAGCTCCAGTACGGCCACGTGGTTGGGGTGGTCGTCCTTCACAACTTTGCTGGTCGCCTGGAAGGTGCCGCGAATGAATCCTATAGCTACCTTCACCGTGGCGTTGATTCTTCTGTTCTCACCTACGGTGAACGATTGAAGGCCGGGCACGCATTCGATTATCTTGCTCGGTTCTGAGATGAAGTCCCACACCTTCTCACGGTCGCTTGGTAACCTGAAATTTCCCTCTAGAAGCATGAATCATTTTTCATCGCGGTGTCGATTTAAGTGTTGGCGGCTACGAAGCCGAAAATCCTGTCTAGCTCCCGAATGAATGAGGGTTCAGACTTATAATGCCTACACAGGCGCACGGGAATATGCCAACAGACTGGTCTCCTCCGGAAAACGTAACACTGAAGGAAGTAAAGATAAACGTCGAAGACATCGAGCCAATACTTCGCGGCCTCGAGTCGCCTCTCCTGAAGGTGAACTACCCGCCTGGGTACGTCGAGCTCGCAGACGGCGAGAAGATGGTCGTGAGGAGGGCGAAAAAGGAGGAGGCGCCACTTGTAATGAAGACTGCGCTCAAGCTCTTCGACCACGACACTGACTTCTACGACATCGTCTCGGCCAGAGTCTACGCGGAATTCCTTGGCTGGTACAGGAGCAGGATTAAGGACCACGTTTCCCTTCTAGGCATCATAAACGGGGAACTTGCAGCCATAGCGAACTTCAGGCTGTTTGACGACAACACAGCTGTCAGTCTCCACACCCTCACGTTCAAGCGACGCGCGGGCATCGGAGCGACCATGTTCGCCGCGAAGACCGAGTACGTCTTCGACTTCATGAAGTGCAAGGAGTGGTGGGTCACCTACGAGAGCTACACCGGCTTCAGGTACTGGGGTGTGAAGTACGCTCAGTACCAGAAACCGTACCCGCAGATGCAGCACGAGCTCGGCGGCGGTAGGATCTTCTTCAACACCAAGGACGACTGGGACAGGTTCGCAAAGGAGTTCATGAAGAAGAGGCTGGTTCTCAGACCCGTGCCCGCGAAGCTCCTCGCGAGCGCCGAGAAGATAGTCGCTCCAAAGGAAGTCGAAGTATAGAAGAGAATGAGTTCTCCCTATCTCATTAGGGAGCCTGCGTGCAAGGGAAGAATTTCGGGAGCGTCAGAGTCCGTAGGCCGTTACTTAATCCTCTCGGTTTCTCCTGTACATCATACGATTAAATATCCCGACGGTAGCGAATGCCGTCGACGGAAAGAATGCAACTAAAGAAAAGAAATGGAATAACAGCTCTAGTAGGCGCACTCATCGTTATCATCATCATACTCGTAGGCGTAGCGGCCTATGCCTTCTTGTACCCATCGACAGGCGCAACCAAAACGGTTACGAGCAGCGCGGCGGCTGCCAGCGCCATAGGGAAGCTCAAAATCGGAATCATCCTGCCGCTCACTCCGGCAGATAACTCCTGGAACTACAACGCGTTCAACGCGATCGAGAAACTCCAGAGCGAGTTCAACTTCACTTTGAGCAACGCACAGAACAAGGCGTCAGGAACCGATGCTGACCCTGTCGCAAAGCAATGGGCGGCTCAAGGATACAACATAGTCATTTTCCAGGGTGGACAATATCAGGCTGAAGCCAACACCTTCGCTGGTGCATATCCAAACATCATGTCAGTCTGCGTTGACTGCACTGTTGCCAACTACTCCAACGTTTACAGGATTTGGCTTGACCTCAGCGGCGGTGGCTTCGTCCTCGGTGCCATGGCGGGCATGGTTAGCCAGACCCACAAGTTCGGGCTGGTTGGTGGAGGCGACATTCCATCAATCTGGCAGGGTCATGAGGGATTCATAGCGGGTGTCATGTACACCAGTCCTGCAACCCCGACCATCACCAACACCTTCGAACCTTTCGCCTGGGCCGATGTCGCGGGGGCTCAGACTACGGCAACAAATGACTTTACCACAGGCGCCGATGTTGTCTTCTCGTCAGGCGACGGAGTGGACGTGGGTGTGCTAGGAGCAGCCCTTGCCCAACCGGCGTCGCCCCAAGTTTGGGCATCCAACGTGTACACAAACTTGACGGCCATCCTTCCCGCAGATAACAAGATCTTGCTGGGATCTATAGTCGTTGACTACTCGACACCCTTCTTCAAGGCAATGCTGGACTACGTCAGCAACAACTGGCACTATGGTTACACCAAGGTGGACATGGCCTCAGGCACCATCAGCGTGCAACCAGGACCTAATCTCCCAACTGGCGTGAAGAAGGCGGGACTTGCATTGCAGAGCGACATCGTGGAGGGATTGATAACTGTCTCATTCAAGGGCGCAGCAACTGGAGATCCCTACTGCTTCGATAACCCGAAGGACTCCACCTGTGCTGACACCACACTTACTGTTCCCTCTGCCGGCGGCATACCGACCGGAAACATGGCCGCCCTGTTCAGCTACCTACCACCTGTTTCAAGTCTTCCATAAAGAACGCGAGCGAACATGCAGGGCCTTCGATGGCTGCAGACGACGGCGTACAACGCCCTCGCCATTGGACTCGGCATTATTGCCGGGCTGGCGGTGGTCGTGTATGCCGGTGGTCACATCGGAGTAGCCCTGTCCTCCCTTTTTCTGAATCCCATCACTCTCTCTGGCGGAATCCAGCAGATATTCGTCCGCTTCGTCATGTTCTACGCCATGGGCCTTGGAATCGGTATTGCACTCAAGGCGGGCCTGTGGAACATAGGGGCACAAGGCCAGCTGTTGGTCGGGATGGTGATGGTGTTTGTCGTGTACACTTTCCTGGCGTTCTTTCCCTGGCCCCTCCTGTATCTTGCGATGATCCTTGGCGCCGCACTCGGGGGCCTGCTCTGGATTGCCGTACCAACCATCCTGAGGGTGAAATTCGGAGCGAACGAAATCGTAGTCACGATACTTCTTAACGTGGTAGCACTGAATTTTGCGTTTTACATGCTCAGCGGCCCCATAAAGAGTCGTGGAACTGCCCTCGGGTTTCCACTAACGGACATACTTCCACCTCGATTCCAGATTCCAAACATCGTTGCTGGCCTTCCAATCACCTACGCGGTGCCCGGCACAATCGCGATTGGAATACTCCTCTACTTCATGGTAGAGCGTACCTCGTTCAGGGTGAAAGCAAACACCGTTGGCGAGAGCATCGAGACGGCGAAGTATGCCGGGATAAGCATCCCTCGGGTAATGACGATCACGATGCTCGCAGCCGGAGCCCTCGCTGGACTTGCGGGGGCCACCTACATCATGGGTTACCGCTATGAACTCGACATTGGCTCGTTTTCCACTAACTACGGCTTGGTCGCGATTATCGTGGCGCTTGTTGGCAGGAAGCACATGCTGGGAATAGGGATTTCTGCTCTCTTCTTCGCCTACATGACCATTGGGGCGGAGTCCATGGCGCTGGCTGCGAACGTGCCCACCTACGTGGTGTTCGCCATGGAAGGCATCATGATGATCGGCATCCTCCTCGGGAACTACCTTTCTGAAAGGAGATTCGCGGGTTGACGATCGCGATTTCCGACATCGCTATCGCCGTCCTCTCGACAACGCTCCAGCTCTCACCCTTCTATCTATTCGCTGGTATGGGCGAAATCGTGTCCGAGAAGTCAGGGGTGGCGAACATGGGATTGGAGGGCATAATGTTGTTGTCGCTGGTGACAACCTTCATCGTCGACTTCATGACTGGGAATCCTTGGTTCGCCATGCTCGTTGCGTTGGCGATTGCTTTGGTGATAGGCATCTGCTTCGCCTTCCTAGCGATTCAGGTGCGTCTGGACCAGATAGCACTAGGCCTTTCCATCTACCTCTTCGGTCTTGGACTCTCTTTCGTGATCTTCACCACGCTCTACCCCACCGGTCTTACGCCCAACTACGTTGGACTACCGCCCATCTTCGGGGGTTGGGGCAAGGTTCCCGTTGTGGGGATTATCTTCCTCAAGCAGAACATATTGGCATACGTGTCGCTTGTTGCCGTCCCACTGACGGCGTACTTCCTTAACAGAACTTCGCTGGGTCTAAGGGTGAGGGCAGTCGGAGAAAACCCGAAGGCAGCCGACAACATGGGCGTCAACGTCAACAAAGTGAGGTTCCTAGCGACTCTCTTCGGCGCCGTGATGTTCGGCATCTCGGGCTCCTACTTCGCGGGCAACTTCGTTGCCGGCTTCCAGACCGACATAATCGCTGGCAGGGGTTTCATCGTGCTTGCGATGATTTACTTTGCGAATTGGAGGCCCGACAGGACTTTGTTCGCTGCTCTTGCCTTCAATGTCGTCTACGCATTGCAGAACGAGTATGTCACCATATCCGGATTTGGCGTTGCTTCTGTGTCTACCCTCTTCAACATGCTTCCGTACGTATTCCTTCTAGTACTGATTCCGGTATTCGGAAGGAAAGCCAGGGCTCCCAAGTTCCTTCTGAAGCCGTACCGGAAGGGCTAGGCTGACGCGGGGCCGACCGGAACCTGCCTGCTGGTCGTCATCAGCGTCGCGAGTTCGTGGATGTCAGCCTTGTCGGCGTCGATGATCTTCAAAACCCTTCCCTTGTTCATCACTGCTATCCTGTCGCTCATGTCGAGCACCTCGTCCAGGTCTGATGAGATCAGCAGTATCCCCTTACCCTCTGACTTGATTTTCATCAGGTTGTTCCTTATGTATTCGGCGGCCGCAACATCGAGCCCCTTCGTAGGGCTGTTTGCCACGACCACCTTCGGTCCCCAGAAGAGTTCTCTCGCAAGCAGGAACTTCTGTCTGTTTCCTCCGCTGAGCGTTCGGAGCGGGTCGTCCACCGAGCGAGCCGCTACGTTGAACTGAGTGAGCAGCTCCTGCGTCTTCGCCCTCACCATCGCGTCATCAAGCATCCAGTTCTTGGTAAACTTCTCCGCGACGAAGGGAGACAGCACGAGGTTGTCCTTCAAGCTGAAATCGAAGATGAATCCCGTCTTGTGCTCTTCGCAAACGTGTGCGACTCCGGCCCTCCTCGCATCGTCTGGAGATTCGTTTGAGACATCCTTCCCGCCGAGCGTGATTCTGCCTGAGTCGATGCGCCTAATGCCGGTGATAACTTCGTCGAGTTCCCTCTGTCCGTTCCCTGCGACACCAGCGACCCCGAGTATCTCGCCAGCCCTCAGCTCGAAGGAGACGTCACGTAGTGCGGGTGTGCCGACATCGTTCTTGGCGTTGACACCCGCGAGCTGGAGCACCGGGCCGCCTACCTCCGTCGGGATCTTCTGCACGTTGTACAGGACGTTCCTGCCGACTATGAGCATGGCGAGCTGGTCCTTGGTCACCTCGTTCCTCGCCTTCTCTGCTACGACCTTGCCCAGCTTCATCACCGTTATCCTGTTGGCGATTGCCATCACCTCGTCGATCCTATGGGTGACGAACACTATCGACCTTCCTTCCGCCGCCATCCTCTTCAGGCTCTCGAAGAGCTTGGCGACCTCGATCTCTGTGAGGTGGCTGGTGGGCTCGTCGAAGAGGAGGATATCGGCGCCGATGAGGAGACACTTCAGGATCTCCACCCTCTGCCTCTCGCCAACCGAGATGTCCTCGATGTAGTCGTCGGGCTCCACGTAGAGTCCGTACGCTTCCCCCATCTCCGCGAGCTTCTTCTTGATGTCCTTGAGGTCCAGGATGGGGTGGGCGACCTTCACATCATCGAGGAGGCTTAGATTCTGGGAGACGGTCATGTTCGGAATGAGCATCAAGTCCTGGTGCACCATGCCGATCTTGGCCTTGATTCCGTCCTTCGGCGAGGCGAAGCTGACCGGCTTGCCCTTCACGCGAACTTCTCCCGAGTCCGCGCGATAGTATCCGTACAGGATGTTGCAGAGTGTTGACTTTCCCGCTCCGTTCTCCCCCAGAAGCGCGTGAATCTCTCCCCTCCTCAGCTTGAAGTTCACGTCGTTGACTGCGACTAGGTTTCCAAACCTCTTCACCAGGCCTACGGTTTCCAGCGCGAGAGGCTCGCTCGTCTGACTCAAGCCGAATCTCCTTCACTCTTGGACTGATTAAAGGGTTGTCGGGCAATCAATTCCCAATCGCCTTCACAGCAGACTCCACGCCGGCCCCGTGCCTAATCGTGTCGCCGACCGCTGCCACCATCAGCAGGACTCCGAGAGACATGTCGAGCCCTGAGGTGTGTCCCCTGCTGGCCAGTTCAGATATCAGCGCCCTGAACTGCGCCGGTCTGTTGCCTAGTCCCGAAAGGATTAGCCCTTCCATAATCTCGTCCACGTACCCGCGCTGGGCGTAGTCGAGAAGAGTTGCGCTCTCCCGGACGGTGCGCTTCTTCAGCTCACGGAGAGGGAGGGAGATCTCCGTCTTCCCCGTGCCCTTGGCGTAGTAGTTGAACGCCGCCGCGAACCCAGCCACAAGGTCATCACCAGCGGGAGTGAATCCCGTACCGTTGCCTATCAGACCTACATAGTTCTCGAAGCGATACAGCTGGTCCTCCCTGCCCCGGGCGAGTGGTCTCACGACAGAGCTGAGGAACTCTCGGAAGGCCCGTCCCTTCACGAGGTCGAGGGCGGACTCCGATGCAGAGTAGAGAAGCTTGAGCGCGGTGGCGCCCTTTGTCAGCTCCTCCTCGGGGATGGGGTCGACGGGTTGCCCGCCCATCAGCGAACTTCTGAATGTGTGAGCCCGGCCCAGGAGGATTTCCAGCTCTCCCATGACCAGCCTGTCTCGGCTGAGGCCGAACGGTTGCCTCACCGAGAGGTTCCGGGTGAATTCAGGGCCAGATGGCAGATTCACTGTCATGGGCGATCTAAGCTCGCCGCGAAGGAGCAGCACCATGCCTCCCTTCAGTTCTAGGTACGCGGAGTTTCGGAAGATGCGGCCCACGCTTCCCCTCGCGTCAGATTCCGCG
>Ga0187812_1000466_pt1 | contig 14283 bp, 10 predicted proteins | sample NC_S_2_FD_130582 | JGI IMG/M metagenome (GOLD analysis project Ga0187812, IMG submission 130582) | Wetland sediment microbial communities from Neuse River Estuary, North Carolina, USA - ASW-S_2 | ecosystem: Environmental > Aquatic > Freshwater > Wetlands > Sediment | place: USA: North Carolina... | reverse complement strand
TTACTACTACAACAACCACGTCATCTACTTCGACCGGCTTTTCCGTTCTCTTGGGGAAATCTCTCGAATCCTGCGACCGAGGGGTCGGTGTATCCTCGTCTTACAAGACTCCTACTATAAGAACCTCCACAATGACTTAGCAAGGATCACAGTCGAGATGTCCGGTGAGTTCGGGTTAGGGTTGCGGAAGAGACATGACCGTCAGCTCTCGGCGAGCATGGCAGCACTCAATACCCGAAGCCTGAGGTACCGCGCCCACTCTGCCGCGACGGAAAGCGTCCTTGCTTTTACGAGAATCTGACGAGTAACCAGCTTTGATGCTAAGCCCGGTTCCATGCGATAGGGCGTTCTCTCGACTAGACCGCGTCCAGCTCATGCTACCCGTTACCCGTATAATCATATAGCATACGGTCATCGATGCCTGGCCGTCGACGATATGCCTCCAACCGAGCCAAAACGCGTTGCCTACTTGTTCGGCGCGGGGGCAACTCACGCCGAGCTGACCAACCTTTACCCCGACCTGACAGAGGAGGAATTAAAGGAATCGGGCCTTTTGATAAATTATGTTTCAGCGAGAGTTATAGAGAAGGCTCGACGAAACCCCGAATACCTGAAAGGCGTGGAAATGGTTTCAGCAACGTCGGGCTCGCTGAATATTGAACTACTCATCAGCCTTCTCGAGAGCAGCAAGATCCACAAGTGGGCAAAGAAAACGAGCTACCTGAAGGAGCTCGTCCAAAAAGACATCGAAGCCGTCCTAACCAGGCCAAGGACTAGACGTTTCTACTTACACAGGGCACTCTTCGAACTTCACGGGCACCCCATCACAAGGCTTCAAGAGAAACTGACCGGCCTCATTTCGTTGAACTACGACGATGTCCTGGACGAAGCCTATAGGAAGCATGACGGCCCACCCAACTATTGCTTTTCCATGGAATCGGGCGTTTCGCGGCTAGAGCCAATCCCCCTTTTGAAGCTACACGGCTCCTTTAATTGGAGAAACCAGAAGATACGCGGAAGGACCAGGACTATTGAAATAATCCCCTTGGGAGTCTCGAAGAATTATCTGCACGCCCCATACAACTTCATTTGGAACAGGGCTCTAGAGATCCTGATAGAATGCGACACGCTTCGCGTAATCGGCTGTTCACTAAGCCCAAATGATGTTCATCTGATTGACCTGCTATTCAAGGCGCATTTAGAGAGGCCGGACCCATTCGACATAGAAATCATAAGCCATGAAGATACGGGTCAGCAAATTCGCAATAACTATGGATTTCTTCCTGGGATCAAGCCCCTCTTGGAGATTGAGGGCACCCTAATCCGCGACCGAGCGCCCGACAATCCTTTTAAGGCGTGGCTGAAATACAAGAGCCTTGCCACTATCAAGGACAGGACCAAGCGGACCCAATTCCTAAAGATGGTCATCAGGTGAGGCGGCCTGCTATGGCGAACAAAATTAGGTTCGGCAACATAAGAGAACTAAGGTCAATTTCGGCCAAGAAATTCATCGATGATTATGTCTATCGAATAGACCTTGATGCGGACTACCAACGTGAGGTGATTTGGTCCAGAGACCAGCAAGAGATGCTCCTGGATTCGATTGTGCAGAATATCGACATCCCTAAGATCTATCTCGCACGGGTCGAAGGTAACGAGAATTTTGATTTTGAGTGCATTGACGGAAAGCAGCGAATGACGACGCTGCTTAGTTTCTTTAAGCCCGAGCCGGGAGAAGATAACCCACTACGCGTAAGAGTGGCGGGCGAGCAATACACCTATAAACGGTTAAAAAAAGACCTGCCTCAGATTGCCGCAAAAATCGAGGAGTACGAAATATCATTTGTAATTTACCCGGAAATCGACGATGAAGAGTTCATCCGAGAGATCTTCCGCCGATTGCAACTCGGGGTGAGGCTGAATTCCGGGGAGCTACTGAAAACCTACATGGGCAAGATGAGAGATTTTGTTTATAAGGAAATGGGAAAGGATGCGCCATTCCTCAGGCATACAGGTTTGTCTGAAAAACGGTTTTCCAGGCAATTTACCCTCGCACAGATCTGCATCAATTCTTTCAAGCGCGATGAAACCGGGGAGTTTGTCCGGGCACGTTACGACGACCTCGCGGATTTTTTCAAACAGCAATATAAGCTGGATGATGATGACAGGAATCTGGGCCGAATCAGGAAAGTCCTTAGAATCATGGACAAATACTTCGGGGATGAAGCAAGCATGATCTCGAGTCGGGCTGTGGCCGTCTCAGCATATTTGTTTGTCGAGCGATTATGGCTTGAGAAAAAGTCGCGCCTCGTTCCACAGTTTGTTCGCTTCTACATCAAATTGTTGGAGGAAGTTAAGCGCAACCTGAAACTTCTGAGCGCATTTGAGAAACCAACAAATACGATGGTCTTGGAAGACTTCCAAAAGTACATCTCTCAGGCTTCCGTCGAACCGTACGCGATTCGGAGAAGAGAGCAGTTTCTCCAATTAGCCTTTAAGTACTATCTCAGCCCAAAAACAAAAGGCAAAATTATCGGGACCTAAGGGCTTCGATCCGTATCGGTTGTCTACTGACTGAGGGGAATATCATTCTCGCTACTCCGTACGACCGAATGCGTTACGGCTCCAGGGAACCGAGGGCCTCCACGAGCGTCCCAACCTCCTCCCCCGTATTGTAGTAGTGCGGAGAAATCCGCAACGCTGACTGAACCCCCTTTTGGTCCATATCAATCACCGCGTAGGCACGCAACGAGGCATTGGTATTGATGCGCTGCGCCCGCAGGAGCTTCACCAGCTCCGGCGCGGAATGCCCGGCGACTTCCACGGTGACGAGCGCGGCCAGCTCCCGGCCGCGGTCGAGGACGCGGCATCCGGGGATGGCCGCGAGGCGCGTGCGCAGATTGGCGGCAAGCTCGCGGGCTCGCTGGCCCGTCTTCTCGATTCCCACCTGGAGCGCGTACCGCGCCGCTTCGCCCAGGCCCAGCACCAGGCTGTGCGCGAATTCCCAGTTCTCGAAGCGGCGCGCGTCGGGCGCCAGGGCGAAGGCGTCCGCGGAGGTCCAGTCGGCGCCGCGCATGTCCACGTGCAGGGGGAAATCGCCGCGGGCCAGCGCGCGATCGGACACGTACAGGAAGCCGATGCCGCGCGGCCCGCGCAGGAATTTGCGCGCGGTCGAGGAAAGGTAATCGCAGCGCAGGCGCCCGACGTCCACGGGAATCTGGCCCACGGCCTGGCAGGCGTCCACCAGATAGGGCACCCCGGCTTCTTCGGCGATCTGGCCGAGCGCCTCGACCGGCTGGATCAGGCCGGAATTGGTGGGCACCCAGGTGACGGCCAGCAGGCGCACCCGATGCGCGCGCAGCAGCCCGCGCACCGATTGCGGGTCCACACCCCCTTCGGGCAGGTCCGCGGCGCGTTCCACCTGGACGCCGCGGCGGCGAGCGAGCGAGAGATACGCGATCTGGTTCGAGACGTAATCGTTGCGCGTGGTCAGGATCACGTCGCCGGGCTGGAAATCGAACGCGGCCAGGGCCTGGAAAAACGCTACGGTAGCGTTTTCCACGATGGCGATATTGCGCGGGTGCGCGCCGAGCAAACGGGCGACGTGCTCGTAGGCCAGGGCCACCTCCGGCGCGGCGGCATCCGCGGCTTCGTAGGCGCCGAGCTGCGCTTCGCGCTCCAGATGCGCGGTCACGGCGCGTAGCACGGATTGCGGCACCAGCGAAGCCCCGGCGTTGTTCAGGTGAATCACGGACGAGCAGCCCGGAGTGTCCGCGCGCCACGCGGGGTCGAGATCAGGTATTGGAGGCATGAGAGATTGTAGCCCGGGTCTTCCGCGTTTTTTGCGTCCCGACGGGTTCGGTCGGGAAGACCCGGGGCACGTTCCGTGCTCCCGATTCTCCCCACCCAAAATTCCCATTGACTTACTATACCATATGGTATAGGGTACAAGGGGTATCGCGCATGGACCGCGTCAGACCAATCCGACGAGGCCGCTGGCAATCTCTCTCTAGCTCATTTAGTTTGTGCAGATCCACGCTCGTCGCTGTAACTCCATTTAGTTTCTGCACATCCAAAATCACCTCGGATCTGTTCATTCCACACGTACTTAAAGTCTCCTGTTTTCAATCGTTTCACCGAGAATCGCACCTAAGTCCCGCAGTTTGTGCAGATCCACAATTGGGGGGGGCAGGGGGTACCCCTGCTGGCTCCGGCACCCCCGTCGCCGCCGGATTGCTGTAGAATCCAGCCGGCAAAAGCCATCAGGGGGAATTTATGAGTCACTGGAAAATCGCAAAGGCAATTCTCTCGCTGTCTCTCTTCCTGGGATCTTTGCTTTGTGGAGCGTCATTGCGAGCGCAATCGCTCAACGCGGAGGGCATGAAAGGAATGGAGTGGCGCCAAATCGGCCCGTTCCGCGGAGGGCGCGTACTGGCCGTGACGGGCGTGGCCGGCGACGCGAACACCTTCTACATGGGGACGGTGGCCGGCGGCGTATGGAAAACGACGAACGGCGGATGGACGTGGTCGCCGCTGACGGACAAGACGGGAATCATGTCTGTGGGGGCGATTGCGGTGGCGCCGTCGGACCCGAACGTCATCTACGTGGGCACGGGCGAGTCGTGCCCGCGCGGAAATATTTCGTTCGGCGACGGCATGTACAAATCGGTGGATGCGGGGAAGACCTGGACGCACATCGGCCTGGAAGATTCGCGGCACATCGCGAAAATCCTGGTGAACCCGCAGAACCCGGATCTGGTGTACGTGGCGGCATTCGGCCACGCCTACGGGACCAACGAGATGCGCGGCGTCTACCGCTCGGCGGACGGCGGGAAGACCTGGCAGCGCGTCCTCTACAAGGACAACAAGACCGGGGCGATTGATCTGGATTTCGATCCGCACAACGCGCACATCCTGTTTGCGGCGCTGTGGGAAGCGAACCGCTCGCCGTGGGGCATGACCAGCGGCGGGCCGGGCAGCGGGCTGTACCGCTCCGCGGACGGCGGCGATACTTGGAAGCACCTGGAGGGGCACGGGCTGCCGGAGGGCGTGCTGGGGAAAATCGGCGTGACGGTTTCCGGCGCGGACGGCAACCGCGTCTACGCCATCATCGAGGCGGCGAAGGGCGGCATCTACGCGAGCGACAACGGCGGCGAGAGCTGGCACCTGGTGAACGGCGACCACCGCTTCACGCAGCGCGCCTGGTATTTCCATCACATCTTCACGGACCCGAAGAGCGCCGACACGCTGTACGTGCTGAACACGGCGCTCTACCGCTCCACGGACGGCGGGAAGACGTTCAACTTTGTGCGCGCGCCGCACGGGGATCATCACGGGCTGTGGATCGACCCGACGGATCCAGACCGGATGATCAACGGAAACGACGGCGGAGCGACGATCACGCAGGATGGGGGAAAGAGCTGGTCCACGCAGCTCAACCAGCCCACGGCGCAGTTCTATCACGTGGCCGCGGACAACGCGTTTCCCTTCCACGTGTACGGGGCGCAGCAGGACAACTCGACGGTGGCCATCGCCTGGCGCTCGGATCACGGCATCATCGACCGGCCTGATTGGTATCCGGTGGGCGGCGGGGAATCGGGCTACGTGGTGCCCGACCCGCGCAACGCCAATGTGGTGTACGCGGGATCCTACGACGGGCTGATCACGCGCTACGACCGCGCGACCGGGCAGGAGCAGGATATTTCCTCCTGGCCGCTCAATCCCATGGGCTCCGGCGCAGCGGATTTGATCCATCGCTTCCAGTGGACCGCGCCGATCCTGATTTCTCCGAACGAGCCGGACGCCGTGTATCACGGCGGCGAGGCGGTGTTCAAAACCACGGATGAAGGGATGACCTGGACGGCCATCAGCGGCGACCTGACGAAGAACGACAAATCGAAGGAGCAATCGTCGGGCGGGCCGCTGACGCAGGACAACACCAGCGTCGAGTATTACGACACGGTGTTTACGATCGACGAATCGCCCGTGGAGAAGGGCGTGATCTGGGCGGGCTCGGACGATGGGCTGGTACACGTGACGCGCGACGGCGGGCAGCACTGGGCGGACGTCACGTCGAAGGAGTTCGGCGAATGGAGCCTGGTGAGCCTGATTGCGGCCTCGCCCACCGACGCGGGCACCGCGTATGTGGCCATCGACCGGCACAAACTCGACGACCTGCACCCCTACATCTTCAAGACATCGGATTACGGCAAAAAGTGGACCAAGCTCGTCAACGGGATTCCCGACACGGCGTACGTGCACGCAGTGAAGGAAGATCCGAAGCACAAGGGCCTGCTGTTTGCCGGGACGGAAACGGGAATCTACATCTCGTTCGACGACGGGGCGCACTGGCAATCGCTGCGGCTGAATTTGCCGCAGGTTCCAGTGGACGATCTGGTGGTGAAGGACGACGCGCTGATTCTGGCCACGTACGGGCGGGCGTTCTGGTCGCTGGACGACATATCGCCGCTGCGGCAAATGAGCGCCTCCACGCAAGACGAGGATGTGCACCTGTTCCAGCCGGCCACCGCGGTTCGCTTCCGCGGCCCGGGTTTCTTCATCACCACGGGCATTCCGGTGGGGCAGAATCCGCCGGCGGGGATGGTGCTGTATTACTCGTTAAAGGAGAAGCCCAAGGAGCCGGTGACGATGGAGATTTTGGACGCGCAGGGCAAGCGCGTGCGGAAATTCTCGAGCAAGAAAGAAGAGCAGGCCGCCGAGGAGGAGGAATTTCCGCAGCTGCGCGGGCCGGGCGACACGCTGCCGGCCGAGAAGGGGCTGAACCGCTTCGTGTGGAACATGCTGAGCGAGCCGCCGGAGAGGGTTCCGGGCGCGGTGTCGTGGGGCGGCCGGCCGAGCGGCGCCCTGGTGGTGCCCGGGACTTACCAAATCAAGCTGAGCGCCGGGGGCAAGACCTACACCGCTTCCGTGGAGCTGCGCAAGGATCCGCGCACCAGCACGACGCAAGCGGACTTCGAGAAGCAGTTTGAAATGGCCACGCGCATCCGCGACTCGGTCCAGGAAGGCAACCAGGCCGTGAACCAGATCCGCAGCGTGCGCGGCCAGATCGACGCGCTGAAGAAACGCTTGCGGGGCGACGAGAGCGCCAAGCCCATCCTGGAAGCCGCCGATGCGCTCAACAAGAAAATGAACGCGGTGGAAGAAAAAATCATCCAGCCGAAATCGAAAAGCAACGAGGACCCGTTGAATTATCCGATGCAAGCGGTTGACCAACTGATGGCGCTCGAGGGAACGGTGGAGAGCGCGGACACGGCTCCCACGAAGTCGAGCAGCGACGTGTATGCGGAGCTGCTGAACCGCCTGAACGTGCAGCTCAGCGCGTGGCGGGAGATGCAGGCCAAGGATCTGGCCGCTCTCAACGACCTGATCCGGAAGAGCAATATTCCGCCTATCGCTCCGGCGGCGGAGCAGAAAAAGTAGAAGCTACCCCAGGCGCAATCAGGATTCCGGCTCGTCGGGGATGCCGAGTTTCGACAGGCGGTAGCGCAGGGCGTTGCGGGAGAGGCCCAGGAGGCGCGCGGCTTGGCTCTTGTTGCCGCCGGCGCGGCGCATGGCTTCGCGGATCATCTCGTCCTCCCACTGTTCGAGCGTCATGCCAGCGGGGAGAAAAGGCGCGGCGTCGGCTTGTTTTTGCGCCATCTCGTCAATCAGGATGTCGCGCGGCTCGAGCACGGGTCCGGGGGAAAGCGCCACGGCGCGTTCCATCACATTTTCGAGTTCGCGGACGTTGCCGGGCCAGTGGAAAAGCATGAGGCGTTCCATGGCCGCGGGACTGATTTCCAGAATCGTCTTGTCCGACGATTCCGCAAATTTGCGCAGGAAGAGAGCGGCGAGGGCGGGGATGTCCTCTTTGTGGTCGCGGAGCGGCGGGATATTGATGGGCACGACGTTCAGGCGGTAGTAGAGATCCTCGCGGAAGGTCCCCTCTTCGAGCGCGGCGCGGAGGTCGCGGTTGGTGGCGGCGACGAGGCGAACGTCCACCTTCACGGTCTTCGTCCCGCCCAGGCGTTCGAATTCGCGCTCCTGGAGCACGCGCAGCAATTTGACCTGCACGGGCGGTGGCACGTCGCCAATCTCGTCGAGAAACAGTGTGCCGCCGTCGGCCAGTTCGAATTTGCCCGGTTTGCTGGAGGCCGCGCCGGTGAACGCGCCTTTTTCGTAGCCGAAGAGTTCGCTCTCGAGCAGGTTTTCGGGAATCGCGGTGCTGTTGATTTTCACGTAGGGCCCGCGGGCGCGCCGCGAACGCTGATGGATGGCGCGGGCCACGAGGTCTTTGCCCACGCCGCTTTCGCCGCACAGCAAGACGGTGGAATTGGTCTGCGCCACGCGCTCCACCAGCCCCAACACCTCCTGCATTTTCGCGCTCTGCGCGACGATGCCGGAGACGTCGTAGCGTTTTCCGAGGGCTTCCCGCAGGTCGCGGTTTTCTTCGCGCAACCGGCGCACGTCCAGGGCGCGCCGCACCACGAGTTTGATTTCGTCGAGCGAGAAGGGCTTCAGCACGTAATCGCTGGCCCCGGCTTTCATCGCTCCCACGGCGCTTTCCACGCTTCCATAGGCGGTCATCACGATGACGGGCAATTCCGCGCGGGCTCGCCGGGCAGCCTCGAGCAACTCAAGCCCGCTCATGCCCGGGAGCTTCAGGTCCGTGAGCAACAGGTCCACCGGCTCGCGCCCCAAGAGCTTCAGCCCGGCCTCCGCATTCTCCGCCGCGAGCGTGGCGTAGCCCTCTTCGCCCAGGCTCAGCTCGAGCAGGCGGCGCATGCGCGCTTCGTCTTCGACGATGAGGATGGTGGGCTTCATCCGGCGGACCTCGCGGCGTCGGAAACCGCCTCGGGTTGCTCCGCCTCGCTCAGTCCATGCGCTGCTCTGGGGAAAAAGAGGCGAAAGCAGGCGCCGCCTCCGGAGGGAAGATCCAGCCGGATGGTTCCGGAATGTTCGTCCACGATCTTCGAGACGATGGAAAGGCCCAGGCCGACGCCCGTTTTCTTGGTGGTCACAAACGGATTGAAAATCTGCTCGCGCATCGTTTCCGGCACTCCCGGGCCGGTATCGCGGAACTCGATCTCTGCCCCGGCGCGCCCGTCAGACTCCGCGGCGCGTACCGTGACGCTCAGTGTTCCGCCGGATTCGCCCATCGCTTCGATGGCATTGACGGCCAGATTCAGGAAAATCTGTTCGGCCATCCCCTCATCGAGTGCCAGGCGCGGAGCATCCGGCGAGAAGTCGCGTTCGATCCGCACTGCGGAGTTCGGATAAAGTTCGCGGGCGGATTTCAGCGCGCGTTCGATTACGGGCGCCACGTCCGCCGGGCGGCGCTCCAGGCGCAAGGGCCGCGCAAAATCGAGAAAGCGCGCCACCAGCGCGTTCAATCGGTTTACCTCCCCGGAGATGTAGCCCGCCAGTTCACTGGAAAGCGGATCGGCGGACGCCAGCTTGCGATTCAGCATCTCCGCCGAGCCTTTGATGATGCCGAGCGGATTGCGGATTTCGTGGGCGAGGCCGGCGGAGAGCTGGCCCAGCGCCGCCAGACGCTCCGAACGGCGGGCATCCGCCTGCGCCTGTTCGAGCTGCAGGTTCATTTCCGCAAGTTCGGTGGCGAGGCGCTGATACCGCTCGGTCTGTCGCTTCCGGTCGACGGCAAACCGGTTGACCACCAGCCCGGCGAGGTAGAAAAAGAGAATGCGGAGCGCCAGTTCCGTTTCCCCGCCCGGCGAGAGTTCGTATTGCTTGAACACCAGGACGGGAATCAGGTACGAGCAATACGCAGCCGAAGCGAGCGTCGTCCATACCAGCGTGCCAATGGTGCCGAAATAGACCGCAGCCGTGACGATCGGCAGGTAATACACCGGGTAGTAGCTGCTTTCGATGGCGATCGTGCCGGTGTGATCGATCAGGAGGGTGGCCAGGAGAATTTTGATGATCACGCTGTAGGCGGCGCCGCGCGCCGGCTGCCAGGTGACCAATCTGCCTTCCAACCACTGGGAAGTGGCGATGGCCAGCAGGATGATTTGTTTGTGCGGTTCGTCGATCGGGGCGGCGATGGCCAGCCCGGCCAGAAACAACAGAAGGAGAATGTCGAGCCAGCGGAGGGATCGCGACTTCGTTCCGGAGCTGAATACCGAGGCCATGCGGCGGCTCAGAACAATGTAACACGCGCTGCCAGCCGGAGTTGTGACCCGCTAGTGCGTACCCCGCGATGGGGAGAGGCCCGCCGGCCCGGCGTCAGATGTGGCAACTGGCGATGCCGCGCTTTTCAAAGTATTGCTGGTGATAGTCCTCGGCGCGCCAAAATTCCGGCGCGGTGGTGATTTCCGTGGCGATAGGGCGCCGGAGCCGCCCGCTGGCCTCGAGACGCTGCTTCGACGCGCGGGCCGCGGCTTCCTGTTCCGGAGTAAAATAAAAGATCGCCGATCGGTACTGCGCGCCGACGTCCGGGCCCTGGCGGTTTACCTGCGTCGGGTCGTGGGACTCCCAGAAAGTCTTGAGCAGGTCGTCGTAGCTCACCTTGGCACGGTCGAACTCCACGAGCACGACTTCCGCGTGGCCGGTGCGCCCCGAGCAGACGTCCTGGTACGTGGGTTTCGGGAAATGGCCGCCGGAATAGCCCACCGTGGTTTGCGTCACTCCCGGCACGGCGCGGAAAGCCGCCTCGACTCCCCAAAAGCACCCTGCGCCAAACATGGCCTTCTCTGTTCTTATTTCGTTGGACTTTTCCATGGCTTCGTTTCCTTTGCCTTCACGCATTAGACGCTGCCCGCGCCAGGGCGTTGCCTGCGAAATTCTACTAAGCCCCGCGCAGATAATCGTCGTTCTTGGAAAGCCAGTCGGCGCGCGGGGGAGTGAATACGTCCAGATCCACGGTGTCTTCGACCGCCCAGGCCTCGTGCGGCATGTTGGAGGGAATGCAAAGCACCTCGCCGGCGCGGACGACGATCTCCCGGCCGTCAATCGCAAACTTCAGCGCGCCTTCCAAAATGTAGGTGACCTGCTCGTTGTGATGGCTGTGCAGGGGCACGTGCGCGCCTTTGGCCAGCAGGACGCGCGCCACCATGAGCTGATCGCCAACCACCATCTGCCGATCGATCAGCGGATTCAGCCGTTCGAGTTCCACATCTTTCCAGCGAGTGTACTTCAGCACGGTTTCCTCCTTCGCCGTCCCGCCTCAGCGTGGCGCAACGGGCAATTCGATGTGCGAGGGATAGCGGCGGTTACGATACACGCGCTGGGTGGCCGCACGGTTGTCCTCCGCCCGCGCCTGGAAGATGTTGGGAACGAACGTCTGCGGATTCCGGTCGATCAGTGGAAACCAGGTGCTCTGCACCTGGACCAGGATGCGGTGCCCGCGCAGGAACACGTGGTTATTCGTGTGCAAGTCGATCGTGTATTCCGCGACTTCGCCTGGCTTGACCGGCTGTGGCTGCTCAAAACCGTTGCGGAATCTCCCGCGCAACACCTCGCCGGCAATCATCAGCTCGTAACCGGCCCTTGCCGAATCCTCGGAGTTCTCTGCTGGGTACTCATCAATCAGTTTCACCACCCAGTCGCTATCCGTGCCGGTGGTGGAGGCGTAGAGGCGCGCCACAATGTCGCCCGCAACGCTCAAATTCGTGGCAAGCGGCTCGGACCGCCAACTGGCCACATCCGGGCGCCGCTCCACAAAACTCTGATCGTCGAGGAGCCAGGTGGCCCAGCCCGGGCCCTGATACGTGGGAAGAATGGGCCGTGGGCGGTAAGGCACGGGATTCGCAGGATCGGACACATACGCGTCGCAGGCATCGTCGCTCGTTGCTTCAGGCGCGGTGAAAGAGAGAAAGCCCTTCGCGCGCAGATAGAGATCCCGCCGCACCGCGTCTTTCGGCGGCCAGGCGTCGTAGGTGAGCCAGCGGTTGGAGCCGGTTTGAAACGTCTCCGCCTCTGTAAAAGGCAACTGCCCCTTCCCCTTCAGCCAGTAAGCGAACCAGGGGGCCTGGATCTGCCGGCGGAAGTACCGTGAGGTGTCACTCCCGAAATCCACCGGCCCCAGCTTCCGGCCGTCCCCGTGCGCCCAGCCGCCGTGATTCCACGGGCCCACGATCAGAAAGTTCCAGTGGTTGGGGTCCTGCTGTTCTTGCAACTGGTAAATCTCCAGGGGACCGTATGAATCTTCCTGGTCCCACCAGCCCGCCACGTTCAGATTCGGCACCTTCGGCGCGCCCACGTAGCTGCGCAACGACTGCTTCTTCCAGAACTCATCGTAGTCGGGATGAGCGGTGAAGTCGTTCCAGGTCCTCAGTTTCCCGTGGAGATAGTGCGCATTCGCATTCGAAAGCGGGCCGAGCGCCAGGTACCACGTGTAGGTATCCTCCGTGTCGAACGGGAAGTCGTAACTTTTCTTCGAGGTTTCCATCATCGCGGAATATTCGAAGCCATAGCTGAGCCGGAAAGCCCCGTTGTGATGGAAGTCGTCGCCGAGGTACATGTCGGCGACGGAAGCCTGTTCCGAAACGGCGCGCACGGCGGGATGCGGGTCGAGGGCGGCCATTTCCGCGAGCCAGCCGGGATAGGAAATGCCGGTAATCCACACGCGTCCGTTGTTTCCGGGCACATTTTTCAGCAGCCACTCCACCGTATCGTAGGCGTCCGTGCTCTCGTCAATCGCCTTCGGGTCGGAGCGGTCCCTGGGCGGGCGCAGCATCACAAATTCTCCCTCGGAACTGAAGCGGCCGCGAATGTCCTGAATCACGAAAATATAGCCGTCCTCCAGCATTTCGGAATAGGTGGCGAGTTGCCGGGTGTTGCCGAAGACGTCGTGGGCGGTGCCGTAGGGGGTACGCACAAACAGGAACGGCAACGGCTCCGTGGCCCTCTGCGGAGTGTAAATCTCGGTGTGCAGGCGCACCCCGTCGCGCATGGGAATCATCACATCGCGCTTTGCAAACCGCAGGGAGGGAGCGGGATCGGCCCCGCCCGCCGGAGTTCGGAACATCAGGAGGAGGAGCGGTACAACGAGCAACGTCAGGACGGCCGAAAATCGGAATTGGCGGCGTATTGGGTTCACGTGCCGGCCTTCTGCAACCGCTTCAGCAGTTGAATCTGGCCGGCATGATAGATGTCGTGGAAGGCGACGCCCAGGATGGAATCAAAAGCGGACCACTTAGAGCCCAGGACGGGGCGCTCGAGGTGCGCCGCGGGAAACTGCGCGACGGCGGCGCGCATCGTTTTGTGCATCTCGCTGAGCAGGGCCAGCGTTTGCCTCCATTCCGGGGCCCCGCCGGAATCCGGCGCGGGAAACCAGTTGCTTCCTTTGAGCGGGAAGGCGCCACGCTTCCCGCCGGTGAGGCGTTGCCTCACCGCGTATTTCCAGTAAGCGCAGTGCAGCACCTCCTCCCAAATGTTGTGACGGCGCGGGGCGGGCCTCCACATCGCCTGCGCGGGCGTCAACCCGCGGAGGCTGCCGCGCAGGTTCGTGCCGTGCCAGGCGCGATGGTCGTAGGCTGCGTCCAGCGCGCGAAGCAGGGAGCGGATGGGCTCCAAAGATTTCTTCGTGCGGCGAATGGCCATGGATCCCCTCGCTCCCGGGACCGACACCCCATCGATCGGCGTGCGGGAAATGAGATCATAGCAGGCCCGCCCAAATCCGCAGCCGCCCTCACCGCCGCTGGAAAGCTCCCTCTACCGCCTGACTCACCGCGGCAGTTCTGCTATGCTCGGCGGCGCGCACGGTTGAAACGTGAGGACTCGCCCCCTCTGCGCGGAGGCTGTCATGCTGAATCGTCGTGAATTGCTGGGAATGCTGGGCGCGACGGCGGCGCTGCCGCCGCTCGCCTGGGCGGATCACAGGGTTGCGTTTGAGGGAACAAGGCCACCGGCTGTCGATGCGCGCGCGGACGGCCTGATCGAGGAGATCCTGTGCGGGGCGCAGCCCGCCATGCCGCCGGACGCGCTCTACGCCCGCGATCCGGAAGCGTACTGGGCCGAACTGCGCAAACAGTGGATTTTCCGCCCGGGGTTTCTGTACCTGAACAACGGCACAAACGGCTCCTCGCCGCGGCCCATCCTGCGCGCGTATATCGAAAGCATCCTGAAGGAAGAACAGATGGAATCGTCGGACGATCCGGAACTGTATCCGCTATGGGGCTACGGCAACTGGGACGTCTACCGGCAGCCGGTGGCGGACTTCGTGGGCGCGGACCTGAATGAGATCGCGCTGGTGCGCAACGCCACCGAGGGCCTGAATTATGTGGCCAACGGGCTGGACCTGAGACCCGGCGACGAAGTGAT
>Ga0187812_1000465_pt1 | contig 14306 bp, 8 predicted proteins | sample NC_S_2_FD_130582 | JGI IMG/M metagenome (GOLD analysis project Ga0187812, IMG submission 130582) | Wetland sediment microbial communities from Neuse River Estuary, North Carolina, USA - ASW-S_2 | ecosystem: Environmental > Aquatic > Freshwater > Wetlands > Sediment | place: USA: North Carolina... | reverse complement strand
CTGGTGGTGCCGCCGGGCGAATATTTTGTGCTGGGCGACAACCGCAATCACAGCATGGATTCACGCTATTGGGGATTCGTGCCGCGGCAGACGATCGTGGCGCGGCCGCTGGTGATTTATTTCTCGCTTAGCCGGCCATCGAGTACCGATGTGCAACAGGCCTCACAGCAGGTCTCGAATGATAGACTCGGACACGACAGGGAACTCACGGCGCGGTTTGCGGCGTTTGCGCGCTGGAATCGCATCTTCCGCGTGGTTCACTGATCGAGACCATTCCGGAAGGCAAGAGCATTCCAATACAGAGCGACAGGATGACGACCAGGAATAAATCAGCCGCGAAGGCGGAGGCCACGCCCGCGCCTGCACCGGCTCTGGAAAGAGTGGAAGAGACTCCGTTTGAAGCGCTTGCCAGCATCTGCTCGGTTCTAGTGGTGGGGCTTTACATTCTTACCTTTCTGGCGCAGAATTTCGTGATTCCTTCGGGGTCGATGGAGAATACGCTGCTGGTGGGCGATCACCTTATCGTGGACCGCATCAATCTTGCGCCACCGGCAAAGTGGATGCCGCTGATGAAGTACCGCGAGCCCAGACGCGGCGACGTGGTGGTGTTCATCAAGCCGGTCGCGGAGCCGGAGCTGGACGGCGACGGCAAGCCGCAGTATCTGTACCTGGTGAAGCGGCTGGTTGGCCTGCCGGGCGATCATATTCATCTGCGCAAGGGCATCGTGATCATCAACGGAGTGGCGCAGTCGCAGCCCTACGCGCAGCCGACGACGCCGGACAATTTCGATGAGTTTCTCGACAACTTTCCCGTCCTGCAGCCGCCCAACATTCCGCAGGTTCCGGATTCGTGGCGCGATATCGAGTTTCCCAAGGACGTAGTCAACGGAGACCTGGTGGTGCCGCCGGGCATGTACTTCATGATGGGTGACAACCGGCATAACAGCCTGGACTCGCGTTACTGGGGGTTTGTGCCGCGGGCCAATATCGTGGGCCGGCCGTTGCTCAACTACTGGTCATTCACGTCCACCGAATCCGATTACGAGACGCCGGGGATCGGCCACAAGGTTGCGTGGATGGCCCATGTGGCGCTGCACTTCTTCAGCGACACGCGCTGGAAGCGAAGCTTCCACGTGGTGCGCTGACCGGAAATCCAAGCCACAATCGTGACCACCATGACGGACGACGCGCAAGGCCGGCAAGCGGTTCCTCTCCACGAAGATGCGCCGGCAGAACGAAGCGGGCGCCGCTGGGGACGCCTGCGCCTGATCCTGATTGCAATGCTCATCGTGCTGGCGGTTTTCCTGGTGCCGCCGCTGGTTAGCATGGGGCGATACAAGAGCCGCATTACCGAAATGATCTCGGCTAGCTTCGGCCGGCCGGTTCGGCTTTCGTCGGTGGAGTTGCGGCTGCTGCCGTGGCCGGGATTCGTGCTCACCAACCTGACGGTAGCGGAAGATCCGGAGTACGGCGCGGAGCCGGTGCTGCACGCGAACACGGTTACGGCAAACATCCGGCTGTTATCGCTGTGGCGCGGGCGGCTGGAGATCGGCAGTGTGAGCGTGGACGAGGCCAGCCTGAACGTGGTGCGCGCGGGACCGGGGCGCTGGAACCTCGATCGGCTCTTCCGCTCCGCGGCGAAAGCTGCGCCCAGCGGCAGCGCGGCTCGACAGTTTCCGTATCTTGAAGCGACCAACTCGCGCATCAACTTCAAGGATGGCGCGGAGAAGCTGCCGTTTTCAATTGTCGATACCGACCTCTCGTTCTGGCAGGAGAATCCCGGCGACTGGCGGGTGCGGCTGCGCGGTCAGCCGGTGCGGACCGATGTGGTGCTGGACATGGCCGATACCGGCATTGTGCGGTTGGAGGCGACCGCGCAGAGCGCGCCAAGCCTGAGCCAGATGCCGCTGCGCGTCGATCTCGATTGGAGCGAGGCGCAGCTTGGGCAGCTTTCGCGGCTGCTGGTGGGCAGCGATGCCGGCTGGCGCGGCAACCTTACCGGGAGCCTGCACCTGGAGGGGACTCCAGACGCGGCAAAGGTGACGGCGCGGCTGCAGGCTGCGGGCGTGCATCGCGCGGAGTTTGCGCCGGCCGCACCGCTCGACTTCGATGCTAACTGCGGCTTTGTTTACCACTATGCGCGACGCGCGCTGGATGACCTGGTGTGCGACTCGCCTCTCGGAGACGGGCATTTGCACCTGACGGGCGGCGTGCCGGGCGCGGATGCGATGCCAAACCTGAATCTGGAAGTGGACCGAATCGCGGTGGGGGCCGGCCTGGATGTGTTGCGCACATTGCGCAATGGAATCGATCCGGATCTTGAGGCGGCGGGAACCGTCAGCGGCAAGCTGGTATACGCGGGAGCCGAAGCAGCCAACGGTACAGATGCAAAATCGGCGAAGCCGGTTCGCGGCCGCGTGAGCGCCGAAGCACAGGGGCCACTCACGGGCAGCCTCACGGTGGAGGGATTTGCCTTGAGCGGAGGCGGCCTGGACCAGCCGCTGCGTGCGCCGAAGTTCGCGCTGGAGCCGATGGCGATTGGGCAGGGTGACCGCAGTGGCACGCCGGCCGCAGAGGGAATTGCCGGAACGATGGCGATTCCCATGGGAGGCGACGCTCCCTTGACCGTGAACCTGCGCCTGGCACTTTACGGATATGAGGCAGGCGTGCGCGGGCCGGCGAGCATTTCGCGCGTGCGACAGGTTGCGCAACTAGCGGGCACGCCTGACGTGGCGGCACTCGATGGGCTGGCTGGGGAGCCGTTGACCGCCAACCTCACCGTGGAAGGGCCGTGGATGCCGGGTGAAGAGAACGAAGCGAGCACTGCGCCGGTTACGGAGGGGCACGCTGGGAATTTGCCTGGACCGGTTGCAACCGATTTCGATCGGGGCATGAAGCCGGGTGCCGATAGCATTGCAGGGACTGTGACGCTGCACAATGCCAACTGGCGCGCCGATTATCTTGCCAACCATGTGCAGATTGAGAATGCCACGCTGCACCTGGGCGATGGAGCATGGCGCTGGGACCGGGTGGAGTTTGCCTACGGGCCGGTGAAGGGGATATTAAGCATCACCGTGCCGGAGAACTGTGCGCCGCCGGAGGGCGCCGGCACGGCTCAGGCAGCGGGTGTATGCCAGCCGCAGTTCGCGGCGCAATTTGGCGGGCTCGATGCAGAGGCGGTGCAGGCGGCATTCCTCGGCGCGCGGCAAAAGGGGACGCTCCTCTCGGACCTGATCGACCGGCTACATCCCGCCTCGACGCCGCCGTGGCCTGCGATGACTGGCACGGTGAAGGCGGAGGCGCTTGTGGCCGGCCCGATTACGCTGCGGCAGGCTTCGGCGACGGTGAAGATCGGGGCCCGCAGCGCGGATTTCTCCGATCTTGAGGCCAGCACGCTGGGTGGAGAGGTGAAGGGGAGCGGGACCGTAAGCTGGGCGGCAGGCGATCAGGTTGCGCCGGACTATGCGATCTCTGCGCGGCTCGACGGGCTGAGCGCCTTGGCGGTGGGGCAACTGTTGGATATGCGCTGGAGCGGCGGTCCGGTCAAGGTGAATGGCAAGATCGATCTCTCGGGATTCACGGCAAAGGATATGGCCGCGTCCGCAAAGGGCACGCTTCACTTTGATTGGAAGCATGGCGGGATGGCTGCGCAGGGAAGCACGGCGAGTGCGCGATTGAAGCGGGCGCCGGCGCCTGCTGTGCCGGGACGTTTCGACGACTGGAGCGGGGATGCGACGATTGACGGCGGAAAAATTGCGCTTGGCCAGAACACGGTGTTCGCCGGTGGACGCAGGCTTTCAGCGGAAGGTGCGATTACGTTTGGCAAGCCGCCGATAGTGGAGTTGGGGAAATCGGCCTCGCCATCGGCTGTTGCACCTTCGATGGTTCGAGGCGGCGGTAAGCGCTGAGTTCAGCTTTTAGAATGGAAGCATGTCCTCTTCTATCGCTGCTTCCCCGATACAGATTCATTGCCAGGGTGTTTTGTTCGACATGGATGGGATCCTGATCTCTTCCATTGGTTCCGTTGAACGGAGCTGGACGACGTGGGCCCAGATGCGCGGGGTCGATCCGGAGCACGCGATCAGCGTGGCACACGGCCGGCGCGCCATCGAGACGATCGCCAAGCTGCGGCCGGATCTCGACGTCGAAGCCGAGCTCAAGATCATCGAAGACATCGAGGTTGCCGATAACGAGGGCCTGACCGTACTGCCGGGCGTGTGCGACCTGCTCAAGGCACTGCCGCGCGAGCGGTGGACGGTGGTGACCAGCGCGACCGAGCGGCTAGCGCGGATTCGGCTGGCGGAGGGCGGGATTCCCGTGCCGGAGCGGCTGGTGACGGCGGACCAGGTGACGAAGGGCAAGCCGCATCCGGAGCCGTTTTGCGCGGGCGCGGCGCTGTTGGGGTTCAAGCCGGAGGAGTGCGTGGTGTTTGAGGATTCGTCTTCAGGCGCGCAGGCCGGGCGCGCGGCGGGGTGCACGGTGGTGGCGACGACGTTTTCGCATCCGGTGGAGTCGCTGGAGGCGGCGCATTATTTTGTGAACGATCTCACGGGCGTACGAGCGACTGCGAGCGCCGACGGCATTGAATTGCGAATTACGCGGCTCTGAATGGCGTTCACAAGGCGGCGGGCTTCTTACTCGTTTGCTTCAATCTTGCGCCCATGCAGCTCCTGCGTGGAGCGGGTGTTTACCTTGTACAGAGCGGCGAAGGCAACGTACTGGCTGCGACTAATGCTGATCTTCTGCTGGAAGACGAACCAGCTCACGCCTTCGGTGCAGGGCGGAGTGGTGAGGGAGCCGGTGTAGGTCCAGTAGCCGCGGTCGGCCGGCAGCAGGCCGGCGGGGTTCACCATGTCGGCGATCTTTTCCGACTGGCCGGCGCGGGTGGGCAGGTGCTCCCACAGCGTTGCCAGCGTGGCGTTGGGAAAGCTCAACTCTTCGTTCAGGAGTACGGCCACAATAGCCAGCTTGCCATCGGCGCTTCGATGGACAAGGTGGATCTCCATGTCAGAGAGCTTGTGTTTGATGGTGTGCTCGCTGGGATGGTGGAAGTGGAACTGGATGAGGTCGTAGCGGACGCCGCCAACGACGATGTAGCTGCCCGGGTCGACGTGGACCTCGACGGTGTGGCCGTTGTTCTCCAGGGTGACCGGACCTGCAATGTAGTGGAACTGGATGGGCTGGAGGGCGGGGTTGAGGCGCGCCTTCTGGATATCGACGGGCGATTGCTCGTGGCCTTTCGAGCAGGCCTGGTATGCGGGGCTGAGCCTGCCCCAGAGCAGAGGGCCGGTCTTGCCCTGGTAGGTCCAGCCGGGATTGGCCTGGGCGGCGGTGAGAGTGGCAGCGCTGAGTATGAGGCCGGCAAGAAGGGAAATGCGCATTGGATGCTCCGGCGGTGGAAATGAGGTCCGCAAGCATTTTACGGCATGGCGGCGACATGCGACTCGGCACCGCGCGTAAAAGCCTATCTGCGCGGTTTCGTGGTTCCCAGGTCTCAGAATCGATATCCCCTTCGACATGCTTAGGGTAGACTTTCGGCTTCGCTGGGGGCAGGCTCTGGGGCACCCAAAGTTGACGACTATTTGAGCTTCGACGATGCTCTGGCAATCAACTGCGGTTCGAGCACCACCTTGCGGCTGCGGTTCGAGGCTTCTTTCTCGAGCAGAGTGGAGATCATGCGCGCGGTGCGCTCGCCGATCTCGCGGGCGCGCTGGTCCACGCTGGTGAGAGGCACCTGCAGATTGCCGCTGTAGTGGAAGTTTCCGCAACCGACAATGGCCAGATCTTTGGGGATGGACAGGCCGGCCTCGAATGCCTTGAACATGGCGCCGACGGCGACCGTGTCATTGAAGCAGAACAAGCCGTCGGGCCGCGGCTTAAGCGCAAGGATGGCTTCCATGGCTCGGCGGCCGCGAGTTTCGCCGTCGGACTCGGAGGCATCGCCGCAGGAGATGATGTACTCGTCTGGCGCGGCGATGCCGCGGCGCACGAGCGTATCGCGATAGCCCTCGGCGCGGTTGTTGCCCACGCTGGTGGCCGGGCCGCGGATGTGCGCGATGCGCCGGCAGCCCTGCCCGATCAGATGCTCGGTAGCCAGCTCGCCCACCTTATAGTCGTTCACGCCCACGAAATTGGAATCAAAGCCGCGGAACTTACGATCGATAAGCACCAGCGGCACCCCGGCATCGCCGATCCTGCGAAGCGCGTCGCCGTTTTCCTGGCACGACGCCAGCACCAGGCAGTCGAGATGATGGGCGAGCATGTGCTCGATCTCATCCTGTTCGAGCTTGGGGTCACTTTCCGACGATGCGACGATGACGTAGTAGCCCTGCTCGCGCAGTGCGGCGGAGAGACCCTTGGCGATTTCACCGAAGAAGGGATGAATCAGATCGGGAACTACGAAGCCGATGAGCGAGCTGCGGCCCGTCACCAGGCTGCGGGCGGTTAGGTTGGGCCGATAGTTGAGCTCTTTGACCCGCTCCAGGATGCGGTTCTTGGTCTCCTTGGCAATGTCTGGCCGGTCGCGCAGGGCGCGAGACACCGTAACCACGGACACTCCGAGCTCATTTGCAATATCCTTCAACCGGACATTCATAGGCACAGTCTATACACTCCGATCGCGCCTCAGTGCAGCGCTTTGTCAAGATAGTTTTCCACGGCCTGGGCCCATAACGCTCCATGGGCCTTCAGGCCGGCATCGCTGAAGTGAACACCTTTGCCGTGATTCTGCCGGTAGGCGCTGCCCAGCGCATCGGTGTCGGGGCCCTGGAAGGCGACGCTGCTTTGCCACAGGCTGCGCTGGGCCAGCTCGATAGCCGGCGACCCGGTATCCGATGGATTGTGGTAGGTTGCCTCGGCCACCAGCCACGGCATCTTCCAGCCCGCGGCCTTGCGCGTTGCCTGGATGAGCTCGACCATCATCTGGCGATACTGCGACGCGGCGAGCTGGTGTTGCGGCGCCTGGTTGGCGTCCGATTCGCCCTGGTGCCAGAGCACGGCCCGGAAGCCATGCTTGCCGAGCTGACGCATGCGGGCGATCATGCCATTGAAGAGCGTGCCGTCGGATACGAGCTTGCCCTGCGCATTCTGCACAATGAACTTTGTCATCGTGGGCATCACGTAGACGCGCCGGCCCGCGGGCAGCCACTGGCGCACGCTGGTGGATCCGTGGCCCACGCAGGCCACGCCGATGGGGACGTGGTACTGGCGATAAAGCGCGTCGCCGAATGCTGGAATAAAGCTGCCCTTGCTGCTGTGGTCCTGCACGCCGGGTTGCGGATCGTTGGCGATGCGCCAGGTGCTGCCATCGAAGGCCGTAACCATTCCCGTCGCGGTGTTTTGCCGGACTTCGCCGTAGTTCGTGGAGTTGGATTGCCCGGCGATGACAAACACTTCGCCAATGCCGACGTGAGCAACCGAGGCTTCGGCTGCTGAAAGGCCATTTCGAAGGAGGCGAACTTGCAGCCGATAGAATCCGCCGGCAGGAGCTGACAGTGAAGCGTGGAACGCTCCCGATTTGCTGTCGAAACGAATGCGCTTCCATTGGCTGGGCAGCGGGCCGGAGAGGGAATCGCCGGTCAGGCGCACCTCCACGCGATCGGCGGGAAGCTGCGCGCGGCCGCCTATTTCGATTCTGCCTTGGAGCCGGCTGCGCCGCTGAAAGACCTGATAGTCGAGCGGTGAGGCGAGGGAGATGGGCGAGCCGGAGGCAGCCTGCTGCGCCGGCAGGCTGCCCGGAGCGATGGTCAACGCGACGATGAGAGCGACGAGCCATCGGAATTGGAAGGTGCGCCTCAGTCTCCGCACCGGTGCACGTGTACGCCCAGTTCGGCGAACATGGCGGCCTTTGCGGCCAGCGCCTTGTCGGCGATCTTGGCGGTGGGGGCGTAGGCTACGTTGACGTGGTTGGCATGATGGCGCGCCATGAACTGGTCGCGCGTGATGCCGTGCAGCAGCGCGTGCATGATGGGCCATTGACAGGTAACGCTGCGCAGTCGGCGCTCGGTTTCTTCGGCCGGCAATTCGATGGCGGTGGCGCGGCCGATATCTACATGCAAGGCGCCGCCCTCGACAAAGACGCGGCTCCAGACCACGTGGCCCGGCTTGCTGACGCCCTTGAGCGTGCCGCCGCCGAGACGGAAGTACATGGGCGGCTGGCGCTCGCTCACAGCGCCCTTGTAGCCGCCGATCAGATGCGACGGTGGAACCGCGCCGGAGATCTGAAAGACCCAGACAAAATCATCGATCCCGTTGCCGATGTAGTGCTCGCCCCAACGCACGTCGTGCAGGGTCGTGGCCGGATCGAGATTCATGGCGCGCCAGACGCGATTGGTGACGAGCGAATCGAGGCCGGCGCACTCGTCGACCTCATTGAAATGGGGCAGCGGTCCTCCGGCATACAATTCGCGGCCATCCTTTGAGAAGGCGGGCGGACGGTCGGCATTGTTGAGCAGGCCTTCAACCAGATCGGAGGCGGGCACCATGTCCTTCAATCCCTGCTGATACTGAATGCCGATTGCGTCGCAGGAAAAATCGGCGGCGATGCGGAGCGCGGCGATATACATTTTGCACTGCTCGAGAATCTGCGCATCGGTCAGGTCGGTCTCATCGATGGGGCCAGTCACGAACTTCATGCCACGCTCATCGAGCCAGGAGCGCACCTTCTGCGCCTCTGCATTGGAGACCTGGCGCATGGCGGCGACCAGCGCCGACTGGCTCAGCCGCTCCTTGTAGACGCCCAGCGGGTTGAGCATGAAGTCTTCAATGATGGCGTTGTACATGCCCATGCATCCCTCGTCGAAGACGCCGAGGATGGCCTTTTTGGTTTTGAGCTCGTTAGCCAGGGCCTCGCCCAGGCGGCGCTCTTCAGCCGGCAGACTGGCCAGGTTCAGGTCGTGCACATGGCTCAGGTCGTGGGTGATTTTGTGCGATTTAAGCCACTGCCGCAGTCCGTTGCGGAAGAACTCGTCGGTGAAGTCCTTGCTCCAGATGGTGCTGAAGTTTACGCCCGACTTATAGAGGGAGCCGTTCAGGTTAAGCATTCCCACCAGTCCGGGCCACTGGCCCGACCAGTTGGCCACGGTGAGGATGGGGCCGCGATGGCTCTGCAATCCCGCCAGCACATGATTGCTGTACTGCCATACCGCCTCGGCAACCACGATCGGAGCCTGGGGATGGACATTCGCAAAGACGTCCATGCCCATGCGCTGGTTGTAGATGAAACCGTGCTTGAGCTTGGCGTCGTACGGATGGGCGCGGCGGAGCGCAAAGCCTTCGGCAGCGAACGCGGCCACAAGCTGCTTCTCCATCTCGGCCTGGGCCGGCCAGCATACCTCGTTCGCGGACTGGCGCAGGTCGCCGCTGGCGAAAAGCAATACCTCGCCGGCGGCAACCGGCTGAGGTTCATTCACTTCAGGAACTGCATAAGAGGCCGACACTCGCAATCTCCCCAATTAGACGTGTTCTTTCGTGGAGAGCCGACCTTCGCACGGCGTCGCCTTGATCGAAGCCGGTGAAAATGGGCCCGTCGAATTTCCGCGTCCAGCCCAAAGGAAGCTAGACCGAGCCGCGGGGCTTATTGATGCGTACATAAAGGGTATCCTGCGTGGGCTCGCCGTCGCATTCGATGGCAAGCGTGGTGACCGGCTGGTCGGGCGCTGTCATGGGCAGTCCGGTGAACTTAGTCTGGAAACCGTCCTGCGTAAACGGCACTTTTTGGCCTGTCCTCAGCACCCGCGCGCTCAGCACCTTGTTGCGTAATCCGCTGATCGCCACGTACTTTCCCGGCCAGAAATGCACGTGCATATAAAGCGTGTTCCCCTTGCGCGTGAATCCGGCGTAGACGGAGCGGCGTGGCTGGCAGAGATCGGATGCATAAATTGTATCGCTATTGGTCTTCATCCAACGGCCCACTTCGGTGAGCACTGTCACCGATTCGGGTGGGATGGAGCCATCGGGTTTGGGGCCGATGTTCAACAGGTAGTTACCGCCGTCGCGCGAGCAGGTGATCAGATTCCGAACCACAGTCTTGGCGCTCTTCCAGTTGTCATCGGCGCGCTGGTAGCCCCAACTGTCGTTGAGAGTCATGCAACTCTCCCATGCGCGAGCGCCTTTGGATGCCTCGATGTGCTGTTCGGGAGTGGAGAAATCGCCGTCGAGCTTGTTGCGGTTGTTGACGATGATGTCGGGCTGGAGCTTGAACACCATTTCGTTCATGCGCAGCGATTCCCACCCCTTGGCGTCGAGCGGCCAGGCCACGTCGTACCAGAGAATGTCGATCTTGCCGTAGTTGGTCAGCAATTCACGGATCAGGCCGTGCGTGTACTCGACGAAACGCTGGCGTGCGGCTTCGTCGGTGGCGCAGCGGGCGCCGTCTGGGTGGTGCCAGTCCATGAGCGAGTAGTAGAAGCCGACGCGCATGCCTTCGGCCCGCGCGGCTTCGACGTATTCCCGGACAATGTCGTAGCCGGGGCCCTGTTTGACGGCGTTGTAGTCAGTAAGCTTTGTGTCGAAGTTGCAAAAACCTTCGTGGTGCTTGGTGGTGAGCACCATGTACTTCATGCCCGCTGCCCTGGCGAGGCGGGCCCAGGCGCGGGCGCTGCCGTGCGTCGGTTTGAAGAGCTTTGCATGCCCGGTGTATTCGGGGAAGGGAACCGCTTCGTCCTCCATTTCCCACTCGTGGCGCTCGAAAGTGCTGTAGACGCCGAAGTGGATGAACATCCCGAAGCGGGCCTGGTGCCACCACCTCATGCGGCGCTCGCGATCTGCGTCGCCGGGCTGCGGCTGGCCGCTAAAAGGGTGGTCGGAGGGGGGCTGTGGGGGAGCGGCCGGGGCGGCCGGCTGAGCGCCGGCCTGGGCAGCAAGAAGGCGGGCGCCGGCCAGCGAAGTGAGGGAAACGCCCAAGCCTGCCAACAGGTTGCGCCGAGAAAGGGTGCGATCGATCATTTCCAGAGGACCTTATCCTTTCTTTCCGTTTGACACTCGATAACGATAACGATAACGGAAATTTAACTTCGGTCATTAAACGGCGGGCGTGGCAAAGATGTCAAGCGGATTCTGCCGCGGGAGCATGTGCGTAGATTTTTCTTGACAACGATCCCGAGATTTCTGTAGTGTGGCGCCTCATGGGTGATTTCGTAAACGCTTACGTTAGCGAATCCGATACCGATGATCACCTTCGCCTCTTTCGCGGTCCCGCTTGAGGCGTACACCCGGAACGGATTGATTCGGGCCCCTAGGAGCCCGTTCCAACTCGCGGACCCAATTGATTTAGGAGGCTGACATGCAAATGAATGGACCTGGCGGAACTCTGCTGAGGACAGTCCGCGTCACTCTGCTCGCGTGCCTGGTGGGCATCCCGCTGCTTTGCGGCAACCGGGCTGCCGCGCAAAGCTCATCGTCCGGCGTAAACGGCGTCGTCACCGATCCCAACGGCGCCGTTATCGGCCACGCCCGGGTGGTGCTGCACAATGTGGCGACCAACGTGGAGCGCGTCACGGTATCAAATGGCCGGGGCAATTACTTCTTCACCAGTGTGCCGCCGGCGCGCTACACGCTCTCATTTACGTCGACCGGCTTCGAGCCAGAGAAGGTGGCGCCCTTCGACGTGGCCGTGGCCCAGGTGGTGACGGTGAATGCCGCCCTCAAAGTGGGCAGTGTAAGCCAGTCGGTGACGGTAGAGGCGAGCAACACCGAGGTGGAGAGTTCGACCGCGCAGTTGGGCACGGTGATCGGAACGCACCAGGTAAACGATCTGCCTCTGGACGGCCGCAACTTTACGCAGTTGCTCGACCTGACGCCGGGCGTCACTCCCATCAGCACCGGGCAGAACTCAAGCGGCAGCAACACGGTGAAGGTGAATACCTCCAGCTATTCGTTTCCGTCTATCAATGGCGCCTATAACCGTTCGACGTATTACATGGTCGACGGCATGAACGACAACCAGGCGTGGTACAACACCTACGCGGTCCCGCCGATTATCGACACAGTGCAGGAGTTCAAGATCAACTCGCACAGCGATGCGCAATATGGCGGCGTGATCGGCGGCGTGGTGAACGTGGCCACCAAGTCAGGCAGCAACCAGTTTCATGGCGACGGGTGGGAGTACATTCGCACCACCAGCCTCGACGCCCGGCCCTATTTCTCGGCGCCGGCGTCGTATCACCTGAATACGTTTGGCGGGCAGATGGGCGGTCCGGTGTGGATTCCCAGGCTTTACAACGGTAGGGACAAGACGTTCTTCGAGATCGGTTTTGAAGGCACGCACTATTCTCAGGCGGGGTCGAACAACATTCTGATTCCCACCGCCGCGCAGTTGGGAGAATCCACCTTCGGCGGAGCGCAGGACCAGCAGTACGCCGACTTCAGCAGCGGCTCGACGGGCGTGGGAGGCGGCTGCACGGCCGGCCAGACATCGGCGCAGACCGGGCCCTGCCAGCTCTACGATCCGACCATCGCCAACGACGCGGCCACGCCCGACCGCCCTGCTTATCTGGGTGACCAGGTTCCGGTTTCCGAGTTCAACAAGAACTCGATGGCCTTCCTCAATGCGGTCTTCGGGAAGAACGGCCCCACCACGATTCCCGGGATCTCGCCGACGGTGAAGAACTTCCAGATCACCGATCCGACGCGGCAAACCACCTACAATTACACGGGCAGAATCGACCAGCATCTGGGCACGCATGACTTTATCTTTTTCCGTTATGCGGGCATTCAGGACACGACGACCTCGCCCAGCACGCTGCCCACGCTGTTCAGCACCACTTCGATTCCCGCGCAGCAATACGGGGTGAGTTGGAACCACGTGTTCAACGCAACCACCAGCATGCAGGTGCAGTACGGCAAGACGCACGTCGAAGACGACACCGTGACAGCGTTTCAGAACCACAACATGTGGCAGGTGTATGGCTGTTCGACAGATATGTGCAATTCCTTTGTCGGCGGCGCCGCGATCCTGGTGACGCAGACGGTTACCAACGGCCTGGGCGGTGGTGAAGTGAACAGCCCGTCCTCGAACCTGTCGAGCATTCACGAGTGGTCGGGCAGCATCATGAAGGTGATCGGCAACCACTCGCTGCAGGCAGGCGGCGGCTGGGACGAAGATAACTACACCGCCGAGTTACGCCAGGGAGCGGTGAACTTTACCGGGGGCTCGACGGCCAACTTTCCGGGCAATCCCGGCTCCGCGGCTGGCCTGAGCAGTAAGCAGGTGAGCGCGCAGTCCGGCTTCGGGCTTGTCGATTTTCTGCTGGATTATCCCAACAACGAAAACAAGCGCAACGTTCTGCTGACCGAGCGGCCCGGCGGCGTGGGCAGCATTTACATACAGGATAGCTGGAAGGTGACGCAGGCGCTCGCGCTGAATTACGGCCTGCGCTACGACCGCAGCGCGATCCCGGCCTTTGGAACCGACGCCTCGATCGGGCTTCAAGGCAGCATCGAGACCGGCGATTTCGATTTTACCGACGGCAATTACATCGTGCAGAAGCTGCCGCCGCTGTGCAGCGTCCGCGGACACGCGCCCTGCCTGCCCAGCGCCACACTGCCCGCGCACGTCGTGGTGGCGACGGGCGAGAGGATCATGCACGGCAGCAAGATGAACTTCGGCCCGCGATTCGGCTTCGCCTACCGCGTCAACAACGGCCTTTCAGTGCGCGGCGGCATGGGCATCTTCTGGGACAACTGGTCGGCTCTGATCCAGATGCCGCAGAATTACCAGGGATCGTGGCCCGATACTGGCACCTTGCAGATCAACAACACCAATACGCCGGGAACGCCGTACACCTCGGCTCAGAATCCTTTTGCGCAGAACGGCGGCAATCTGCCGGCGGCGACTCCGTTCACGTCGTCGAATGTGAATTACATGGTCTCGCCGTACTGGAAGAACCCGTACTCCGAGCAGTACAACTTCGGAATCGAAAAGCAGCTTTGGGGCGGCAGCGTACTGAGCGTGAACTACGTGGGCTCGGCGACGCACCGGATGGACGTGGGCGGTTACTACAATACCGGCACTCCTTGCGGCGCGGGCTGCACTTATGCGTCTTTCGCCGCGCGGCAAACGGCCGGCGTCACTGGCCAGCCGTATCCTTACGCGCCGGCGGAAAAGTCCTGGGACCACGCAGGCGCCAACGGATCGTATAACGCGCTCCAGGTGGCCTTCAATCGTAGCTATCACTCCGGGCTGGCGTATCTGATTTCGTACACGTGGAGCAAGACGCTGGACGAAGGCGGCGACGGCTTCTTCGGAGTGGAGGGGGGCGTTCCCGAGGATCCCTATAACCCCAAGGCCAGCCGCGGCCCGGCGAGCT
>Ga0187812_1000464_pt1 | contig 14348 bp, 9 predicted proteins | sample NC_S_2_FD_130582 | JGI IMG/M metagenome (GOLD analysis project Ga0187812, IMG submission 130582) | Wetland sediment microbial communities from Neuse River Estuary, North Carolina, USA - ASW-S_2 | ecosystem: Environmental > Aquatic > Freshwater > Wetlands > Sediment | place: USA: North Carolina... | reverse complement strand
AGGTGGAGCCGACATGTGCCAGGGGCTCGTTCGATGGCCATAGATACCGGGCTAACCGCACGCCTAAGGCGCCAGCTTGGCCGGGGACAGCTTATCCTGTTTACAGGGGCTGGATTCTCCTGCGGGGCGTTTGCGCGCTCGGGGAGGCCGATTCCCACCGCTGAGGAACTCAAGAGAGAACTGTGGCGATTGGCGTTCCCCTCAAAATCTGTAGTTGACGAGCGATCAGAACTTGGCGACGTTTTCGAGCTCGCTGTCGCCCGTGCAGGTAATGCTTCTAGGGAGCTTCTCTCCGATCTATTGAAAGTGGACGTGGAGCGTTCGCCTGATCGATTCAGAGCTTGGTTCTCGCTTCCTTGGTACAGACATTACACACTTAATATCGATGATCTCGACGAGGCGGTCGCTGGACGCTATGTTCTGCCACGTCCGCTGTATGCGATATCTGGACCAACAGATCCGCTTCTTTCCCATGAAGGTCTTCTTAGCGTCCATCTCAACGGCCGACTACGAGACTATCCCAACGTTACATTCTCGATCCGACAATATGGTCAGCGAGCAAGTCAGCCCGACGCCTGGTACCAGACACTAGTCGCGGACCTCCTGACTTACCCGGTGTTGTTTATCGGAACCGTACTGGACGAGCCGGGTCTCTGGCAATATATCGAGTTGCGCCGCCAGCGGGCAGCTAGTCAGGTAGAGATGCGCCCAGCATCCTATCTGGTAGCGCCGAGTCTTCCAGATGCACGAGCGGCGCTTCTTAAGCGATTCAATATAGATTGGATTGAAGCCACTGAGGAACAGATTTTCGCCGAAGTTTTTAAGGATGCTACCGATGAGACCAGGAGTGGGCACTCAGCACTAAAGCGCCGATATCAAGAGGAAAGCATTTCCTCTGTTCTAGAGCCTCTCGCGCAGGTGCGCGAATGCGAGCCACTGGAGGATCTTAGCCTCTTTCTGCTGGGCCGCACCCCAGTATGGGCTGACATCCAGGATGGATTTGCTGTCGAGCGTTCATTCGAGCGGCCTTTGCTCACTAACGTTCTTACCGGCAATCATGACGTGGTCGTACTCACAGGGACCGCTGCAAGCGGCAAAAGCACGACTGCTATGAGGCTCGCCATCGGGCTTGAGGCCGAAGGTAAAGGTGTCTATGTTCTCGATGCTCCTGAGTCGAGTGGAAACGTGGGCTCCATCGTCGAGGCAATCCGGCAGGTCCGACCAGATGTTCTATTGATCGATGACGTAGACAGCTTCGGAAGCGGTACAGGGCGTCTGCTGAGGGCACTTACAGAACTACCCACCCCTCCTCTAGTTCTTGCGGCTATACGAAGCAGTCGACTGCAGAGCCTTGACCTGACGGAGGAACTGGACGGCCTCAATGTTCTGGAGATGACCGTTCCGCACCTACACGATAGCGATATCGATGCACTTATCGATGCCCTTAGTAGGGCAAATAGGCTTGGTCGGTTGATGGGCCAGTCACAGAATCAGCGTCGTCGGATATTCCGAGAACAGGCTGGCCGTCAGCTTCTCGTAGCAATGTACTACGCCACGTCTGGCGAGAAGCTTCAAGATCGAGTTTTTAGCGAATGTGAGGATCTAGCGGGTTCTTCGCGCCTTGCTTATGGCATGGTGGCACTGGCGACCATGGAACAGCAGTGGATGTCCCGAGAGGAAATCCTATTGGGAATTGGAGCAGTCGGGCCAGGTGTGCCCGGGAATCGAGAATTGAGTCAGCTTAGGGGGCTAATCGAACGCAACTTGATTCTGGATCAAGACAAGAAGTTGCGACTGAGGCACAGGTGGATAGCGGAAACCACAATAGATTTCTACATAAACAATGGCCTTATCGGAAATGTCCTTAAAGCCTTTGCATTCGTGATGGCAGTTAAAGCGGATCCTCAAATGAACTGGCATGCCAGGGAGCGCAGGCTCCTGAGGCGAGTCATAAATCATGATTATCTGATACGGCTAGTATCCGACGCCGGATCAATCCGAGAGGTATATTCCTTCGTCGAGGATCAACTTTCCTGGGATTATCACTATTGGCTCCAAAGAGGCAGCTTTGAGGTGGAAACAGGAGACTTGCCGACAGCAGAGAACTTCCTGAACTCGGCTCGCGGCTTGACGCCCAGGAGAGACTCTATAGTAGAGACAGAATATGCATATATGACCCTCAAGAAGGCCGCTAAACATCCGCGGGCACCGGGCGCAGCGCTGAGGGCTGAGGAAGCTTTGCGTGACCTTGAAGATATAATGCGCCAGCGCGGAGAAGGTGATTTCTATCCGTACCATGTGTACGGGAGCCAGGGATTGAGTTGGGCGCGCCGAGCTCCCATCACGCCTGATGAACGAAAAGGTCTATTGCGGCGCCTGCTTGCCGCCCTCGAACAGGGAGTTGAGCGGCATCCGCAGAGCGCGGATCTAAGAAGACTTATGCTGGATTTGAAACGAGAGGGCATGATGAACGCGGTTGACAGAGAAAGGGAAAAGGAAGAGGATGGCCCAAGCCTGTTACAAGATGCGCCACGTTCCATCGGGACCACCCAGAGACAGGCCACCCTGGATGGTCCCATACCATAATACGCACACCGTGCGAGCTAATGGTTCGTAGGCGTCATCCCGCACTGCGATTGCCTCAATGAGGCTTGCCCTTACAGGCATTCGCATGTCTCCAATATTTCGAGTAGGTTATACCTATTCTTGGTTTATAAAGGTAATCGGCCAGAATTGGCGGCGCAGCCGCGATCCAGCGCAATTGCCTATGAGGTTGGCCATATGTTGTTCGTTGCCTCCCTTCTATGCTCCCGCTTGGTGCATTGGGATCAAAGCTCCGAGTGTGCGTCGATCCTCCTCTCGCGGACGCGACGCTGCAAGAGACTCTTTCGGAGTTTCGCTGCCTTGCCCCGGCGACCTGACTGCTTCTCTGTTCTACCCGAGACCGCATATCGAGCGTTATTATTCTGCAGGAGGGAGGCTTGATGGCCCGAACGAAGGCCCGAACGAACGCCCCAAGGTGGCCGGTGATGCATGCCATCTTGGCTCAGGGCGCGACCTCGCCAACGCACGAGTGGCTCGCCGAGGTCGCGCGCGTTGATCCACGCACGGTCTCGAACGTCATAAGGCAGATGCGAGATCAACGCCTGGTGCTGGGAGGGCATCCTGCCCGACTTGGTCCAGGCCTGGGTCTCACGCTCGGGATGTCGGTCGGTGCTGAGAGCCTCCGTGGCTGCCTAGTTGACCCTAACGGAGATCTCACGCATCAAATGGAGGATGAGCCAGCCCCGGATCAGCTAGAAGAACCACCCGATCATCTGCTTCGTCGACTGCGCTCCTTGGCCGCTCGGGTGCTGACTTCGGCCATGGAAGATGAGACGCTCCGGGCAACCCCTGGCAAGAAGTCACTCAGACTTCTAGGTGTTGCTGCGGCGTGGCCATGCCCCGTAGATCGCGATAAGCTACCTGCGGGAAAGATTCTACGCGATGGTCTCTGGCGTCAGCGTGAGTCTACAAACGGTAATGTGATTTCGCTTCCGGAACATGTAGCCAACGCCTTCGGCGGCCAATTTACACTTGCCCGATGCCACGCCCTGAACGACGTCAATGCTGGCGCCCTATCGGTGGCGTTCGATGACAGTCGTGCCGCCGCGCGCGAATCGGAGAACGATAGGTGGCGCGTAGCAATTGTAATTAGAATAGGAGGCGGTCTCGGTGCGTCTACGATAATTATGGCTCCGCACCGCCGGAATCGCTTGTCCTTCATTGATTCACGTCTTATAGAGGGAGCAAATGGACTAGCAGGAGAATTGGGGCATCTGCCAATTGGAAGACGGCTAATCGAGGACCTAAATAAAGCTAATCCGTACAAGGAACTTGCTCCCATATCTTACGACGACTGGCCCTGCTCATGCGGCCGCAGGCACCACCTGGAGGCGTTCGCAAGCGGAGCAGCTCTCGTGCGCCGACTTCAAGCGAGTGGCTATGAAATCCCGATAGTAGAGCGGACGCAGCATAGCATGTTGCGGTCTTCGCTGGGGCCAGACGCCGACGAAGTTCACGTCTATGCTCTTAGGGATATAGGAAGGATTCTGGGCCGAGCTATGGCGGGACCAATTCTTATGCTCGATCCCTATAGCATCACAATCACCGGATCGCTGGCGACTGAACATCTAATCGAAGGTATTCGACGAGAGCGCGATCTGTGGGCGAATGCCATAAACGATTCCGTCCGCCTAGAGCAAACTGGTGGCCTTCCGGGTAGATTTGAATGTGCCCGCGGAGCGGCCCTCGCCGTTATTCGTCGATATGTATACCGGGAGTTCCTGGACGCCAAATCTCGCCACCTCCCTCAAAGTATTAACATCGGACCGGCGGATGTCGAAGCGCTACGAACGGCATAGCGAATTATTATTAGATAAGAGCCTGGGTAATCGCCATAGAGTGCCAGATCAGCCGCTACGGTTCCACGTATACCATACCGCCCGCCGGGTCGACTCGGGCTAGCCAGCCCGAGTTCAGATGCACCGGCCTCCCCGGGATCAGCCGCACCGCCCTCGACCGGCCCAGGAGTCGGCCATCCTGCCGGACCTCCAGCCGGGCCATCCGGCGGAACTCGGCACTGCGCAGCACGAACCGGCCCAGCGGGGGAGGGACAGCGCGTTCGCCCATCGCAACAGCGACGGCGTTCGGCGAAATCCACCGCAGCGGCGGCTCGGCCCGCACCGGCACCGAGGCCGGGGGAGGCCCCGCCCCACCCAGGGCCGCGGCGATCTGCCGCGCGGCGTGCCGCCCTGACCAGGCGGCGATGTCCGCCGTCTCGGCCGCGTGCACCAGGTTGCCCGCGGCAAACAGGCCCGCAGCCGAAGTCCGCAGCCGGGTGTCCACCGTCGGCCCGCGGGTGCCGGGATCCAGGTCGAGCCCGGCGTGCCGTGCCAGCTCGTGATCGGGAATCCAGTCCGCGGTGAAGACCAGCGTCTCGCACGGGACGAACCGGGTCGCCCCACCCCGCAGGTCCGCCACCTCGACTCCCTCCAGCCGCTCCCGCCCCACGACCCGTCGCACCGCGGTCGAGGTCCAGACCGGGACCCGCCAGCGCAGGGCCGCGCCGGCCCGGAACGCCGCGTAGCTCTGCTGCCGCTCGTACTCGGTGACCAGCGCCACCACGCGAGCGCCCGCGTGCGCGAGCGTCACGGCCGCCGAGAAGCTCACGTGCTCCGCCCCCACTACGAGCGCCCGGCCGGGCAAGCGTTCGCCCCCCAGGTAGACCCGCTGCTGCAGCTCGCCGGTCGTCATCACCCCGGCCGGGCGGTCACCCGGGATCAGCCGCGCCGCCCGCGGCCGCTCCCGGCACCCGGTGGCGAGCAGCACGATCCCCGCGGCCACCGTCTCGATGCCCCGGGCGCTGGTCATCGTCACCCCGAAGCCGCCCGGCGCGCCAGGCGCGCAGCACGTCACCGTCGTCCCCAGGCGAACCTCGGCCCCGGCCGTCACCGCCGCGTCGGCCAGCGCCCGCGCGTATGCCGGGCCCGAAAGCATCCGGTGCAGGTCACGCAGCCCGTACCCGGTGTGGAAGCTGTGCCGCGGGATTCCGCCCGCCTCCGCCTCCCGCTCGGCGACCAGAACCGAACCAACGCCGAGCCGCCGCAGTTCGCAGGCGGCCGAAAGGCCGGCCGGCCCGGCGCCGATGATCAGCACGTCCACGCTCACCGCTGCCGCGCCTCCTCAGCGGCCTCCGCGGCGGGCACCAGCCCTGGCCGCGCCGCCTCGGAGAACAACCGGGACACGGTAGCCGCGCAGAAGAACCCCTGGCAGCGCCCGTTCATGGCCCGGGTCCTGCGGCGCAGCCCGCCGAGGTCGGCGGGCGGTACCGGGCTGGCCAGCGCGTCCCGAACCTCACCCAGGCTGACCCTTTCGCAGTGGCACACGATCTGCCCGTAGGCGCCGTCACCCGCGATGCGCGACGCGTCCTGGTACGGCCGCCGCCCCGAGCCATGTTCCTCCCCGATATACGGCATCCGCGGCAGAACCACCTCCGACGGCCGGGGCTGCAACGGCAACCCGGCCTCACCGAGCAATCCGACCACGTGCTCGGCGATGCCCAGCGACGCCGAGAGCCCGGTGGACCGGATCCCGGCCGCGCACGCGTACCGCCGCGGTCCGTCGACGCGGATCTGGTAGTCCGCGTGCTCGGTCGCCGCCCGCAGCCCGGCGTACGTCGCGGTGACCTCCTCGTCGCCCAGCCCGGGCAGGATGCGCCGCCCCGCCGCCATCAGCGACTCCAGCCCGGCGGCCGTCGTCGCGGTGTCACCCCGGTCCGGGACGTCCTCGGCCGTCGGCCCCAGCAGTACGTTCCCGTACACCGTGGGCGCGACGAGCACCCCCTTGCTCCGCGCGGTCGGCACCGGCAGCAGGATCGACCGCAACAGCGACCGGGCCAGCTTGTCGAACACGATCAGCTCGCCCCGCCGCGGCCGGATCGTGAACCCGTCCCCTCCGAACATCCCGTCGATCACGTCGCTGCCCAGCCCGGCCGCGTTGACGACCCACCGCCCCCGCAGAACCCCGCGCGTCGTCGCGAGCTCATAGAAGCCATCGCCGACCGGGGAAACCCCGGTCACCATGGCCCCCAGCAGCAGCCGGACGCCCGCGCCGACCGCCTCCGTCGCGAACGCGAGCGGCGTCGTCCACGGGCAGATGATCGCCTCGTCCGGGATCTCCAGCGCGCCCAGCGCCCCGGGCCCCAGCGAGGGCTCCCGGGCGTACAGCGAATCGGCCCCGATCCGGCGCACGGCCAGGTACCCGTTCCGCCGCGCGTTCTCCTCCAGTGCCGGCAACCCCGCAAACTGCTCCGACGTCCAGGCGACCAGCAGCGCGCCGGTGTACTCCACCGGGATCCCCGTAGCCGCGGCGTACTCGCGCAGCAGCGCGCTGCCGCGAGACAGCAGCCGGCTCTCCAGCGTGCCCGGCTTGGCGTCGAATCCGGTGTGCAGGATCGCCGTGTTCGCCTTCGACGTTCCAGTGCCGACGTCGCACGCCGCGTCGGCCAGCACGATGTCCAGCCGGTACCGCGCCAGCGTGCGCGCGATCGCCGTGCCGACCACCCCGGCGCCCACGATGACCACGTCGGCGACGGAGGTCCCGGGATCGGTCATCACCAGGTCCGGGTCGCCTCGACGGCGGACCGGAAAGCCACCAGCCGCATCGCCGCTTCGTCGGCGGTGATCGACGGTTCCACCACCTTTTCCACCTCAGCCGGCCCGAGAGCCTCGCCCACCGAACCCGCCTCCCCGGTGCCCAGCCGCGCCAGCGCCGCCACGCCGAGCGCGGTCGCGTCCGCCCCCCGGGCCCCGGACCTGGACAGGAGAATGGGCACTTGCAGCAGGTCGGCCTGCGCCTGCATAAGCAGCCGGGAGGCGGTCAGCCCGCCGTCCACGCGCAGCGAGGCGAGCGGCCGCCCCAGGTCCGCGCACGCCGCCGAGACCAGCTCGGCCACCGACGCGGCGATGCCCTCGGCGACCGCGCGGGCCAGGTGCCCCCGCGAGGTCCCGAGCGTCAGCCCGGACAGCAGCCCGCGCGCACCCGGCGCCCAGTACGGCGCGCCTAGCCCGGCCAGCGCAGGCACGAAGACGACCCCGCCCGAGTCGGGCACGGTCGAGCCCACCGCGTCGAGCTCCGCGGGCGAACCGAGCACGCCGAGCCCCGCCAGCCACCGCAGGGCCGACCCCGCCGTGTACACCTGCCCGTCCAGGCAGTACGTCGCCGAGCCGCCGAGCCGCCAGGCCACCGACGCGGACAGCCCCGCGCCCGACCGCGCCGCCACGGACCCCGAAGTGACCAGCAGGAACGCCCCGGTCCCGTAGGTGCACTTCGCGTCGCCCGCGGCCAGGCAGCGCTGGGCGAGCAGCGCCGCCTGCTGGTCAACCGCGATCCCGGCGACCGGCAGCACCGGCCCGAACAAAGACGTCTCGCCGACAACCCCCGCGCAGTCCGCCACCCGCGGCAGCGACCCCGCCTCGATCCCGAACGCCGCGCACGCGCCTGGAGACCACTCCACCGCCCCGAGGTCGAGCAGCATCGTCCGCGAGGCGGTCGCGGCGTCGGTCACGTACCCCGCGCCCAGCCGGTGCAGCAGCCACGTGTCCGTCGTGGTGACCACGCCGTCCGCGGTCAGGTTCTCGCGCAGCCAGGTCATCTTCGGCGCGGCGAAGTACGGGTCGAGCGGCAGGCCGGTGATCTCGGCCAGTTCGGCGGCCCGGTCCGCGAGCCGGTCGCAGACCACCGACGCGCGCCGGTCCTGCCACACGATCGCCGGGGTGAGCGGCCTGCCCGTGGCCCGGTCCCAGGCGAGCACGGTCTCGCCCTGGTTGGCCAGCGCGACCGCGTGCGCAGGGGCGCCCGCCGCGGCCAGCGCCGCCTCGCCGGCCGCGACCACCGACCCGAACAGCTCCTCCGGGTCGGCCTCCACCCCGCCGTCGTCCACGCTGCGCGTACGGACGGGTACCTCGCCGCGCCCGAGCACCTCGCCGCCCGGCCCGACCAGGAGCGCCTTGGTGGCCGAGGTGCCCTGGTCGATGGCCAGTACGTTCACGCCTACTCCGGGCTCTGCCCGGGCTCGGTCCGCATCGCCTGCGGCTCAGTAATCAGCTGCACCACGTAGATCACCAGCCCCACGCCGAGCGCGCCGAGCACGTAGTACTGCGCGTCGCGGAACACGGCCGGCCCGATCAGGATGATCAGCTCGTAGGCCAGCCAGATCAGGGCCCCGGCGATAATCGGTATTTCCCATTTCCCGAACGGGCGGTGGTGCTCCCCCCGCTCACCCCGGGGTCGGGTGAACACGTACAGCAGGACCGTGCCCGCATACAGCAGGGCGGGCATGATCGTGGACGCGGTGAACAGGGTAGCCAGCGCGGAGGTGTGGTTGATCAGCACCAGCGTGATGACGCCGCCGAGCACCGCGGCCAGGATGGTGGCAAAGGGCGGGCCCGCGCTCGCCCGCGGCACCCGGCCGAGGAACTGGTGGCCGGGCAGTCTGCGGTCCCGCGCCATCGAGAAGATCAGCCGGCCGTTGGTGACCATGATGACCAGGCCGCAGGCGAAGATCGACACGCAGACGAAGACGAGGAAGATCTTCTGCACCACGCCGCCGAGCACGTCGTGCACGATCGACGCGACCGGCGCAGCACTGGCGTACGCCGCCTTGTTCGTCGCGTAGGCCAGCACGACCAGGAACAAGAACCCGACCACACCGGACAGGAGCACCGCGCGGATCATCGCGCGCGGGATGACCTTGTGCGGCTCCTGGGTTTCCTCGGCCAGGTTGCTCGCCGCCTCGAAGCCCACGATCGTGTACGCGCCGAGCAGCGTGGCCAGCATGAACGGCCCGAGGTACCCGTAGTAGCCGAGGTGCGGGACCGAGCCGGTGGCGCCCAGGTTCGACCAGTGCCCCATGGATCTGACCGCGGCCACGATCAGCAGCAGGACGGTCAGGCCCGCGATCCCGATGATCTCGGTGGCCACCGCGGTGTTGTTCACCCGGGTGGTGGCCCTGGTCGAGTAGATGATCAGGGCCGCCTGGAGGGCCAGCACGGCGAGCGTCTCCAGCGCCGCGCTGGTCGGGGTGTACGTCTCGCCGATCAGCGGCTGGAAGGCCACCTGGACCAGGCCGTAGTCGACCGACACGGTCACGATGGTGAGGAACGCGAACGACATCCAGCCGAACCACCACCCGACCCCGGTGTTGGCCAGCCGGGAGGCCCACTGGTAGGAGTACCCGGACAGCGGGACCCGGACCGAGAGCGCGCCGTAGACCAGCGCCACGAGCGCCTGCCCGGCTATCACGATCAGCCAGGTCCAGATGGCCCGCGTCCCGCCCACGGCCAGGGCGAACGCGTAGGTGGTGAAGATCCCCGTGGTGATGGAGATGAACGAGAACGCCACGGCGAACGACTCGAAGTGGCGCAGCGAGCGGACGAACTGCTGGCGGTAGCCGAACCGTTCCAGCACCTCGTCTTCGGTCTGGAGGCTCACGTAAATCACTCCTCAGAATTGGCCCCAAGCAGGACGGTGCAGCCGGCCCCGGCGAGGGCTTCGACGACCTCGGGGCCGGCTTGGTGATCGGTCAGGACCGCGGTGACGCGGCTCAGCGGGCAGACCCGGTGCACGGCGATGGTGCCGAGCTTGCTCGAATCGGCCAGGACGTAGGAGGCGGCCGAGTGCTCGATGATCGTCCGCCTGGTGATGACCTCGTGCGGGTGGTAGTCGGTGAGCCCGGCCCGGGGGTGCACCCCGCCGGAGCCCAGGAACGCCAGGTCGGCGTAGAACTCGGCGAAGAACGCCTCGGCGTGGGCGCCGAAGCAAGCCGCGTCGCCGGTCCGCACCTGCCCGCCCGACAGCAGCAACTCGACGTCATCCCGTCCGGCGAGTTCCATCGCGGCGGGCACCGAGTTGGTCAGGACCCGGCCGCGGAACCCGGCGGGCAGCGCCCTGGCCACCTCGAGCGCGGTCGTGCCGATGTCGACGACGATCGTGTCGTCGGGTCCGATCAGGGTCGCGGCGAGCTGTGCGATGACCCGCTTCCGCTCGGCGTGCAGGGCGCTCCGGGTGGCGAAGGTGCCCTCGGTGGACCGGATGGACAGTGCGCCGCCGTAGACGCGTTCGAGCAGGCCCTGGTCCCGCAGCCCGCGCAGGTCGCGCCTGATCGTCTCCAGCGAGACGCCGAACTGCCTGGCCAGTTCGTCGGCGGAGACCGCCTTCGCCTGGCGGACCTCGGCGAGGATGGCCTGACGGCGCTGAGTCGGCAGCATACGGCTCCTGGATGACCGTTGTTTACCGATCTTGACGCACTTCTGTGTCGACTGTCAATCGCCCGTCCCACCCTTTTCGGCCACAGCCGAAAGGCTTTGCCGCAGGTTGGCGACCGCTGTGATGCTGAACCCGGAACCACACGCCGGTGGTCCGATCCGAGGCGGGCTGGCTATTGTCCGGCCGACGGTGGCCAGCCCGCTTCACCCAGCCGACGCCTCGGCGATGCTCTAGCCGTCCTGCCGGAGCGCCAGATACCCTGGTCAATGTGTCGAGCATGCGCGTCTACGCGCAGACGCCCACATCGGATGCTCCGACGAATCTCTTCCGGCGTCGGGAGCGCAACGCCGCCCGATCCGCAAGCGAGCCGGCCCCGCATTTCGACTTCTCGCCCGTCGCGGTCTACTCCACGAAAGACCGCCAGGCGCTCGATGCGCTCGAGGTCGGCTCTGTCGCCGACCCTCTCGAGACAGAAGCCGACGCTGCCATGGACCGTGCGACTCGGACGCCCGCGCCGGCCATCGCGGTCGATATGCACGCCTCGACCGTGGCGGAAGGAGCGCCTGGCGGTGGAACGGCCGCCCCGCCAATCGTTCACGACGTGCTGCGGTCGTCCGGAACGGCGCTCGACGAGAGGGTACGGGCGTTCATGGGGCCGCGTTTCGGGCACGACTTCGGCCAGGTGCGGGTGCACGCGGATGCACGGGCCGCACAGTCCGCGGAGGCGGTCGGAGCTCGGGCGTACACCGTGGGGCAGCACGTTGTGTTCGGACCCGCGGCTTATGCGCCCGGAAGCGCCGACGGCCGGCGGCTGATCGCGCACGAGCTGAGTCATGTCGTGCAGCAGAGGCACGCCCGCGCGGTCCGACTGCAGCGTCAGCCCGCCGAGGACTGGAACTTCACGCGCGCGGATTATGCGAGGGTGACCGGGGGCAGCGGCCAGAAGGCGAAGCTCACCATGGCGCCCGATAGCGGTTGGTTTCCCGCCGCGCTTCAACAGAATCTCATGAACACGCTCGATTTGGTCTTCGGCCCGACGATCACGCCACCGGCCACGGAGGGTGTCAACGCCGTCGACTTCTTCCATGGCCACCTCGTGGTCAAGAAGGATCCGGCCACGGCATCGCAGGCCGCCGCGGCGGCGGCGCAGGGCGACAAGGTCGGCGCCGACCTGAAGACGGCCAGGACAGCAGCGCTCGGCAAAGAGGTGAGGTTCGAGGACGTCGGTCCGAAGCCCTCCTTCACCATCACCAGCGGCTACCCGTTCGTGACGGACAAGAAGAGCAGCGCCGAGGACAAGGTCGCGGCCTACAAGAAGGCCGTCGAAAAGGTCGAACCGTCGCTCGGCACGGTGATGGAGAACGCGGCGAAGATCCCGGGCGCCGCGGTCATGTATCACACGTTCGAATTCAACCAGCCCGCTGACCTGGCCGCCAAAGGCCAGAAGGTGGGCTCTGACAGTCCGCGGCGTAACTATGTAACGCCGCTCGACACGAACAGCCCCGCGCCGTACACGCCCCCGGCGGGGGACAACTATCAGAAGGAATACACGATCATCACGCAGTTCTCTTTCCTGGTGGACAAGTCGGGAGCGGTCCACGTCCGCCCCTTCGATGCGAGCACCGGCTTCACGTCGCTCGAGCTCAGCACGATCACCGGGAAGCCGTACGCGAAGTCGCCCGGATTCGAGCGATAACGGGCGGGGTAGCCTCCAGCGGGCTTGCGCTTAGCCGGCTTGCAGGAGTTCGGCTCCCAGCGGGGTCAGCACGTGCAGGACCGAGCTGCCCTGCCGGCGGGTGATGATGAGGCCCGCGCTGCGGAGCACGGACGCGTGCTGGCTGGCCGCCGCGAGCGAGATGCCCACGCGGCTGGCCACCTCGGTAGTCGTGCCGCCGTCGGCGATGGCGCTCAGCACCGCCGCCCGGTTCCGCCCCACGAGCGCGGCCAGCGCCACCGTCCGGTCCTTCGGGCTGTCCCACAGATGGCCGTGGCGGACCCGTTCGTCGGCCGTGGGCAGGACCAGGACGGGCGCCGCCGTTTCGTCGTTGGGGTTCTGGTGCAGGGTGGGGAAGCCGCCGACAAACACCGAAGGCACCAGCGTGAGGCCGCGGCCTTCCAGGTCTATGTCGAGATCGCCGCACATGTGCACCTCGAGGACCGGCGGCTGCCAGCGGATCAGCTCGCTCTGGATCGAGGCCAGCAGCCGGTCGGGCCCGCCGAGGGCCAGGACCCGGCTGCGCGCGACCTGCTCGGCGTGCAGGCACGCCTCGATCCGCCTCCAGTACGGTGCCACCAGCACCCGGTGCGCCGCCCGCGCCGCCTGCGCCAACTCGTACCTGGCGCTCCCGTCTGCGTCGGCGACCGCCCAGGCGGTCTCGGGCAGCTTGTGGTTCATGGCGACGTACTCGGCCTCGACCAGGTAATGGTCGCGAGGCATTTCCATCAGCGCCTTGAGGCCCTGCTCGATGGTGGGCGCCGGGCCGGTGAGCGTGCACAGGTCCACTCCCTTGGAGCCGACCGGGATCAGGTTCGCCAGCGCCGCCATCTGAGGGGTGACCTTGGCCTTGACCTGGCCGCGCCACTTGTTGTACAGCCCGCTGGGCTGCATGGGGCACCGGAGCAGGGACATCGCCATGACCGTCTCGGCCAGCGGGCCGAGGGTGGGGCTGACCTGGATCCGCTGGAGATCCCCGGCCGTGAAGTGGATCCGCCAGACCATGGCTCTCAGCGTTGCTCGCGCCGGTGGGGTGGTCAATGGACCTACGTCTACGGCGGTCGAGGACATTTGCCTACCATGGCGCCGCCCCAGCACCGAGCGGCTTACTCCCGGGTGAGCCAAGGCGCCGACCGCGAGGTAGGCCCACATAAACCGGCGCCACCCGCGCGTCAGCCGGCCGTCGGGAAACAGCAGCACGATGAGCCCGAACGTCACGATCCCCGGCGACCAGAGCAGGTTGAGCAGGACCGCCGCCGGACCGAACGGCAGCGCCGCGTGGCCTTGCCGGTAGATCAGGACCTCGTACTCTCCGGCGGCCGAGGACAGGGCCAAGCCCAGCGCGGCGACGAGCAGCAGCCAGCCCACCGGGTTGCGCGGCTGGGCCCGGGCCACCACCAGGCCGGCGTCCCGCGCCGCTAGTCCTCGTCCGCCCCTATCCGGTCAGGGATAGGGGATGTCCTGGATTTTGTGGGAGGATTCGGGCTTGCGGGAGGATTCGGGGGCCTATAGTGCACCAAATCCTCCCCGGAACCCGGATCCTCCCCGATCTTGCCGAGGCCTATGCACCACCGCACGCACCGGTCTCATCCTCCGCTCCCGACCCACCTCTGCAGTAGTCGGAGGCGGAACTGAAGCCGGGGCCCGCCTACAGCTAGCGGAACAGCGCGCTGTACGCGTTGAGCGCGGGCTGCCCGCCGAGGTGGGCATAAAGCACCGTGGAGTCGGGCCCGATGCGGCCGGTGCGGACCAGGTCGATGAGCCCGGCCATCGACTTGCCCTCGTACACCGGGTCGATGATCATGCCCTCCAGGCGCCCGCTCAGCCT
>Ga0187812_1000463_pt1 | contig 14360 bp, 10 predicted proteins | sample NC_S_2_FD_130582 | JGI IMG/M metagenome (GOLD analysis project Ga0187812, IMG submission 130582) | Wetland sediment microbial communities from Neuse River Estuary, North Carolina, USA - ASW-S_2 | ecosystem: Environmental > Aquatic > Freshwater > Wetlands > Sediment | place: USA: North Carolina... | reverse complement strand
CGGCGATCGAGGCGTTGATCAGGGAGTCGGCCGTCGGGTTGCTGTAGTCGCCGACCTGCGCGGGCCCGCCGGTGTTGAACAGCCCGAACGTGGTCGCGTACGGTACGTCGGTCGAGCCGCCGAAGTCCTCCATGGCCCACTTGTTCTCGTTCGCCGGCGCGGACGGGTCCAGGTAGTTGGCGATCATGTAGTTGAAGTTGCTGCTGGATAGCGTGATGGTGATGCCGGCCTGCTTCGCCTTGGACGCGAAGTCGGTGGCCTGCTCGCCGATCAGGTTCGGGGAGGAGCTGAAGATGTAGTTGAACGCCAGCTTGGTGCCGGCCGGGATGCCCGCGCCGCAGTTGCTCGGGCCGGTGCCTGGGCTCGAGCACACGTCCGTGCCGCCGGGGTTGACGGTCCAGCCGTGGGCCTTGAGAAGGCTGACCGCGGTGGAGATGCTGAACGGGTACGGGTCGGTGGCGGCGTCGGCCGGCAGGAACGGGCTCTGCGGGTCAGCCGGGATCGGCCCGTAGGCAGGCGCGCCCGCGCCGTGCATGAACGCGGTGATCCAGCCCTGCTCATCCTCCAGGTGCGCGAGCGCCTGGCGCATGTAGAGCTGGGCGATGATGTTGTTGAAGTCGCCGGTCGTGTCCTTGTAGTTGTACGCCGCGTAGGTCAGGCCGTACTCCGGCTCGCCGAAGTAGCTGTAGCCGAGCCTCACGACCCTCGGCAATTGCGGGACGTCGTCGTAGGGTACGTTTCCGACGTCGATGGCGCCCGCGCTGATGGCGTTGAACATCGCGACGTCCGAGGTGAACGGGACGCCCTGGAAGTTCGACATCGGGGTCACGTGCGGGCCGCCGTAGGTCGGGTTCGGCACCATGGTGAACCCGCCGGTGGTCGCGTCGTAGGCGGACAGCTTGTACGGCCCGTCCACCACCTGCCACAGCGGGTTGGTCGCGTACGTGCTCAGCGACTTGGACTGCGCGGTCAGGTAGTTGAAGATCTTCGCCATGGTGGCGGGGGTCCAGCCGGACGGCGGGACGATCGCGCCGCCGGTCGACTCCGTAGCCCAGACGGCGCTCGGCAGCGGGATGATCGGACCCTGGCCGAGGTAGTCATCGGTGAACCACGTCGGGTTGACCGGGGACCTGAAGTTCATCACCAGCGTGCTCGAGTTCGGCTCCGACATGCTCGTGATGTTGTCCGGGAAGTGGCCGGGCACGTAGCCCTCCCAGTCCGCCGGGGACTCCTTGATCGCGGCCTTGACCAGGTCGACGAAGAACAGGATGTCGTTGGCCGTGATGGGCTGGCCGTTGGACCACTTGTAGCTGCTCTTCAGCGAGATCGTGACGGTCTGGTCGCCGTTGGCGTACACCGGGGTGTCGGCGATGCTCATCGGCGGGTAGACCACGGGAGCGGTGCCGTACACCGTCCAGATCAGCGGCCGCCACATCTCCCACTCGAACGTGAAGTTGTTGTAGACCGAGTTGGACGCGCCCGGCACGACCGGGAAGATCCAGTTCGGGGCGGAGTTGGGCAATATCGACCAGGTGATCGTGCCTGCGTGCTTCGGGCCGTTGGCGGCCGCGAGCGGCACCGCGCCGATCCCGCCCGGGACCGTGACCGACCCGGGGGTGGTGGTCGTGGTCGAACTGTGGTTACTACTGCTGCTGCAGGCGGCAAGCCCGGTCAGGCTCGCGACCGCAACGGCTACCCCGGCAGTCTTATACCGGAATTTCATGAGCGAATCGCCCTTCTGTCGAAGTTCGCCGGCGATCCGCTCCGTCACCGTGGCCGGGGTCTTCGGGTCGCGATATCCGCCGTACGCGACCCGTATCCCCCGGCACCTCCGTGTCGGCCCGCACTGGGCCGACCGGTCTATTACCGGTGAGTTAGCCGAAGCCTAAGTTCCGCATTGCATCAATCTTTCGGCAATAACGTCACAAATTGCCATCAATCCTTCCCGCGCAAGCCGCGTACTACCGCAGAATCTCCGGCGGGAAGGGGGTGCTAACCGGAGTCGGCGGGGATCGGGCTCGAGCGGCGGGGGTCGGTGTCCTGGCCCCGCACCGGGCGCAGATCTGAGCTACATCAGCAGACTCCGCCCAGTCGCTGAGCGGATGTCGTCCAGGGGTCCGGTGCCGGCGGTGCGCACAATGGACCATGCGGTCCGTGGTGTTCGTGGTCAATCGGACGCTGGTGCGCGATCCGCGCGGGTTCGGTCGGCGGTGCTGCGCCGCGGCGCAAGCCCATGGGTGGAAGCCGGTGCTCGCCGAGACCGGCCCGGGCGAGAGCGGGCTGGGGCTAACCCGCCAGGCGGTCGCCGACGGCGCGGGGCTGGTGTTCGCGGCGGGGGGCGACGGTACCGTGCGGGCCTGCGCGCAGGCCCTGGCCGGCACCGGGGTGCCGCTGGCCATCGTGCCGCTCGGGACGGCCAACCTGACCGCCCGGGCGCTGGGCATCCCGGCCCGGACCGGCCCGGCGATCGACGTGGGGTTCCGCGGGCGAGACCACCGGATCGACCTGGCCAGCGCGGAGCTGGGCGATGCTGACGACGGCCGGGCAGCCGCGGGCAGCTCGGCGGATGAGGTCAGCGCCTCACGGATCCTGTTCGCGGCCATGGCCGGGATCGGGCTGGACGCGGCGGTGGTGGAGGCGGCTCACGCGGAGGGCAAGCGCAGGCTCGGGTGGGTCGCGTACGCGGTGTCCGGGGTGTTGCACCTGTCGCTGCCGCCGCGGGAGTTCACGGTGCGCCTGGACGGCGGGGAGCCGCTGGTCCGGCGGGCGCGGTGCGTGGTGGTCGGGAACGCGGGGCTGCTGCCGGGGGGGTTCTGGCTGCTGCCGGAGGCCAGGTGCGACGACGGGTGGCTGGACGTGGGGATCCTCGCGCCCACCGGGGTCCTCGGCTGGCCGCGCGTGGCGGGGCTGGTGCTGACGCGCAGCCGGCGGGCGGACCGTCACTTGGAGCGGTTCCGGGCGCGGCGCGTGGAGATCAGCGCCGCGATGGACCTGCCGAGGCAGGTCGACGGGGAGGTCATCGCGCCCGGGCGCTCGCTGACCGTGTCCGTGCGCCCCGGGGTGCTGACGGTTCGTCTCGGGAGCGAAGAGGCGGACCGGGGCGGGCACCACCGCTCGTTCGGGAAAAAAGGCGTGTAGTTGAATGAGGCCGTGGAGCACACGGCCGGCCTGGGCACGGTCCTGCGGGAATGGGGGCGGATCGGGGTCACCGGGTTCGGGGGGCCGCCGGCCCACATCGCGCTGCTGCGCAAGCTGTGCGTGGACCAGCGGGGGTGGCTCGACGCGGCCGAGTTCGAGGACGCCATCGCCGCGTGCAACCTGCTGCCCGGGCCGGCGTCGACCGAGCTCGCGATCTTCTGCGCGTGGCGGGTGCGCGGCAGGCTCGGCGCCGTGGTGGGCGGGCTCGCCTTCATCGTGCCCGGGCTGATCCTCATCCTGGTCCTCGCGGCGCTGTTCCTGGCCGGCGCGCCGCCGCTGTGGGTCCGCGGCGCGGGCGCGGGGGCGGGCGCCGCCGTGGCGGCGGTGGCGGTGCAGGCGGGGTGGTCGCTGCTCGTGCCGAGCTGGAAGCGCGCGTCCGCGCGGGAGCCGGTCCGGGCCTCGCGCCTGCGCTGGGTGGCGTACCTGCTGGCCGGCGGGGCGGCGGCGGCGACGATCGGGCCCTGGCTGGTCCTGGTCCTGCTCGGCTGCGGCGGGTTCGAGCTCGCGCTGCGGGCGCGGCGCTGGCCGAGCGCCGCAGCCGGGATCGCGCCGCTGTTCCCGGCCGCGCTCGGCGGCGGGATCCTGGCCTCGGTCGCGTGGGTGGCGTTCAAGGTGGGGGCGCTGTCGTTCGGCGGCGGGTTCGTGATCATCCCGCTCATGCAGGCCGACGCGGTGGGTCACCACTGGATGACCAACGGCCAATTTCTGAACGCGGTCGCGCTGGGCCAGATCACCCCGGGTCCCGTCGTGCAGACGGTCGCCGCGGTGGGGTACGCGGCGGCGGGGCTGCCCGGCGGGCTGCTGGCCGCGGCGGTCGCGTTCTCGCCCTCGTTCGCGTTCGTGCTCGGCGGCGGGCGGTACTTCAGCAAGCTGCGGGACAACCGCTACGCGCAGTCGTTCCTGGACGGCGCGGGGCCCGCCGCGATCGGCGCGATCCTCGGCGCGTCGGTCCTGCTGGCCCGCGCGCTGTCGGTGCCCTGGCAGTTCGCGGTGCTCGGCGGGGCCGCGGTGCTGCTTTTGGTCCTGCGGCGCGGGGTGGTGCTGACCTTGCTCAGCGCCGCCGCGGTGGGCCTGATCGTTGCTCTTTTGGGCGGCCCGCTGCCGCGGTAGCGGTAGCGGAAGCGGCGCAGCCTCAGGCTGTTCGCGACCACCAGCGCCGAGGACATCGTCATCGCGGCGGCCGCGATGAGCGGGTTGAGGAAGCCCAGGGCGGCCAGCGGTACGGCCGCCGCGTTATAGCCGAACGCCCAGGCCAGGTTGCACCTGATCGTGCGCAGGGCAGACCGGGCGAGCGCGATGGCCTCGGGCACGATCGTCAGGTCGTCCCTGAGCAGGATCAGGTCGGCGGCGGCCAGCGCCACGTCGGTCCCGGAGCCGATGGCCAGGCCCAGGTCGGCGGCGGCCAGCGCCGGGGCGTCGTTGGCCCCGTCGCCCACCATGGCCACCTGGTGCCCGTGCGCCTGCAGGTTCCTGATCACACCAGCCTTCTCGGCGGGCAGGATTCCGGCGATCACGTCGTCGATGCCCACGGCCGCGGCGACGGCCCGCGCGGTCGCCTCGTGGTCGCCGGTGAGCAGGACGGGGTGCAACCCGAGGCGGCGGACCCCGGCCACGGCCGCCGGGGCCGACGCCTTGACCGTGTCAGCCACGGCGAGCGCGCCACGGACCTGGCCGTCCCAGGCGACCAGGACTGCGGTGCAGCCTTGTGCGTGCCACCGGGCGCACTGGGCCGACAGGCCGTCGGGGATGTGGATACTTTGGTCACGCAGCAGCCGCTCGCGTCCGACGATGACCTCGCGGCCTGCCACGATCCCGCGCGCGCCGAGGCCGGGCAGGGCCTGGAAGTCTTCCGCGGCCGGGAGCGGCCCCTCCACCTCGGCTCGGGCCGCCGCGCTGATCGCGGCGGCGATCGGGTGCTCGGACGCGTGCTCCACGGCGCCGGCGTAGCGGAACAGCTCGCTGCGCCCGGTGTGCGGGGCCGTCATCACCGTGGTCACCGCCATCTGGCCGGTGGTGACGGTCCCGGTCTTGTCGAACACTACGGTGTCGATCACCCCGGAGGACTCCAGCGCCTGGTGTCCCTTGACGAAGATGCCGAGCTGCGCGCCGCGGCCGCAGGCCGCGACCAGGGCGGCGGGGGTCGCCAGGCCCAGCGCGCACGGGCACGCGATGATCAGCACGGCGAGCCCCGCGCTGAACGCCTGCTCGGCGGCGGCGCCCGCCAGCAGCCAGCCGGCCAGCGTCAGCGCCGCCGCGGCGAGCACCAGCGGGACGAACACGCCCGCCACGCGGTCCGCGAGCCTGGCGATGGCGGCCTTGCCCGCCTGCGCCCGGCCGACCAGGGCGATCAGCCGGGCCAGCTGGGTGGCCTCCCCGACGTGGGTGGCCCTGACCACCAGCCGCCCGGAGGTGGCGATGGTGCCCGCGACGACCGCGTCGCCCGCGGTGGCCTCGGCCGGGACGGGCTCGCCGGTCATCATGCTCCGGTCCACGGCCGACGCGCCAGATACGACCTCTCCGTCCGCGGCGATCTTCTCCCCCGGCCGGACCACGAACACGTCTCCGCGCTCGAGCACGTCCACGGGGACCCGCCGCTCGGTGCCGTCGGCGCCGAGCACGCAGACGTCCCTGGCGGCCAGCGCCCCCAGCTCGCGCATGGCCTTCCCCGCCGAACTGCGGGCGCGGGCCTCGTAGAACCGCCCGGCGAGCAGGAACGTGGTGACCGCCGCGGCGACCTCGAGGTAGATCCCGCCGCCCGAGGCGTGCGCCAGTTCGGCGAGCACGCTCACCCCGGACGTGGGGTCCAGGTGGAACATCGCGTAGACCGACCACCCGCAGGCGGCGGCGACCCCGAGGGACACCAGCGTGTCCATCGAGCACGCGCCGTGCCTGGCGTTCTGGATGGCCGCGCGGTGGAACGGCCACGCGGCCCACAGCGCCACCGGCGCCGCCAGGGCCACCAGGACCCACTGCCAGCCGGGGAAGCGGTAGGCGGGATACAGCGACAGCGTGATCGAGGCGTCGCTGAGCGGGACGAAGAAGATGAGCGCGAGCAGCAGCCGCCGGCGCAGGTACCTGGTGGCCTGGTCGTCGTCGCCGTCGTCGTCGGCAGTGCCCGCCGCCCCCGCGGCTCCGGATCCGGCGGGAATGACGACCTGCGCCGTGTACCCGGCGGCCTCGACCGCCGCGACTAGCGTCTGCGCCGAGACTTCCTGCGGCGTCGTGATGGTTGCTCGCTCCGTCGCGAAGTTGACCGAGGCGATGACCTGTTCGCCGATCGCGGCGAGCTTTCTCTCGACCCGCGCCGCGCACGCAGCGCACGTCATCCCGCGGATCGACAGCTCGATGGTCCGCGCGGCGGAGGCGTCACCGGCCCGCGGCACCGCGGCCACCTCCTGCATCCGACCCCCGATTCCGATCCTTTTGGCTTCGGGCGCAAGGCCGCCACCGCCCGGTTAACTTACCGGCCGTCACAATTGGGGATACATACCTGCGCTCGCTAACAGAGCAGTACCATAATTGACTCCGCGGCCTGGCGGGTTCGGCCATATGTCCTTCTGGAGCGGGTTCTAACGTGATCCACTTTCACAACTTCACTTATGGTGCGCTGAATCCGGCCCTGGCTTACCTCGTGTCGTGCGTGGGCTGCTTCGCCGGGCTCCGGTGCACCACCCGGGCCCGCGCATGCGCAGGGGCGGGGCGGGCGCGCTGGCTGGCCCTGGCGTCTTTGGCCATCGGGGCCACGGGGATCTGGACGATGCACTTCATCGCCATGCTCGGGTTCACCATCCCCGGCCAGCAGATCCGCTACAACGTGCCGATCACGATCTTGTCCATGCTGATCGCCGTGCTCGTGGTGGGGATCGGGATCTTCATCGTCGGGTTCAGCCGTGCCGGGGCCTGGCCGCCGCTGCTGGCCGGCGGGGCGATCATCGGAGTCGGCGTGGCCAGCATGCACTACATCGGCATGGCCGCGATCCGGGTGCCCGATTCGCTGGACTACAACCCGGTGCTGGTCGCGGCCTCCGTGGTGATCGCGGTGATCGCGGGGACCGCGGCGCTGTGGGCGGCGCTGCGGCTGGACAGCCTGTGGTCCGCCATCGTCGCCTCGCTGATCATGGGCGTGGCGGTCAGCAGCATGCACTACACGGGCATGGCCGCGCTGAGCGTGCACGCCGCCCCGGGCCTGGCGGTGAGCGACGCGTGGGCCGCCAGCGCCGAGGGGATCCTGCTCCCCCTCATCCTGGGCCTGTCCTGCGCGGCGTTTGTCTTCTCGACCGTGCTCTCCCTCGCGCCGACCGCGGCCGAGATGGTCGAGGAGGCCGAGCTCATGGCCAGGATGGCCCGGGGCCCGCAACACCAGCCGTACCGGCGGGCGGCCGGCCAGGCCTGGCCGGTGGACGGCAATGACCGGGAGGGCCAGGCGCAGCACGGGAGCCTGTTCCGTCCCACCCGGCCCGGGCCGCCCGGTACTTAGAGCGCGGCGGTTTCGATTCCGGCCGCGCGGAGGCGTTCGGCGTTCTGCGCCTCCGCGGCGGCGTACGCGGCGATCTCATCGGGGAAGGGCTCGCGCTCGGCGGGCTCACGGGCAGGTTGGGCCGGGTCGACGTCGGCGCGGTAGACGAAGGTGGCGTTGCCCTGCAGGACGGGGAACCATAGCCCGTCGCTGGTCCGCAGCGAGGCCGTGGCCATCCCGCCCGCGTTGCGGACGACGACCTCGCGTTCGGGGTCGGCGCGGCGCAGGCGCGAGTAGACCGCGCGGGCCGCGGCCATGCCCGAGCCGCAGGAGGCGGTCAGCCCCGCGCCGCGCTCGAAGGTCCTGACGAAGACCTCTTCGGGGGTCATGGGGAGCATGACCGACAGGTTGGCCCCCGCGGGGAACCGGTCGGGCCGCGCCGCAACCTTTTCCCCCATCGCGATCAGGTCGGATTCGACGTACTTGTCGACTAGGGCGATGAGGTGCGGGTTCGGGATGGCGACCGCGGTGAACGCCAGGGCCGGGTCAAGCTCGGGCAGGGCGACCTCGACCGCCGGGCTCAGGCCCGCTACCACCGGGTCAGGCGGGTCGAAGTCGACGGGCGGCTGCTCGAGCCGCACCTGCCGCACACCCCCTGGCGTCGTCGGGCCGCGCCGGATCGTGTACTCGCGCGGACCGCTGCGGATCGTGACGGTATCCTCGCCGCGCAGGTCGAGGATGACCCGGCCTAGGCAGCGCATCCCGTTGCCGCAGAACTCGGCGGCCGAGCCGTCGGGATTGAAGAACCAGGCCTGCGGGACCGGCAGGCTCGGGTCGTAGAGGTAGATGCCGTCGCCGCCGAACGGGCCCCGCCGGTCGCACAGCCGACGGACGAACGCGCGCAGGTCCGCGTCGGACGCGAAGTCATGCGGCGTTCGGGCCAGGAGGAAGATGTCGTTCTTCGACCCGTGCGCGTTCAGGATCTCGGCCATCGCACGTCAGCCTAGCTCGGCCCGGCTCTGCCTGGCGTTCCAGGCCGGCCGGGCCGCCTCGGGCGGTGACTAAGCTGGCGCGGGCGTGCAGGCCGGGGCTGCGCCGGGCGTGGCGCCCGGGCCGCCGCCGGTCGGCGTCGCCTTCGTCAGCTACGGCGCGCGGCGACCAGGTCGCCGCCGGCACGTCATCATCCCAGCCGGCGTCCGCTGACGACTTCCTCCCGCCGCGCCGGTGAGACTCCCCGCGATGCGAACCCGTTAGTCCTAGAAAACCCATTAGTCCCATGTGCCCCACCAGATTGCCCGTTAACACTATTGAACTCGTTGCCCCCGGATGATTCGCCACCCGGGTGAACCACGTGGAACCCGTTAGACCCGACCACCACGGTCGGGGCGAACGCCGGGTAGGTAGAAAAGCGCATGCCGTCGGCGTAGTTCCGCAGCGCGACCCGGGCCCAGTCGAGCATGTTCGTCGGCAGGTCACCCACCGGGAACCAGCGCACGTCGGCCAAGGCCGGCTGGCCGCTCCAGCCGGAGACGGACAGGAAGAACGCGATGCGGCCGCTGCCGGACACGTCGTGCATGACGTGAGCCAGCGACACGTTGTCGGCGCTGATCACGATGCCGGCTTCGCTGGCCACCCGGATGGCCGTCTCGACGATCGTCTCCCGGTCGGCGAGCTGGCCGGACGGTGGCTCGTACGCGCCGTCGCCGTACCCGGTGTTGGCCCGCTCGCGCAGCAGGATGCGCCCGTTCCTCGCCAGCACCAAGATGACGTCCACGACGACCCTGCGACGATGCATGACGTCGGCAGCTATCGAAGTGTCGCCGGTGATGCCCATAGTGATCGCCTCGCCGCCGCCGTGCCCACCCCACTCCTGGGCCCCACTACCCAGGAGAGAGCACGGTATCGCCGGGACCTTGTGGATCGCCATGTGCACAAGGGACGCGAAGCTGTGGACGGCAGCCGGGAATCGGCGCGGGGGCTGTGGACACCGGGGCGCGCGGACCTTGGCCGGCCTGCCTGCGCTCGCTGTGGATAACCCGCTGAACGTGTGGACGACCGGACTGAAGATTAGCTGAAAATTGCACCCGCGATGATTTCGGGGCCCGATGATCGTCGTTAGGACAGAAGGGAGTCGCGATGACACGGGTACGCATCTTGGCCGGGACGCGCAAGGGGGCGTTCGTCCTGACTTCGGACGGGAGCCGCGCGAAGTGGGACTTCAGCGGGCCGCACTTCGCTGGCTGGGAGATCTACCACCTGAAGGGCTCGCCGGCCGACCCGGACCGGATCTACGCCTCGCAGAACACCGGCTGGTTCGGGCAGTTGGTCCAGCGCTCCGACGACGGCGGCGCCACCTGGCAGCCGGTCGGGAACGACTTCGCCTACGCGACCGAGCCCGGCACCCACCTGTGGTACGACGGCACGCCGCGGCCGTGGGAGTTCAAGCGGGTCTGGCACCTCGAGCCCTCGCTGTCCGACCCGGACGAGGTGTGGGCCGGCGTGGAGGACGCGGGCCTGTTCAGGTCCCGCGACGGCGGAGTGAGCTGGACGGAGCTGACCGGGCTGCGGACGCACTCCTCGGGCCCGGGCTGGCAGCCGGGCGCGGGCGGGCTGTGCCTGCACACGATCATCCTGGACCCGGCGCGCGCCGGGCGGATGTTCACCGCGATCTCCGCGGCGGGGACGTTCCGCAGCGATGACCACGGGGAGACCTGGCGGCCCGTCAACCGCGGCCTGCACGATGAGGGCACCCTGCCCGAGGAGGAGCCCGAGGTCGGATTCTGCGTGCACCACGTCGAGATGCACCCATCTCGCCCCGACACGCTGTTCATGCAGAAGCACTGGGACGTGATGCGGAGCGACGACGCGGGCGAGACGTGGCGGGAGGTCAGCGGTAACCTGCCCAGCGACTTCGGCTTCCCGATCGGCGTGCACGCGCACGAGCCCGAGACCGTCTACGTGGTCCCGATCACCAGCGATTCGCTGCATTTCCCGCCGGACGGGCGGTTGCGGGTGTACCGAAGCCGCACCGGTGGCGACGAGTGGGAGCCGCTCACCCGGGGGCTCCCGCAGGAGCACTGCTACGTCAACGTGTACCGGGACGCGATGGCGGTCGACTCGCTCGAGGAGTGTGGCGTGTACTTCGGCACCACGGGCGGGCAGGTCTACGCGTCCGCGGACGCGGGCGACACCTGGGAGGCGATCGCCCGCGACCTGCCGGCGGTGCTGTCCGTGGAAGTACAGACCATCCCGTGACCGCGGTCCGGGTGGTCCTGCCCGCCCACCTGAAGAACCTGGCGCACGTCGAAGGCGAGGTCACGCTCCACCTCGGGGGCGAGCGTGACCTCGAGGTCACGCGCCAGGCGCTGCTCGACGCGCTCGAGTCGGCTTACCCGGTGCTGCGCGGGACGATCCGCGACCGCGCGACCGGGAAGCGGCGCGCGTTCGTCCGGTTCTACGCCTGCCAGGAGGACCTGTCCAACGAGCCGGCGGACGTCCCGCTCCCGGCCGCGGTCGTGGCCGGGAGCGAGCCGTTCCTCATCGTGGGTGCGATGGCCGGCGGTTAGCAGCAGTGAGCTCCCTGGCGGGGCCAGGGAGCTCGCGGGTCCGGCGGGACGCCGGGCTAGAGGTGGGACTGCGCCTAGAAGTGGTGTCCGACCCCGGAGGCGAAGTGGCCGTCCCCGGCGGCGTAGTGGGCGGCGTAGTGAGCGGCGTAGTGAGCGGCGAGGTGCGTACCTCCCACGGGAGAGGTCATCAGCACGGCCGCGGCCGCTGCGGCGGCCGCCAAGGACGCGACCACCCGGCGGGCCAGCGGGCGGGCCGGCGCGCTGGTCAGCTCGCGACGGTGCTGGGTGGCGGGGTCTGCGGTGATCGCCGGGTTAGTGAACATAGCCTTCTCCTTGTTGCCCGACTCGCTGGGCCGGTCCCGGCGGTCACCATTACTGTGCCTGGTCACGCCCCGGCCGCGGCAGAGAGCAAACGACCCAACCTCCGGCAGGGTCAAATGACCCACAGCAGCGTGGGGTCCGGCCCGGCTAGACCAGGCCCGCCTGAAGGGCCAGCCGGGTCAGGTCGGCGCGGCGCCGGCAGCCGGTCTTGTCGCGGATCCGGTCCAGATGGGTGCCCACGGTGCGGACGCTGATGAACAGCTGCCCGGCGATCTGCGCGTTGGTGCGACCCTGGGCGACCAGGGTGACGAGTTCCCGCTCACGGACGCTGAGGGCGGGCGAGGTCTCCGACGGGGCCTGTGGTTCCGGCGAGTCCTCGATCACGAGCAGAGCGGCGTACCCCGCGGCCGCGCCGACGGGCATGGCGGCGCCGCGCTGCTCGGCCGCACGGGTGCGCTGCGGCCCTAGGGCCTCCCGGGCCTGACGCAGCGGCTCCTCGCGCCTGCGCGCGTCGTGCGGCGGGTCGAGCACGCCTGTGTCCTGCTGGAGCGCGGCGAGGGCCGCCCAGGTCGTGACGGCCTCGGCCCAGCGCTGCGTCCGCGCGCAGACGAGCCCGCACAGGTCAAGGCAGTCGAGGAGGCACACGAGGTCGGCGGCCGGTCCCGCGAGTTCGAGTTGCTCGCGCAGATGGGCCTTGGCCTGCGGTATCCGGCCGGCCAGCAGGTCCAGCTCCGCCATCTGGATCAGGTCAGCACACTGTTCGTACACGGTTCCCGCCTGGCGGTCCAGGGCCAAGGCGCGGGCGCAGTTCTGCTCGGCTTCCTCAAGCTGATCCGTCGCGATCAGGGCGATCGTCAAGCCGCCGATGCACCGACGGAGCAGGCTGCCGGGAACGCGGGCCGGGCCGATCCGCAGGGCCTGCCGCAACCAGCCCAGGGCCTCCTCCGGCTCACCTGCGTAGTGGGTCGTCGCGCCGAGCCAGTACAGCGCCCGGACCTGGCCGGCCGGGTCGCCGATCTGCCTAGCCAGCGCCAGGGCGCGGCGGGCGTCGTCGGCCGCTTCCGGCAGCCGACCGAGGTTGGCCAGGGATCCCGCCCGTTTGGCCAGGACCTGGGCCAGCAGCGGCGACGGCGGGCCGTCGGCCAGCGTGTCCAGGGCCGCGGTGAAGTAGCCTAGGTCCACCTCCGGGCCGGAGGGGTTGGACAGGTCGCCGAGCCGCATCTGGGCCTCGCACCACGTCATACTGCCGGGGGTAGCGTGCTCCGCGGCTCTGGCCAGCCAGGCGTACCCGGCCGCGTACCGACCGCGGAGCATCCACCAGGGCGGCAGCGCCAGGGCTAGGACGAGGGCCAGGTCCGGGTCGTGCTCCAGGGCCCAGGCCAGGCCGTGGTGCACGGTGGCGTCCTCGGCGTCCAGCCAGGCGGCGGCCGCCAGCTCGCCGGTACTGGTCTCAAGCCCAGCCGAGGCCTGCTTGGCGACCGCCAAGGCGTACGCCGCCAGCCTGGCGGCCGCCCCGGGCTGTTCCCCGGTCTCGGTGAGGCGCTCCGCGGCGTAGACGCGGAGGGTCTCCAGCATCAGGTACCGGGCCCGCCCGTCCGGTCCTGGGCTCGGCGGTTTGAGCAGCGAGCAGTCGACCAGGCGCCACACGGCGGGCCCGGCGTCGGCACCGGCCACGGCCTCGGCCGCCTCCAGGGTAAACAGGCCAGGAAAGGCCGCGAGAGACCGGAACACCCGCTGCTCCTGCTCGGTGAGCAGCCGGTAACTCCAGTCCGCCGCCGCGGCCAGCGACCGATGCCGGTCCGCCGTCGCCCGGTTCCCGCCGCCTAGCAGCCGGAGTCCGTCGTCGAGACGGTCCAGGACCCCTGCTGCGCCCAGCGCCTCCACTCGCGCCGCGGCCAGTTCGATGGCCAGCGGCATCCCGTCCAGCCGCTCGACCAGCCGGGCCACCACCGGGGCAGACTCACCGCTTACGGTAAAGTGCGCGTCGATTAGGCGGGCCCGCTCGGCGAACAGCGCGACCGCGTCCGATTCCGCGAGGCTGGCCGGGCTGCCGGGGGCCGGCAGGCCCAGCGGCGGCAGGCGGTAGCGGGCCTCTCCGGGCACGCCGAGCGGCTCACGGCTGGTGGCCAGGATCCGCAGGTCGTCGGCGGCTGACAGCAAGCGCTCGCACAATTCCTGGACCGCGGCCAGCACGTGCTCGCAGTTATCGAGCACCAGCAGCAGCTGCTGCCGGGCCAGCGCTGTGACCAGCGCATCCGTTACCGCCGCGCCTGGTACCTGGTGGACGCCCAGCGCGGAGCAGACCGCAGCAGGCACCAGCGCCGGGTCCGACCCGCTGGCCAGTTCGGCTAGCCACACCCCGTCGGCGAACCGGTTGGCCGTCCGCCGCGCCACCTCCCCGGCCACGCGGGTCTTGCCGACCCCACCGGGCCCAGTCACCGTTACGAGCCGGTGCTTCTCCAGCATCGCGCCCAGCTCGGCCACCTCGGAGGCGCGGCCGATAAAGCTGGTCAGGGGTGCGCCGAAGCCGTGGACGCCGGCCGTGGGCGCGTCGGGTTCCGCCCGCGTCACGTCGGTAGCTTAGCCTGCCAGGCGTCTAAGGTGAGCGCATGAGCGACCTGGACTGGACCTCCCAGCTGGCGGAGCAGCTTGACTGGCACTGGCGCTCGCAGCTGCGGCCCCGGCTGGACGGACTGACCGACGCGGAGTACCGGTGGGAACCGGTGGCCGGCGCGTGGAACGTGCGGCCGCGAGGGACCGGTGCGGCGCCGATGACCGGGGGCAGCGGCGAGTTCATCATCGAGTTCGCCCGCCCGGCG
>Ga0187812_1000460_pt1 | contig 14377 bp, 13 predicted proteins | sample NC_S_2_FD_130582 | JGI IMG/M metagenome (GOLD analysis project Ga0187812, IMG submission 130582) | Wetland sediment microbial communities from Neuse River Estuary, North Carolina, USA - ASW-S_2 | ecosystem: Environmental > Aquatic > Freshwater > Wetlands > Sediment | place: USA: North Carolina... | reverse complement strand
GCTGCGGCGGGGCTGGCGTATTCCGGATCGGCGGTCATCGGGGTGCTCACCTCCCCGCGGGATGCGTGCGGAACTGGAGTCGGGAAGTGTTACTGGCTGCTCCACATGGTTCTTGCGGGATCTTGACCGGACACTCGTCAACGGTGGGATCGTGGAGCATCAACTAGTTTGATTCTAGCACCCGGCCAGGACATTTCCCCGAAGGAAACGCCGTTCAGCCGGATTTTTGGACTTATTCTTCGGGCACCACGAGGAGGTGGCTCCGTCCGATATCAGAGAACACCAATGCTGCTCGCCGACCGGTTCCGGAGACCGGGATCCTGCTGACTCATTTCATCGTGTCCGACGACATCGAGCGGTCCAAGCGCTTCCACGCGAGCGTCCTCGGCGGCGAAGTCGTGCGCGAGGGCGAGCCGACCATGGTCGCGCTCGCCAACAGCTGGGTCATCATCAACCGCGGCGGCGGCGAGCAGGTCACACCGTGAGGATTTCCGCAGCGCAACCGCAGCCCTCCCATGTACGTCTATGGGGTTGGCGGAGGAGGTGGGTGCGATGCGGGGCACCGGCGAGGGACGGCTGTCTGTTCTGGATGTAGTGCTACATCCGATGGCGCGGTACCGCCGGTGGCGGCAGGCTGGCCTGGCCGTGACCATGGTTCTGCTGGTGGTCCTCGCCAGCCTGCGGCTTGGCCAGGGCCGCTCGCCGGAGGCAGCGGTAGCGCGTACTCCGGCTCCGGTCAAGGTCCGGGTCACCGCGTGTCCCGTCCCGGCGCGCGATTACGCCTGGCTGCGGTACCCGGCGCAGGCGGCACCGGCCACGCTGAGCGTTCCGGCCTCCCTGGCGCCGCCGGCGAACGCGCAGATCTTCGGGACCTGGTTCATGCCCGGCCAGGTCGCGTACCTGATGGGCCCGAAATCTGCCACCTGCCAGGCAGGACTGGCCGCCGCTGACGGCGGCGCGGGCATGGCGGCCACCCCGCTCTCCGATCGCGCTGCGATCGTGACGATGACGGTCCGGGCCGGCGGACTGGGGCCGAGCACGGATCTGGCCTGCCCGTACATTCCCGCCGTCCGTGCCGCTGACATGAAGCTCCGCCAGGGCTATACCTTTTGCGCGCATCCTGCGGCCGACGTGATCCGGCAGATCCCGACCGGTTCGGCCAGCCTGTACGCGGCCGCCGTGTTCGTCCCGGCCGGGGTGAAGGACCCGCGCATCGAGGGTTCGGGCGGCGGCACCGACCCGGCCGTCGCGCTGTACACGGCCTGGGCTGGTTCGGACGCCGCCGCCGGCCAGATGGTCGCGTGCACGCTCGCGCCTGCTCAGGGGAACATCTGCGCGGCCAGCCTGAAGTTCTTCCTCGCCACCCAGTCTGCGATCCGCACCCAGGTAAGCGCGGCGAACCTGGCCACGATGGAGGCGGCCCTGTCGTCGTTCCTGGCCGACCAGGACATCGGCTAGCGGCCCGATGCGGACTCCCAGCCGGGTGGCCGTGTCTGGGTGGTGGCGGCGTTAGCTCGGATACAGGGAGAATGCTGCTGTTAGCCGCAAGGGCCGGGGAGGTGTGGGGTGTGGCTGAGCCGCCGGCCGGGTTCGCCGGCCTGCTGCGGAAGCTACGCCGGGAGGCCGGGCTGACGCAGGAGGAACTGGCCGCGGCGGCGGTCCTGAGCGTGCGCGGGGTCAGCTACCTGGAGCGGGGGGTGGTGACCAGCCCGCAGAAGGAGACGGTGCGGCTGCTGGCCGATGCGCTGGGCCTGATCGGACCGGCCCGGGCCGAGTTCGAGGCGGCCGCGCGGGGCCGGGCCGGGCCGGGCGGCGTGGCGGCGGCCACCCGGACACTGCCGCGTGACATCGCGTCGTTCACCGGGCGCCAGCAAGAGCTGGAGCAGCTGGCCAAGGCCGCGGCCGGTGCGGGCGGCGTGGTGAGCATTCATGCGATCGGGGGGATGGCCGGGGTCGGCAAGACCGCGTTCGCGGTGCACGCCGCGCACCGGCTGGCGGACCGGTTCCCCGGCGGGCAGATCTTCCTCCCCCTGCACGGGCACACCCCCGGCCAGCAGCCCGTGGACCCCGAGGACGCGCTGGCCAGCCTGCTGCTGACCGCCGGAGTCCCTCCCGCGCAGGTCCCGCCGGGGCTGGAGGCCCGGATGGCGCTGTGGCGGGACCGGCTGGCCGGACGGCAGCTGCTGCTGGTGCTGGACGACGCGGCCAGCAGCGAGCAGGTGCTCCCGCTGCTGCCTGGGTCGGGGGGCAGCCTGGTACTGGTGACCAGCCGCCGCCATCTATCCGCCCTTGATGATGCCACCGCGGTGAGCCTGGACACCTTGCCGCCCGGCCAGGCCGCCACGCTGCTGGTACGGCTCACGGGCCGAGCCGGGTTGAGCCCGGGCGACCCATCCGTCGGTGAGATCGTCCGGCTGTGCGGTTTCTTGCCGCTGGCGATCGGGATGGTGGCCCGCCAGCTTCACCACCATCCGGCCTGGACCGCGGCCGGGCGGGCCGCGGAGCTGTCATCGGCGCGGGACCGGCTGGGGCTGATGGCGACGGAGAACCTGTCGGTGGCGGCCGCGTTCGACCTGTCGTACGCCGACTTGACCGGGGACCAGCAGCGGCTGTTCCGGCGGCTCGGCCTGCACCCCGGCGACGAGCTCGACGGCTACGCCGCCGCCGCGCTAGACGGCACTGGCCTCGCCGCCGCACGCCGGGGCCTGGAGGCGCTGTATGACCAGTACCTGCTGGCCGAGCTGGCCGCGGGCCGGTACCGGATGCACGACCTGATCGGCGATTATGCCCGTGCCCTGGCCGACCGCGCCGACGCGGACCGGGACCAGGTGACCGAACGGCTGCTGGAGTACTACCAGTACACTGCCGCCCGCGCTGACGCCCTTATTACCCGCCAGGCCCGTCCCGCCCCGGCCGTCGCCGAGGGGCCGGTCCCGCCCGCGATGCCCACCCTGGCCAACCGGGAGCAGGCGCTGGCCTGGGCCCGCGCCGAGCGGCCCAGCCTGATCGCCGCTCTCGACCAGGCCACCGCGACCGGCCAGGACGCCCTGGTCATCGGCTTGACCGCGGGCCTGGCCGCACTGTTGCAGAGCGACGGGCCGTGGGGTGAGGCCATCACCCGCCACGAGGCCGCGATCCAGGCCGCCCGGCGTCTCGGTGACCGGCTGGGCCAGGCCAACGCCCTCCACGACCTCGGGGACGTGCAGCGGCTGACGGATGATTACCCGGCCGCGGCCCAGACCCAGGAACGGGCCCTGCGCATCTACCGGAAGCTGGGCAGCCGACTCGGCCAGGCCAACGCCCTCCACGACCTGGGGGTGGTGCAGTCAATAACGGGTGATTACCCGGCCGCGGCCCAGACCCAGGAACGGGCCCTGCGCATCTATCGCGACCTCGGCAGCCGACTCGGCCAGGCCAACGTCCTGCGCGAGCTCGGAGCCGTGCGGCGGCTGACCGCTGAGTACCCGGCCGCGGCCCGGGCCCTGGAGCAGGCTCTGGGCCTCTACCGTGACCTGGAGGACCGGCTCGGTCAGGCCAACGTCCTCAACGATCTCGGGGACGTGCGGCGGCTGACCGGTGACTACCCGCCGGCCGCCGAGGCCCACGAGCAAGCCCTGGACATCCACCGTGACCTCGGCAACCGGCTCGGCCAGGCCGCTGCCCTCAACTCAGTCGGGGTCGTGCGGCGGCTGACGGGCGAGTACCCGGCGGCGGTCCAGGCGCTAGAGCAGGCTCTGGACATCTACCGTGACCTAGGCAACCGGCTCGGCGAGGCTTACGCCCTGCGCGAGCTAGGGGCCGTGCGGCGGCTGACGGGCGAGTACCCGGCGGCGGCCCAGGTGCTGGAAGAGGCCCTGGACATCTACCGCGACATCGGCAACCGGAACGGCGAGGCCGAGGCGCTCAACGACACGGGGGCCCTGCACCGGATCAGCGGTGACCTCGCAGGGGCGCAGCGGTGCCACCAGGAGGCCCTGGACCTGGCCCGCGTCATCGCCAGCTCCCGGAACCAGGCCAAGGCGCTGGCCGGCCTGGGCCGTTGCGCCCTAGCCGCCGGCCACTCCACCCAGGCCGGGGTCCTGCTGCGGCAGGCGCTGGAGATTTTCCAGCGGATCGGCGCGGCCGAGGTCGACGACGTCGCCCGCGAACTGACCGCCCTCACCAAGGCCGGGCCACCTGCATAAACCCGTCTCACCCGCACTTGTTGGCGGTCAGTCTTGCGGGTGTTTTTGCATGGTCAACACCCAGGCGCCGTTGCTTGGCTGGCAGCAAGCCACTCACCGAAGGAGAACACATGAGCACAGGCTCAGCGCCAGCCACCATCGTGCTGGTCCACGGCGGATTCGTCGACGGATCCGGCTGGCAAGCGGTCTACGACCTGCTGAAGGCCGACGGCTACCCCGTCCGCATCGTGCAGAACCCCACCCTGTCCCTGGAAGGCGACGCTGCCGCCACGCGCTGGGTGATCGACGGCCAGGACGGTCCGGTCGTGCTGGTCGGCCACTCGTACGGCGGCGCGGTCATCACCGAAGCCGGCACCCATCCGGACGTCGCGGCCCTGGTCTACATCTGCGCGTTCGCGCCAGACAAGGACCAGTCGGTCAACGGGCTCATCGCCGGTTTCCCGGCCGACGGGCCGCTGCCGCCGATCCTGCCGCCCCGGGACGGCTTCCTGTTCCTGGACCGGGACAAGTTCCACGCCTCGTTCGCCGGTGACGTACCCGCCGGCGTGGCCGCGTTCATGGCCGACTCGCAGGTCCCCTGGGGAGTGGACGCCACCGCCGGAGCGATCACCGACCCCGCCTGGCGCACCAAGCCCAGCTGGTACATGGTCACGACCGAGGACCGGATGATCCCCCCGTCCGCACAGCGCGCCATGGCGGAACGCGCCGGGGCTTCGGTGACTGAGGCCCAAGGCAGCCACGCCATCTACGTGTCGCAGCCCGCCGCGGTGGCCGCCCTCATCGAGGAGGCCGCCACCGCTGTGAGCTCCTCGCAGTAACCCGCCACAGCTGGTCTCGTGCCCGCACCGGGGCGTGGCCCGGCGTTCCTTCGCCAGGTCACGCCCTGCTGGGCGTCCAGCACCGGCCGTACTTATCACCCAGCGTCAGCCTGTCGCTCCTCTGGGCTGCGGCAATCTTCGCGGTGTTCGGGTTCCTGGCCGTCTTGCGCTTCGCATGGCGCTGAGCTGATCTGCTAGCACCCGTCACCACGGGAATTCGGTTGCCGTGGTGCGTCGGGGACCGCACACTACCGGGCATGAGCGCGGCGCCCGCGGAGGGAGCCAGGGTGGCCTGGCAGGACGTACCGGACGCGATGCGGACGGCGATCGAGCGGGTCTGCGGCGCTGCGGTGATCGAGGCGCGGACGCAGCCGGGCGGGTTCAGCCCGGGGGTGGCGGCGCGGGTCCGGTGTGCGGACGGGGCACGCTGGTTCGTCAAGGCGGCGTCGGCCGAGCTCAACCCGGACGCTCCCCGGTTCCACCGCCGCGAGGCCAGGGTGCTCGCGGACCTGGACGGGCTGATCCTCGCCGGGCAGCTGCCGGTCCCCCGCTTGCGGGGGACGGTGGAGCGCGGGCCGTGGTTCGCACTGGTCATTGAGGACGTGGAGGGCCGCCAGCCGGCCGTGCCGTGGCGTGACGATGAGCTAATCCTGGTGCTGGCCGCTCTCGACCGGCTGGCCGAGGCCCTGACCCCGGGCCCCGACGACGGTCGTGTGGACCGTACCTTCTGTTACCGAGTACCTAGGCGCCGACTTCAGCGGCTGGCGGACCCTGGTCCGGGTCCCCGGCGATGACCGGCTCGACCCGTGGTCGCGTGCACATCTGGCCGAGCTGGCGGCGCTGGAGGCAACCTGGGCGACGCACGCAGCGGGTGACACCTTGCTGCACGCTGACATCCGGGCCGACAACCTGCTGCTCACGGGTGACGGGGGCGCCGGTAACCGGGTAATGGTCGTGGACTGGCCGCACGCCTGCCGAGGTGCCGCGTTCGTTGACCTGGTGGCCTTCGCGCCCAGCGTGGCGATGCAAGGCGGCCCCGAGCCGGCCGAACTGCTGGCCAGGTCCCGCGCCGGGCAGAACGTCAGCCGGGAATCGCTGGCCGCGGTCGTCTGCGCACTGGCCGGCTACTTCACCGAGCGCTCGCTCCAGCCGGCGCCACCCGGATTGCCGACGGTACGCCTATTCCAGGCCGCGCAGGGCGAGGTCTCCCGCCGCTGGCTGGCCGCCCTGCTATGAGCGCGGCCGGCCGCGACCGGCCACGCCCCTGATGGGGCCGACCCTGATCAGCGTGCCGGACCGATTTGCGGCCGACACCCTGGCCCGCGAAGGCGAAGCCGCCCGACCCTGGCTGGCGCGGCTTCCGGAACTGGTCGGCGAGCTGTGCGTGCGATGGGGTTTGCGGGTAGCCGGCGAACCGCTGCACGGCTATCTGGCGCTCGTGGTGCCGGTGCTCCGCGGTGATGCCCGGTACGCGCTCAAAGTATCGTGGCTCGACGACGAGACGGTGAACGAAGCGAAGGCGCTGGCGCTGTGGAATGGCGGCGGCGCCGTGCGGTTGCTCGACGTAGACCACACGGAGGGCGCGCTGCTGCTCGAATGGCTCGATCCGCGCCGTAGCCTCGCGGATGCGGATCTGGGCGTCGCCGTGCCGGTCGCCGGGCGACTGCTGCGGCGGCTGGCCGTACCCGTGCCAGCGGAGTGGCCCGCACCGCCGGTGCCCGGGCTGCGGCAGTGGGCGCTGGACCTGGCCGCGGAACTGCCGGGACGGTGGCGGGCAACCGGGCGGCCGTTTCCCGGGCGCCGCCTGGGCGCGGCAGTCGAAGTGGCCACCGCGCTAGCCCCGCGCGCCGGGGGCCTGCTCGCCAACCGGGACATGCACTACCAGAACGTGCTGGCCGGGGAGCGTGAACCCTGGCTGGTGATCGACCCGAAGGCGATGCGCGGCGACGCTGAGTTCGGCCTTGCGCCCCTGTTGTGGCGCAGGCTGAGCGAGGCAGGCGGACCGGCCGGGCTGCGGCGCCGGTTCGACGCCCTGGTCGACGAGGCCGGGCTCGACGCGGAACTGGCGCGCGGCTGGACGCTGCTGCGAGCCGTGGACTACCAGTTGTGGGGCCTGAACCTCGGCCTCACCGAGGATCCCGTGCTCTGCGCGACCGTGATCGACTGGCTCTCGCTCGCCGGCCGGCCGTAATACCTCTGCCTACGCCAACTGCGCGTGGCGGTCGATTGCCGCAGCCAGCCACTCCAGGTCGGACGCGTGGGATAGGCGTGACGGGCGCCCGTTGATCACGGCCAGCAGCTCGTGGTAGCGGTCGGACTGGCTGTCCGGGCCAGCCTTCAGGCCCGCAGTCAGGCCGGGATATCGCAGGCCACCAGGGGCTTCAGGCAGGCCTCGGGTCAGCGGGCGGCGGCCAGGACCGCGGCGACGGTCCGGGCGACGGCGACGGCCTCCGGGGCGCCATCGGCGTCGGTGAACAACAGGTGCACGGCGCCGATCATGGTGGGGGCCAGCGTGCCGATATCGGCGCCCGCCGCGACGCGGCCCAGGTCGCGCTCGGCGGCGAGGTAGCCGGCCACCAGGGCGGTGGACTCCGAGACGAGCGGGATGCGCGAGCCAGTCGCGGCCCTCAGCCGGTCGCGCAGTTCGTCGCGCGCGATTACCACGCGGATGAGCGCGAGGATCACCGGGCTGAACACGTCATGGAGCGCGGCGGCCAGGTTGCCCGCGACGGTGCCGGTCCCCGCCGCGGCCCGCAGGTCCGCGTCCAGGGCGCCGATCCGGGTGACGTGGCCGAGCGCGAGCTCGGCGAGGAACTCGTCGAAATCGGCGAAGTGCCGGTGCAGGACCCCCTTGGCTACGCCCGCTTCCACGGTGACCGCGCGACTGGTCAGGCCGCCGGGGCCGTCCCGGAGCAGGACGCGCTCGGCGGCGTCGAAGAGCTGCCCGCGCGGGTCGCGGATGGCCACCCCGGTTGGCACTGGTCGCCCGTCCTTCCTCCGCCGTCCGCGAACACGTCCGTAAATGGGCACGCGCCCATTTAAAGTGGGCGCATGACCACTCTACCGCCTGGACCTGAGGGAATCGCTGAGACCGGCACCGGGGGCTACGACCGGGCGCACGCGTCGCATCTCCAGCGGCAGGTCGCCGAGGGGTTCGGCGCCGACGCCGACCGCTACGACCGGGCCAGGCCCACCTATCCCGCCGACCTGGTGGACCGCATCATCGCCGCCAGCCCGGGACGCGACGTCCTCGACGTCGGGTGCGGCACCGGCATCTCCGCCCGGCTATTCCAGGCGGCCGGCTGCCGGGTGCTCGGCGTGGATCCCGACCCGCGCATGGCCGGGCTGGCCAGGCAGGGCGGGACCGAGGCGGAGGTCGCGACGTTCGAGGACTGGGACCCGGCTGGCCGCACGTTCGACGCGGTCGTCGCCGCGCAGGCCTGGCACTGGGTGGACCCGGTCGCGGGCGCGGCTAAGGCCGCCGCGGTCCTGCGTCCCGGTGGCCGGCTGGCGGTGTTCTGGAACGCCTTCGACCCGCCGGGGGATTTGCGCGCGGCGTTCGGTGAGGTCTTCGGCCGGGTGCTGCCTGACTCGCCGTCCGGCGGCTTCTGGGCTAGGCCCGCCATCGACGCCTACCGGGCCGGGTGCGCGAAAGTGGCGGACGTGATACGGCAGTCGGGGGCGTTCGGCGAGCCAGAGGAATGGCTGTCTTACTGGCAGCGGCCCTACACCCGGGAGGAGTGGCTGGATCTAGTCCCGACCACCGGCGGCTTCACCCGGCACCCCGAGGCCATCCAGGCCGAACTGCTCGACGGCCTCGGCGCCGCCGTCGACGCGGCGGGCGGGACCTTCACCATGTCCTACACGACGATCGCTGCCACCGCCGCCCGGCTGGGCGCGTAGCGGGACCGGAGCCGGTACGCCGCCCGGCCCGGCCCGGCCGGCCCCGGCGGGCAGGATCAGTGGGCCGGGACCGGTACGGTGACGTACTGCTGGTTTTGCGTGGACAGGATCGAGTCTATGCCGGTCACGGCGGAACCGGACGGGGTAAGCGCGGAGATGTCGTGACTGCCTCCGTCGGTCAGGTCGGCGGATCCGCGGTGCCCTATTCTCTCCCTGACGGCTTACCGCTGTCTGGGCCGGTTTGGGAGTCGCGCCGATGCCAGTGTTCGAGAGGCCCTGCTCATGAGGCCCCGCGCGGGGAGGCGGCGCCGGGTCATCAGGCGGACCGGCGCGATCTGGATCACCGGTCTGTTTTTGCTCGGATTCGTGGTGGCCCTCGTCTTGATCCTCACCGGTGGAAGCGCCGCGGCCGCCAGGTCGGCGTATACCCAGGCGCACGGCGTGCGGGAAGCGGCCACGGTGATCTGGGCGCGGAACATGTCCTTCAGGTCCGGCTCCAGCGGCAGCACCTCGTGGCACGCCGACATGCTGGTCCGATTGCCGCACCCGGTCGGCGGCCGGGCGCAGACGACCGTCCACGTGCCCGACAAGGTTTACTACCGGCCAGGCGACGCGGTCACTGTCCTGGTCGACGCGCAGGGCCCGGGCTACGCCGAGTTGCCCGGGCGGCCGTATGTAACCCGGACCGTCCTCCTGGTGTTCTCCATCATCGTGAGCTTGCTCATCATCTTGTCAGCGGCCGGCTTCTTTCTCAGCGTCCGCTCGTGGCTGCGCTCCCGCCGCGCCAGCCGGGTCAACCCGGCGTCCGGGCGAGCCTGATCGGCTAGGCCGGGACCGGTACGGTGACGTACTGCTGGTTTTGCGTGGACAGGATCGAGTCGATGCCGGTCACGGCGGAACCGGAGGGGGTGAGCGTCGTGATGTCGTGACTGCCGCCGCCGGAGAGGCCGCTGATTACTAGCTGGGTCCAGTTCGTCCCGTCGGGCGACCTCCAGATCGCGGCGCCCAGCTGCCCGGTGCTGCCGAACTGGCCGGCAGCGGTGAAGCCGCCGGGGCCCGCGGTAAGGGCGGTCACCGCGGTGTTCGGTCCAGCGGAGACGAACTGCACCTGCTGCCAGGTCTTCCCGCCATCGGTGGACAGCTCCGCGAGCGGTAGGGTGCCCGTCACCGTCGTCTCCTGGCCGAGGGCCACCACGATGTTGCGGTTGATCGCCACCTGCTGCAGCAGGGCCGCCGAGGCGCCGGTGGGCTGGGGCAGGACGTCGATGGTCCAGAGCGTGCCGTTGGCCGTGGTCCAGATCGCGGGCTGGCCGTTGTGCGAGCCCGCCGTCACGAAGCCGTGCGGGCCGGCGGCGACCGCGAGGACCTGGCTCGACCCGGTCGGCGGGATCGCCGTATGCGCGCGGGTCCAGCTGGTCAGGTCCGTCGAGAACCAGTCGTCGGCCACGCAGACGCCGCCCGCGCCGACCAGCTTGCCGTCGATCAGGTACCCGCCGGGGCCCGAGGCGGTGGCGACCGCGGCCACACCCGCCAGGTCCTGCTGGATGTTCCCGCCCGCAGGCTGCCAGGTGATGCCGTCGGTCGACGTGAAGATGACCGGGCCGGGCGTCCCGGCGGCGAGCCACCCGGCCGACCCGTGGGTCACGCTCGACAGGGCGGCCAGGTCCGACGAGCCGGAGACCAGGGACAGTGACGAGACCAGGGTCCAGGACGAGGTACCCAGGGCCCTGCGCCAGATGGCCGGGTAGCCGTCCGCGGTGCCCACGGCGATCTGCTCGCCGTCGGCGACGGCGGTGCTGTTCACCGCGGCCTCGGGGATCAGGGAGCCCGGGATGCCTGAGATCGACACCGACCGCACCGTTCCCGCCGCGTTCGCCTCGAGGAAGACCGGCTGCTGGCTGAGCTTGGTCCCGGCGGTAGCGCCCACGATGACCGAGGTCCCGTGCGGCGCGGCCGCCGCGGTGGGAACCGGGCCGCCGGACGTGTCGCCCAGCGAGCCCGTCGCCTGCCAGGTGCTGCCCGTGCCCGTGCTGGTATAGGCCACGTAGATGTTCTGGCTCGCGGTCCCGGTCACGACGAAGCCGTTATTGCTCCCCTTGACCACGCCCGGGGTCCAGCCCCCGGCCGGGTCGATGAGGCCGGAGAACTGCCACGTCTGCCCGTTCGGCGAGAAATAGGCCACCCCGTCGGGGGCGCCAGTCGCGTTGGTACCCGGCCGGACCGCCAGCAGGCCGGACCCGTCCGAACTCAGGCCGCTGATCGTGTTCTTGGCGCCGTGATCGACGGGGACGCTCACGGTAGTCCATGACGATCCGCCGTCGGTGCTCAGCCAGATGCCGGTCCCGCCGTCGGAGATGACCGTGTCGTTCCCGCGGGTGGCCGCGTAGGCGATGGCCTGCGGGGGCTGGCCGGAGAGGGTCATGCCCACCTGTCCGGCCGTCATCCGCTGCCAGGAGATGCCGTCGGGCGAAACCCAGACCAGGCCCTGGTTCCCGCCGTTGCTGGCCTTGCCCTGGCCGCCGGCCACGAACCCGGTGGACGTGCTGGTGAGGACGAAGACCTGGTCGCCGGGCAGCCGGGGTTCGAGGCCATGGGTGGCCGCGAGTGTCCACGACAGTCCGTTGTGGCTGGTCCAGATCACCTGCGGACCCCACGCCAGCCAGCCGGTAGGCCCAGCGGCGATCCGGTCGGCGATGAACCCCACCGGAGGCACGCCGCCGCCCGGCAACTGGACCGGGGCGAGGTGCCAGGAGGCGCCGCCGTCTGATGACACGAAGAACTGCTGGCGGGCCACGCCGTTGCTGGTGAGCGAGCCCGTCGTGACGATCGTCTTGCCCCACGCGGCGATGCGGTCGATCGTCTGGAAGACGCCGCGCTGCTGCTGTCCCTAGTATGTCGGGAGGGCGCTCGCGGAGGGCGCGTTCTGATTCGACTGGCCCGCGTGATTCCCCGCGACCGAGCCGGGTTTACCGGTCAGCAGCACGATGGCCAGGATGGCGGCCGCCGCGACGGCCAGGGCCGCCACGCCGATCGAGACCGTGCGCCGGCTGACCGGGCCCTTGCTCTCGGGTCCGGCCCCGGGGGCCGGGGCGCCACCGACCGGGGTCGGGGGTGGAGCCGGGGCCGGCCAGTCCGCGCCCGGCGCGGCGGGCTTGAGCAGCCCCGGGTCGGCGGCCATCGGTCCGGTGGCGCGGGCCCCCGAAACCGGGCCTGGCATGGGACCGGTACGCCAGGTCAGCGCCAGAACCGTCTGCGTCGGCGAGTCGAGCACGCGCCCGGCATCGACGGTGGTGACCGGCACCGCCGACAGGTTGGTCAGGCGGTCCAGGAGCTGGCGGGCGGTGGGGCGGTACTGCGCGTCCTTGGCCAGGGCTGCCGTCACCAGCGGCCGCAGCGACTCGGGCACCGCGGAGACGTCGGGGTTGTCGTGCAGGACCCGGTACAGGACGGCCTCGGTGGGCCCGCCGCCAAACGGCGATTCGCCGGAGGCCGCATACGCGATCGTGACCCCCCAGACGAAGACGTCCGCGAGCGGTCCCGGCTTACCCAGCACCTGCTCCGGGGCCATGAACCCGGCCGAGCCGACCATCATGCCCGTCTTGGTGACGACCGTGGCGTCCAGGGTCTGCGCGATCCCGAAATCGATGACCTTCGGGCCGTCTGCGGCCAGGATGACGTTGGACGGCTTCAGGTCCCTGTGCACGATGCCGGCCGCGTGGATCACGGTCAGGGCCTCCGCTAGCCCGGTGGCGAGCCCATACAGCATGTCGGCGCCGAGCGGCCCGTGCCGGTCGACGTACTCGGCCAGGTTGGGGCCGTCGATGAATTCCGTGACCATGAACGGGACGACGGACTCGGTGTCCGCCTCGATCACCCGGACCGTGCACACGCCCTTGACCTTCGTCAGGACGGACACCTCGCGCTGAAAGCGCCTGCGGAATTCCGGGTCGTCGGCCAGCTCGGGGCGGAGCACCTTCACCGCGACCAGGCCGCCGTCCGGGGCCTCGCAGAGGTACACCAGACCCATGCCGCCCGCGCCCAGCCGGGCCGTCAGCCGGTAGCCGCCTATCTGCTCGGGATCATCGGCCCGAAGAGGCACCTGAGCCAAGGCATTCCCTCCCGAATTCAATAGCCCGCCAGGGGATTGGCGCACCAACTCCCCTTACGATTATCGCAGCGCTTACGGTTCAGCCATCCATTCTGCGGACCGTCCGGCGATAGACAGCCCGCCGCAACGGACACGATTGGGTAACTGTCGGGCCGGGGCGTGCCCCAACCGACCAGGTGATGTCTGGGGCCTTGAGCCGCGCGGTTTCAGGTCTGGCCGGGCGGCAGTTGCGGCCCGGGCTGGCCGCCGCCCCGCCTGATCTGGCCGACGCCGGCCGAGACGGTGAGGAGGATGGCACCCCACGGGCCTGCCACCCAGACCGGCCAGAGATAGATCAGGTGGTGGGCGCTGACGCTGACGATGAACCAGATCACCACGTTGACTGCCACCGCGGCCCCCCAGATCGTCCAGAGGACCTTGAGGGCGGTGGGCATGCCGCGCCGGGAGTGGACGACCGGGATCGGGGTCGGCACAGGCAGGGCGGCGGGCGCAGGCGGGCGGGCGTCAGGCCGCGCTACCGCGCCGCTCTCCGGGAGGTCCGCGTACAGCGGGGCGAGGTCCCCGTAGGTCACCGCTTCGGCGGCATGACCCATGCGGTCGATGTACTCCTCCATCTTGAGGCGGCCCTCATCGAGGGCCGCGCGCAGCCGCTCGATGACCTCCTGCCGGTCAGCGTCCGAGGCTCGCATCTTCTGGCGATCATCCATCGCGCCCCTCCGCGTGCCGCCACGTTCCCCCGCTCGCTTCAGGATACTCAGCGCAGTACGCCCCGCCGGGACACGGGCGTTGCCGCCGGGTCACGCCGGCTGGCAGCATGACAGCGTGGGATACGTACTGGCGCAGGTCAATATCGCGCGGATGCTCGCACCGATGGACAGCCCGCTGCTCGCGGACTTCGTGGCGGCGCTGGACCACGTGAACGCCGCGGCGGACGCGGCGCCGGGCTTCATCTGGCGGCTGCAGACCGAGGACGGTAACGCGACGTCGATCCGCGCGTTCGAATGGGACCAGGCCGGGAGCGCGGGCGTCCTGGTCAACATGTCGGTGTGGGAGTCGGTGGAGGCGCTCGCCGCGTACGTGTACTCCGACACCCACCGAGAGGTGCTGCGACGGCGGCGCAGCTGGTTCGAGCGGATGGCCGAGGCCCACCTCGCGCTGTGGTGGATACCGCGCGGGCACCTCCCGACCACGCAGGAAGCCGAGGAGCGGGTCCTGCGCGTGCGCGAGTCCGGGCCGACGCCGTACGCCTTCACGCTCCGGGAGCATTTCCCGCCGCCGGACAGCGACGACGCTGACATGCTGCTCAGCCCGGAAGACTGGACCTGCCCGGCCTAATCGGGATCCAGGGGCTCTGGCAGATCGGC
>Ga0187812_1000459_pt1 | contig 14386 bp, 10 predicted proteins | sample NC_S_2_FD_130582 | JGI IMG/M metagenome (GOLD analysis project Ga0187812, IMG submission 130582) | Wetland sediment microbial communities from Neuse River Estuary, North Carolina, USA - ASW-S_2 | ecosystem: Environmental > Aquatic > Freshwater > Wetlands > Sediment | place: USA: North Carolina... | reverse complement strand
TTGCCCCAGTATCATCGTCGACCCCCAAGGGAGCGTCCTCGGCGAGATCCGCGGAGGCCAGGCGGGTCTCCTTAGGGCCAGCCTGGACTTGTCCGAGGTTTCCGACTGGTACCTGTCGCAGGCGAGAACAGACCTGTTGTCGCTGAGGAGCAGCTCGAATTGACCCGTCAGTGCGAGTTGGTAGCGATGGCGGACGCCCCGCGGGGTGACACGGTGCAACTGATCGCCACCAGATGGGAGACGGAGCAGATCTGGGCACGGGATGCGCTGCCCGCGACGACTGCGCCAAAATGGGGCCGCCCCCCACGGGTGACGGACCCGCTCAGGAGGCGGCCTTTCTCGTTTGCTCCGCGTGCGCCTAAAGGATTTCTTTATGGCAGTGCGGCTCGGTTCCAACGGGTTCTATTAGTGTCGCGGCTCATGCGCCTTTGCTCGCTCCCACCTTGTCGCCACCGCCTTCCCAACTTGCGCAAATGCCTTCCACATCTATGACCGGCGCTGAGTCCTGTACCCAATAGCGATAGAACTCGGGGTCACGGCTCCGAGGCACGGGCCGCGCCTCGCGAATCTTGACGAGAACGGGTGCTGGTACGCATTCTCCTAAGACAAGCGCAGTTTGAGGTGCAAGGGCTGGGATCTGCTCAAGCATTGGTCCGTAGACGCTAGGTACAATCTCTTTGAAGTAGCGCAGGTCTTCAGGGTTCTGCAGACGATGAATGATGAAGCTACTACATTGAGAGAGCACGGTCTTTGAAAGTTCACTAGGCCGCTGGGAGGCAACAACCAAGCTCAGGCCGTACTTCCGTCCCTCGCGTGCAATTCGTTCATATACAACCCGAGCAATCGACTCTTCTTCTGACCAGTGTGGCTGCTGGATATAGTTTTGTGCTTCCTCTAGAACAAGCACCACGGGTAGTGAGCCGCGCTTCTGCTGACCCTCGTGCTCCCCAAGGCGCTGGAGGAATTCGAGGATTAGTCGGCCAATAAGTGCTGTCACATTCTCCAGGACTTCCGTTGCTAGCAAGCTGAGGTCGAGGATGACGACATCGACCGTGGTTTCGCCATTGCGCTGGCGATCGTAGAATGGAAGCTGCCGAGCCGGCGCTTCATTTAGGTCCGCTAGTTTATTCCCTTCTGCCGATCCGATACCGAGCGTGTCACGCAGAAACGCGGCGAGAACGTTCTGGGCCATTGGATAGTTGTCAAACATAAACCGAAAGCGTGGATCTTCAAAGAATCTGCGAATCCGCAAGAACATCGGGCCACAAGCATCCCTAACTCGACCAGGGTTGCCTGATTCGAGTTGTTCGCGCATAGCCATCTCAAGGGCACTCTCCAGAAACTGGCGACCATCAAACGGGCGCGGTTGATCGGCGCTGATCTCTACTGCTTCGTTAGGCCGTTCAACGGTAAGCCGATTTAGGCGCCGAATAACTGGGTCCAAAGCATCCCGTATCTGTTGAAGTCGTGTTGCACCCAGTGGCTCTCGCCCGGCCTGCTGGGTGATGTCCCTGACCGTCGTTAGCGCCGATTCCCATTCCTCCACTGTCTCAACGCCAAACATGCTGTCAAGCGTGGCGATATGTGTCGGAAAGTTTTCCCTATAATCCAGACTGTCCCTACATATTGTAGTTATGTTGCCTGCGACCGCCCATTGGTTCTTGTCATCCTCCGTTAGCGCGAGGATATGCATGCAAGAAGTGCGAAGAGTCTGTAGTAGTTCTAGTGGTGCACTAGAACCTATGGAAGCCGCTCGCGACAGGCGGAGCGCACGCAACAGAACCGGTGCTTGCAGTCCTTCTTGGGCTCGGAAGAGCCTCACGAAGTCATCCGCGTTCAAGAACCAATAGGGTATGACGAGATGCTCCATGGCCTTGCGAGGATCCGAGGGGATGTACAAAGTTCTTCTCGGTCCTGCTTCCGTCCACGTACCGTCGTCGTGTTGCTGCTGAAAGGCGGATCTATACTCACCGTTCGTGTCTAGGATTACGCAGGTGGTTCGCTTGGCGTGGGGATGCTCGCGAACTGACTGAAGAATGCTTGCGATTGTGCAAGACTTGCCGGAGCCTGTACTACCTAGGATCGCAGCGTGTTTGCCGAAAAAGGCGTTCGGGTCGATCCTGATCGGTCGCCCTTGTACGATGGCCGACTCGCCAATCGGAATGCAGTATCCTGGGCGATCCGGGTCGGGTTTTTCGTCACGATCGATGGGTCCGAAGATTGCATCCAGATCGGCCAGCCCTGCCAGGTGAACAGGGTTATCGAGTACAGGAAAGAGTGACACACCCTGGCGGAACGAATTGCCGTCGATAGTACCGATGAGCGTGGCTTTCATCAAACGTCGAGCGGCAGGAAGCGTAACCATCGTCCGGTCGGCTCGGACCTCCGCGTCCTCGGTTAGTACTATCCGTGTGACCATCGCAACCAGTCGATGTGCCCCCACTGGAATGATCACATAAGAATTGATACGCCCGACTTCTTGCGGGCCTTCGTAAGTATTTCGACTCATGCCTTTGAGATCGCGGTTTAACTCAATTTTAACTTGTGACGTATCAACTGCTACGACACGCCCGATTTCGAAGTCAGTCGCCATTCGGGCCATCTCCTTGCACTTGTGTATTAGCCAGTGCGCGGTGCGTGGCTATAACCTGCTTCTGGATCTCCTCATCTCGCAGATCTGGAAGAATCGCGTTGACGAACCCTGTGAATGTTCCTAGCGTCGAGCCTTCAGCGATCCAGACGCGTCGATCATGCTGGGCGCGAAGCTTAGTCACAAAGTCATTCTGAGGTGCGGGGTCTACGATCACGATTGTGAAACTCGGAATAGCGAGGGCCTGCCTGATTATTGCGTTCACGTGTTCATCTCCGAATCCGTATCCGATCACAAAGAGGACTGATTGAGGTCTAGCCAGCGCGCCGGCAAAACGGCGAAACAGATCGGAATAAGGAGTGCCCAGTGTTTCGCCAAACTTAGCTGGCGTAGGATAGATCAACAGTGGCTGCCTGCCATCTGGCTCGTAGGTTGCGGATTGTACACCATACGGATTGTCGAACGTCGACTCATGTGCTGTCCATGTGATCGATCCATGCAACTTATATAGATGCAACACCCGATCAAATCTGTGAACACGGCCCTCGGTGGTTTCGGCAGGGAAGTAAAGGTCCTGCTCATAGCTTTCGGGGCGAAACAGACGGCGCTGGGTTCCGACGAATCCATCCAACAGCACGACACCCTCCGCATCCGATGCTTGCTCGACGAGGGTGTCGTAGTTGAGCGTGAAGACGTTAACCCGCTTAAGGTTAAGCGGGCGCGTCAACAGCTTTCGAACGAAGGTCTTGAACGTCGCCAGACCGTCAACGCGTTCGAGTGTTGGGAGATCGCATGTGCGTGCAAGGGCGCGCGACGCATGTAAAAGGCAGGCGTCAAGGTCTTCAGCCGTGGCGTCGAGCGATGGCAGACCGTCGACCCGCAGCCGGCCTCCTGTTTCGGGCAAGGCAGCACGCCAGCGGTAAACCACCGCGAGAATCTTTTCGAAGTTGGCATGGATCGGATCGGCGTCGGCGGCTCGTAGCGCTTCCCAACGCTCTAGAATCCCGCTACGAGTTGCGGAGTGGGTGTTCCCATCGCCGACGCTCTCTACAGCCAAGTAGAAAACCGTCAACCATCGTGCGACACGCGGGCGTTCCGTCCCTTTGATGCCTTCGTTGTGCAAGGTTCGCTCGACTGCCAGCGGAACCGACCCGATTAGCTGCCCTCCACAACAGACAGAGGCGCCGGCGCCGAGGAGAAAGGACACGGTTTCCGTCTTGAGCAGGGTTCCGACGCGAACTTGAATGTCGTGATAGGCTTCCCGATTCTGGGATGGTGCCGTTTCCTCGTGAGCGTCCGAGTCTTCCGTCAGCACCTCGGTTGTGGGCGCAACAAGGACCTCACCGCCAATGGTAAACCGGTCAATGGTCTTGTGAAGTGCATCGTCCACTCTCTGACCCCCGCTCTTGGCACCCCCGACCTATGTTAGCGTTCGCTACCAGGACTCCTGCAAGGGACACAGCACCCAGTGCTGTCCGACGATTGATGCGTTCCTTCGAGGAGAGGTGAGGAGTGCACATCCGGCAGCTTTGAGTCCACCCGAACGACCGCCGGGCCTCGATCAGTACACTCCACGAGTGCGAGGTGGGCGCCGTCTGTGACGCACAGGTCGTCGCCCCTCGCTCGCGAAATGAGGAAGGGCAGGTCCCCAAGGAAATGTGGGGGATATGCCACAGTGCTACTTGCCCTACGGCAGCAAGTGGTTCTGGGGCGACGAAGGTCGCTCGCTAAGACATGCTCCATGAAGTGGGGGACAGGGAGTGGCGGTCGAAGATGCAGCTCGGGGTGGGGTAGAGGCGCTGCTCAAACGGGCGGGGGGCTGGCTCGGATCAGCGATCCAAAACCGCAAGCCGGTGGAGATGACGTTTACCGATGCTGAGACCATCGCCGGTATGGGCTCCAAGATTGCGATAGTTTACCGCGTGAGCTTCATTCCATTTCAACGGCAGGAAAAGCGATATGCGTTCGAGTTGCAAATATCCAATCCGAAAGCGGAGCCCGTTACAATCACCAAGATGATGTTGCGGCTCGATGATTCCCCTATTGAGGAGCCTGTTGCCTGGAGCACTTCCGGTTCCGTGACCATCCCAAGCAATCTTCAGATGCTTGCGGAAGCTCTACAAATGCAAATGAGTGCGGGATACATCTCTGAGCCCATGCCGCCTCCGATGCGAGTAGGCGCGGCGGAGACATGCCTTTTCAGAGTGACTTGCAAGGCTCTTGGTGTGGAGCGAGGTGTGCCAGTCGCCCTGCGAGTGTTCGGGTCGCACTGGCGCACCGGTACATCTGTGAAGGTACCTATGACAGGCAATGAGATCCCGCTGAAGATCCGGCTCGTCCCGGAGGGATAGCTCCTGGAGGTGACTGTCCATGCTTGGCAGGCCCTACTATGAGGACTCGTTCAGGCTCTTTGGCTCGCTCGGCTTGCGTTCGCTTGTGGACGCCTGGCTGGCGGTTACCACCGAGCAAGAAAGGCCGGTTCCACAGTCTGAAACTGACGTACCGTCATTTCCTGATGGTCTCCGTACGGTGACGCCGATGGATGCATGGAATTGGATACGTAGCTGGGCTGACGAGTTCGTGAGGAAGGACGACTGCCTAACGCGATGGGGCAAGGAATGGATGGACTACGGGCTCGCCACCGTTCCGAAGCCCAACGACCTCTCCCCGTGGGTCTGGCGTGACATGTTGTTCGCGTGGCTCCGAGGCGAGTTCGTTGCTCTGTGCCTCCAGCAGTGGCGTGACGTCGAGCTGTCGGAAGATGAAGCGCTCAAGTTTTGGGGGGACGTCTGGTCGAGGTTTCTCTCGCAGGGGGGGCATCGGGCGCCGGATGGAATTGATCTTGGTGGGCAGCTACGAGAATTGGCGAGCACACCGCCACGTGGCCCGGGAATCTTAAACGGATTGTCAGACGGTATCCACCGTCTTTGCGATGCAGCAGGCATTGAGCCGGCAGGCCCTGGATGGGCTTGGTTCTGGAACCTGCCCTTTCTGGACGCCTTCAGTGATGAACCGCAATGGGCCACCCCTCTTGAGGCGTTCGGAGCTTCGGCAGGGAAACAACTCGACTGGGCGGTTATGAAAGCGTACTTTCAACAGAATGGTCCGCTCGAACGCCTTGCCAGGATGGTCGAGGTAACTAGAGCCGACCTGCGTAAATTCGAGTTCTGGTATCCTGTCGTTCACTATGCTTCGGCCGATCCTGACGCAAGGCAAATCACCGAAACAAGTCGAGTGGTGGCACTAACGGAGGGAGAGGCGGAGAGACTTGCGACTGCCTCCGGAGTGCAAGGTATTGCACCCCCACACGCCAAAGACCTATTCCTTGTGGTGACGATTATAGCGCGGGGCCTTGAAGATGCCATAGCGAAGGCTCGCTATGAACCGGAGAACGTCCTTGCATATCTTCGAGTTGCAGATCCTCGATTCCGCTGGATGTTAGGAGACTATTATTACTGGACAACGGCCGTGGACGATCAAGACGTCGGCTTCTCGATTGAATGGCAAGATCCTTATCGACTGCGCCCTCCCATTGCCCCGGAATACGCTGAATCCGTCCACACAATGTTCAGAAATATACGCAAGCTAGGTGACGATCTCGCTGAGGCAGTCGTTCAGGCCGTATACTGGCAGGGTATAGGATACTCGCAGACGACACGTCAGGGAGAACTCATCGCTTGGTGGATTCCACTTGAACGCATGGGTGACGGGGGGTTCAAGGCTAGCGACGTGATAGGTCGCATCGCTGGTGTTCTCTGGCACAATGCCTTGTGGGCAGGCGTCGGTGTGAACCATCGGGCGGAAGGATACCAGCAAGACCGAGAACGAATGAAAAAGTTGATTCATTCCATTGCCAAGGCCCGCAATGCGGTTGTTCATAGCGGCCACGCGCCGGCGAACGTGGATATCGACTACGTTTTGTGGCTGATGAGACATCTGTCATTTGAACTAACTGAGCTGCTGACCCATTTGCTTCAAGAAGGGGTGAAGAGTTTTGGTCACCTGCAGAGGTGGCTAGACGCTATTGAACAAGTGTAAGGGCTACCGACTCCTGGGCGTCGGAATCTCCCGTAGTGACCGGTGCGGGCTCAAGCCTCTTGCCATCCGCGGCGCGGTCGCGGGGCAGGGCCCCACCGAGAAACGCGTGACCGAGGACGGCGCTTGCGATCGTCTGGGAGCTTGCCTACCAGCGACTCAGCACCCAGCATCGTGTTGATAGCTCTAGAACGTGGAGGCGGACCGAAGGGGCACAGGTTGGCAGGGATCGGGTCACGGCTTGGCAAACTTCCCTAGAAGCGTTCGGCCCATCGCGTACCGAGAGGAGCACCCCATGCCAACACTGCAGTTCAAGGGAAAGACTTTCGTCCAGAACCATCATCTTATGGTCAAGCACCACGAGCTGGTCCCCGTGCCCGAGAAGAGCTTGACGGAGAATGTACGCCTCGACGACAACCTTATTATCCACGGCGACAACCTGCTTGCCCTCAAGGCCCTGTTGCCCATGTACGCCGGCAAGGTGAAGCTCATCTACATCGACCCGCCGTACAACACCGGAAAAGAGCACTGGGTTTACAACGACAATGTGAACTCGCCCATGATCCGCGAGTGGTTAGGCAAGGTTGTAGACAAAGAGGATCTTACACGCCACGATAAGTGGTTATGCATGATGATGCCGCGCTTGAAGCTCTTGCGGGAACTACTAACAGACGATGGCTCCATTTTCGTAAGTTGCGACGACAACGAGCAAGCCCACCTACGTATGCTCATGGATGAGATATTCGGTGGAGACAACTTTGTTACTACAGTCATCTGGCAAAAAGTGTATTCGCCCAAGAACAGTGCGCGACACTTCTCGGAAGATCACGACTACATCGTTGTGTATGCGAAGAACGGCGACGTCTGGACTCCAAACTCGCTGTCGCGCAGTGAAAAGCAGAACAAGCGCTATAAGAACCCGGATAACGATCCGCGCGGGCCATGGAAGCACGGAGACTCCTCAGCACGAAACTACTACAGCAAAGGCACGTATGCCATCACATGTCCTGGAGGGCGAGTAATTCCAGGTCCACCAACGGGACGATATTGGGTCTACTCAGAGGACAAGCTATGGGAGCTTCATGCTGACAACCGCCTTTGGTGGGGTTCTGATGGAAATGGCATACCTGCCGTTAAACAATTCCTCGCCGAAGTGAGCGAGGGTGTTGTTCCTCAGACGCTTTGGTTCTACAAAGATGTCGGTCACACGCAAGATGCGAAGAAAGAACTGCTTTCCATTCTGAACTTTGATAAGTCGGAAGACGTATTCACGACACCGAAGCCAACGGCACTCATCGAACGTATTCTGGATATTGCGACAGAGACGGAATCGATCGTTCTGGACTCCTTTGCAGGCTCCGGCACTACCGGGCATGCAGTGCTCGCAAAGAACGCGGCCGACGGTGGCGACCGCAAGTTCATCATGGTTGAGCTGGAAGACTATGCAGATTCCATGACTGCGGAGCGGGTAAGACGGGTAATACGGGGAGGCCCGGCAGCCAAGGACGGCGATCTCCGTGCGGGACTTGGCGGCACTTTCTCCTTCTTCGAGCTGGGGCACGCCATCGAGCCCGAGGGCTTGCTCACCGGCGAGTTCCTGCCACCGTATGACGAATTGGCCCGGTACGTCTTCTACACTGCGACCGGCGAAGAGTTTCAACCCGAAGCGGTGGACGAGGCGCGTTCGTTTATCGGTACGAGCAAGGGATATGAGGTCTACCTCATCTACAAGCCGGACATCAAGACCCTGAAGTCGCTTGCGTTGAACCTGGAGTTTGCCGAGAGTCTTGGCAAGCCGCAGACGGAGAAGCGCAGGCTCGTATTTGCACCCGCGCGTTACCTCGACGACAAGTACATGGAACAGTACCGGATCGAATACGCGCAGTTACCCTACGAGCTGTATCGGACGCGGGTGTAGCCGATGGAGTTCAAGGAGAAGGTCTACCAACAGAAGGCCCTCGCCAACATCGAAACGTACCTGCAAGTGCTGCGGGCGAGGCATGAACTCGCTCTGACGCTGCCCGGGGACGTGCGAGCCGACTTCGACTTTCCCGCTCAAACGTGGAGGAAGCTTGCGCAAGACAGGCACGACCTCGACGCTCAGTATCACGCCAAGGCGACGGGCTCAGGTGAGCCATTACCCAACTTCTGCATCAAGGTGCCGACCGGCGGAGGCAAGACCTACCTTGCCGTGCGCACCGTCGATCTCGTGCAGAGCATCTACCACCAACGCCAAAGCGGCTTGGTGCTCTGGATCGTGCCGACGAACCAGATCTACCGGCAGACGCGGGACCACCTAAAGGACCGCAACCATCCGTACCGGCAGTTCCTCGATGTCGCCACCGGCGGACGGGTGCTGCTCATCGAGAAGGACGACCGCTTCACCCCGCAAGACATTCGAGAGCGCCTAGTCGTGCTCATGCTCATGCTGCCTTCCGCCAACCGCAAGGACAAGGAGACCCTAAAGGTCTTCCAGGACCGCGGCGGCTTCGAGGAGTTCTTCCCAGAAGAGGGGCATAGGGAGGAGCACGACGAGTTCCTACGTCGTTGGCCCAACCTCGACTATTTCGGGGCGGAAGACGAGTTCTATGGGCGGCAGGTCAAGACGTCGCTCGGTAACGTTCTTCGCACGTTGTCGCCAATCATCGTGCTGGACGAAGGGCAGAAGGCGTACAGCGAAGGCGCCCAGGCGACGATCCGGGGCTTCAACCCGTCGATCGTCGTGGAGCTGTCGGCTACGCCGCCGAAGGAGAGCAACGCCCTCGTCAACATCCGGGGCCGTGAGCTGGACCAGGAAGAGATGATCAAGCTCGACCTGCATGTCCATAACCGGACCAGCACGAATTGGCGGGACACCTTGGCAGACAGCGTGGCGTGGCGCGACGCGCTGGAGGAAGAGGCCGTCCGATACAGGGGGTCGACAGGCACGTACATCCGCCCGATGTGCCTCATCCAGGTGGAGCGCACCGGCAAGGATCAGATGGAAGCTGACTACATCCACGCGGAACACGTCAAACACGAACTCATACAGTCCCACCATGTTCCCGAAGGGGCAATAGCAATCAAGTCGTCCGAGAAGGACGACATCGAAGGCATCGACCTGCTTTCTCCCGATTGCCAGATCCGTTACATTATCACGAAGCAGGCTCTGCAGGAGGGCTGGGACTGCGCGTTCGCCTACGCGCTCACTGTCCTGACAAACCCATCGTCGAAGACGGCCCTAACGCAGCTTGTGGGCCGTATTCTGCGCCAGCCCAACGCCAAGAAGACCGGCGCGAAGCCCCTGGATGAGAGCTACGTCTTCTGCTTCCACCGCAAGGCTGCGGACCTGTCGGCAGCGATCAAGGACGGGCTGGAGGGCGAGGGGCTCGGCGACCTCGCACACAGCGTGTCGATCACGACCGAGAGTCCTACCACCGCCAAGTTGACCACCGTCGGGGTGCGGGAGCGCTTCAAGCGCTTTGAGGGCAAGGTTTACCTGCCGAAGTTCATCGTGCGGGACGGGAACCGGGAAGACGAACTGAGCTACGACATGGACTTGGTTCGACGCATCCCTTGGCAGGACATCGAACTCAAACGCTTGCGAGAGCTGACTCTCCAGCAGTCGACGGCCTCCGACTGGGAGGAGTCCTTCGGCTACGCGAGCGAAGGCGAGTCCGTCACCGGTAGAGAAGTAGCCGACTTCAACGTGTTCGCCGACATCAACCCGCTGTTTCTCACGCGCCGCGTCGAGCACTTGGTTCCTAACCCATGGATCGCCCGGTCGTTGGTGGATCAGGCGCTCTCAATTCTACGCGAACGCTACTCGGACGAAATCATTGCTACTAACCAGGTCCTAGTCGCGTCGGAGGTCGAAAAGGCCGTTGCCGACGAGCGGGACACTTTGGCCGAGGCTGTTTTCCACGAACTCATTCGCGAAGATCGGCTCCGCCTGATCTTGGTGGCCGGACAGGCATATCGGGTTCCGGCACGCATCCAAGTGCCGGTGAAGACAGTACCGTTGGTCCACGACAACGGCAAGTCGATACAGCTCAGCCTATTCGACGATCCGGTTCCGGCAGAGTGGTTCAACGAGACCCTTGAAGCTCCCGTAGCACTCTGCCTCGACAGCCAGGAGAAGCTGCTGTTCTGGTTCCGCAACCTGCAGCGGGGCGACTACTTCTTTATCCAAGGCTGGCGCAAGAACCGCGTGTGGGCCGACTTCGTGGCTACCAAGCGCAAGAACGACGAGCCCAAGGACTACGACACCATCTACGTCCTTGAGACCAAAGGCGACCAGCTCGCTGGCAACCTGGATACGGTCTATAAGCAGAGGCTCTTCGCTGTCTGTAACGATCTAGCGAAGAAGATGTCGTGGCAGGAGTTCGGCGAGGGGTTCCCCAACCGTCGCGTCCAGTTCCAAGTCGTCACCGAGGATGAGTGGGAGAGTGTTGTCAACGGGCTGTTTGCGTAGCGCGACCTGAAATCTCACTTGCCGGAGGTGCTTGTCATTCCACGTCGCCCCCCGACAACACCATGAGCAGCAGCTTTACGACGGCGCGGCGGCCTCAGCGAGCCGGAGGCGATCGGCAGCAACGACGATGCCTAGGACAGGAGACCACGCTCTGAAGCCGTCCCAGTTCAGTGAACCTCTTCGACACGGAGGAGAACGGCTTGCGCGAGTCCAGCCAGCAGTTCGACAGTGAAAGTTCGTCCGGAGCGCGGTTCCTTTCGGCTTTCAGCACTCTCGAGCACATTGTGATGCGGGTCTCGAGCACTAGGCCAGAATCCGGATTTGAGGGCGCGCTGGTCAATGCATCGAATCGGTCCCGCGTTATTGGGTCCAACTTTGATTTCCTAAAGGATATGGGCCGCCTAAGAAACGCTCTAGTCCACAACCAGCAGTTTCCGCAGATAGTCGCTGATCCAAGAGAAGAAGTCGTCGTAAAGCTGTTGCTAATCATAAACCAGCTAACCAACCCTGCAAAGGTAATTCCTAGGTTTCAACGTGACTTAAGGATCTTTCAAATGGTTGAACCGCTCTCGGAAGCCATAAAGTTCATGAGCAGCAACGACTATTCTCAGATCGTTGTGTACGACACAGCATACAAGCTGCTCACATCTAACGGAATTGTAAAGTGGCTGGGCGGTGCAACTACGGTTGGATTGGCTGACATCGAAGGAGCTATCGTTGCCGATGCGGTGGCGAAGGAATCGGACGAATCGTTATCTTTCTTGGGACGTGATGAGGCGCTAGACAAAGCCCTTCAGGCGTTTCAGGAACTCCGCCTACAGGCAATTCTCATTACTCATACAGGGTCGCCGAGACAAAAACCCCTTGGGTTGATCACCGCGTGGGACCTCCTAGACCTGCCTTAGAGGCGGGAGTCCGGTGGAGGGCGTAGGCGCTGGAGCCCAAACGCTTTCAGTCGTCCATTCCCTGCTGTGAGGAGATGAATGGATTGGCCTTGGCAGGTAGTTTTGGGGCGACATTGAGGATGCTGAGGATCGCCAGCGGCGTTTCCGAGGCGTCGTGTGCCCGCCACCTCGACATCACGGCGGAGGAGCTCGCAGACATCGAGTCGGGGCGCTTAGAGCCGAGCGCGGAGTTTGTCGAGTTGGTGGCGCGGTATTTCGGCGGTACGGTAGAGGGTCTGGGCCTCGTGTGATCAAGAGGCCGCCCCCGACCCTCACCATAGCGCGAGGCACCGCGGTCATCCAAGGTGAGCAGAGTCACGTGCAAAGTTGGATCGCGAGCTTGTTGCCTTCAAGCCACACCAGAATAGAGATGCTCCCGTGATACGGTGGGGTCCCACCCGCCGGGTCTCTCGGCCGGAGGGACACTTGTGGTAATGATCACATCGTAAGACAACACGAGGTCAGGCCACCGATCCAGGAGGGACTATGTCCGACTGGTTGTCCACTTACCGCTGGGGAGGGGGAGGCGAGCGTGTCGGCGAACCTGGTAAGCGGAGGTGTCCGTCATGCCTCGCCGCCCCCGCAACCCGTCCGGCATCGTGCAGCCACGGCAAGCGAAATCCGGCCGGCGCTGGCAGGGGATCGTCCAATACCCCGACCCTGATGAGCCTGGCGCCTGGAAGCAACGCTCAAAGACATTCGAGCGTAAGGCTGAGGCCCAGGCTTGGGTTGACAAGGCGCTAGGTGAGCACAGGGATCAGCCGGCGTATCGCCCTCCGACCGATATGACCGTTTCGCAGCTCGCCGACCATTGGCTCTCGACGCTGCCCTCTCGCAACTTGGCTCCGAAGTCGATCCGAACTTACAGGCAGATGGCGCGACATCTGATCGAAGCATTCGGAGAGCGTCCGATTACCTTGCTGACACCGCTGGACCTTCAACACCTTTACGCAGAGCTTTCTGAACGCGGAAAGGCGTCGCGCACAGTCAGGTACGTCCATGCGACCGGGAACCGCATGCTTGAGGACGCCGTGGATTGGGGGTTCATCCCGCGAAATCCTGCCAAGAAAGCTAAGCCGCCGAAGCTCGCGCGCCGCGAAGTGGAGGTCGCCACGCCGGAAGAAGCGGCAATGCTTCTGAAAACCGCTGAAGGGCATCGACTCTATGCTCTGTGGACGTGGCTTGCCCTTACCGGCACGCGAAAGGGAGAGGCCCTGGCCCTCCGTTGGACGGACATCGACCTGGATGCGGGTATTGCCAGCATCCAACGCAGCCGAGGCGGTCAGGGGGTCGGGCCGACAAAGACCGACCGCAGCGTCAGGTCGATCTCGCTAGCGCCCATGCTCGTTGGGGTGCTCCGCAAGCACCATCGGTTACAGGCGGAAGAGCGCCTGGCGGCCGGAGAGCGTTGGCGACAGACGGGGCTCGTGTTTACTACGGGTCTCGGCACTCCGCTCAGCCCCCGCAACGTCAACCGAGACTTCAAGGCGGCACTGCGACGCGCTGAACTCTCCGAGGAGTACCATCCGCACACCCTTCGTCATGCCATGGCGACACATTGGCTCGCCAGCGGCGTGCCGGTGAAGGTGGTAAGCGAACGTCTCGGGCACACGTCTGTGGCGTTCACACTTCAAGTATACGGGCATGTGCTCCCGAATCAGCAGGCATCCGCAGCTGAGGCCATGGAGCGCGATTTGTTGTCTCACATCAGTACGGCATCAGCACGAGCGCATGGAAACAGCGATAAGGCTTAGACGTCGTGAACACCGCGAAGTCGAGGGAGCGCTCTGTAGAGCCATTCTACAGACAGCATGGTACTCTATCGACAGCCGATCCGCTAATTTGTAATCAGCAGGTTATCGGTTCAAGTCCGATCGCCAGCTCCAAGTTCCGTCGCAGAGTCGTTTCCGGGCGCAGGCATCCCAGAAGTTGGGGGGGCTGCGCCCTCGCTGTTGAGACCGCCGAACCCCGCTCTGTGAGCGAGGTTCGTTCTAGGCGCCTTTCAAAGTCCAGCTCGGCTTCGAAGGCGCCGCCGCTCCATGCCAGGAGAAGGGTGCGGCGCGGCGAAGGTTGGTCCGGACCGGAGAAGTCTGCACTTTCAAACGGTCAGTCGTCCACGCCTGCACTGCCAAGCGCAGCTGAACGGGTGTGTTGCCGGTCCGCGGTGGCCGCTCTGGTGGTCACCGCGGACCTTTCAGACGCGGTCGGAGGTGTGGATGTGGGACGTGTGCCTGTGGTGGCCACCTTGCTGGCGGCCAGCTTGCTGGCCGGTTGCTCCATGACCTCGCATGCTGGTACCGGCCCATCCGGCCGGCTTCCCCCGGTACTCGCCAAAGTGCCCCCAGGGCCGGCCACGCTCCGTCC
>Ga0187812_1000458_pt1 | contig 14401 bp, 10 predicted proteins | sample NC_S_2_FD_130582 | JGI IMG/M metagenome (GOLD analysis project Ga0187812, IMG submission 130582) | Wetland sediment microbial communities from Neuse River Estuary, North Carolina, USA - ASW-S_2 | ecosystem: Environmental > Aquatic > Freshwater > Wetlands > Sediment | place: USA: North Carolina... | reverse complement strand
GTGGAAAACCGCCTGGTGGGCATGAAATCGCGCGGGGCCTACGAGACGCCCGGGGGTACGCTGCTGGTGCGGGCACACCGCGAACTCGAGGCGCTGTGCCTGGACCGCGAAACCGCGCACTTTTCCGCGTTGCTCTCCCACCGCTACGCCGAGATGGTCTACTACGGCCTGTGGTTCACCGAGCTGCGCGAGTCGCTGGACGCCTTCTTTCGCCGCGCGCAACAGCGGGTGACGGGCAGCGTCCGGCTGAAACTGCACAAAGGCAATCTGACCGTGGTTTCGCGCCATTCGCCGCTTTCGCTCTACCAGAAGGACCTGGCCAGCTTCACCATGGGCCGCTACAACCCGAAATTTGCCGAGGGCTTCATCAACTTGTTCTCTCTTCCCGTTACGCTGCCCCCCGCTGCCGCGAAGCGGGCCTCCGGGGATAAGAAGTGACACCGACAGGCGGAAAAATGTGGGGCGGGCGTTTCGACGAGCCCCCGGATCGCGAGTTCTACGCCTTCCAGCGCTCGTTCGGCTTCGATGCCGTGCTGTTGCCGCAGGAAATTGCGGCCAGCCAGGCGTGGGCGGGCGCGTTGGTGGGCGCGAGGATTTTGACGGCCGCTGAGGGGGAGACGATTCGCGGGGCGCTCGACGAAATCCACCGTGTGGCGCGCGAAAATCCCGCTGGAATCGCAGCCTCCGACGCGGAGGACGTGCACAGCTACGTGGAGTCGGCGCTCGTGGCGCGCGTGGGGGAACTCGGGGCGAAGCTGCATACCGGGCGCAGCCGCAACGAGCAGGTGGCCACCGACCTGCGCCTTTATTTGCGCGATGCCGCAGCGGACGCCCGCCGCGCCCTGGCCGTGCTGATTCGCGCGCTCGTGGACCTGGCGCGCCGGCACGAAGGCGCCGTCATGCCCGGCCTGACGCATATGCAGCCGGCGCAACCCATCCTGTTCCCGCATTTTCTGCTGGCGCACGCGGAGGCCTTCTTCCGCGACGCGGAGCGAATTGCCGACGCGGCGCGCCAGGCCGACGCCTGCGTTCTGGGCTCGGGCGCGCTCGCGGGCACCGCGTTTCCGGTGGATCGCGGCGTGCTGGCGAAGGAATTGGGATTCAGCAGGTTGACGCTGAACAGTCTCGACGCGGTGGGGGACCGCGATTTTGCCGCTGCCTATCTGTTTTCGCTGGCTCTCACGGCCGCGCACCTCTCCCGGCTGGCGGAAGACTTCATCCTGTTCGCCAACCCGGCGTTCGGCTGGATCGAGCTGCCCGATGCCTACTCGACCGGGAGCAGCCTGATGCCGCAAAAGAAGAACCCGGACGCCTGGGAGCTGATCCGGGGAAAAACCGGGCGCATCTACGGCGCCCTGTTCGGGCTGCTCACCGCGCTCAAGGGAATTCCCTCCAGTTACAACCGGGACCTGCAGGAGGACAAAGAGCCGCTGTTCGCAGCGCATCAGGAGACGGCCGGAATGCTGCGCATCGCCGCGGGGGCCATCGGAGCCTCGCGCGTGGGTGAAGACCGCATGCGCGCCGCGGCAGGCCCAGACCTGCTCGCCACCGAGGCGGCCGATTATCTCGTCCGGAAGGGCATGCCCTTCCGCCACGCTCACGAAATCGCGGGGCAGGTGATCCGCGAGGCGGAACGCGCGGGCACGGCATGGACGGAATTGCCGCTCGAAACCATCCGGAGATTTTCCCCGCTGTTTACGGGGGATCTGATGGGTTGCCTGACGCTGGAAGCTGCGCTGGCACGCCGCGACGTGCCCGGTGGCACTTCTCCTGCTCGCGTTCGCCAGGCGCTGGCGGATGCGGAGGCACGGGTCGCCCGCCTGGAGGCCGCGCCATGAGGATCCGCCGCGCACGCCCGGTCGATACGCCGGCCATCCACGCGCTCGTAGCCGACTACGCCGGGCAGGGCCTGCTGCTGCCCCGCACGCCGGAGCAGATCCACGCCGCCCTCGGAGATTTCCTGGTGGCGCTCGATTCCGGCCGAGTGGTGGGCTGCGCCGCGCTCGAATTTTACGGCCCGCGCCGCGGCGGGCTCGCGGAGGTCCGCTCACTCGCAGTGGTGCCCGAAGCGCGCGGGAGCGGACTCGGCGGTCGGCTCCTGGAAGCGGCGGTTAAGCAGGCGCGGCGCCAGGGAGCCGGGCGTGTGTTCGCCGTCACGCGCGCCGCGGAGTTCTTCGAACGTCACGAATTTGCCCGCGCGCCGAGCGGCATGCCCGCGGAAAAACTGGCGCGCGATTGCGTGAGCTGCCCGAAGGCAGCCACCTGCCGCCTGGAAACCCTCTCGCGCGATTTGGTGCCGGCGCACGCGCCACACATGCTTCCCGTGCTCTCCCCTGCCCGCCTGCGCCGCGAGCCTGCACCCGCGTAGAGGCATGGCCGGCTCCAATTCACTTCCGCGCGGCTTTCGCTTTGGGGCCACCTCCTGCGGGCTGAAACGCAGCGGTGCCCCGGACCTCGCGCTGGTTGTGGCGGATGCGCCTGTTTCGGCCGCCGCTGCGTTCACCTCGAACCGCGTGCAGGCCGCGCCGGTGCTCGTTTCCATCGAGCACATGCGCCGCAGCCGGGGGCGCATGCGCGCCATGGTAGTGAATTCCGGAAACGCGAACTGCTGCACGGGGAAGGCGGGACTGGCGGCGGCGCGGCGCATGGCGCAGGCGCTCGCGGCGAAACTCGATTGCCGCACCGAGGAGGTATTCGTCTGCTCGACGGGCGTGATCGGCGTCCCGCTGCGGGTGGAGAAAATCGTTGCGGGTATTCCCGGCCTGCTGCCCGCGCTGGGCTCGGGGCCGGAGGCGTTTGCGAGCCTGGCGCGCGGCATCCTGACCACGGACACGCGGCCGAAAACGGCTTCCGCCTCATTCCGCATCGGAGGCCTCCCGGTGCGCATTGCCGGCTGCACGAAGGGCGCAGGGATGATCGCGCCGCAGTTCCACATGCCCGCGGCAACCATGCTGGCATTTCTGCTGACCGATGCGGCGGTGCCTCCCGCAGTGTTGCGCGGGGCCCTGGCCGCCGTTGTGGGACCTACGTTCAATTCCATCACCGTGGACGGCGACACTTCGACGAACGACACGGTGGCGCTGTTTGCCAGCGGGGCGTCGGGCGCGCGCATCGAAAATGCGCGCAGCGCCGGGTATCGCCAATTCGTCCGCGCGCTCCAGCGGGTGTGCCACTCGCTGGCGCTGCAGATCGTAGCGGATGGCGAAGGCGCGCGCCATGTGATCGAGATGGATGTACGCGGCGCTCCCGACGATCGCGCCGCCGCCCGGGTGGCGCGAACGATAGCGGATTCGCCGCTGGTGAAGACAGCACTCGCCGGCGCCGATCCGAACTGGGGGAGAATTCTGGCGGCCGCGGGGCGTGCCGGCGTGGCGTTCGATCCCGAGAGGGCGGCCATCACACTCGCCGGAGTTCCGGTGTTCCGCCGCGGGCGGCCGCTTCCCTTCGACGAGAAATTCGTGCACGAGCGAATGAGCCGGCAAGAGTACTCCGTGCGCGTGGATCTAGGCGCCGGGCGGGGCCGCGCCCGCATGTGGACCTGCGAATTGTCGGAAGGCTACGTGCGCATCAACGCGGATTATCGGACGTGATAGGGGAGTGGTGGGCATCCCGCCACGGCGGGACCGTGCCCCTGCGACCGCTAAGTACGGATTCAGGCAGACAAAGGAATTTGCGCGAAATTAGGCGAGCGACAAACCGAGGGTCAGAAAATCACTGACCGTGACTACCACTACCTTCCCAGCGCCAGTCTTTGAACTGATCGCGCAGGCGGGATTTCAAGAATTTGCCCACAGACGTGCGCGGAATGGCCTCCACGAAGACGATGGCGTCCGGTATCTGCCATTTTGCAAATTTCGGGGCGAGCAGCTCGCAGAGTTCGCGGCGCAGCGCCTCGTCGTCCGTGCGCACTCCGTCCTGCTTCACCACCACGGCCAGAGGCCGCTCCTGCCATTTCGGATGGGGCACGCCGATCACCGCCGCCTCTTTCACGCCCGGATGTCCCATCAGCGCATTTTCGAGCGCCACGGAACTGATCCATTCGCCGCCGGATTTGATGACGTCTTTGGTGCGGTCGGCGATGCGGATGTAACCTTCAGCATCCACCACGGCAACGTCACCGGTGCGGAACCATCCGTCCTCGGTCCAGCGCTCCGCGGCTTCCGGCAGGTTGAAGTAGCTGGCGGCCACGAACGGCCCCCGCACCTGGAGCTCGCCCGAGGTTTTGCCGTCTCCGGGCGCTTCCCCCTCCGGGGTCATCACGCGCGTTTCCACCAGGGGGAAAGGCAGACCTGCCAGCGAGCGCACGCGCAGGCGCTCGCCCTCCGCCAGATCCGTCATCGTGCTCTTGATATACGCGGTTGTTCCGGCCGGCGTCATTTCCGTCATGCCCCAGGACGAGCGCAGCTCGATGCCCAGGCGGTCGAAGCGCCGGAGGAGAGCTTCCGGGGTCGCCGCGCCGCCGGAGGTGACGCGAATTCCAGCTGGAATCTTCCATCGCCCCGGATTTTTCTCCAGTTCGTCCGCGATGCCCATCCAGATGGTAGGAACACCGGCGGCATAGGTGACCTGTTCCCCTTCCATCAAATCCAGAAGGCTGACCGCGTCGAGGTACGGCCCGGGCAGGACGAGCTTCATGCCCAGCATCGCAGCGACCTGAGGCAGCCCCCAGCAATTGGCATGGAACATGGGCACCATGATCAGGGAGACGTCCCGCTGGCGGATGCCGAAAGCGTCGGCCATGGCGATGCTCAGGGAATGCAGCACCAGCGCGCGATGGGAATAACACACGCCTTTCGGCTGGCCCGTGGTGCCGCTGGTGTAGCACATGGCCGCGGCCTCATTTTCGTCCACGTCCGGATAGCGAAAGCCGTCCGCGGAGCCGGCGAGCAGGTCTTCGTAATTCTCCCAGCCGGGAGGCAGCGGCCCGGCGGAGGTGGGCACCACCCAGACGCGCTCGATGGGCACGGCGGCGCGGAACCTTTCATAGACGTGAAGCAGGACGTCGTCCACGATCAGGAACCGGTCACCGGCATGCTTTGTAATCAGAGCCAGCTCGTCTCCCGACAGCCGCAGATTGAGCGTATGCACGACGCCGCCGGCCGCGGGCACCCCGAAATAGGACTCCACGTGCTCCCGATGGTTCCAGCACAGCGTGGCCACGCGGTCGCCGCGTCGCAGTCCCGCGCGCAGAAGCCCGGCGGCCAGCGCGCGCGAGCGGCGGTACATTTCCCCGTACTTCGAGCGCTGGAGGGAATGGTCTGGGCGGCGCGAGATAATTTCGACCTTGGGGAAGTACTTTCCCACGCGCTCCAGGATGTGAAAGAGCGTCAGGGGGAACGGCATCATGGTTCCGCGCATGGTCTGGTCCGGGTCCGGAGGCCGGCGAGCGCTGAGATACTACCACTACCCTTTGCCCCTCCCCCGCGTCGTTGACAACGGAACAGTTTTGGGGGAATATCCGCGTCGGTTGCTGGTGCCCTGGTTTGACCTTGTGTAGCCAAATCCAGGCTGACTGCCCGAGGCCGCTTCCAGTCTCCTCAGCACCCCGCCCGCAGAGTGTGAGCTGGGCCGAAGGAGTCCTCTCTTGAAAAAGCTGTACATTGGAAACATCCCTTACACCTGTACCGATCAGGATCTGGCGGAGTGGTTCACCCAGGGCGGCTTCACCAGTCAATCGGTGACCATCCTCCGCGACCGGGCCACGGGGCAGTCTCGCGGCTTCGGTTTTGTGGAGATCCAAAACGATGAGGAGGCGGACCGCGCCATAGCCTCGATGAACGGGAAGGCGTTCATGGGCCGCGCGCTGGTGGTGAACGAGGCGCGCCCGCCGGCTCCGCGTGGCCCTGGCGGTGGGCGCGGCGAGGGTGGAGGCAGGGAGCGCCGCGGCGGCGGTGGTGGCGGGCGCTACCGCGAGTAAGGCTGTCGCGGTCGGCAATCGCGGCTCTTCTTTAGAATCTTTCTCTCCCCTCATGCGCTTTCTGCATGACCTTCCGCGCGAGTAATTTTCCAGTCAGAATGCGGGCCGCGAGCGGCCCGGCCGCCTCGGCACCCCGGGTGGCATTTTCAGGACACGAGGAAGTTTTGGCGCTCCGCGCGAGTGCAACTTTGTGCCAATCTCCTGCGTTACATAGGGGGAAGGCGCAGGGGGCGCGCCCCGAGGCCCCTTTCGATGGCGGCCAGCTGGAACAGAGCGCCCGGCCTTCCGGCACGCGCGACGTTACGAGCCGTGAGTGCATCTAAGTTTCAAGCGCGGCAGTCCCCCCGCGCCGGAGTCGTCAATGTGGACGCGACGTGAATGGAAGACCTTTTACCAGGGCCTGAACCAGACGGCGGGCCTTTCGAAGCCTCCGCGGCCTCTCTACCGGTCCGGCACAAATCGTCTGACGCCCGCCGAGGGCTTTAGCCTGGACGAGCTGGTGGCCGCGGGCGTCAGCCTGATCCAGGCGGAATCCTGGGGTCTGCCCGTGGACCTGGGCCGCACGGATTCCTACGAGCCCAACGTTTCCGCTCTGCGCGTCTACGCGCGGGTGGCCCGCGTGACCCCCTGAACCCCCGCCCCCTGCGGCGGGTTGGCGGATAGGCGTACCTTCCTATTGACGCTCGCGCAGGAATCGGTAAACTGCCCTTTCTCGCTGAACGATGCAACAGCTGAGCCCAGAGATGCCGGAGCTGAATCCAGAATCGCTGCGCGACTTCGATTACCCGCAACGCGAGGCGGCGTTTTTCTACGGCCTCTTCCTGCGCGGGCACGCGCCGGAAAAGCTCCGCCGGGACATCGACGTTCCTCCCGACGTGGTGGCGCGCTGGCAGCGAGAGGCGGAGAGCGTGCCGGAAGCGCGCCCGGTAATGGACCGCATCCTGGAGTACCGGCGGAGCGTGCTGGCCATCTTCGATTCGCTGGTGGTCACCGCATCACGCCGCACACGACTGCAGTAGGCGCCCCCCATTCGTCTGGCGCGCACCGCTCCCCCGTATTAGAATCAGCGGCACAGTCCATACGGTTCCCCGGTAGCTCAACGGTAGAGCATCCCGCTTTTAACTAGCAGCCGAAACCCATAAGTCTTTAGTCTGGCGTCACTGAGCTATCAAGACTGCCTTGCTGGATGGGACCAAGGAGGTGACTTGACCAGTCGTCGAGGAAGCTGAGTCCGAATGGAGTGATTTCGCCCAGGCATTAGCCCATCTGCGAGAGGCGCTCGCAGCAGGCAACATGCGCGTTACCCGATACCCGGACCAGCCGCAGCGGGTGCAACTGGGTAAGTCACCGGAAATAGGCGTAGAGCGGATTCTCCGAGAGCAGAACATCCAGCATCTGATTCGGAGGGGTGCTTTCCCTGCCCCAACGTACCATGGAAGGGATGGCTCTCCGCGGCCCCGGGTTTCCCTCAGCAGGCCCCGGCGAGCATGCCCAAGGTTGGCATGCGCGATTGTCAGAGAAGTGGCGCATCAAGCTTGGTCAGCGCGGTGTAGCCTGGCGGCGACATGGAGAATTCTACTGCGCAGGAGGTCTTGCGGTGGAATCCAGCCGGACAATCGCGCGGCTGCACGCTTCAATATTTCGTGTGCTCGTAGCCAAGGTTTCTGCGTCCAGCCCCAGTTTGCCCTGTGCTTTCCTCTCCATCCAAATCGGCAAAGAGCGTTTGTTCCATGCAAGGGACTCGCGGCAACATTTGAGCCGAGTGGCCGGAGGCACAGCCTTGCTGAACGCCATCGCGGCATACGTGTTGCCAATATTGCTCTCGGTCTCAGCCAGAGCAAAGCGAAGGCGTTGGTTCGCAGGGTCTTTTTGCGAGAGGGTTTCCCGGATGGAGGACGCTTTCTTGTAGGACTCCAGCGCTGCGCGATAGTCTTTCTTTTCGAAAAGGTTGTAGCCGATGTAGTTGAGCGTGTTGGACAGGCCCTCGCGGGTCCTGTTGTCTTGCGGGTCGGCGGCGACAAGCGCCGCACGGATTTCGAGGGCCTTGCGGTAGTACGCGAGTGCGGCGTCGAAGTCGCCCTGTCTGCCCAAAATAAAACCTGTGTCGCTGTAGGTGTAAGTAATGTTGTAGCGGTCCTGCACGCTATCTGGGTTGCGAGCCAACTGGGCTTCATCAATGGCCAGCGCGGCACGATACTGTTCGAGCGCTTCCGGTAGCTTTTTCTGCTCGATAAGAGTTCCACCGAGGTGTTTATGCGCGAAAGAGATTTCCCTCTGGAAAAGCTGATTCTGCGGATCAGCCTTTCCCAGCCGTTCATAAATGGCGAGCGCCTTCTCATAGGATTCCAAGGAGCGGACTGAATCGTTCTTCTGACGGAAAGTGCCGGCATTCTGTTCGTATGTTTTTGCGAGCACGTTCTGAACTCTTTTGTCGTCGGCGTTTGCGGACGCCAATTGGTCCAGAATTTGCGTTGCCTTCTGAAGATAAATCTCATTCGAGCCCGCATCACCTGCCTGGTTGAGCTTCATCGCCAATTCTGAATAACTCTCCGCCAACTCACGACGAACTTCGGGGTTCGACGGCTGGAGAGAGACGGCGGACTCAAGAAGCGCCACGGATTTGCGGTCGTTTTCCACCGCTTTGGGGGTATCACCCAAGTTGACATCCCGCGGGTCCCCCTGCACGGTTGCAAGCCTGCCATACGCCGCAGCCAGCTCACGAAGCAGGGCAGGGTCGGAATTGGATTCCTGAGCCAGGCTGTCCAGATATTCCTGCGCGCGCTGAACAACCAGTTTTCTTGCTGCCGTTGCCCCCGGCAAGTCCCGGATGGCATCGTGAACTTCGAACATCAAAGAGTTTGCCAGCCTGCGGACATCGTTGAAGCGGCGCTCCGCACGTGCGCGTTCGGCGCGAGCGATGCGCGCCTGGCGGAGAGTTACGCCCGTGGCGGACAGCAGCGAGAGCGCCACCAATCCCGCCACCGCAACTCCGACTTTGTGCCGCGTGACGAATGTCGAAGCCCGATAGCCGAGCGTATCCTCGCGCGCGATGACGGGAAGATGCTCGAGGTGGCGCCGGATATCGTGGGCAAATTGCTCGACGGAGAGGTAGCGGCGCTGCGGTTCCTTGCGCATCGCCATGAGCAGAATATTGTCGAGATCGCCGCGCAGGCGTTTGCCAAGCTTTTCGGGGGAACCTTCGCGGACCTGGCTAAGGGCTGCCGAGTCCGGCGATTTTGGTTCACGGACCTCCGCGGAGGAACACAGCCGGCGAGCCGCAATGCTGGGTTTCTCCGGCTCCGCTTCACACACCGCACGGCTGATCTCGTGGGGGGCGCGCGTGGGGACCTGATAGGGAGCGCGGCCCGTAAGCAGCTCATATAAAACCACGCCCAGCGAGTAAACGTCGCTGCCCGTGGTGATCGGCTCACCCTTGATTTGCTCCGGACTGGCGTACTCCGGCGTGAGCAATCGCAACAGGCTGATGGTTTGATCGGGCTGATTGCCGGCCTCGCTCGACTCCAGTATCTTGGCGATCCCGAAATCCAGCAGCTTTGGAACTCCTTCCGCATTGACCAGGATGTTCCCCGGCTTGATATCGCGGTGAATGATCAGCCGTTGATGGGCGTACTGCACGGCGGAACAAACCTGGAGAAAAAGCTTCAGCCGCTCTGTCGTGTCGAGCTTGCGCCCATCGCAATACTCATCAATGCGCCGGCCCTCGACCAGTTCCATCACAAAATAGGGCACGCCTTCTTCGGTTGTTCCGCCGTCAAGCAGCCGGGCGATGTTGGGATGCTCGAGGCTCGCAAGGATCTGCCGTTCGTTCCTGAAGCGATTGAGGACAAAAGTGGAGTTTTGACCCGACCGCACGAGCTTGATGGCCACTTGTTTGCGGTAGGCATCGTCGGCCCGAACGGCGCGATAGACTTCGCCCATTCCCCCGATCCCTATTTCCCCGACGGTCTGATAAGGGCCGATGCGCTTTCCAGCCGGCAGGCGGAATTGCGCCTTATCCTCAACGTCCAAGCCGAGCGGCGAGCCGGGCTCCAGCACATGCGCGCTCGCCTGCTCGTGAGCAGCGATCAGCGATTCAACTTCCCGGCGCAGAAACGAGTCCGCGCAGGCCCCATCCAGGAAGGATGCGCGGCTGGCGGGATCCAGCTCCAGCGCGGATTCCAGGATCGGCCTGACCTGTTGCCATTGCTCCGGCGTCATGCGTGCAACTCTCCCCGACTCATTTCCCGCAGCAGCCAGGCACGGGCCGAGGCCCAACTGCGCTTCACCGTCGCCGGAGAGACTCCCAGGAACTCCGAGGTATCCTCGATGGAAAGCCCCCCGAAGTAGCGCAGCTCGATGATCTGGCTCTGCTGGGAATCGAGTTGGGCAAGCCGGTCAAGCGCCTCGTTCAGCGCGAGCAGATCCACGTCCCCCTCCTGGGGATGTTGTGCGGCGATGCTTTGATCCAGAGTCAAGCGCGTCGCCCCCGCTCCGCGCTTGGCCGCACGGCGGTTCCGCTCGTAGTCCACTAGGATCCAACGCATCAGTTGCGCGGACATGGCCAGGAAGTGCGCGCGATTTTCCACGCGGAGGGATTTTTCCTTGCTCAGCCTCAGGTACGCCTCATGGACCAGCGCGGTAGTTTGCAAGGTGTGGTGCGGACGCTGCTGGCGAAGATGGTAGCGAGCCAAGCGACGCAACTCGTCATAGACAAGAGGCAAGATTGCCTCCAGCGCCTTGCGGTCCCCATGTCCCCAGTGGAGGAGCAGTTCGCTGATCTGCTTGGAGGGCGTTGGACCCACTTTGGGGCCTCCGGACCTGGTGAAGGCGTGCCGACGTTCCCGCGAGAATAGCCAAAAGCCGCCCAAACTTCAATTCCTTGCATTCAACACGTTGAAAACACATGGGTTGAAAGGAGAGGCGAAGGCATCGCCCCATCTGCAAAGAATCTTCCCGCTGCGTGAGCCAGTTTGCCTTGTTTTTTCGAATTATAGGGTAGCGAGAGTTCTCGCTCAGAAGCCACGCCCAGGGGCTTTGACTTTGGAGAGGGTATGAAAATGCACAAGAGTATTGCGTCCTCTTGTTTGCTGGCAGTCAGCCTGTTTGGGCCAGGCCTCGCTGTTCGTTCCGCCGAGGCCCAAACGGTCTATGCGTCCGTCCCGGGCTCGAGCACAGTCCTCGTGCTTCAAGGTGGTTCGGTGACTGGGAGCATCGCCATTCCTCCAGCCACCGCTGGTGGCGCGGCTTCATCGCCGAGCTTCATTGCTGTAACACCGGATGCGAAATACGCCTACGTCATCGATAGCGCTGGGGCAGCAGTTGATGTCATCGACACGGTAGCGAACGCTGTGATCTCCACGATTAATATACGGGGTTGCCCTACAGAGATTGCGTTCTCGCCCGACGGAAGCATAGCCTACCTGTCACAGCAGTGTACCAATGCCACTGGCATGAGTATTCTGGACACCGCGGCGAAGAACGTATCAAACGTCTTCTTGACGGGGTCTGTGTTTTCGGGGTCTGTTGCGTTCAACCCATTTGGCACAGGCGTAGCAGTAAGCCCGGATGGCTCAAAGGTCTATTTCGGTACTTACTTGGGATTGGGCGTGTACGACACGGTCGCCCAAGCTGCAACGCTAGCCAACATTAGCTTCGCGGGCGGCAATGCAGGTAAGGGCGGCCCCTGCGATGTAGACGAAGTGGCGATCACGCCGGATGGAAATCAACTTATTGTAACCGCGTGCCTGGACGCCTACGCCGTTGCCACTACCAGCTTCACGACTACTTTGCTCGGCGCTACTCGCCCGTTTAGCGCGCTTTGCACCTCAGGAGGAGTAGCGATCACGCCTGATGGGGCGCGGGCGTTTGTGACGGATCAAGAATGTGGCGGAGGATTGGTGGTCGACCTCTCCAACCATACGGCCACGAACAGCTTGGGTATTTCGGACGCCCGTTATCTGGCTATTACCTCAGACAGCGCACTCGGATACGCGGGGCAAGGAGTGGAGGGGGAGATAGGGGATATCGTGCAGGAATTCAACGCGACGACTGGCAGCTTTTTCGGCAACGTATCGATTGCGGGAATACCAGTAGGGGTTGCCGTGATGCCATACAACAACACGTTCCCGCCGCCAAATCAAGCCCCCGTGACGCCTTTAGACAAGCTAACGAATACGTCTCCGGTTACCGTGACGTTCGAGGGGACAGTCACGCAGGCCGGCTACACGAGTCTGTTCATCAATAGTTCAGGGCCAGCGTTGCCGGCAGGCCTCCAACTTGCGACTCCCCCCGTCTATTACGACTTGGCCACGACCGCGCTCTTCATCGGAAATATCCAGATCTGCATCACCAACCCGGCGGTCACCAGCAGTACGACGCTTGTGCATTTTACAAGCTCGGGTCCGGTCGACATTACTTCCCAGCCGGTCACGCCGCCTACCATCTGCGGGGTAGCCTCCTCCCTCTCTCCGTTCGCGATCCTTCAGTCGCCGACGGCGCCCACGACGACGGTGCTGTCTTCCGCGCCGACTTCATCCGTATTCGGACAGCAGGTTAGCTTCACGGCGCTGGTCAGCCCCACCTCTGGATCTCCTTTCACTCCCAGTGGGAATGTGACGTTCAATGATGGCGCCACCGCTCTCGGCACGGGGTCCCTGAGCTCGGGCACGGCGATTTTCAACACCTCTTCGCTTTCCGTTGGCACACACACGATTTCCGCAACGTATCCCGGCGACTCGAATTTCTCATCGAGCACGTCCAACGCGTTGAGTCAAGTGGTCGCACAGGGCAACACCGTAACCACGGTTTCCGGCTCACCCAACCCCGCCAGTCTCGGCCAACCGATTACGTTTACGGCTACCGTGAGCGCCGTGGCTCCAGCGGCCGGCACGCCATCAACAACGGTGACTTTTTTCGATGGAGCGACACCGATTGGCTCCGGGATGCTCGCGGGGGGCCAAGCGAGTTTCACTACCTCGGCACTCTCGGTGGGCGCTCACTCGATCACCGCGGTGTATTCCGGAGACGCGAATTTTCTGGGAAGCACTTCGGTAGTATTCACCGCGACTGTCTATCTGCTGCAGTCGCCCGTGTTTACCAGCGCTCCCCAAGCTACCTTCACCGTAGGCACGCCGGGTACCTTCACCGTTACAGCCTCAGGATCACCCACGCCCACTCTCTCGACACCCGGCCCTCTGCCCACGGGCGTCAACTTCACGGACAACGGCAATGGCACCGCTGCTCTTGCCGGAACCCCGGCGCCGGGAACGGGAGGCAGCTACGCCTTCACCATTTCCGCCAATAATGGTGTTGGCGCACCGGTGTTGCAGAGTTTCACGCTTACAGTCGACCAGGCGCCCGCGATTACCAGCGGAGGCGGCACGACGTTTACGGAAGGAGTGGCAGGATCGTTTACACTTACCACCACCGGCTTTCCGATCTCTACTTTGAGTGAGACACCACCGTTGCCGTCCGGCCTGAACTTTGTCGACAACGTGGATGGCACGGCGTCTCTTTCAGGGACACCGGCGGTTGGAACGCAGGGAAGTTACGCGATCACCTTCACAGCAGCCAACGGCGTCGGCACCAACGCGACGCAGAATTTCACTTTGGCCATCAATCTAGGCCCGGCCATCACCTCCGGCAGCAGTACGACATTCACCGAACAAGTGCCGGGCTCCTTCTTAGTAACAACGCTGGGATTCCCAGTGCCCACGTTGACCTACACCGGCCAGCTCCCGACGGGTGTCAACTTCACAGACAATCACGACGGCACGGCAACCCTTGCCGGAACGCCGGCAGCAGGTACCTCGAACATCTATCCGATCACCATCATCGCCAACAACGGTGTGGGCGCGCCTACGACGCAAGCATTTACCTTGGCGGTGAACTCCACCGCCGCGATAACGTCGGGAAGCACCACGACGTTCACGGTAGGCTCTGCGGGATTCTTCTCCATCACCACCACGGGTAGTCCCACACCAACCCTGACCAGAACCGGGATGCTTCCGACTGGCGTTGCGTTTATGGACAACGGGAACGGCACCGCAACCCTCAGCGGAACGCCCGCTGCCGGCACGGCGAACAGTTACCCGCTGACCATCACGGCGAACAATGGCGTTGGCACTCCCGCAATGCAGATGTTCACGCTGGTGGTGAACCAGGGCGCGGCCATCCTCAGCGGAAACGCGACTACCTTCACGGTCGGCGTCCCGGGCACGTTTACCGTGATGACCAGCGGTTCGCCGACACCTACCCTCACGGAAACCCCACCGTTGCCCGCTGGCCTTATGTTCATGGACAACGGCGACGGCACCGGCACTCTCTCTGGAATTCCCGCGGCGGGCACGGGTGGCGCCTATCCGATCACATTCACCGCCAACAATGGTGTCGGCACGCCAGCCATGCAAAGCTTCTCGCTCACGGTGAATCAGGGCCCGGCCCGCAACTTGGTCGGTGAAGCTCGCAGTGTTTGTTGAGGTGATG
>Ga0187812_1000456_pt1 | contig 14411 bp, 14 predicted proteins | sample NC_S_2_FD_130582 | JGI IMG/M metagenome (GOLD analysis project Ga0187812, IMG submission 130582) | Wetland sediment microbial communities from Neuse River Estuary, North Carolina, USA - ASW-S_2 | ecosystem: Environmental > Aquatic > Freshwater > Wetlands > Sediment | place: USA: North Carolina... | reverse complement strand
GCAATCCATTTGGGGGTACATACGTTGGTGTTGGAGCGGTAGTAAAGGTCGCATTATTGTGATTATTTACACTAGTTTTGGTAACAGGCTGCAAAGACTCATCAGTTCCTATAGTAAATAGGATGTTACGCCACTTCACGAGCCAGTTTAATGCATCCTGACCAATCAGGCGTCCAACTCGAGCATGGATAGGCTGTCCTGTTTGAAAAAACACTTCACCTTCTTCGACTCTTCCACCTTGCTTATGCTCAATAGTCATCATGCCGTTTAGTTGTCTTGTTCGAGCTAACTCAAAGACTTCACTTAAGCTCTCCGCATTGCCTTTTGCCATGCTCTCGATACTCCCTATTGACTGGTGGTTGTCCTCAAAATACTGGGATTATTTCATTTAGCAATCAAAAGCGCCATGATACAATCAAACCAGGAAGTGCTAAATGTACATCGGTTCAGCAAAATACATATACATTTATACCATAGATAAGGACGAATGCGGAAGAAGATGGTATCATAAAAATGCCGTTGGTTAAAAATCTTAATGCATTTTTAATCGTGTTTATCTGAATGAGCGCGTGTGCATTAAGTAGAACATTATTGCTTGTTTGTATTCGAGTAGGTTGGCTTGTCCAGCAGCAATAATTTGATCACAAAGATTGATTAGTGTGGAAGTAACTTGCAATCGCGTTTCATCAAAACCATCTAATTGCTGCAATAGGTCGAGTAGCTCAGAAGGCTCGTGTCCGGCAATGTCTATCCCGGCGCGAACAGCTTCTACACGTGTCCAAACTACAAGTTGATGTCTCATTTGCTCAAAAATGACAACATCTTCTTCACTGACCAAAGCAGTAGTACTTTCAGGCTCTTGGGTAGTTATCTCTACTTGTGGAGCTGATTGGGTTTGTGTGAGTTCCTGAGATTGCAGAATGGCTGGAACTGCTATGGAACCTTGTACAGGTTCAGAGGATAGTTTTTGAGCAGTATTTGTCTCATTGGTTACCGCACCATCTTGCTCCAGTAGGGATGAAGCGGGCAGCTCGTCAATAATCAAAACTTGTTCATTTTGACTTGTACGAGCTTCAACAGTCTCATCAGCAGATACTGAAGGAGCATCAACGGAAACAGGAGGAGTAAGTGGATTGGTAATTTTTGAGTGCTCAAGACCTGTGAAAGTTTGCTGTTCTGCTTGTGGTGAGGACTTTTTCGTTGAGGTATTTTTATTTGACGTTATTTCATGTTCAACGGAGCTACTATCACTGCCGTTTGCGTTTGAACGATCGCGAATTGAATGTTTTGGAGACGATCCATTGGGTCGGGCATCATTTTGAGTGGCTTTGATTTCGCCGCGTGCCTCTTGAAGCTGTTGTTGTAACAGCATTGTTGGAGCAACTAACTGTTCCCATGTAGGATCAGTACGTTTTGCGACATTCGAATTGGCCCATGAATTGACAGGTCGTGGATTGCCGAATCCATTCGATTGGCCGGTCAGATGGCCCCTTAATCCCTCCACAATAGAGGTAGAGGAGGTGCTAATGAGCATTCGAATATCAGCCATGCGTTTACGGCCTTGCTCACCAAAGAATGTACGATTTCTCTGGACGAAGTAAATGAGCAAACGCTCAACCTGGCGCTGGAAATCAGGTGACATTAAATCCATACGCCCCCAGGCATTGAAATCGACAGAACCAAGATACTGCCAGACTTCCTGGCGCTTTGTGCGGTCTACAGGACGCATGCGTAAGGAATCGATGCGGTAATCATAAAATCGCGGATAGCAGAAATTGGAGATCAAAGTTTCAGCCAATTCTGCTTTCAAACGCGCAAGTTCAGCAGGTGGAAGTTGACTTACGAGAATACCCACACCAATACCTCTTTCATAATCATGGTAGCCGTATAAAGCAAATAACAAGTATCAGGAGCCATTTGTGAACGAATCCAATTGTAGCGCATTTGTTCCCTTAATAGGAGTCACCGATGGTGGCGCTTTGAAAATTTGTAGCGGAAGCCGCTCAGTAACAGAGCTTGTTATACCAGATGAAGCGGCAAAAGGCAAGAGAGCAATGGCAACATGGGCTAGCCCATTTGGTACATTGCCTATCCACAAAGCGCTACTAGTGGTACGCAAAATAGTCCCTGGCTTCCAGGTGCTTGTCGGACACCATGATAGTGCAGGAAAATCAACACTCGAGAATTCTTGCTTCCCGTGAGTATCGAAGAGAAGCAATTGTATGCGCAAAGGGGGAAGTTCAGATGTGTTTACCTTCCAATAAGCGGTCACTTGCAGGTAATAAGGGGTTATAATACTAAACGACGTTGGAGGCGCTACACTGTATCCAACAAGACTTAAACCAGCGCCAGTGCTCGAGTTGGCAATAGAAGAGAAGTCGACCTTGACCGGATGTGTTACTTGCTGCGGTGATACACGTATGAAAGAACAAAAATCATCTGGCAATTCTGGTAGTACGTCGTCACCTTGTTGCACAGGCGATAAAGGTGAGATGCCAGGGGCGGGTAGCCCTTTTTTCAGGAGAATATATCCATCTTGTGCAGCTACCACTCCGTAATTACCACCCATGATTACCTTTTTCACCTGGTTAATATAGGAGTAGGACTGCAATGGATAGTAATAACTCGTCGTATCGAGGAAGATATAATCTGCATTATCATCTTGATAGGGAAAGAGATAGATCGATTTACGCTCGCTGATATGAGGAACAAGACTCGATTGTGCGGAGACAGAAGCCGACTCCGGGATCATATCTATGAAGCGTTGTGCCAGTCTAGCATGACTAGTGACTTGTGGCCAAATAAAACCTCTTGAGAATGGGACTGAGCCGTAAGGGATATCCTCCCGCACTACAGAAACTATTACAAAACCAATCAGAAAGATAAGCATGACTGGGCGCAACCAGTGATTAAAACCGCGATTTAAGGTCAATGGCTGTTCGCCGGGTGGTCTTTGCTGATAATCATTTTGTGCATGTAAGTTGTTCACTAACAACTGGGATGCCCAGATGATAAGGACGATGGCCTCGATCGTTGCAAAGATGAGTATGGGCACGATTTCCGCGTTATATTGAAAGACACCGAGATACTGATTTGGATCGGAACTAAACAAATTAATTGCAATCGAAGGAACGGCAAGCACTAATATCCAGGGAGCGAGCAAGGGCAAATATCCAACTGGAGCCAGTAATATTCTCAGATACTTACTATGTGACTGTTCTAAAACATGTTGATAGATTAAACTTCTTGGATGTAATAAGAAATTGCGTATAATTTCAACTGGTCCATTACCAAGATAGGCATAGCGTGAGGCTAACAATGGATGCCCGGTCGGGCTGAAATAACGATATGCCCAAAGGGTCACTCCTACCCAACCTATAGCCAGGAGTACCAATCCCAATCCGGTGCGCCAACGTTGTTGAAAGATGATAGACCACAGGCCGAAGAAAGCGATCACCAGTGGAATCTCTTCTTTACATGCCATAGAAAGAATAGCAAAGACAAAGAGCCAGACAGTTTTCCTGGTAAACATGAAATATAGCGTAAAAAGCAGCAACGATGCAGTAAAAGTGACGGCATGAAATTCAAAGATTGTCGCTTGTTGCTGTGCAGGGTAAAGCAAATAGACAAGGGCAATCGCAACAGCAGCAAGCTCGTTTCGCAGACGCAGCCGTGCCAACCAGAAAGCAGGAAAAGCGCCGCTCGCGACTACCAGCGTTTGAAGAACAAGCAGTGTTTTTGGACCTGACCAGATTAAATAAGAAAGCGAAACAGGAAAGAGCATTGGCTCAAAGTGAATGGCAAAACGCGAAAAGCCTGCTGCACTATAGCAGTTCGTATCGCTGACCACATTACAAATTGTTTGATGCAATATTTGGCCGTGTATGATGCTCCATACCGCCTGGTCCATGTTGCCCATGTCTTCGGCAGCAGTTAAAAAGGCATCTTGTCTACTAATAGCATAAGCGATAAAAAAGCCCGAGAAGAGTAGAACCATCAGACTGACAAGTCCCATTGCTACCCAAAATAACGCTGTGTGGGACAAAGGCTCGGGGGCTGGATACAGATAGAGACGACTTCGCAGTATTGCCCAACGTTTTTGCCAGGTTGCTTTACTCACCCTTCACACCTCCTTCAACTGGTATGTTTGTAGATATTTCCGTTGAGAGTATTTCTATTTCAGGTTTTTCATTATTGGCATCATTTATTAGTAACGGACTAACTTGTGTATCTTGTTGAATATTGAGTTCCTGTTTTCCGCCGCTCAGGTAGGCTATACTTACACAAACTGCCTCTGCCAATGTTGAGACAAGACGGGAAAGGAGTGCCATAATCGATGCCAGTCCAGTAGGCAAAGGTAATGCGAGAGCAAAGAGTGCCACAATAGCTGCTTCGCGAATCCCCAGGCCGCTTGGAGTTATGAAACTCACAAAACCTATATCCCAGGCAATTGCGTAGATGCCGATGCATATAGGCCAGGCTACAATTGGAGCAACAGGCCAGAGCGCTAGCAATAGAACATAAAAAGCTGTGCCAGCAACAATCCAACTGACGCACCATGCCAGAGTGATAAGCAAAATATCGCTATAACGCAAAGTGAGTTGTATAGGTTCACGTTTCAGTCGACGTAAAGCCCAATTGAGCACACCATTGAGAATACGCGGATGCAGGCCTATAAACAGGGCGATAATGCTTGCGATACCGAGAATATCTAACAGCGATCCACGCAGTAACGAACCAACCTTTCCGAAGTCTTGCCAGAACAGAAGGCTAATTGAGAAGACGAGTACCCCTGCGGCAAGCTTTGTTATCAATTCAATCGCCATGCTTGCGAAGGCAACGGGGCGTGAAACACCATACTTTCCTACCCAGAGAATGCGGGTTAAAACATGCCATACATTTCCCGGTATATAACGTACAAACTCTGAGGCCAGGTAAATACGCAAGCATGTGCGTAAACTGAGGCGTGAACCAAGGCGTATAAGAACCGCTCGCCAAATCAAGCCGTATGATAGTTCCTGTAGCATGAAGCCAAGAAACGCCAGTGCCAGTAGCCAGGGATTCAATTGGAAGGTATAAGCGGTCAAATCAGCCCAGTTCTTTTTTACCTGGTAAACGAAGAGGGCCAGTATAATAACAGGCAAACCAATTTGCAGTACACGTTTGCCATATTTTTTAACGCCAGGCCTATGCATTAGTCAAGTACCTGCCTGATACTGTATTCTTCATCAGATCGGAAGGCATAATGGCGAATCATCTCACTTTGCAGGCCTGTCAGAATGAAATTCACTCCAAAAATCATCAGGAGGATGCCTACGAAAAGAAGTGGATGGTTACGAATAGGGTCATGTGTAAACATGTAACTTCGAACGACTACAAACACGTCCACCATCATACCCAGGAGAAATGTCCAGAAACCCAGAGGCGCAAAGAAGCGCAAAGGGGTACGCAAAAAAGTCGTAAGAAATAGCACATTCATCAAGTCTATGAGTCCGCGTGCAAAACGCTTTGCGCCAAATTTAGAAACACCATGTATACGTGGGTAATGATGTACTTTAATCTCAGTTACACTGAATCCGCGCCATTGTGCCATTACTGGTATAAAGCGATGGAATTCACCATAGAGTTTCAAATGACTATCTTCGATTACTTCTCGACGATACGCCTTAAATCCATTATTGATGTCATGCAGATGAACACCTGTCATCTTACTTACCAGGCCATTAAACACCCGTGAGGGAAAAGTTTTTGAAATCGGATCAAGACGAGGGAATTTCCAACCAGATACCAGGTCATATCCCTCATTGATTTTCTCAAGAAAATTAGGTATCTCTTCTGGATCGTCTTGCAAGTCACCATCCATGGTAAAAATGATTTCTCCCTGGCAGCGACTAAAACCAGCCACCAGGGCTGGAGTCTTGCCGAAGTTACGTCGAAAGCGAATTACTTGTATAGTTCCAGGATGTTCATCATGTAGGGTTTTCAGCTCTTTAAAGGTATTATCAGTGCTGCCATCATCAACAAAAATTACCTCGTAGATCTGTCCCAGCGAATTGAGTTGGTCTGATAATTTTTGATATAACGGTCGTACATTCTGTTCTTCGTTCATTACAGGAACGACGATCGATAGGGCAACCTTCTGTAATGGGGACGCTACAAGCGTCGTTTCTGTTTCAGCAAGCGCTGAGGTTATTTCTTCTATCTGTTGCATGCTCTGTATACTCCAACTGCAATCCGAGGAGTGACTCTTTCTTCGCCCCCAGCCAATGATTGCCGCAAATTATAGCATACTAATCCTGTTAAAAAGAACAAGATGGCACTTATCAGCAGGACTTCTTAAGGTTTTTCATTTCCCATTAATAGAACGGACAAATGGCACAAACAGACACGCATTCAGAAAAATGGATAGCCAGAATGCTTAAAACTTTACCAAATCTTGAGAAGTATAGAGGTTTTATACAGTAAGGACTGAAAAGAGGTCGGGCCGATCAGACGTCAGGGAGTCCACTCCGGCAGCGGCATAGCGTAGTATATCTGCTTCTGCATTTACTGTCCAGAGACCCAGTTTCAATCCGCGGTTGTGTACAGTCAGAGGCATTTCAGTGGTAAAAAGCTTGTAATCCATGTTGATCCATTCGCACCCATATTCTTCCGCCTTTTCAACCAGAAGCTGCATCCCATCCCTCGTGCGAGGATTCCATACCTTATTAGAGACTATCATGCCTGTCTCTATTGTTGGCTCTAATGACTTGATTACAGGTAATATCATCCAGTCAAAAGAGATTACAAGTACCTGGTCAAGCATACCCGCCAGGTGAACCAGCTCAACAACCTTCTCTGCAATGTAAGGATAGGGCTCAAATGTTCGTCCACGCCTACTCGTTTTGATCTCGATATATACCTGGGCACGCCCCTTTGCAAGCTCCAATACCTCGCTTAGAGTAGGGATCTGTTGTGGCTCTGGCCATCCTCCGGGATGGCGGGCAGCAGCGTCGAGGCGGCGCAAGTATGGCAGGTCAAGATCTAGCAAATTACCAGAGCCGTTCGTGCGTTTATGGACGTGATTGTCATGAATGACTACCACATGGCCATCACGGCTCATATGAACATCCAACTCAATAGCATCAATAGGTAATGAGAGGGCGTTGCTAAAAGCAGCAAATGTATTCTCGGGAGCGAGCTGCGCACCTCCACGGTGTGCAACTCGGTGGATTTCCTGGTTCATGAAATGCTATACAGCTCCTTGTGGGGTTACTCTATGTGTCTGGATACTTCTATCATTATATCATTCGATGTTGTTTATGTAGTATATTTTATGACAATATTCATTTGACTGCAAAGAAAGGAATTTGTAATATGGTGCTTACACCTGGTTTGACCGGAGAGGCTATGACGATAGTAGTTCACGAAAATACCGCTGCTTCCGTGGGAGCGGGAGGAGTCGAGGTATTTGGTACCCCCATGATGATTGCACTGATGGAGAATGCTGCCTGGCGAGCGGTTGCAAATAGCCTGGAGGAAGGAGATGTTACAGTTGGTATAGTGGTGAATGTCCGACACCTTGCGGCGACCCCTTTGGGACAACAGGTACGTGCTACAGCAGAACTGATCGAGATCGATGGTCGCCGTCTTATCTTCAGCGTGGAAGCATTCGATGAGAAGCGAAAAATTGGCGAAGGACAGCATGAGCGATTCATTGTCAACCTGGAACGATTTAAAACAAGAATAGACTGAACTATTGGAATACTACGATGAGTCTATGAAAATGCACCAAAGGTACTTGTTTGCGCTCCTTTGTTGCTTTCAACATGTCTATATTTTTATACTGACTTAATTTTCAATGGCAGAGAGATCTCATTTTAAGGATAAAGCATTGTATGTTTGAAATTAATGAGCAGGAGCAGGTTTTACATGGAGCGGAAGATCCAAAATCAGGTCATAAACAAACACAAGCTATAACATCTCGAAACAAACGATTGTCGTACCTGTTAGATGCATGTGTTATTGTGGCAATGGGATTGCTATTGTTTTGGGGTGTATCGACACAATTTTGGAATCGCTACAATGATGCCACGAGATATCAATGTTATGCCATCGCCTTCTGGGAAGGTGAAGCGGGACTACATGCACTTGGTCTCGATGCAAATCCAAAGAGCCAGTGCGCTTTTCTTACTAACAGCTCTTCAGCTATACTTGTTCAAAAAATGCAAGAACGACATTTTCCAACGTTCTTGATTAAGCTTGTAGCATCTCAACCTACTACAGGACCTTTGCGTGTATTACCCCCAGAATATCCAGCACTTACCCTGGTAGCATTCTCGTTGCCATTATTTGCGCCTGCACAATGGTATCAAGTTGTGTTTGCGTTCTCTATGATAATCAAAGCCGGAATCTTATACCTGCTCTTGAAACGATACCGCTCCACTGGCGCGGCAATCGCCTTTGCAGTCTACCTGGTGCTTGGGAGCTGGGCAACCGCATTAGGAAGATTTGATCTCATTCCTGCAGGTTTGATTTTGGGCGCTGTTCTCCTGGGTGTGCGAAGTAAGTGGAAGTGGGCATTTACATTATTGGCAGTAGCAACACTTTTGAAATTATTTCCGATTATTCTCATTCCACCTTTCTTGATCGCTCAACAGATGCAGTCGAAAGAAAAGTGGTTAGCATGGAACCGGTGGTCGGCTTCAGGTTTGTTTGTTGGAATATGTGCTGTGGTCACTGCTGTTTCTCTCACTTTCAATGTTGCGAACACGCTTTTTCCAATCAATTACTTCCTCAACCGGCCAATTGAAGTCGATTCTTTTCCGGCAACCATATTGTGGCTTGAGGGCAAAGCAGGCCACGCAGTTGAATGGGTATTCACATACCAATCGCTTAACTTCTTAAGTCCAGTATCTCACGTCGTTTCGCTCCTGAGTACCTTTTTTCTGGGCGTGGGTCTGCTCTATACATGTTGGCTGCAGTGGCGGGGTAAAATTGATTTACCTATGGCCTGTCTGATGATCCTGCTCATAGTTCTGGTCACCGGGAAGGTATTTAGCCCGCAATACTTAATCTGGGTCGCGCCATTGGTTGCGTACGTAGGACAGGCTCATTGGAAGTGGCTTGTAAGTTGGGTCAGTGTCTCAATCTTAACGTTGATCATCTTCCCTTTCATGTATGTTGATATCGTTTACATCAAAACGTATTACCCAATAATCCTTGTGCGTGATTGGCTGATATTGGCGATTATTTGTGTTCTGCTGTACAATGTTGCCAGGAAACAGGTCTCTGGAAGAGATTCTTTGGGGTGAGGCCAGAGGGGGCAGGTCGACCGCAAGGGTCGACCCTACTATACTACGGAACGGTCTGCAAAGCGTATATGTAGTAGTGGCGGCGCTTGTTATCCCTGCGGAATGCCTTACGTTTCACACTTATTTTTACTTGCTATTTGTCAAGAAATATGGTATCATGAATGTGCGGTAAGGCCAGGAAATACAGGCCTTGAGGCGCATCTTTTAACCTGGGGATGTCGGGTTTCGACAGGCGAACAGGTTGAAGAATTGCAGGTCGAGGTGTCGGTACGCACTCTCGTTAAACAACCGACAAACAATAGATGCCAAACCGGCATACAACTACGCTCTCGCTGCCTAAGAAACAGTAAGCGTCGTCCACCCAACTTTCTCCTATGGGGCTGGAGTTGGGCGTCGAAAACATAGGATGCTATGACGAGGACCGCCCTCTACTCGTCATTTAAGACCAGAGGACCAGCGCTGAGGAATCCTGTCGGTGGGAGTCTGAAGCGTCAAAAAAAACATCGACTAAGCCTGTAGTACATTCTCCGATGGGTTCGTTTGGACGGGGAGTTCAACTCTCCCCCATCTCCACCAGGAAGACCGCTTGAGAGAGAGCTTCTCAGGCGGTTTCGTTTTTGGGTACTGTTTATATGCTCCTGGATTAGAAAACACCCTGGAGTAGTTCCTCATGACTGAACTTTGGCAGACATGCAGGCCCACTATGGACTCTCACCTGGCCTGCCATTGGCTTTGAGAATCCTTGAAAGAATAGCTCAGTATGCTCAGCAACCCAGGCTGATGTTTGTCGCGCAGACACTTTCGCATCATTGAGCGAGTCAAAGATGCTGATGGCAACCAATTCGTTGTCTGCGACTTCCACTACAGAGAATTCTCTAAATCCCGGTACCCGGCTGATGATCGGTACAAGACTCTTTTGCACTTGCTGGATAAATTCTTCAACCGAGCCAGGAACAAGGTCGTACTTGCGAATCACTGTGTACATGGCTTGCTCCTTTCTGATCACAATGTCTGAAACCTGAATGGAGCATACACTAGATACCTCACTATACGATCACATCTTGAGGTTTCTAACTCACAAGAATGTCACGATATCCAGATTTGCTTGTCTAATCACGTGAGAGCAAATCTAGCAAAATCGGGTAGGACACGGCTACGTTTTGTTGCTTCTGTCCCGGGTCGATCAAATCATGTATGAGCTTGTATTTCGCATCAAATTCGTATGTGTTTAGCTGTTCCAGTCCGTTGATTTGCCAGTTTTTTGCAACCTGCAGAGGAATTTTATTGTTCACAGCAGCATCTGCGGCGTTTGTAATTACAAGTACCGATTGTGCCGCGGCGCTTGTATCCTTAGAAGTATCATAAATGGAGAACCCAAAGCGCATCATCTCCCCCAATCCTCGGGTAGCAAATCCAAGGTAGTTATGGTCAGGACCATCTTTGAAAGGTTTGAGGCGCTGCGTCATAATGTTTGGGAGAATGAGAAACAGGCGCATGATAATCTTGCTTAAACCAACTCCTAAACGCGGACCGATTGTGAACGAGGGTGCGATAATTACAGCTTTGTTGACATCGTCACGGTATTGAGCTACCCAGGCAGCCATCAAGCCTCCAACTGACAGGCCTAAAAAGGTGATATGGTCACCCAGACCATGCGCAATATCCACAATTGTATTGCTGCTATCACGTAGTTCAGCAGCCTTGAGATACCTGAGATCATCTGTGTCTGTGTCAGCAAGCCCGTTATGAGGCATGCGCGGGATTAGCACATTATAGCCTTGCTCATAGAATATTGGGGCGAGTTCAACAAATTGTTGGGGACAGTTTGTCATGCCATGCATAAGGATGATGACGCGCTCCGTTTTGTTTCCGTGGGTAAGCAACTTCGAGCAGCAGACTGGATTGAGTGTCCCCTCCGCTTCTTCCTGCGTTTGCACTTGCGCAAAACGTGCCATAGCGCTCTCATAGTCGGTGGCAGGATCGATTGATTGTGATGCAAGTGCATCAGTCGAGGAACGATTAGATGCTTTTAGAACAAGCCATGAAAGCGCTAATGCGGTTCCTGTACCAAGGGCTACTTTTAAGATAGCACTACGGGTTCTCCTTTTTTGCATGCCATGTCTCCAAATCTAAATGAACCCGTTAGACTTTTACGGGAAAATAAATGGAATATAGTCACAGAGTCACTATTTCACTGGGCTAAAACAATAGCGACTCTGCACTTATTTCTCGCCAACTATGGCTATTCAGTTATCACCAGGCGAGTTCCTATTGAACCTGGCTTGTGGATGATTCAGACCAAACCATCGTGTATTCTTGATTAGTGCGCCATTGTGCCAAAAAGCCTACGACCGCTATCACAATCGCCACAATAGTCCAGAACCAGGAGGCCCTGACTAGCGCTACAGCATCGCCGTATTGCAGATAAGACGTTTTGACCTGTCCCAACAGGATTAAGAGACCTGCTAGCATAGCTACGGCACCACCAAGCGCTGTGAACACCATGATGAGTAGTTTGGGCAGGTTGAAGAGCAGGATCACGAGGGCAAAAACAACGGCGAGTACGACTCCAACTATCACAGCAATGAAGCCTGGGTTATTGAGACCGATGGCCCCTATAAAGCCGCTGCCGAGATCATAACCTGCTGTTGCGCCCAATAATACCACGGCAAAATAATAGAAGAAGTAGGCCAGCGCGGCAAAGACAAGGCCTATCACAATTCCGAGAACAATACCCGTTGTCGTTCCGAGGAAGGCATTGTTAAAGAGGGCGGTCATCGCCGCTGTACCGAGATTGAACCCGGCAAAAAAGCCCCAAATGGTTATCAGAATCCGAAAGAATCGATAGCCAGCAAAACAGAATAATGCGCCTACTATCAAGACTAGCGCGCCAATAAGAAAATCTTGAAAAGCCATGATACCTCCTACAAAAACTTTGATAAATTACATCGAGGTAGGTCACTGTTTGTGCGTTCGGTGAACACCTCGTCCAAGTCATCTGTAAGAATATGTCCACAAGAACTCACTTCAGATTCCAACTCTACCTTTGCTGATTATATCATAGGTTTGTTCCTGCGTGTATAAGCAAATGACATGCTTCCTGCAGCTTTTTACATTTGTACGTATAATATCAGCAGAGTTTTAAGGAGAGATGTTCTCCTTGATAGGTCCAAAGCTAAAACTCACTACGCAGAGTTTGGTAAGAGTTTAATTTGATAAGGAGAAAACGAAGAATGGAACCTGTCGTATCGAACTTGAGTTGGCTCTCCTGGATTGTCTTTGGAGCACTTGCAGGTTGGATTGCCAGCATAATTACCGGAAACAATTCCCGGATGGGGTGCTTCAGTAATATTATCGTAGGTATTATCGGAGCTTTCCTTGGTGGATGGATCTATTCATTAATTACTGGTCACACGCTCTTCGTCGGCTGGAACTTGACGGCTTTTATTGTTGCAGTGCTTGGTGCAGTGGTGTTGCTGGCAGTACTCAATATGTTATTTGGTCGTCGAAGAGCTTAAGACTTTAGCTGCTCATATACAATAGGAACTCAGCAAATAAGTTCCTACAATTTCACCCATTTAAAGCAAGTAGCACAGGCTGAAAGAGCGTATACAATACACCCTTTCTAGTCCAGACCTCCACGACGTCCTTGAAGAGCGTTCCATAGGTCAGCGGGATTTATTGTTCCCTCGATCAAGCTTCCAACAAACCAACCAACGAGTGCGAGACCTCCAGCTAGCAATGCAGCCCAGAAGCCAAGCCACATCCAAACAATTCCTAATACAAGGCCGATGCCAATACCAACCACTTTGGGTGTCATACTCTTTTTGTCCTTCCTTGTGATCCCGTCCTGTTATGCAGATATTCTCGATGCTATCCCTACTGTAACCGTCGTCGTCGAGGTTTATCGAAAGGTTCAAGTTGGGTAGCTACCTGCACTTCAATTACATCCAGGCCCATATGCGCTTGAATTGATTTTTGCACTTTCTCCTGAAGGGTGTGCCCTACTTCTGGAGCGTTCACTTCGGGAAATAGTAAGGCACGAACATGCACACGCAAACCATTGCGCCCCTTATCGACAGTCTGGCGTGTCTCGATCACTTCCGGAATGGCCTTTGCCTCATACCCGACAAGCTTACGCACACTACTACGTGCAACCGTCACCTTCCCAATACTATCCTCTCTAACAACAAACTGATCAGAGCCACTGCGCAAAGAGTAGAATTCGAGGATAAGTATTATCAAAGCAACGATCAATAGAAGAGCAAAAGCGATAGCAGCTATTGTTGCATTTGATGGGTTCAATTGAGAATAGAAGCTCCAAAGACCTGACAAAAAACCACCTGGGCTGACTTGAGTGGGTCGAATTACTCCACCTACAAGCAAGAACACGATAATGCTGAAAGCAATGGCAATCAGGCACACAAGGATCATTATAATACGGTTGAAGACATTCATAGTTTGATTGTCTTTCTTTCACATAGATTTCAGATATCCGATGTTTACTCAAATGAGCATCAAATAAAAATGCTTAAACTATGCAGAAAATGAATGTCAGCGGATATCGTCAATTGTCACATCGACCAAAGTAGATACTGGTAAACCAAGATGTTCAAGCGTTTGAGTCACAGCGGCTCGTATCTGGTCAGTAAAACGCAGTAATACGGGAGTTGTTCCTGTTCTGGAAGATACATCAGAGCCAGAAATTTCTGAGTAAGCTTTGGTAAAAGAAGCTTCCTCAAGAATCACGTGAGCCTCAATCGATAATGAGTCCGCAGTAGGATGTTGAATCACAATGCCCTGTACGCGCTTTCCTGGTCCAAAGGTTGCAGCTTTTGCGAACAAGCCTTGACCCATATCCAAAACGCCTGGAACAGCTTGAATGGCATGCACAATGGCATCCGCGATAGCAGTATCACTCAGGTGTTCAGGAGCCATCCGCTGGGATGGCTCCTGAGCTTCTACTGCATCCGATCCAGCATCAAGGGGAAGCATACTTCCTCCTTATAAAGCTTCTCTTAGACTTTAATGTACTCGAGGTTCTTCTTCTTCTTTTTCGTCTTCTTCAAAGTAGAGATCAATTACCGCGATATCTACCGCGACAACTGAGAGACCAGT
>Ga0187812_1000454_pt1 | contig 14438 bp, 10 predicted proteins | sample NC_S_2_FD_130582 | JGI IMG/M metagenome (GOLD analysis project Ga0187812, IMG submission 130582) | Wetland sediment microbial communities from Neuse River Estuary, North Carolina, USA - ASW-S_2 | ecosystem: Environmental > Aquatic > Freshwater > Wetlands > Sediment | place: USA: North Carolina... | reverse complement strand
CGTCTCCGCCGCCGTGACGACCACGTAGTAGACGCCGCCGAACAGCGCCACGCCCATGATCGCGCGCGGGATGTCCCTGGTCGGGTTGTGCGCCTCCTCGCCCAGGGTGGCGGACGCCTCGAATCCCGCGAACGACAGGAAGCCGAACACCACGCCGAGGAACAGCGCGGACGTTCCGACCCCGGGCTGCGGTTGGAACACGCTCCAGGTGAACGTATTGCCGCCCGGCGCGCTGTGCGAGAGCAGCTTGACGAACACCACCACGGTCACCACGAGGATCAGCGTGACCGTGCACACCTCCACGATGAGCAGGGTGTTGGTGCCCCGCCTGGCCGGCAGCGCGGCAACGATCAGCGCCAGCGCGAGCACGACGCCCACGAGCAGCATGGGAGCCCAGGCGGGCTGGTTCTTCCAGATGCCGAGCGAGTCCAGCAGCCCGGTGCCGAAGATCCCGGCCGCCGCCGCGGTCGTCACAGCGTAGAACGTGTAGGTGCCGACCAGCCCCCAGCCGGCGACGACGCCCGCCCGCGGCCCGAGCGTCGCCCCGACGAACGCGTACACCGAGCCGCTGTGCCGGTAGTACTGGCACAGCCGGACGAAGGTGTAGGCGACGAGCAGCACGCCGAACGCCGCGATGAGGAACGCCAGCGGGACCGCCCGCCCGGCGCCAATCGCGCCCTGCGGGTTGATGTTCGCGGCCATGGACGGCGCCATCAGCGCCAGCGACAGGCCGACCGCCTGCCAGAGGGAAAGAGATCGTTTGAGCCCAGGACCGGTAGCCGTCTTCTGGGCCGGAGTCGTCGCCATCGCTACCTCCCAGGAGGGTGATCGTTTTCGTCAGTGTGACTGAAGACCCGGGCTAGGGGAAGGGGGCGTAACAGCTGTAACCAGGAAAAAACAGAACGCGATAGATCTCGAATTCGCGCAGGCGTTACCATGGCGGCGTGAACACGACGGCGGAGACGGTGCGGATCGGCGTGCTCGGCCCGCTCACGGTGACCGACGCGGCTGGCTGTCCGGTCCGGGTTGGCGGGCACCGCGTCCGTGCGCTGCTCGCACTGCTGGCGCTGGCCGCGGGCCGTCCGGTGCCCGCTTCCGCGCTGATCGAGCGCCTGTGGCCGGACGGCCGCCCGTCCGACGCGGCCAATGCCCTCCAGTCGCTCGTGTCGCGGCTGCGCGCGGCGCTGCGCCAGGCAGGGGTCGCCGAGTCCGTGCTCGAGTCATCCCCGGCCGGGTACCGGCTCGCGGTCCCGCCGGAGGCGGTGGACGCGGCGGTGTTCGAGACCGCCGCCCGCGCCGGCGGCCGCGCGCTGGCCGCCGGGGACCCGGCGACGGCGGCGCGCGTGCTCCGCGACGCCCTCGCCGCCTGGCGCGGTCCCGCCCTCGCCGACGTGGCGGGCGAGGAGTTCGCGACCGCCCCCGCCGCGCGGCTGGAGGAGCTGCGGTCGGCGGCGGTGCTCGACCGGATCGAGGCGGACCTGGCGCTGGGCGACGCGACCGAAGTGACCAGCGAGCTGCGCGAGCTGACCGCCGCCGACCCGCTCGCCGAACGGCCCCGCGAGCTGCTCATCCGCGCCCTCGCCGCCGCCGGCCGCCAGGCCGACGCGCTGGCGGTCTACGCCGAGGGCAGGGAGCTGCTCGTCGACCGGCTCGGGGTGGACCCGTCCCCGCGGCTCGAGGCGGCCTACCTCGCGGTCCTGCGGCGAGAGGTGCCGCTGGCCGTCCCCGCCGGTGCCGCTCCCGTTCGTCCCGAACGTACCGCGCCGCCTGCCGGCGGTTCCGCCGCGCTGGCCCCCGGCCAGCGCGCGTCCGGCGGGCAGCGCCCGCCGACCAGCTTCGTAGGCAGGGACGACGACGTCTCCGGGGTGCTCAAGAAGCTCGCGGAAGAACGCCTGGTCACCCTCACCGGCCCCGGCGGGGTCGGCAAGACCCGGCTGGCCGCCGAGGCGTCCGCGCGGCTGGCGGGGACCTCGGCGGGGCCGGCCTGGTTCGCCGGGCTGGCCCCGGTCAGCGACCCGTCCGAGGTGCCCTACGCGGTCCTGGACGCGCTCGGCCTGCGCGAGCGGGCGATCGCACGACGCGGCGCCGAGGCGGCCGGGGCCGGCCTGGCCGACCCGCTCGACCGGGCGTGCGCCGCCCTCGCCGCCGCCGACGCGGTGCTGATCCTGGACAACTGCGAGCACGTGATCGAGGCGGCCGCCAGTCTCGCGGCCCGACTGCTGGCCGACTGCCCGCGGGTGCGGATCATGGCGACCAGCAGGGAGCCGCTGCGCATCCCCGGCGAGACCCTGTGGGTGGTGGCCCCGCTCCCGGTCCCGCCCATAGAAGCAACGCCTTCCTCGATGGAAATTTCATCATCTCCTGCGGTGCGCCTGTTGTCTGACAGGGCTACCGCGGTCCTGCCCGGGTTCGCGCTCGAAGCCGGCAACGCGGCCGCCGTCGCGCGGATCTGCCGGGCGCTCGACGGCATGCCGCTGGCCATCGAGCTCGCCGCACCGTGGCTGCGCACGCTGCCCCCGGCACAGCTCGCCGAGCGGCTCGACGACCGGTTCGCGCTGCTCACCGGCGGCAGCCGGACGGCGCTGCCCAGGCACCAGACGCTGCGCGCGGTCATCGACTGGAGCTGGAACCTGCTGTCGGAGCCCGAGCGGGTGCTCGCCCGCCGCCTCGCGGTCTTCCCCGGCGGCGCGGCGCTTGAAGCGGCCGAGCGGGTCTGCGCCGACGCCGAGCTGCCGCCCGCGGCCGTGCTGCCCGCGCTGTCCGGCCTGGTCAGCAAGTCGATCCTGCACACGGCGGACGGCCCCGGCGGCGCTGGCCCGCGGTACCTGATGCTCGAAACGGTGCGCGCCTACGGCCTGGAACGGCTGGCGGAAGCCGGCGAGGAGGCCACGGTCAGGGACGCGTTCGCCGGCTACTACCTGGACTTCGCGGAGACAGCCGACCCGATGCTGCGCACCGCCGCCCAGGTCCGCTGGTTCCGCGAGCTGATGGCGGAACACGACAACATCAACGCGGCGCTGCGCTGGGCCGTCAGCCGCGGTGACGCGCGCACCGCTCTGCGGTTCGTGCGGGCGCTCGGGCACTACTGGTCGCAGCGCGGCAGGGGCGAGGGAGACGCGCTCGCCCGCGAGGTCCTCGCGCTGCTACCGCCGGAAGAATCGCTGCTGGTCGCGGAGGCGCGGGCGGTGTGCGCGATGATCGCGGCCAGCTATTCCCTGGACCTGGAAATGGTCCGCGGGCCGCTGACCGACGCTATCGCGAACCTGGACAGGTTCGCGGCCGACGGGCGGGCCGTTCATCCCCTCGCGTCGATGGCCGAGTCGCTGCTCGCCATGTTCGACCGGGACGTGGACCGCGCGCTCGCCGTGATCGAGCGTTTCGCCACCAGCGACGATCCCTGGCTGCGCGCCGCCGGGCGCATGTACCGGTCGGCGTACCGCGCCAACATCGGCCGCCTGGACGGGGCCGAGGCCGACTGCGCCGGGGCCCTCGCGGAGTTCCGCGCGATCGGCGACGCGTGGGGGGTCGCGGTGACGCTCTACCAGATGTCCGAGTTCGCCGCGCTGCGCGCCGATCACGCGGCGGCGGTCGCCGCGCTCGAGGAGGCCGGGCAGGTCGGCCGCGCCCTCGAGGCCTGGGGCGACCTGGCCTACATCGACGGCACGCTGGCCGTGGCGCGGGCGCGGGCCGGTGACGCGGAAGGCGCCCGCGCCGACCTGCGCAGGGCCGAGCGTGCCGCGGCCGGCCGCCTACGCCCGCGCGAAGGCGGCGATGAGTGGCTGCTGTTCTTCGGCGCCGAGATGGCCTGGCGGGCCGGGGACCTCGCCGCCGCGGCGCGCGGCTGCGAAGCGGCGCTCGCCCTAACGGCGAGCATGCCCGAGGCGTGGTCGGTGTCGATACGCGCCCTGACCCAGGCCCGGCTGGCCATGATCGTCTTGGAGGCCGAGGGGGACTTTACCCGTTGCCGGGAGTTGCTCGCCGCGGCGCTGCCCGCCGCGGCGGGCTGGGTGGAGAGCCCGCCCGTGGCCGCGGTGGCCGACGCGGCCGCCGCGTTCGCGCTCGCCAGAGACGGACGGGACGGCGCCGAGATCGCCGCCACCCTGCTCGGCGCCGCGCACACCGTCCGGGGCGCCTTCGACGAGAGCAGCCTGGTCGCCCCCCGGGTCCGGGAGACGGCCAGGCTGGCACTCGGCGAGGAAGCGTTCGGCGTCGCGTACTCCCGCGGCCGGGAACTCGACCGGGCGGCGGCCCTGGCGCTGGCGGAGCAGACCATAGCCGCCGCCTGACGGGATGCGTCCCGGCCCGGCGTGCCTCAGGCGACCCGGCGGCGGTAAGCCGCGACCGCCAGCGGCGCGAACACGACGAAGATGCCCAGCGCCCACAGCAGCGAGCGGAGCACGACGGTCTCCGCGGGGCCGCCGATGAGCAGCGCGCGCTCGGCCTCGGTCAGGTACGTGACCGGGTTGACCTTCACGAACGCCTGCAGCCAGCCCGGCATCTTCGCTGTCTGCGTGAGGATGTTGCTGCCGAAGACCAGCGGGAACATCAGCAGGAACCCCCACAGCTGCACGCCCTGCGCCGATTTCACCAGCATGCCGATCATGGCGGAGAACCAGCACATGGCGACGGCGAACACGAGCACGAGCAGGCAGCCCATGGCGGCGGCCAGCGGGCTGGTCTGGATGCGGAACCCGAGGATCAGCCCGAACCCGAGCGTCACCGCGACGGAGATCAGATAGCGGATCATGTCGCCGAGGATCGCGCCGGCCAGCGGCGCCCAGCGGGCGATCGGCAGCGCGCGGAACCGGTCGAACACCCCGGTGGCGACGTCCTGGCTCAGCGCCATGCCGGTGCCGAGCGTGGCGAACACCACGGAGAGCACCAGGATGCCCGGCAGCGAGAACTCGAGGTACTGGTGCGTGCCGCCGGCGATCGAGCCGCCGAACACGTAGGTGAACAGCACCAGGTACATGATCGGCTGAAGCAGCAGCCCGAACAGGTCCTCCGGGTTCGTCCGCAGCTTCAGCAGGCTCCGCCAGGTGAGCGTGAACGAGTTCCGCAGGCTGGCCGCCGGGCCGAGCCGCCGGGCCGGGGCCGGCCCGAAGGGAGTCGCGGTCATAGTCGTCATCGGGCACTCCTGCTCAGTTTCTTCTGACGGCTGTCGGCCGCCTCGGCGGTCGCCTTCTCTTCGGCACGGTGGCCGGTAAGGGCCAGGAACACCTCGTCCAGGCTCGCCTTGCGCAGCGCGAACTCGGCGAGTTCGATGCCCCTGTCGTCGAACTCGCGGACGATCTCCGGCAGTTGCCTGCCGTCGTCGACCTGGGCGGTAACGCGACCGGACTCGGGGCTGATCGCGGGCTCCCCGCTCAGCCTGGCCGAGAGCAGCGCCGCGACCGCCGCCACGTCCGCCCGGTCGGCCGGGGTGACCTCGAGCACCTGCCGGCCGGCCCCGGCCTTGAGCTGGTCCGGGGTGCCGGTCGCGATGACCTGCCCGTGATCGATGACCACGATGTCGTGCGCGAGCTGGTCGGCTTCGTCCAGGTACTGGGTGGTGAGCAGCACGGTCGTGCCGTCCGTGACCAGCTGCCTGATCATCGCCCAGACCTCGTTCCTGCTGTGCGGGTCGAGGCCGGTCGTCGGCTCGTCCAGGTACAGCACCCGGGGCCGGCCGACGAGGCTGGCGGCCACGTCGAGCCGCCGCCGCATCCCGCCGGAATAGGTTTTCACGATCCGGCCGGCCGCGTCGGTGAGCTCGAACCGGGCGAGCAACTCGGCCGCGCGGCCGCGCGCCGCGGCGCGCGGCATGCCGAGCAGCCGGCCGATCAGGATCAGGTTGTTCCTGCCGGACAGGCCCTCGTCCACGGACGCGTACTGTCCGGTGAGCCCGATGAGCTGGCGTACCTGGTGCGCGTCGCGCGCGACGTCGTACCCGCAGACGCGCGCCTCGCCGTGGTCCGGCTCCAGCAGCGTGGCGAGTATCCGGACGGCGGTGGTCTTGCCGGCGCCGTTCGGCCCGAGGAGGCCGAGCACGCTGCCCGCGCGCGCCGTCAGGTCCACGCCGGCCAGCGCCGTCGTCTTCCCGAAGCGCTTGACGAGCCCGCGCGCCTCGATCGCGTTGGAGGTTTCTTCTCGCATGACCCCAGCGTGCACCCGGCCGCTGGCAGACCCCGCACGAATTACTGTCGCCGCGCCCGTGGCCGGGTGTCAGCGCGCTGCCGGATCCGCGGGCTACAATGCGCCGAACGGTTGGTCGCCGTTGGCGGTACTTCAGGAGGTCATGGCATGGCGGACAGTGACATGGCCTGGGCCAGGCTTGACCCCGGCTACGTGCCACCGGAGATCGACACGACCAAGCCGAGCGTGGCGCGGGTCTACGACGCCATCCTCGGCGGCAAGGACAACTTCGCCGTGGACCGCGCGATCGCCGAGCAGACGGTCAACGCGATGGGGGACGGCGGCAGCGGCGCGCGGCTCAACCGGGCGGCGCTGGGGCGCGCCGTACGGTTCATGACGCGGCAGGGCGTCAGCCAGTTTCTCGACCTCGGCTCCGGCCTGCCGACGGTGCAGAACACCCACCAGATCGCCCAGGGCGTCAACCCGGCGGCCCGCGTCGTGTACGCGGACAACGATCCGAGCGTCTACCTGCACGGCAGGGCGCTGCTCGCTGGCGACGCCTCGACGGCCGTGGTCCTCGCCGACGTCAGGGAGCCGGACAAGCTGCTGCGGCTGCCCGAGGTCATCCGCATGATCGATTTCACCAAGCCGGTCGGGCTGATCCTCAACGCGGTGATCCACCACCTGCTGGACGACGAGGACCCGTACGGCGTGCTGGCCCGCTACAAGGAGGCGGCGGCACCGGGCAGCTACCTCCAGATCACCCACTTCTGCGACGCCGCCCCGGAGGCGCGCGAGAGCGTGCGGGTGCTCCGGGAGAACCTCGGCAGGGGCCAGATCCGCTCCCGCGAGGAGATCAAGCGGTTCTTCGACGGCTGGGAACTCGTCCCGCCCGGGCTGGTCTTCCTGTCCGAGTGGCGCCCCGACGAGCCGGCGACGCTCCCTATCGACGTGGGCAGCTTCCTCATGCTCGCGGGCGTTGCCCGCAAACCGTTACCGTGCCGTTCACCCGGTAGCGCGGTAGCGGGACGGCGGCACCCCGAGCGTGGCGGTGAAGTCCCGGGTCAGGTGGGCCTGGTCGGCGTAGCCGAGGTCGGCGGCGAGCGCGGCCCAGTCCACGTCGCTGTCCGGGCCGCCCGCGTCGGCGCGCAGCGCCGCCTCGTGCAGCCGGGCGCGGCGCATCACCCACTTGGGCGAGACGCCGACGTACTCGGCGAAGAGCCGCTGCAGCCTGCGTTCCGGCATGCCGAAGGCGTCCGCAAGCGACGCGACCTGGCGGAGTTCCGGATCGGCGGTGATCCGCTCGACGATGCCGGCCACGTCGGCGGCCACCGGATCCGGCCGCGGTCCGGCGCCGCGCAGCAGGGCCGCCGCGGCCGCGATCATCGCCTCGTCGCAGGGGGCGGCGAGCACCGCGGCACCGGCCCGGTCCGCCGCGGGCCCGAAGATGTCCCTGGCTGGAACCACTAGATCGTTCAGAGTGGAAATACTCGCGGAGTAAAACGGGCGGAAGCCGCCTGGCCGGAAGCGGATGCCGAGGACCCGGCCCGCCCCGGAGATCCGGCGGGTGAAAACACGGCGGTCGACGCCGTACACGGAAGCGCCTTCCGGCTCGAAGGCGAGGTTCACGTTCGGGTGCGGCAGGATCGACTGGTCGTGGGCGGGCTCGCCGCGCAGGTCCCACTGGACCACCCAGCAGAAGTCGATGAACGGCGCCAGGTCCCCGGGCGGCCGGTGCCTGCGCAGGCTGAACCGGGCCGCGGCGTCCTGGGGGTGCAGCACCCCCGCGCCAAGCGAACGGGCGGAAGCTGTCACGAGCCCCAGCGTAGCTGTCGCGTTTCTTCAAGACAGCCGGGGCGCCCGCGGCTACCGTGCCCCCCATGAACCTGCATCCTGAGCTCACCGACGCGGCCGGCGCGGCCGCGCGCACCGTGGACAACGTGACGGCCGGCCAGTTCGGCGACCCGACACCGGACACCGACTGGGACGTGCGCACGCTGCTCAACCACCTCATCCTGTGGACCGCGTACTCGTTCGAGCGGCGCGCGCACGGGGAGTCGGTCCCGGAAGAGATGATGGCCCGCGATTTCGCGGCCGAGCCCGGCTTCGCCGCCGCCTACCGCGCGCAACTCGACCGCGCCCTCGCCGCCTGGGCCGACCCCGCGGTCTGGGAGCGGGACCTGAACGTGATGGGGTCGCCGACCCCGGCCGCGGACATCGCCGCGATGATGCTCGCCGAACTGGTGCTGCACGGCTGGGACCTGGCTGCCGCGACGCGGCAGGACTATACCCTCTCGGACCGGGCCGCCACGGCGGCGCTGGCGGCGGTCGAGGCGAACGCGGAGCTGTTCCGGCAGTACAAGGGGTTCGCCGACGCGGTTACCGTGCCGGACGGGGCGCCGGCCCTCGACCGGGCGCTGGCGCTGTCCGGCCGCGACCCCGGCTGGACGCCGCGTTAGCCGTGCGTTAGCCGGCGGCGACCGCCGCGGCTTCGGTGATCTGCGCCGTCAGGGCGAGCACCCGCCTGGCGCCCTCGGCGACCTCGTGCCGCATGGTGTAGATGCCGATGAGCCGCTGCCCGCCGAGGTCGGGCGCCGGCCCGGGAACTCGCGGCCACGGGTGAGTGATCTCGGCGATCTTGGCCTTCATCGCGTCGAGCCGCAGCCCCGCCTCGGCGGCCGGCCAGCCGTCGAGCGGGTGCCCGCCGCCGGGCGGCCGGCCGCCGGCGGCGGCCGCGGCGACCGCGGCGTTGAAGGCGCGCCGCGCGTCCGAGTACTGGACGCTGGCCAGGATCGAATGACCCCAGCCGAGCGCACTGGTGGTGAAGACGTCCCCGGGCGCGCCGGCGGGCTGCACCCGCGCCACCCGGAAGGCTGCCGGGGTACATCGCGAGCCCCGCCCGGCGAACGCGAGCACGGCGTCCGGGCCGCCGCGACGAAGCGACCGCGCCGGGGCCGGGGCGGTGGCCGGTGCCGGCGAGTGCACCGCGTGCAGCGCGTGCACCGCGAGCCAGTCCCAGGCGGGCGTCAGCGAGGACAGCGCCGCCCCGTCACGGAACCGGTACCCGCTCTTGCCGGCCGGCTCGCACCGCGACCGTGGGTCGGCGAACCGCAGGTCACCGCCGGCTGTCCCTAGGCCGTCGGCAGTCTGCGTGCCGACGCCCGGTGCGCCGTGCCCGGCCGCGAACAGCGCGCCGCGCGCCGCCTCGAGCAGGATCCACCGCGCCGAGTCATCCCCGGCGCGGCAGGCGTCCGCGGCGGCGCCGGTCCAGTACAGGTGCGCGCTGACGGCGAGCGCCGTGAGCGGCGCGCGCCTGGCGAGCCGCCGCTGCCCGCAGGCCGCCTGCCGCAGCGTGCAGCCGAGCCCGCCGAACTCCGGTGGCAGCGCGACGTTCAGGTAGCCCGCGCCGCCGAGCTTCGCGATGTCCCGGCTCAGCGTCGCGGCGACGTCACCGGGAGCCTGGGAGGTCTCCGCCCAGGTTCCGCCCAGCCGCTCGAGCAGGCTGTCGGAGAGCAGGTCACGGGGCCTGATCGCTGCCATAGAGCCCGCTCCCTCCCTGCAGATCGCTTGGTAAAGGACATCACGCTAGCGCGGGTAAAGTCAAGTTAACTGATAGGAAAAGTGTTGATTTGCTGTCCGGATTATCCGGGTGAGATGACCCGGACCGGACGCCCCGCGGTGAAAGCGGCGATGTCCTCGACGGCGTCGCCGTAGAACTTCCGGTACCCATCATCGGTCACGTATCCAAGGTGCGGGGTCAGCACTGTCCGCGGCGCCGAACGCAGCGGGTGTCCCCCCGGCAACGGTTCCTCATCATAGACGTCGAGGCCGGCTCCCGCGATGGCCCCCGAGCGCAGCGCGGCCAGCAGGGCGTCGGTGTCCACGATCGGCCCGCGCGACGTGTTCACCAGGAACGCCGTGGGCTTCATCAGCCCCAGTTCGCGCGCCCCCACGAGGCCCACGGAACGATCGCTGAGCTTGTAGTGCACGGTGATCACGTCGGATTCCGCGAAGAGCTCGTCCTTGCTCACCGCGACCGCGCCCGCCTCGTCCGCTGCGGTGCCCGGCAGGTTCTGGCTCCACGCGAGCACCTCCATGCCGAACACCCGCCCGATCTCCGCCACCCGCCGCCCGATGTTCCCGAGCCCGATGATGCCCAGTGTCCGCCCGTGCAGTCCGAAGCCGATCGTGCGCTGCCAGCCGCCCTCCCGCATCCGCCGGTCCTCTTCGGGCACGTGCCGGACGAGGGAGAGGATCAGCGCCCAGGTCAGCTCGGGGGTGGCCGCTGCGCTGCCGCCCGTCCCGCACACGGTCACGCCCGCCGCGGCCGCGGCCGCCACGTCGATCGACGCGTTCCGCATCCCCGTGGTGACGAGCAGCCGCAGGTCCGGCAGCAGCCGGAGGCGCTCGGCGGTGAACGGCGTCCGCTCGCGCATCGCCACGACCACGTCGAACGGCCGGAGTTCGGCGACCAGGTCCGGGGTGTCGGGGATGTGCCCGTGAAACGGCACGACTTCTTCCGCGCCGAGCGACGCCCAGTCGGCACTGCTCAGGGCGACCCCCTGATAGTCGTCAAGGATTGCGATGCGCACGCGGCCGACTCTAGCCGCCTCTAGCCGCCCTGGTACGGTTCTGACTCATGACCTGGCTTGACGCGCTCGCAGACAAGGCGCTGAACCGTGAGCTCCCGACGCGGGAGGAAGCCCTGGCGGTGCTCGCCAGCGATGACGACGAGCTGCTCGACGTGGTGGCCGCCGCGTTCCGCGTCCGCCGCCACTTCTTCGGCCGCAGGGTCAAGCTGAACTACCTGGTGAACATCAAGAGCGGGCTCTGCCCCGAGGACTGCTTCTACTGCAGCCAGCGGGCCGGCTCGGACGCCGGCGTGCTCAAGTACACGTGGCTGAAGAGCGACGAGATCGTGGCCAGCGCGTCGGCCGGGGTGGCCGGCGGCGCCCGGCGCGTCTGCCTGGTCGCCAGCGGCCGCGGCCCGACCGACCGGGACATCGACCGGGTGTGCGAGTCGATCTCGGCGTTCAAGTCGCAGCACCCCGACGTCGAGGTGTGCGCCTGCCTGGGCCTGCTGTCCGAGGGCCAGGCCTCGCGGCTTGCTACGGCGGGGACCACGGCGTACAACCACAACCTCAACACCTCCGGCGGCCACTACGCCGACATCTGCTCGACGCATGAGTACGCGGACCGCGTGTCCACCGTCACCGCCGCCAAGGAGGCGGGCCTGTCGCCGTGTTCCGGCCTGATCGCGGGCATGGGCGAGACCGGCGAGGACCTGGTGGACGTCGCGTTCGCGCTGCGCGCCATCGCCCCCGACTCGGTGCCCGTCAACTTCCTGATCCCATTCGACGGCACGCCGCTGGCCGGCACGTGGGAGCTCAACCCGCAGCGCTGCCTGCGGATCCTGGCCATGGTCCGGTTCGTCCACCCCGACGCGGAAGTCCGCCTGGCCGGCGGCCGCGAGATCCACCTGCGCACCTTGCAGCCCCTGGCGCTGCACGTGGTGAACTCGATCTTCCTCGGCGACTACCTGACAAGCGAGGGCCAGCCGGGCGCCGCCGACGTAGCCCTGATAACCGACGCCGGCTTCACCGTAGAGGGCGCGACGCCCGATTCCCCGGCCACCCCCGCCACGCCGCACCCGGACCTCATCCACGTCCGCCACCGCGGCCCCGGCACAACCCTCCCCGCCAACACCTAACCCGGCCCACGGCCCGGCAGCCTTCCGCGCACCCCCTGCCCCGCCCAGCCCCGTTGCCACACGGTCAGCACCCCTTCCCGCGCTGCGCCTGCCCCGCCCAGCCCACCGTCGAGGCCGGCACCCCTTCCCGCATACCACCTGCACCCGTTGTCGTTCCGTCCCCTGAAGTACCACCTGCCCCGCCTACTGTCGGTAACGTCAGTCACACCAGCCCCTCCGGCGGACGTTGTACCCCCCATGACAACTTCTGGCGTGATTTCGACCGCGATTATGGTCACCCGGGGTACAAAGTGGCGCTGAAGGTACAAAGTCAGGCGTCTAGTAACTGGTCGGAGCCGCGAACGCGGTGCGGATGCGAGTGACTACCAGACCTGGGGTTCCGAACAATTCGGCCCACGTGAAGTGGACGACCTTGTAACCCGCGTCCCTGAGCCTGATGTCGCGCATGATCTGTTCTCGTGCCCGCAGCGGATCGTCGTACTTGGCCATGCCGTCCGCCTCGGCGATCACCCGGTAAGCAGGCCAGCAGAAGTCGACCCGCCCGATGAACTCCGCCTCAGCAGTGGCGATGGCGGCCTGAAGTACCGGCGCGGGCAATCCCGCATCAGCGAACACCACGCGGGCGCAGGACTCGAGCACGGACCCGGCGTCAGCGGTGCTGAAATCTGTTACCCGTCTCGCCTGGTCGAGCCCTCGCCACCGCGCACACGCGCGGAGCATGTCGGCGAGGCCGAAGTCAGTGGTCTTCCCCAGCCGCAGCGCGCAATCCATGGCGACGACGCCTTCCATGAAGGTCAGCGATCGTGCCAGGTCGACGACTGTCCTGGTGGCGGTAGTGATCCGGATACCGTACAGCGTCGTCACGTGCCTGTCGGGGAGCTGGGCAGAGTACAAGTGAATGCCTTCGAACTGCTGGCCGTGCTTCCGACCCGGCGGTCGGGTGAGCCAGACGACGCCGTCAGCGGGATGACGCAACAGGTCGATGCCGTGCAGCAGGGCAGCGGACTGATGGCTGGCGACGGCGTGCCGTCCGACGGCGGCGCGCGCACCCGCGACGCGAAGCGCGTGCTCCTGCCGGGCATCGGCGCCGGCCGCTTCGATAAAAGCCCGCGTGGCGTACACACCATGTCGCACCCGCACGAGGTCGCCAGCCCTCGTCAGCGAGCGGAACTGCCCGGCCGTGATCCCAGCCGCCCGCCACTCGCCAACCGTGTCCACCCGGTTCTTACGGACAGCGATAGGAATATCACCTGATGTCACAATCGAAAGCATATGGGATCATAGCGCGGTGGAGGCGATCACCGAACTGGAGCGCGTGGCGGCGCGGCACTGGCGCGGGACGGAGGAGGAGTGGCTCGGCGGCTGGCTGCTGCGCGCGGCCGAGGGGTTCACCGGGCGCGCGAACTCGGCGCTGCCGCTTGGCGATCCCGGCATGCCGCTCGACGACGCGCTCACCGCCGTCACCCGCTGGTACCGCGCCCGCGGCCTGCCGCCGATGGTGGCCGTCCCGCTCCCGCTCGACGGTGACTCGCCAGGTCAGCGGCTCGACGATCATCTGTCCGAACGTACCTGGGCGACTCGCCCGGGTCCCGCCCTCGTGATGGTGGCCGGCCTGGCCACGGCACCGGTCGCACCAGACCTCCCGGCCGGCACCGAGTTCCGGGTGGACGCCGAACGAGCGCTGCGGTTTCCGCTACTCGCACCGCTACCACTACCGCGTCGCTCCCTAGCGGGGCGCGCGACGGAGGTGGCGACACGCCGGAGCCGGGTGCTTCGGCGGGGCCGGGGTTCTCGCTACGTTTGTCATCATGGCTACCCGTGCGTCCAGAGGCCCGTCTCGTCCGCGAAGCGGGCAGGCAGGCGCTGACCGCGACGAGTACTACAACGATGAGCCGGTCGAGGTGATACTGCCGAACGTGCCGCCGGGAAGCGGCAGGCCCGCGGGGAAACGGGGCAGCACGGGCAGCACGGGCGGGGCGTCCGGGTCGCGGGGGAGCGGCGGGCGCTCGCCGGGAACAGGCAGCGGCTCGGCCAGAAGCGGCGGTTCGGCGCGCGGTGGCGGCAGCGCCTCCCGGGGCGCGCGCGCCGGCGGCAACGGCGCTGGGGGCGGGCGCGACGCGTCGTTCGCATCAGGATCCGGAGGGTCCGGTGGGTCCGGGCGGTCCGGGCGCTCCGGTGGGTCGTCCCGGTCCGCCGGAGGCGGCTCGGCGCGGGCCGGCGGCGGGCGGCGAGGAGGGGGCGGCACCGGAGCCGCGACCGCTCGTTCGGGGAAAAAGAGCAGAAAGCGGGGCGCCCCGAAAAAGCGCAGCCGCGACCCGGTGGTCATCCTCTCCCGGTGGCTGTTCCGCACCGTGGCGACGGGCTGGATGCTGGTCGCGGGCACGGTCGGGTTCGCCGTCCGGCACGTCGGGCGCAGCGCGCGCGACCTGCACCCGGACCACCGGCGGGACGGCATCGGGCTGCTGAGCCTCGGGCTCGCGATCGTGTTCGTGGCCGGGGTGTGGGTCCGGATGGACAACGCCGCCGGGCGCTTCGTCTACGACATCACCAGCGGCTTCGTCGGGGACGGCGCGTTCCTTGTCCCGGTGCTGCTCGGGCTGCTCGGCTGGCGGTT
>Ga0187812_1000451_pt1 | contig 14503 bp, 13 predicted proteins | sample NC_S_2_FD_130582 | JGI IMG/M metagenome (GOLD analysis project Ga0187812, IMG submission 130582) | Wetland sediment microbial communities from Neuse River Estuary, North Carolina, USA - ASW-S_2 | ecosystem: Environmental > Aquatic > Freshwater > Wetlands > Sediment | place: USA: North Carolina... | reverse complement strand
CGCCGCGAGGTCGGCCTGCTGCGGCTCGCCGCGATGATCGTGGGCATGGGGTTCGCGATGTACCTGATCTACGCCGAAGTGGTGCAGATCCAGCAGGTCTGCGAATACTGCACCGGCGTGCACGTCATCACGTTCCTGCTGTTCTGCATCACCGTGGTGGCCGCCGCCATCTGGGGCCTCGGCAACCCGGCGAAGGCGTCCTGAGCTGCCGCGTCCCCAGCTCCCAGATGACCTCAGCCGGATGACATTGTGCTCATGTTCGCCCCCGCCTCTCCCGGCGCGGGCATACCGCTGAGTATGGTGAGCGCGTGCACTACATCCTGGACAACTGGTCGTTCGATCCGTTCCTGATCCTCGCGCTCGTCGTGGTGGTGTGGCACGAGATCGGGCTGTGGCGGCTCGCCCGCCGGTCCAGGCCGGAGCGGACCAGGGAGCGCCGGCTGCGGTCCCTGTGGTTTTACCTGGGTCTGGTGGTCCTGCTCATCGCGGTCGAATCGCCGCTCGACTACTGGGCCGATTCCTACTTCATGGTGCACATGGTGCAGCACCTGCTGCTGATGTTCGCCGCGCCGTCGCTCATCGTCGCGGGCGCGCCGTGGCAGCCGCTGCTCGACGCGCTGCCGCGACGGTCCGGCCAGTCAGTCACCCGCGAGGTCATGACCGGGGGCTGGTCACGGCCGCTGCGCGCGGCGGGAGGCTTCTTCCTGCGGCCGTGGGTCGCCGTGATCACATTCAACATCGTGATGGTGGCCTGGCACATCCCCGCGCTGTTCGACCTGGCGCAGAACAACCAGGCGGTGCACATCTGGCTGATGCACGCGAGCTTCTTCGCGGCGGGCGTGCTGTTCTGGCTCCAGTTCATCCCGTCGCCGCCGTTCCGCAGCCAGATGCCGCTGCTCGGCCGGGCCGCGGCGCTGCTGGCCACCAACATCGTGATGATCATGATCGCGATGTCGCTGAGCATCTTCGCGAATCACTCGGTCTACCCGGTCTACGACCACGTGCCCGGCGTGTCGCTGCCGCCGTTCGCCGATCAGCAGATCGGCGCCGCGATCCTCTGGGTGTGCGGAGACTTCTGGGCACTGCCCACGATGATCGTCACGATCAGGAAGCTGATCGGCGACGAGAGCGGCATCGGCACCGCGCTCGAACGGTTCCTCGGCACCGGCGGCCGGGACCTCGGCGGCGGGGTGGTCCGCGGCGGGGCGGTGCGCGGCTGGGGCTCGTCCCCGGCGAAACGCGAGACGGTCGGCGAACGGCCCGGATCGTAACCGTTCACCGATCGGAGTCACCAATCGGAGCGTGACTGCCCGGCGGTCTCGCCGCCCGCGTGACGTTCCTCGCCGACGGGCCCGTCGGCCCCAGCGGGCCCCTCGGCCCCAGCTGGCCCGGGAGCCTCGCCCGGCCCGGCGGCCTCCGCGGGTTCGGACGGCCCTTCGGCTCCACCAGGGGCATGCGGCGCCTGGCCATTCGCCGACTGCGTGCCCGGGGGCTCCTCTTCCTCGCGGTGCAACCCGGGAAGCGAATGCGGCAGGCCCAGCGGCGGTGTCCAGGAACGCAACTGCGACAGCGCCGGCGCCCGGGCCACCATGATCACGCCGACGACGAGCGCGGCGATCCCGCCCGCCTGGAGCGCCAGCATGCCCGGCGTGACCTGGATCCTGTCGCCGAACACGATGACGCCGAGCAGGATGCCCACGAGCGGCTCGCCCGCCGCGATGGGAGGCAGCGACACCTGCAGCGGGCCGGCGTTGAAAGCGCTCTGCATCAGCCAGATGCCAATCGCGCCCGCGCCCACCAGCGCGTACGGCGCCCAAGTCGTGAACAGCGCGCTGATCCCGTTGGACTGCAAGATCTCCAGCGTCTGCCTGGTCAGCGCGTCCTGGATGCCGAAGATCAGGCCCGCACCGATCCCGGTCAGCATCGCGCGCGTCCGGCCCGAGCGGCGCAGCCCCGCGTGCACGGAGAGGAACGCGATGGCGGCGATCGCGGCGGCGGCGGGCCAGTGCGACACCGAGCCGAACGACAGGCCGATCGGCTGCGCCGACCTCGCTGCCGACAGCAGGGAAACCCCGGTGATCAGCACCGCGGCGCCGACGAACTCATAAACCTTGAGCGACGCCTTGGTCAGCGGCACCGCGACCGCCAGCGCGAAGACCAGGTTCATGGTCAGCAGCGGCTCGACGAACGCCAGCGACAGGTGCCCGATCGACCAGGCGGCCAGGATCTGGCCGCCGATCATGCACCCGATCCCGGCCAGCCAGCGGGGCTTCTTGAGGAGATCGGTCATCAGCCGCAACCGCAGGAAGCGCGAGTCAGGCTCCCGCTGCGCCGCGTGCTGCTGGAGGACGAATCCCGTCCCGATCAGCAGCGCGGCCAGCAGGGTGAGCCCGTAGTCGAGGCTGATGTCGATGTCCACGGCACCGCTAGCCGGCAGCCTGGCGGGCTCGGCCGCCGCCGGCCAGACCTGAGCTCATGATTTGTGTCGCCCCTGGATGTCGTATGCAAGCACTTGACGTATCGTAGCCGGGCCCAGGCCACCCGGCGGACAGGCGCGGCGGGCCGCTGCCATCACCTGCCCGAGCTTCTCCTACCCCGGCTGCCTATCATCAGGGACTCGAAATGATAACGTTCCGGCGTGAGCCGGCTGCGTCCGGCGCTGGTTCCCGGCGGTGACAGCGGTGTTCCCAACCCAGGTCGTGCCTGGTCAGACAGTACTATCATGAGGGCAGCACCGGCCACGTGCATGATTGCATCGCGTAGGAGAGTTCAGGTGGGGGACGCAATGGCAGGGTCGAGAACCACGCGCGCTGGCACCAAACGGACCGTCGGCCGACGGCGGGCCGTCGGCACCCGGGACCGGATCATCGCTCATCTCGCCACGGTCGCCGAGGTCACCGACCCGGCGGGGATGGCAAGCACGCAGCTTGCCGAGGCCGTCGGCTACCCCGGCTCGAGCGTCGCGTTCGCGCAGCTGCTGTCCGGGATGGAGCGCGACGGCCTGATCGCGCGTGAGGTGCGCGGCAAGCGGACCTACCGGATCACCCTGGCGGACGACGCGGCGGCCGCCCGGGCAAGCCTGGCGACCGCCGGGCCGCCCGCCATCAGGCCTGCCGCGGCCCCCGGTTCAGGCGGCCGCGCCGAGCTGGGCGACGCTCCGCGGCTGACCGCGGCCGGGGCACCCGGGGCCGCGGCCGGATTCGACTATGACGAGCTGGCCCGCAGGCTGCTTGTCCACGTCGTCAGGCGGCTGGCGGCCACCCCCGCCGACCTCGAGCAGACCGTGGCCGGACTCGAGCGCGAGCTGGCCACCGCGTGGACCAGGCACGGCACGCTGACCGCGGAGAACGTGCGGCTGCGCGAGCAGCTCATGCAGGCGCAGCACGACCTTGACCTAGCGCGGGAGCTGAACCGCAAGGGGGCCGTCACCGGCGACCTCAGCGAGGCCGAGGTCGTCCTGCTCGAGGGGCTGCTCATGCCCCAGGCGCGGAGCGAAGACCAGGAGTCCGGCGCGAACGCCGGCTAGCGCGGCCGCTAGCTGAGGCGGCGCAGCCCCTGGCGGTGGTGGCGGGCGGTCTCGATGTAGGTCTTGACCGCGCTCCGCGTCCAGCTGGTATCGACGCCGCTGCGCTTGACGGTGGCGGGCACGCCCGCCACCAGCGACCCCGGCGGCACCTGGAAGCCCTCGGGCACCAGCGCCGCGGCGGCGACGATGGAGCCCGCGCCGACGACGACGCCGTTCAGCGTGATCGAGCCGGAGCCGATCAGGCAGCCGTCCCCCACCACGCAACCCTCCAGGTGCGCGTTGTGCCCGACCACGCAGTCCGCGCCGATCACCGTGGGGTGGCGCGCGGTGCAGTGCACGATCGTGCCGTCCTGCACCGACGTCCGCGCGCCGACCGTGATCGTCCCGTGGTCGCCGCGCAGCACCGCCCCCGGCCATACGGAAGCTTCCGGTCCGATCGTGACCCGCCCGATGACAACCGCATCGGGCGCCACGTAGGCCAGCTCATGGATGTCCGGCTCGTCGTCGTCGAGGGCATAAATCGGCACCCGCATAGGGTAGCGTCATCGCTCGTGGCGGAAAGTGCGGGCAGCGCGGACAGTGCGGGCAGCGCGGACAGTGCGGGCAGCGCGGACAGTTCCCCCGGCGAATCCCCGGTACTGGCTCTGCTCAGCACCGCGGTCGACGCGATCGGAGGCTCGGAACGGTCCGGGCAGACTCGCATGGCGCAAGCCGTCTGGGAAGCGATGGGCGGCGCGTCGCACCTGGCTGTCCAGGCCGGCACCGGGACCGGTAAGTCGCTGGCCTACCTCGTGCCCGCGCTGCGGCTGGCCGCCGACAAGCGCGGCCCCATCATGGTGTCCACCGCCACGATCGCGCTTCAGCGCCAGCTCGTCGACCGGGACCTGCCCCGGCTAGCCGGGGCGCTGCGCGGCCCGCTCCGGCACACCCCGGAGTTCGCCCTGCTCAAGGGCCGCAACAACTACCTGTGCCTGTACCGGTTGCGCAACGCGCCGGACGACAGCCAGCAGAGCCTGTTCCAGGCGGCCAGCGCGCTCGGCGCCCACATACAGCGGCTGCACCAGTGGGCCGGCAACACCACGACCGGAGACAGGGACGAGATCGTCCCCGGAGTACCCGACCAGGCGTGGCGGCAAGTCTCGGTGACAGCACGAGAGTGCATCGGGAGTCAGCGGTGCCCGTTCGGAGTGGAATGCTTCAGCGAGCGGGCGCGGCGGATAGCGGCGGACGCGGATGTCGTCGTCACCAACCACGCGCTGCTCGCCATCGACGCGCTCGGCGGCGGCGTCCTGCCCGAGCACCGTGTGGTGATCGTCGACGAGGCGCACGAGCTGGTGGACCGGGTGCGGTCGGTGGCCGCCGGCGAGCTGTCGGCGCCCGCGGTCGAGGCGGCGGGACGCCGCTGCGGGCGGCTTGCCAGCGAGGCGCAGACCGCGCGGCTGACCGAGGCAGGCAACGCGCTCGGACCGCTGCTCGTCACCATGCCCGCGGGCCGGATGGACCGGCTCGACCCCGCCCTTCGCGCCTCGGTCACGGCCGTCAGGGACGCGGCGCTGGCGTGCGCCGCCGAGGTCCGCTCGTCGGTCAAGGCCGACGACGGCGACCCCGGGCAGGCCGGTGCCGCGCAGGCGGCGCTGGTCGCGCTCGAGGAGCTGTCGGCGACCGCCGACCGGATGATCACCGTCTTCGAGGTGCCGCTCGAGGAGCGCGACGAGGTGGTCTGGCTGGATCGGCCGGACGACGCGGCCGGCGACACCTCGCGTCCCGCGACGTTGCGCGTGGCGCCGCTCGAGGTCGGGGAGCTGCTGGCGGAATCGCTGTTCGGAACCCGGACGGTGATCCTGACCTCGGCGACGCTGACGCTCGGCGGGTCGTTCGGGCCGCTTGCCAGGCAATGGGGGCTCGACGCCGACTCGATGGGCAGCGAATGGTCCGGCATCGATGTCGGATCCCCGTTCGCGCACGGCCGCAGCGGCATCCTGTACGTGGCGCGCCACCTGCCGCCGCCGGGGCGGGAGGGGCTGCCGCAGTCTTACCTGGACGAGCTGCGGGAGCTGATCGAGGCGGCGGGCGGCCGGACGCTCGGGCTGTTCTCCTCGATGCGCGCGGCCCGCGCGGCGGCCGCCGCGCTGCGCGAGACGCTGCCGTTCCCGCTGTTGTGCCAGGGCGAAGACTCCACCGCGCTCCTGGTCAAGCAGTTCGCCGCCGACGAGCCCACGTGCCTGTTCGGCACGCTGTCCCTGTGGCAGGGGGTGGACGTGCCAGGGCCGTCGCTGCGGCTGGTCGTCATCGACAGGATCCCGTTCCCGCGACCGGACGACCCGCTGGCCTCCGCGCGGACGCGGGCCATCGAGAGCCGCGGCGGGAACGGGTTCATGGAGGTTTCCGCGGCGCACGCCGCGCTGCTGCTCGCGCAGGGCGCCGGGCGGCTGCTGCGGACGGTCGACGACCGTGGCGTCGTCGCCGTGCTCGACCCGCGGCTGGTCACCAAGCGGTACGGCGAGTTCCTGCGCGCGTCGCTGCCGCCGTTCTGGCAGACGACCGACCCGCAGGTGGTTCGCGGCGCGCTGCGCCGGCTCGCCGCGAGTTAGGCGGACCCGTCAGCCCACCGGGGCGAGGCCGAGCGCGTCGAACTGGTGGCGTTCCCACAGGTGCATGGACGCGTCCTCCGGGTACGGAGCGACGTCCGGCTGCAGGTCGTAGACCCGGGTCGTCCGGCGCTCGGTGCCATAGGCCGGCCACCCCGGCTCGCCGCAGGCCGCGAACCGCAGCCATTCGCTGCGCATCAGATCGCCGAGCGCGGTGAACTCCGCGGGCGGTTGCTCGCCGGTCAGCATCTGCCCGAGGGGACCCGGGTCGCCGAACACCAGCGGCACGTCCAGCGCGTGGCAGGCGCCGAACACGCCCCCGCCGCCGGGCGCCTCCGCGCGCAGTTCGTAGAGGAAGGTCTTGCCGCCGGAGGCGGCGTGCGCCTGCGCCAGGTGCAGCGTCGGCATCCGGAACAGCCAGTCGGAGAAGACCAGCTCGAACAGCCGTCCCGCGTCCGCGTCGGGATACGCCTTCCGGTACCCGGCCGGGCCGTCCGGGGCCGGCGCGAAGGCGTCGAGCACCGTCGCCGCGTCCTCGTCGGTGATGTTGCCGAGCCGCCCGGATGACGCGATGAACAGCCGGTACTCGTCCCGGTTGTGCCCGGTGACCAGTTCGACATCGCGCGCCACGCCGGACAGCAGCGCCCGCCACGGCGCGCGCGGCAGCACCTCGCCGTCGACGACCGGTGAGAACGGGGTGTCGGTGAGCCGCACCGCGCCCCACCGGGGGAACTGCCTCATCCGCCCGGTGACGGCCATCTGCGCGTCGACCAGGCCCATCGGGGCGGTTGCGCTGAGCGCCTCGCGCGTCGGGGCGAGCCCCGCCGCGGCCGCGATCGCGCTCGTGATGTCGGCGGCCAGGCCGGGAGTGAAGACCGTCCCGGGCACGCTCTGCGCGATCGCCCTGCGGAACAGGCCGCGGGCGCTGTCCATGGCGAGCAGCGCGGAGATCGCGCCGGCGCCGGCGGACTCGCCGAACACGGTGACGTTCTGCGGGTCGCCGCCGAACCGTTCGGCGTTGTCCCGCACCCAGCGCAGCGCCGCCACCAGATCGAGCAGGCCCCGGTTCGCCGGGGCGCCGGGGATGTGCGCGAACCCCTCGACGCCCAGCCGGTAGTTGCAGGAGACGAAGACCGCGCCGCCGCGGGCGAACCTGCCGCCGTCGTAGCCGTCGTCGGCCGCCGACCCGAACAGGTACGCGCCGCCGTGAATCCACACGAGCACGGGCAGCGTCCTGGCGTCCGGGTCCGGCGTCCAGACGTTCACGGTGAGCCACTCGCCGGTGTCCGCCGGCGCGGCGGCCTCCCGCGGCACGCCGGGGAACGGGGCCTGCGGCGCCTGCGGGCCGAACGCGGTGGCGTCACGGACGCCCTCCCACGGCTCCGGCGGCTCCGGTGCCAGGAACCTCAGGCCGCCCACGGGCGGCTTGGCGAACGGGATGCCGCGGAAGACCGCCGTCCCGTTCTCCACGCTCCCCCGGACCCGGCCGGCTTTGGTCTGGACCACTGGGACTGCTGCGGCCATGGGGGCGTCCTCCCGCTACATCGGCGGAGCGTTTCGGAGCTACGCTCTATGCAGCTATTTAACCGGATCGAGCAGGACGACGGGAATCCTCCGCGGCGCCGCTTTCTGCTCGTACTGGGCGAAATGCGGGGCGCGCGCCTTCCACCCTGCCCAGATCGCGTCGCGTTCGGCGGGCTCGGCGACCCGGGCCGTGACGCCGATGGTCTCGGTGCCGACCTCGACGGCGGTGTCCGGGTGCGCTTGCAGGTTGTGGTACCACGCCGGGTTCTCCTGGGCGCCCGCCTTGGAGGCGAAGACGGCGAAGCCATCCCCCACCCGCTGGTAGGCGAGCGGGCTGACGCGCTCGGCGCCGGTGCGCGCCCCGGTATGGTGCAGGAGCAAGATGTCCGAGCCGGCGAACGGGCCGCCGACCTTCCCGCCGTTGGCGCGGAACTCCGCGATGATCTTCTCGTTGAAATCAGGCATGCCGGTTAGTTTAGGGAAAGCAACCATGAAGCCACCCCGCGGCCTGGCCGATCTGCCGTTCGCCGCTCACCTGGAGCCGTTCGGCGGGGAACTCGAAACGGACGGCGACTACGACTACGCCCGGTTCGACGCGCTCACGTTCACCGATGCGGTCGCGGGCGGTTCCCGGTTCGCCGAGTCGGCGTTCACCGGCGTGACCTTCGACGGCGGACGGCTGCGCCGCGTGCGGGTGTCCGACGTGTGGTTCGGCGAGACCCGGTTCGTGGCGCTCGACGTGGCCGAATCGTCGTGGACCGACGTCTGGTTCAGCGGCTGCGTGCTCGCCGGGGTGCAGGCCTTCGCCGGCATGCTGCGGCGCGTCACCTTCCGGGGCTGCAAGCTCGACTCGGTGAACTTCCGCGAGTGCGCGCTCACCGACGTCCTCTTCGAGGACTGCGTGCTGCGGGACGCCGACTTCGGCGGGGCGAAGCTGACGCGGGTGCGGTTCGGTGGCTGCACGCTGAGCGACGCCGACTTCAGCAAGGCGCGGTGCACCGACGTGGACCTGCGCGGCGCGACGCTCGGCATCAGGGCCGGCTACGACTCGCTGCGCGGCGCCCGGATCGACACCCTCCAGCTCATGACCCTCGCCCCGATGCTCGCCCACCAACTGGGCATCACGGTCGAAGACGCCTAGCGGGACGCGCCTTCGCAGGCCGCCATGGCGCGGGCGAAGGCTTCCGCGCGGTCGCGGTAGTCGCGGAAGCGGCCGAAGCTCGGGGCGGCCGGCGACAGCAGCACGATCCCGTCCGGCCGCGCCCAGCCGAAGGCCGCCGCGACGGCTTCATCCAGGTCCTGGCAGTCGGTGACGCCGGCGAAAGCAGCGCCGCGGGTACCGGTCGCCGCGAAGGCCGCGCTGATCCGCTGGCCACTGTCAGGAAGAGTCAGAACGTACGTCGGCGACTCCCGGAGCGACACTCCTTCCGCGAGCGGCGCGTAGTCGATGCCGCGGTCCTGGCCGCCGACGATCAGCGCGATCCGCCTGCCGGGGAAGGCGTCGAGCGCGGCGAGCGTGGGCAGCACGTTCGTGGACAGGCTGTCGTCGACGAAGCTGACCCCGGCCACCTCGCCGATCGTGGCCAGCCGGCTGGGCAGCCCCTGGTAGCCCGCGGCGGCGGCGCGCAGCGCCTCGTCGTCGTCCGCGCCGGCGACGCCGAGGGCGCACAGCACGCGCCTGGCGATCAGCGCGTTCCTGCGGTTGTGCCGGCCCGGCAGCCCCAGCGGGTCCAGCCATGTCGCGCCCGGCTCACCGGATTCCGACACCCACTCGACGCGGGGCGCGAGCAGGGCGGCGCGGGCGCGGAGCAGGTCGCTGTCGCCGTTGGCGACGGTGAGTTCCGCGCCGGGCTGGGAGCACGCGGACAGCTTGTCGCGGTAGTACCGCTCGACGTTGCCGTGCCAGGGCAGGTGGTCGGGGTGCAGCGAGGTCACCGCGGTGACCGGCGGTGAGGAGGCGAGGTCCGTCGCCTGGTAGCTCGACACCTCGATCACCCAGTAGTCGTAGCCGCCGGCGTGCTCCGGGTCGTAGGGCACCGCGCCGATGTTGCCCCCGACCATCGCCCGGTACCCGAGGCCGGTCAGCAGGTGGCCGAGGATCGCGGACGTGGTGGACTTGCCCTTGGTGCCGGTGACGCAGACCACCCGGTCCCTGTCGGCCTCCTGCAGCCAGAGCCCGAGGCCGCCGGCCAGCACCACGCCGGCGTTCCGCAGCCGCTCGGCATCCGGCCGGTACCTGCTGATCCCCGGGGTCTTCACCACCACCTCGCAGCGCAGCAGCGCCTCGAGGCCGCCGTCGGCGGTCGCGAGCACGTGCTCGCCCGCCGCCGCCGGGCTGTCGTCGACAAGCACGGGCTCGACGCCAAGCGAGCGGAGCTTGCGCAGGTTCGCCATCCCCTCGCGGCCGAACCCCCAGACTCCGACGCGAGCCCCGGCCAAGTCAGACCACCCCAGCTTGGGTCTTCCTTCGGTCATGAGTCCCCGAATGCGAATTCCGGCGGGACGAAGTTCTCGCCGACGGGGCGGAGCATCGCGGCGATCTCGGCGTCGGCCGGCGCGTCGGGGCGCGCCGCGACCTCGGCGGCGAGTTCCCGCAGCAGCGGGTAGTGCGCGCGGTCGGCGCGCCGCGCGGCAAGCAGGACGGCCGCGCGGCACTCGCTGACCTCGCCGACGCACTCGAACGGCTTTGTCCCCGAACCGAGCAGGGCGCCGAACTTTGGCGCGAGCTCCGGGTCGGTGAGCGGCTCCGGGCCGCCGCCGTCCGCCGCGAAGACGCCGCGCAGCGCCGCCGCGGACATGACCGGGGCGAGGATGAGGTCGATGAAGCAGCACTTGTCGCACTGCCCGCACCAGTGCCCGAGCCGCCGCGCGGGATCGAGCTGGAAGGCCTTGTTACAGCTGCGGAACGAACCGTGGTACCGCTCGAGGTCCGCGAACCTCCCGGCGATCCACAGCTCGGTCCGGTCGCGCAGCATGGAGAAGTAGCCGGGCAGACCCGCGGGGTCCGCGGCCAGGACATCGCGGAACGCCGCCTCGAACGAGGCGCTCTTGGAGTACTGGTGGTTGACCGGCCGCCCATTGTGCACCAGCGTCGGCACGGACGCCGACCACTCGTTGGACATGACCACGACGTCGCGGTCGTCGAGCACGGCCGCGAGGACCGCGATCGCGGACAGGATGCCGGTCACCGGCACGTGCCCGTTGAGGAACCCGAACTCCGCCGAGCGGAACAACTGCGGGTCGATCTCCCGCCCGGCGCGGACCACCGGCAGCCCGCTGACCGCGGACGGCCGCTCGATCGCCGCGAACCGGTCGCCGGGGCGGCTGACCACGAACAGCGCCACGTCGGCCCGCCGCCGCACGTGCTCCACCGTGACGATCGAGTCAATCCCGCCGCCGAACGGCACCAGCGCCCGCTGACCTGGCACACGGTTGGACGCGGTAACCCGGGCGGGACCAGCAACGGGAGCGTCGATCCGGAGGTCCGCCAGGTCCAGGTCGTTGCGGTAGGCGAACTCGCCGAGCCCCTGGAGGTAGAAATCGCGGAGGAATGCGCGTTCCGCCTCGGTGAGCGGCGTATCGCCAAGGTCGATCACCGGCGGCGCGGCGGTCTTGTAGTACGACACGCCCGCCAGCAGGAACACCAGCCGCGCGGCCGCCCGCGCCGCCGGAGTCTCCCAGCGCGGCCCAGGCTCCAGCGTCACCCGTTCGGCGAACTCCCGCCCGTCGAGCGAATACCGGCAGGTAAGCAGCCCTTGCCTGGCGTCGATGTCGAACGACTCGTACCGGAACACCGCACCGCGCGGTACGCCGCTCATCGCGCACCCCGCGGGCGCAGCCGCGCGACCAGGGCGAGCCGCCCACAGGGCCGCTGCTCCCGGTCGCTGAAGAACAAACCGCCCCCGGTCACGTAGGGCGCGACATGCACGTTCCCGTCCAAGACCCCCGCCTCGCGCAACACCACCCGATTAGCCGCGACCAGATCAAAGAGCCACCGCCCAGTCCCGTCGGCCCTGATAACCGCCCCGGCACCGTCCCCGAACGCGCCTTCAGCCGCCGCAGCAACCTCCGGTCCGACCTGGTACCGCTCCACCGCGATCCCCGGCCCGATCCCGGCAACGATGTCCGCCGGCCGGGCGCCCAGCCGAACCATGGCAGTCACGGCGGCGGCGCAGACCCGTGCGACAGTCCCCCGCCACCCGGCATGCACACACGCAAGCACATGCGCCCCCGGGTCATAGAGCACAACAGGCACGCAGTCCGCGGCAAGAATCGCCAGCACGACCGAGGGGGCAGCCGTCACGAGCACATCCGCTTCCGCCACCGCGTCCTCAACCGCGAACGCCCCAGCCGACCGCTCGGCAGCGCCCGCCACCCGCACCCCGGCCCCGTGCACCTGCCGCGCGAACACAAAATCCGCCGGCTCAACCCCAAGCGCCCGGGCAACCCGCCGCCGGTTCTCGAGCACCGCCCCGGGATCGTCACCCACGGACAGGCTCATATTCAGCGACGCGTAGGCGCCCAGGGAAACTCCGCCAGCCCGCGCAGTAACGACCGCCTCGACAGGCAGTCCCTCAAACGCGGTCCAGCTGAGCACCTCCACCCCGCCAAGTGAGCGAAGCCCGGCGCAAGCCGGGCGAGCTGAAGCTGTGTCAACGGTAGCCATCGCGAGCGAGTCTAACCACGCCAAGGCAGGAGCGGCCGCGTTTGCCTCGCTCCACCTGTGACAGCCACGACTCCGATCGGCCGACGAGCCCCGCCAGCACCGCCTGCGACAGCCCACGCCGCCGCCTCGCCCGTGTGATCCGGGCACCCGGCGTGTCCTGGCCCTGGCTCATGAAGCCGCCTCCGGCCCCGCGACAGGAAGCGCCGCGACGACCTCACTCCACGGCGGCAGCCTGCGCTCACACGGCGCGTCCGGGTTGAACAGCACCCGCACGCCCATGCCGCGCAGCGCGGCTAGGCTCGCCGTGAACGCGGGAAGACTGGCGAGCTGCGGCTTACAGTGCGGGACCACCACGACCGGCACGCCCTACCCAGCCATCTCGCACTGCAGCAACTGTCGGCTCAGGCTCGCTGTTCGTGCTGCAGCGGACCTAACGGTTACGAGCGGCTGAAGGCTATGCCTCCCATACCCGGTCATCCAGCGCAGATCCGCCGGTTCTTCGTGCCGGGGCAGGCCCGGCACGCAGCTCAACGTCGTCGTCGCGCGATTGGTGACACGTCAGGACGTGGTTACGGACAACCGCAGCGAGAGTCAAGGTGGTACGCCCGCCGTCGCTCGGCTGCCCTCCGGTTACCCTCTCGCTCTGCGATATTGCGGCATGTACCCCTCCGACGGAGGGAGATACCTCTTGGACGATGCCCGGCGTGGGCTTCCCGGTGGTCACCCGGCCAAGGCCGCGCCCGCCGCCGGTGACCAGCAGCGTCTTCACAACCCCACCTCGCCCGAGCAATCTACCCGCGCCAGGAGGAGGTGGCACCAGTTGATGACCCGGCTGGACCTGCCAGGGAACTGCTGAGAGCGCGAGCTCGCAGCCTGGTCAGGCTTGGCGGAGTAGCCGCCCGCAAGCAAGGCGGTGAAAGGCGGTGAAGCGCCCGCCGCTGGTGGTGACCTGGCGCGGTGGATACCGTCAGCTGGTCCCGCTGGCGTGTGCCGGTCCTGGCGCGCCGGCGGTCGCCGTGTCCAGGTGGTCCCACAGCTTGCGTGCGGCGCCAGGGTCTTGCCCGCGTGTCCACGGCAGCGGGTATTCGGGCCGCGGGCGCCGGTCGTGCCAGAACCGGCCGCTGCCCAGCCGCTCAGTTGGCATGGTGGCCAGCCAGACGATAGTGTCAGCTCCTTGCTGCGGTGTGAGCAAGATCGGCTGGGCGGCCCGGTAGAAGCCCGGGAGTGCGGCGGCGACACCGGGGGTGTTCACCCAGCCCGGGTGCATGGCGTGGAAGGCGACGCCGGTATCCGCCATCCGCCGTGCCCACTCCCGGCTCAGCGCCGCCTGCGCCCGCTTGGCCTTGGCGTATGCGGTGGCGCCCTGGTAGCGCGACCGTGGCATCTGCAGGGTGGCGGGATCGAGGCGCTGGGTGTACATCCCGCCGGAGGAGACGGTTATCACCCGGGACGGGGCGGCGGCGACCAGCGCCGGCATCAGCATGCGGGTCAGCAGGAACGGCGCGGTCACCTGGCCCAGGACGGTCAGCTCGGTCCCGGCTTCGTTTGTGCGGAAGTCTGGGTGGATGGCTCCTGCATTGTGGATGAGCACGTCGAGCCGGTCATGGGCGGCGCTGAACTCACTGGCGAAGTCCCGTACCGCAGCCAGGTCCTCCAGATCGGCCAGCCCGTAGCTGACGCGCGTGCTGCCGGATTCGGCGGCGATGCCGCGCCGGGCCCGCTCTGCCCGGTCGCGGCCCCGGGCGAGAAAGTGCACCGCCGCGCCCCGCCGGGCGAGGGCGACCCCCGCCGCGTACCCGATACCGGAGGTGGCGCCGGTGATGATGACGGTCTTTCCGTCGATGGCGGGAGGGTCACCGGCGGTGAACTCGGGCAGCAGCCGGGACCGGACGGCCAGCCCGATCCGGGAGAAGCCCGGGACAACGCAGGCCTCCAGGGCCGCGTCCACCGCCCGCCCGAAGCCGGTCACGGCCGGCCTCCCGCAGGCTTTGCCGCCCCGCCGGGTGGGGCCGGTGCGACCGCTGGGGTCCCGGTGCCCTGTCCCGGTGGCCGCTGGGACAGGGCGCGGGCGAGCCCGGCAGCCGCCCGTTCCGCCACGGCGCGGAAGCCTGGCCGCAGGAGCGGGTCGAGTACCTGCAGCGGGCCGCGCAGCCGCACCTCGGCGTCATAGCTGACCGTCGAGCCGTCCGCGGCGCCGGT
>Ga0187812_1000450_pt1 | contig 14510 bp, 13 predicted proteins | sample NC_S_2_FD_130582 | JGI IMG/M metagenome (GOLD analysis project Ga0187812, IMG submission 130582) | Wetland sediment microbial communities from Neuse River Estuary, North Carolina, USA - ASW-S_2 | ecosystem: Environmental > Aquatic > Freshwater > Wetlands > Sediment | place: USA: North Carolina... | reverse complement strand
TGGTACACCTACGACTCGGAAATATCGATGATGCGGAGGAGTGCTTTGCTTTCGCCGTGCGTGCTGCCGATACGACGGGCGATTCGCGAGAGGGTAGTTGGCTCAGCAATCTCGGATCGCTCGTGTTGCTAAAGGGAGATGCGTCGGGCGCACTGGAGCATTATGAACGCTCAATCGAGATGGCGCGAGCAATCCAAGACCGCCGCGGCCTAGTGGCGAGAATACGCGGCGCGGGAAACTGCCGCGTAGCCCTTCATCAATTCGCGGAGGCAGTGTCGGGCTACGAAGAAGCATTGAAGATCGCACGGGAGATTAAGAGCCGATTTGGCATCGCGGCCACACTGCACTCCCTAGGGAGGGTGTATTGTCAGATGCGCAAGTTCGAACTCTCCCGGTCGTGTCTGCGCGAATCGATTGACCTACACTCGCCCTCCACGGAATACCAGTCCTGTGCCTTACTGGGAATCATCGATCTCCTGGATGGCGAATTGAAAGATGCGGAGAAGTCTTTCAAGTCCGCCGTCTGTTTTTGTTCTAATCGTTTAGCCAAGACGCCGCGTGATTACGACGCCCTCTATAGCCGCGCAATCAGTTATATCGGCCTCTCCGATTATCCTGCCGCACATAAGGACTTCCCTGAAGCTCTCCAAATCTGTAGTGCGTACGGTGTCCTCATGAATGTCCACTTTGATTTGGCGCTGCTGCAGAATGGTGCTTGTGATTCTGGAGCCGTGGCTTCATTCATCGAAATTCTCGGTAGGCGTGGGTTCAACACCGAGCGTTTGGCCGAAGCAGTACAGTCAAATCCTCTAGCTTGATAGGATGTTCGGAGATCAAGGGTTCGCCGTATCTCACATTCGCCAGCGAACCAAAATAGCGATTCCTCGATTCGATGTGGAAAAGGTAATCGCCGATTCCAACCGGCACCACTCCATACTCAGTAGCAGTCTTTGAGAACTGAGAGGTGTAGGATCGAAGCGCATCGAGTTTCCGCGGAAAAACTTCTGAAATGTCAACGATAAAAGTTGGATCGTGGTATTTATGCAGAAGGTAATACAGGAATTGTTTCGGTTTGTGCGGCGGATGCGGATCGTCGAGCTTAGCCAGCGAGCAGTAGATAAGGGAATTGCGAATCATCAACCCGGCTGCGACATGGTCGGAGTGCAAATCGTCCCAATAGGGCGCCAGCACCAATTGCGGCCGGTACCTGCGAATTACGGAGGCGATTTGCCGCCGCGATACTAGAGAGTCCTCGAGCGCGGTATCGCCAAGATCCAGATTCTCTCTGGCGATCGCCCCTAAAAGGAGCGATGATTTTTCGGCTTCCCTAATCCGCTCTTCGACTGTTCCTCTTGATCCCATTTCTCCCTTCGTCAGATCCACTATCGCGAATGGGATGCCTTGCTCATGGAGTAGCAAAGCCGTCCCGGCGACGCCACACTCCACATCGTCAGGATGCGCGCCAAATATAAGGACATCAATCTGTTGCATACATCGTAACCATATCCTGCTTTGGCCCCAATATCAAGCAGCCTGCAGTTTCGGCGTCAAAGGAAGCGGCCCTAAACCGCGCTAATTGAAACTGCGGCGTCATAGGTCGCAGGGTACCTTCGACTCCCAACCGAGTCGGGGGAATTCCTGGACCAGATCGAGCTTTTCAGGCTGGGCTGGTGCTGCCCGACCTCCCGCCCCTGAATTGTCCCCGGATCGAACCCTAACCGCGCGACGATTTGGCGCCAGGAAAGACCCAGTGCTTGGCGAGCCGAGACGAGGCGTTCAGGAAATGACGGTGCCGGAACCGTCGGATCGTAGCCTAGGAACCGAATGATGGACGATGCATACTTAGTCGGCCGTGAAGATCACGGATTTCGTTCTCGAAGACGGCCAGCCGGATGGTCACGCCCAACTCGCCGCCGTTGCGGAATCTGAAAAGTTCTCGCAATCAGCTCTCTAATCTAAAGCAACCCGATTTCAATATGGCGGGATGATAATCGCAGACGGAGAGGGCTTTTGTTGTTCAGGAAAGATTCTTTCGAGCATTTCGAGCAATTCAATTCCCGCAGCCCCCACCGTGAATCGCGTAACATTCACCGATCCCAAGTCTGCGGTCCCATCAGTGAACTTTAAGGGTCCGCTTCTCAGCACCCGTCTGTAGTTCTCGCTCATATCGTCGTCCGCGTGGGCACCTTCCTTGTCGGCCACGCCGAGGACCACTTCGCGCCGCGACAGCGGCGCGCAGCCAGGAACCTTCAAAACGGGCTTAGTCCACCAAACGCCAAGGCTGCACATTTCGAATCCGCTCATGTCGGGATCGATGTTCAGAAAGAGGCGTGGTTCCGAGGATGAAACGGAGGCGCCGAATGGGAGGTGCATAATCATCATGGGATTCGCAAAGCGAGAAAAGGCCTCCGGGCGAGGCGTCGGCAGCGCTCGAATGGAAAGTGCCAGATAGTCTGGGCGGAGCTGCTTCAAGAGTGGAACACTCCGGCCGCCCTCGTGGACAAGAACCCGAATGCATGTGGCTATGGGGAGCGCCTGTACAAGGTCGCCGCTTCTCATGCCGACCAGCCCGTTCCTGAGCAGATGCCTTTGGTCTTCAAGGGCGGCAAGGTAAAACGCTCTCCGTTCAGTGGAAGTTCGCTTGGCCATAGTTCGATATGCTGAGTCTACCTGCTTAAGAAGCTTCCATCATATAGGCCTTCACGGAGACTAAGCTGAGTACCTCTGACGCCCGAACGCTCAGGATGCGGTGCTTCAGATGCGGTTGGCTCCCGTTGCCCAATCCGCGACCATTGCCACGCGAAAACTTTCCCGATCAGCTCCGCTGTGGCTCCACACCCGTCCAACGACTACTGGCTGCAAGTCGACGGTGAGGACCCTTTCGGTCTACAAATGAGCGAATTGGCGATTATTATCACTTGTGGGCGAAGCGGTCGAGGAATCGCTTCCGGTTAAGTAGTAGGTGTTGCCGTCTTCACCAGATAGCGCACAAAATGGAGTTGCGGCACACTGAATGTGCAGCATCGGGGGAATGGAAGCATGACACGAGTCACCGGATTTCATTGCGTCAATGAGAACGGGCAACGAGTTCTCTGCGATGCGTTCGGGAATAATGTTGCTTTCGACTGTCCGAATTGCGGCCATCCGATACTTGCGATAATCATTCCAACTCAGAATAGGCGCGGATCGACTCCCGATAATCCGGCTGTCTGCCGCCATTGCGATTTTCGTGGGTGGTTGACCGCAGAACCAGCCAAACAACTACTCAGGCTCCAATACTCAGATTAGGACTCACCCAACCTGCCAATTCCGAACATCAAGAGCCCTCCCGATCAAGTCCAAGCTCTTGCCGGTTGGCTGATGTCGCCCTGCCTCCCAGCCCATCACCGTGGCCGGATCGACTCCAAGCTTCTCGGCCATCTTCCGCTGCGAGAGCCCGAGCCGTCTGCGCGCAGCGGCAAGACATTCTGGGAGGGAGTCGGCAGGAGGCAGTGGGGCATACCCCAGGAACTGGATGATGTCCGGAATGTACTGGACCGGGGGCTGGGATGCGTTGCCTTCCCAGTTGGTAATGGTCTGCGGACGCACCCCGATTTGCTCAGCAACTTGCGATTGGAAGAGGCCGAGGTCCAGGCGACGGGTCCGGATATGGTCGCCTAAGGTATTCAATTCCTTGGGGTAACACTCGGGCTTGGGTCTGGTGCTCCGAACCTCGAAATGGCAAAAAGGCAACGCAGGGATGAACCACAGCCACGGCGAGCAGCATGAAGCTTGCATGAAATCGCAGCCAAGAGCCCCTGCCTACGAGTACTTAAGACTCGGTTGTCGGTCGGTGGGAACGAAATTTTTCTCTTGACACCTGCTTGCCGGCTGGTATCGTGGCTGCAAACAGTTTTACGTTTCATCTTCTGCATCTGTCATCTGCACTGCGTGCGAGGCGTGTCTTGGTGTTTACGCTCATGCGCGCAGACGGATTCCCCATCCTGCGAAACTCTCACACGCTACCGTTCGTTTGACGACGGTGATCCCGGCTTTACTTTGGCTTGCCAAGGCTACGTCGCGGCATCTTCCATTACGCCTTTTTCCGACTTCATAGATTGCCATAATTCTGTAAGAGTGGTGGTCATTGCTTAAGGAGGCGCTATGGACAAACTGAGTGTTCTCGTGGCGACGATCCTCGCAGTCAGTATTGCGTCGGAACGAATTGTCGAGATTCTGAAGGGGCTCTTACCAAGCTGGTGGCCTTTCGCACCACGAACCGGCAATGCCGAAGCGCAGCGGTGCGCAGGAATTCACATCCTGGCCGGCTTGTGCGGCGCGTTTGTTGCGTGGGCTAGCGGAATCGACGTATTCACGCTGTTGGGCGTATCGCATGGTCCCACCGGAGGAGCTGCGTTCCATGTACTCGGCTACGCAGTGGTAGGGCTACTGGCTTCCGGCGGATCTGCGTTCTGGAATCACGTGCTCGACATCTTGCAGGCGTCAAAGGTGCAGCAGGAACAGCAGGCTACAGCCGCCGTGGCGAACGCCGGTTCGCAAGGTCAGACACCTACACCCACGCCGACGGGGCCCGCGCTCGCCCCTGCCGGTGTTTAGGGGCTGCCCCTCGACAATCCCAAGTCCAAGACAGGAGAAATAACATGAAGTGTGGACGGCTCGTTTTCCTTACCAGCGTAATATTCTGCATCGCAGGATGTGATTCCGAGCGCCTATCTCAGTTTGCCTCGTTCGCTGCCGCGGGTAGCCTTTATGTGCAAGATTTTCACCAGTTGATCGCTCAGGCGAGTACAGCGCTTGTTGCTGCTGATTCGGCGACGCTGATTACCGCGCGAAATATGGCGGGGCCAACTGCCGTGGCACAGAATGCGGGCCAGTACTCCCAAGAACTGCAGAAGGAAGATCAACTTGCGGCACAGAACTTGGTTACTCTTCAAATGCTCGACGCCCAGGCGACGTTACTTGGTTCGTATTTCTCCGCAATCACGCAGCTCACAAACGGAAATGCGTCCTCCCAAATGACGACTTCTGCGGATAATCTTCTCGACGCAATCAACAAGCTGAATCCCGAGGTCGAAAACGCCAAAATCGGGGGCCAACCAATCAAAAGCTTTATGCAACCAGCGGTTAACCTCGTTGTTGCGCATTTTGAAGTGAAGGCGCTAGACGAAGAGCTTCAAAAGGCCGCACCCACCATCGACAAAGCTCTCACCCTCCAGGAGGCCGCTGTCCAAGCGATTGCCACCCAGCTTAAAGCGGATTTGGGTGCATCACTCGAGATCAAGGAGTCAACAGACGTAATTAACCCGTATGTGAGCACGGCTGCACTGCCCTCCGATTGGGCGGCAAACAGGCAAGCGTTTCTGCAGGCTGATGTGGCGGTTGTCGGTGCACCAAGCGCACAGCAGGCAATCAAGCAACTGCACAACGATTTTACGCAGCTAGTCCAAGACAAGAACGCCTCCATTGACTTTGCGACGCTGATGTCAGACCTTGAGAAAATGTCGAATTACGTGGGGGCAGTTCAATCATCAACTAGTACAGGAGGAGCAAAATGAGCACGGGCACGTCCGATCTTTACTCAAATACCTTATCAGCCCTTAATGCCACGCGGGCTGCGATGCTCAGCCCAGCGTGGCAAACATCAATTGATGCTGGGACTGCTGCTGATCGTCTCGCCGCGAGTCAAAAGCTTATTCAGGTACAACAGGCCATCCTGGCACTGTCAGAGGCTTCCCTGAGCGAAATCGCCACTGAGATGCAGGAAAATGCCGCCGACTTGAGTAATGCTACCGATGCTTTGAACGCAGCGCTGAAAGACCTCACGAAGGTCGAGAATGTCCTTGACACCGCGACCGAACTGTTGGGAATTGTTGCCAAAATCGTAACCCTTGTTTAGCATCCACGCACTCAGTCCGGATCGAAGATTGTGGCCATCACGCAGTCAGCAAGAACTCGACAACGTTGCATTCGGAACGCAGGCACCTGAGAGGACGCGATCACAATGACAACTTCGAGAACAGCTTTGATTGGGGTGGCTCTCGCTGCATTGTGCGGAACGCCAAGTACCGCAACTGACCTCGAGATCCAGTCGCCGCACTACGTGTTTCTAAGGAGCGGCTCGGGCACGATAGCCTTAAGACTTACAAATTTGACGAACAGGCCGGTACTTCAGGCATTGGCTCTTGGAACACCAATCGATTCAGCCTCATCGGCTACCCTGCCGACGGTAAAGGTTGCTTTCTTCCTGGAACCGAGCGCCAAAGAGATTCCGAAGATGATCCCGCCGCACGCTAGTTTTGATGTCATAGGGAAATTTACCGGTATGACTGGGACAGCTGCAGCCCAGGTCGGCATATTTAATGGGACGGCTCATCTCCGTGATGTTGAGATTATTGCGTTAGATCCCGCCCTCAATGTTTCAGTGGACACCGCGAGAATTGCGAGCACTCCCCTTATATTAACCCGCAATGAGCCGCTCAGGATACCGCTGAAAAACGACGATTCCGAACCCTACTCGATTAAATGGACTTTTCGCATCGGCGGCGATACCGAAAGCGGAACTGTGATGCTACCGGCCAGCGGCGAATCGAAGATTGTGGTGAATCCGTCGTGGAAATCTTATTCGTGGACCGACATATTCAAACCCTCCGTTCGAATCGGAGAACTAGCCTTTTCGCTCGACGTACCCGGATTGGATTCGACCCGATTGCTGACAGCGCGTTCGCTTCCGGTAAGCCTGACATTGCGCCCTTTTGGCCCGGCTCTTTCTGCACTCATTACAGACGGATACGTCGCGATATTCCTGGCCCTCGGAGGCGTCTTGTCTCTACTAGGCAGCTCGGTTCTTCCGAGTGTGCTACGAAGGATCGCGCTCACGACCCAGCTAAGGGATCTCGCGGATCGCACAACCGGTGTTAGCACCCGGGTCGACTCATACCTTCGAGTGCTACTTCGCCTGGAACGAAAAAAGATCGACGTACTCCTTCGTTCGATCAGGTATTACAGATTGGATGTAATAGATCGGCTTGACGAAGCCGCAACTTACGTCGGGCGCCTCGGAACGCGGCTGAGTATCGCAGAAAGGCTCGACGGTCTAAGACGGAAACTCGAGAGTGCATCCGCCACGTTGCCCTCTTCGATCATCACCGAGGTGGACGCAAAACTCCAAGTCGCCGCCGATCAGCTACACGCCTTTACACTGTCCGCTGAAAACGTGAAGGCTGCGGGGAAAAGCCTCGACGACGCAGGAGCATCCCTGGCAAAAGCGACGGATATCGGAATATTGGCCCAGGAAATCGCAACTAACTTTAAGAGCCTGAAAACACGTGTGGCGAATTTCCTGCTGGATCACAGGGACCTTAAGGCAGCGCTGTCGGGCATTTTCGCCATCTTGGAAGGCAACTTCGACGATCCGCGCAACATATCGGCTCAGATGGCGTATGCCATTGATCACGGAATCGCTGCAATCCATATCGCCTTGGATTATGCGGTCGTTCGAAGCAGTATTCCGCACCCCCCCTCTGCAAATTGTCAGAATCTTGATACGACTGCCACGGGAGCCGCGACGAAGCACGAATGCGAATTGCTTGCATTACTCGGGACAATGAGCTGGCAGGCTCTGCGTGACGCACGAACACTCGTGAGGGAAATGCGCGAAGGCATCTATGAAGGAGATGTGCTTAAAGAGCTAGAGATCGCTGGTCAGGCCGAAGTGGCATTCGACACTCAAAGAGCGCGCCCCTATCTTCCGGTTTTTTTCTTTATCAGATTCGAGGACCCACGCTTTCTCGAAGCAGCTGCGATAGACCGCCTGTCATGTCACTGGGAGTTTCCCTCCGATCTCCGCGAAGAGGGGTGGAAAATCTGCCACTTCTTTCAGGGAAATGAAAGTATTGACGGGAAAGCCGCGATTCGGGTCAGCATTCGTAACCGGGCATCTAACAGCGCAAAACCGGTAACCTTGAGTGGCACGATTGAGATTCAGCCGACATCTCCATCGCGAGGTCATTCGAGGCTCATTGCCGAGACGCTGCGCTTCCTGATTGCTTTCGGCGTGGCTCTTGCGGGATTGCTTTCTGGGGCGATTGGGCAGCTTCAGAAGCTGGATATGGTTCCTGCGACCTTCGCCATCATTGGGATCGGATTCAGCGCGGACGCTCTAAAGAATCTGATTACTCGGAACTCAAAAGCTGTGCCATAAGATGTCAGATGGTCCCGTCATAGTAGTTTCAATGACTCGCGCTGTTGAAGGAGGAAGAGATGCCTGACCTGGGAGCGTCGGTTGAACCTGCCAGCACAGTATTCACTTACTTTTGCCTCTTTGTTTTTTGGAGACTCGTAGATGAAAAGCCTTACACACCTCGCAAAAGGTCTAACCGTTGCCGCCCTTCTCTTCATCGTCTCGTGCTCCCGCAACAATCATTTAGGCGAGGGTGACTCGGGCATCGTCAGCGATACAGGCAGCAGTGGCATGTACTGTTTCGCTCCTGACCGGGCAGAGATCGGCAAACCGTTTCTCATGAGCGTCTCTATCCCGCCGGTCAATACTCGACCGCAGACCTTCAGTTCAACCACGCATCTGCCCACTTCGCCAGTCCTCCCCAGTCCGGAAGAACAGCAACGACTCTCCGCGAAGATCACGCACGTCGTGATGGCGCACGACCTAACGATACGATATCGCCCGGAAAAATTTGACTTGTCCCCGGGGCATCGTGAAAGCGTTTCCGTTACCCTTCTTCCTGGAGCTGGCTCCGCCGGACTGGCTTCTCTATCAGCCTTGTCCAGCGACGATCTTGACTCTTGCTCCCGCATAATCGACGTTGGCTTCCAGGGGCACTTGCAGATCGTCAGTCCCGACCCTCTGGCGTATAACGAACCGAGAGTCTTGGAAGTCCAACTCCTCGATACTAACAACAAGCCTCTCAGCCTCGGCCAATATGTTACCATGGACGTTCAAAGCGCCGACGCCTCTCTCGGCAGGGCGGACAAGGTCGTCCCTCTTTCAGGCGAGGGAGAACCAATTCTCTTATCGATGCAGCCAGGAGCTTCCTCTAGCGGCCCTTTTCGGATCGCCTCTACCAATTGGAAAGGTGGTCCCGTTCACCTGACCGCCTCCCTCCGCCTGTCTGACGGCTCTGGCTTCGGTGGTTTCATCCTCACGCAAAACAGTTTTGCGTTCGACGCCAATCCCGTCGCGTGGCTGCCAATAGTCCTTGCCATCTCAGGCGCTCTTCTCTTCGCGCTCTATCGCATCGCTCAAGCGCCGCCGCTCGTCCGCAATCTCAGCTCGGTCATCCCTGGCACCATCATCACCAGTATCCTTGCCGGCATCATCGCCTGGCTCTTTGCCGATTTCGACCTTTTAGGCATCAAGCTCGATCCGCACATTCTGCGCACTTACCCGCTGCTAGGCTTCCTATTTTCCTACGTTGGCATCGACGTCCTGTTGAAGGGGCGCTTTGAAGCCAGGCAGTACGATTCGCCCAAGCCCGTCTCGTCCGCCGATGCTCGTTCGCCGAACGTTCCTCCATCCATGTCTTGAACTGTGGAGTGGTTCGGCTCGCTGCACCAAGTGCGCGAGAGAGACTGGTCGAGGGGCGCGATCACTATAATCTCCGCCATCCGCACGGCGCACTGGACTGGCCTGCGCTCGAGAATCCGTCCATTTTGCGCCGCGAATGACGGGACGAAAAGGGAAGATACTACCCTACCCAGCGGCGTTCTAACGTGCTTTGCTCGCTCGATTGAGCATCAATCTGTCTTTATCGTTTATTGCTTGGGGGATCGACAGAGGTGTTCTTGGCCAACTTGTCTCTATGGAGAAAATCGGATTACGAATCTCATTGGAGAAGAGAATTGAAGATGCTTGTCGAAGGAAATTCAAAGGCTGCCTTGGTGGTGTCCTATGATGATCCGAAGGCTTCGTCGAATTTGGAGATTTGGCGTGTCTATCGAGAGGGGGAATGGGCGCATTTTCAAAATCAACTTCCTTTCTACAGCGATCTCCCGCTCAATTTCGACGTCTCGAAGATCAGCCAATATATTCAGGATCGAGTAGTAATAACCGCCGAGGGAAATCGGATTTCCGAATGGCACGTTGCGGTTCGAGACATTGAGATCTTCCTGCTAAGCTCCAGTGAGCTTTAGGCTCGGACGGGCCCTTCGAGCATCGGCGTGGAGAGCGGCGCCGATCCGGCATTCTGGAGAGGCTAGGCGATAGATTCATCTTTGGACTGTGACCTGACACCTCAGATTCGTTCATTTTGGACTGCGAATGACGCAAACGAAAAGAGAAGAGTGCCCGCACCGGAGCGACTCAAAGCCGCACCTCTTGTTCAGCGAAAGAACGTATCAAGCAGTTCGCGTTTCTTCCGGGATGGCTCGAGCTGACCATTTTCCCAATCTCGAATGGTAGTAGGATCGACGCCGAACTCATGGGCCAGCTGCTTTTGGGTCATCCCGCTCCCTCGACGTGCGGCGGCGATGCGTTCGGGGAAAGAGCGCCCCTTCGGAAAGGGGTCGTACCCCAGGAATCGAATGATTGCCGGAATGTATTGGACCGGAGGCTGGGATGCGTTGCCTTCCCAGTTCGTAATTGTCAGCGGACACACCCCGATCAGCTCGGCAACTTGCGATTGGAAGAGACTCAGGTCCAGGCGACGGGCGCGGATATGGTCGCCTAAGGTGTTCATTTCCTTGGGGTAGCGCTCGGATTTGGGCCGTGACGCCCGAAACTCGAAATGGCAAAAAGGCAACGCAGGGATGAAGGCCGCCCGTCGCGAGGAGCATGAAGGCTGGGTGCTTTGGGCGACTTGAAGCCAACCGCATCACTGCTGATCTGAAGAGTAGTCTTCCTCGCCGTAGGATTTCGATCGCGTGCTAAGCTCTTCTGCAGCGGCTCTCATTTGTTGTAGAGATCGTTCCTCAAAACTCTTGTCGTATATATCTCGCGCGATTATCCTCTCCAGACGCTTAATCTGATCCTGCAGCACTTCGTGCGCACGCTTGTCGTATCTGCGTCGCGCCTCCACTGCGCTCCACCACGTTAGAAGCGAGTTGCACGTTATAGCGATGACGTCCGGCGCCCTCACGCCCACGTTAGTCGCCTCCATGCCAGCCATCCACACTTCGAGCTTCTCGTTCCCATTAATGGTTACCGTGTCAGTTGCACGAACTACATTTTCGATGAGTGACCGTTGGAGCTTACGTCCTTCCTGTTCCCGCCCCCGGAGCCTCCATCCGCTCAACGCTTGACTGACCTCCTTAAACCCCGACCGCCACTGCATAACCGCCCGATCAATATTCCTGCTACGGACTGCGATCATTCCGAGTTCGAGAAACGCAGAAGTTCGCGCGATGATTATTGCCGGACTCTCCGCGAACATTGCAGATCCATCGACAAGTCCGACCCAATCCTCGCGGACGACCTTTGCCTTGATCCAAAGATCCTGAAGCTCTGGCCTAGCGCATTTCAACGCGTGCGCCTTCTTGAGATGAAACTCTGCACGTACGGCGTCGGGGGGGATAGTTTGCAAATGCGCTCGTCCGAGTACGCACTCAAGGTCAGGGTGGTCAGGAAATCGCCCGATTGCGACTTCGGCGGATTGCAATGCGTCGTCTGGCTTTCCTTCACGCCATAGCGCGGCCACCCGCCGGATCGCCTCCCCAACTTCCGGAGACGCGTATGTCGTTCCCCTTTGCGCGCGCGCGCATAATCGAGCGAGCCTGCGCGGGTCGGCAACTCGCTTCGCGATCAAGTCAGTGACGAGGGTCAGGCTGCTCGGTATGATGATCTTCGCGCCACCGGGAAGATCCTCCCCGAGCGCAATAAGATGGTACTTTCTCAATGCGCCGAGATCATCATTCAGGAGTCGGTCATTGCTGTCGAGCATGCGTTGCAGTTCGATAAACGATGTCTCCCCGAGGAGGCAGGCCGCGTAAAGCGTTCGAATCTGTGAATCGCTCAGTTGATCAAGTTCGTTGCCAAATGCGAATCGCCGAACCGTTTCGCCATCAGAACCCTCCCATTCCCTTAGGACCACGTCCAGCGATTGGCCATTTGCCATGAGCCGCAAAATAGACGCCGCAAACGTCGGCGACCCATCGGTTGTTTTGTGGAATCGGCGAAGCAGCTGAGAGTCGCGCTTGAGTGTAAAGGGAACACTAAGACTCCCGGCGGCCATTTTGCAGTATTCGAGAAAATCTCCCTCCTCAAGGCCGGCGATATGCAGAAGTTGCCTCGGCGCTGCCCCAAGGTCCAGGCGCGACGTCAAAAGGCCAACGGAGGGCGATGACCCGCGACCGACTGTCCGAGTCGTTATTTGAACCATCGTTTGGAATAGCTCCTGCTGCTGCGTGGGGTCCAAACTATCCACATCATCGATGATCATCAAGGACGGAAATAACTGAAGGGCGGAAATGCACTCTTCGACTAGCTCCGGAATTGTTTGTTCCGGATCAATTAGCTCCTTCGGCGTACCAAGCTCCATCAGGATCGCTCTGAGAAGAGTTCCGATATCCGAAAAATCCACGCGTGTTGTGGCTTGAAATTCTCCCTGAATCGCCGTGTAAAGCTGGCGTTTGGCACTCAGCCAGATAAGCTTCGTAAATCCCTTTGGAGGATTTCGGATGAAATCTTCCGAGAATTCTCTGGCCAGGGTTGTCTTTCCGACGCCTCCTATCCCCGTCAGCAACTTGACCGGAGTGAAGCCTTCGCATACCCAGCGCCACAATTCCCGGAGGTACGCCTCTCGCCCAACGAATTTGATGAAGCCGGGGTCTTTGGGCCCAAGATTATTCAAGAGAACTGTTACACGGCGGAATTCCTCAGCAATCGATACCTCTCGGCGCGCATCACCGCATAGAAACGTAAAGTCTTCCGCGGTTCGAGCGGGACGACATTCATCCTCAACACGCAAATAGATATCGCCTTCACGATATGCCATTGACTCATTTGCAGGGTGTTTCGGTGCGTTTCGGCGAAACTGGGCGGGCGGAAGCGTGTATGGGCGGCGCGGTACCAGCAAGATCCCCACTGTTTTGCTGGCTCCCTGGGACTCGATATTGCAAATCGAATAGTGACAGTCAATGTGGTGTCCGGTGGCGGCAAATGACTTCTTCTGGAGGTCCTCAATCGAAAAGTGGTTCTGAAAGCCAATGGTTATCTTGGTCCGGTCATCTATGCCAGCGACGATGTAGCCGCCATAGGAGTTATAGAACGACACGACATCTTTCACAATTTCGGCCATTTTCGCAGCATGGACTGCTTTTTCCCCTTCTGAAGGATTGCGGTCTAATGGTAAGGTTGGCAACCCCACCTTGTAGTCCCAGAGCGCTTTCTCGTAGAGAAGGCCGACGCCGTTGGGTAACAGCTCGTGGACGACTTCTGTGTTGATATTGCCGCATTCCAGGTGCCGGAAAAGCCGTGCTTTGTGGGCGTAGACGCCAGTATCGAACATTGTCTCTATCCTGATGGAATTCGGATGAACAGTATTCTACCCCTCAATACTCGAAAGGCAAGAGTACAGATTCGCCAACTCAAGCATGCAAACGCATCTGAGATTTGGACGATTCGGAGTGCCGTTTCGTAGCGACCAGGCACTCCGTGCGGTTCGATTGCTAATTTCCCGGGAGAGAAGCAGGATCGAGGAGTTGACACTGAACGCCAAGGAGCTAAAGTACAGGAAAGAGTCGAATACTAATTGGGAACCAATTTCCACCGTGAAGAACAGCGCTGAGGGAGGGATCAAGGGAGAATATAGGGGTTCTGATGAACACGGTATCAGTGAGTCGGAGACGGGAGAAAGCCGATTCGGCGAATATCTATCACAAGCTGCGGAAACTGCAGCAGCAATGCAATCTGTAGTAGAAGTCCTCCATGAGCAAATTGTGGCATTGCGGTCTCCGGAAAAGTGCGAGCAATATGAATTTGCCCTCGCTGGCTTTAAGAAATCCGCATTGACCATGGAACGATTGGAAGACCGTCTGTCGCACGTGACCGCACAATTGGCCGCTTCTGATTTGGATCGCCGCGCGAGGCATCCGGCGCGTTAGGTTGAGGGCGGCGTAAGATCAAGGGCAATATAACGGCAAGCTAGGTGTTCGGGGCCATGTCTCTGAACGCGCGCCACATGGTTTGATTGGAGGCACTGGCGCGTGGAGCGCTTTCCGACCATCGTTGGTTTGTGTTATTCATCACAAGGGAATACTGAGGGCCATGTGAACCAGCGGGTACTGTGCAATCCCCTCAACTCGTCACCGTCACGGAATTTGAAGCATCTTGAAGATCAAATCCAAATCCTTGCCTTTGGGCTGATGTCGCCCTGTTTCCCGGCCCATCAGAGTCGCGGGATCGACGCCCAGCTTCGCGGCCATTTTCCGCCGTGAGAGGCCAAGCGCCCTCCGTGCGGTAGCAAGGCGCTCAGGGAGTGAGCTGGCCGCAGGTAAGGGGTTGTACCCCAGGAACTGAATGATAGCCGGCATGAAGCGGACCTCGGGGATGGTTGCGTTGC
>Ga0187812_1000449_pt1 | contig 14526 bp, 11 predicted proteins | sample NC_S_2_FD_130582 | JGI IMG/M metagenome (GOLD analysis project Ga0187812, IMG submission 130582) | Wetland sediment microbial communities from Neuse River Estuary, North Carolina, USA - ASW-S_2 | ecosystem: Environmental > Aquatic > Freshwater > Wetlands > Sediment | place: USA: North Carolina... | reverse complement strand
GCTGTCGGCCTGGGACACACCCACCGTCCGTTCGCATGGAAGGATGAGTCAGGGACTGTCTTCAATCCCGGTTCGGTAGGCCAGCCCCGCGACGGCGACCCTAGGGCATCTTACGCGATCGTTGTTTTCGAAAAAGGGGGGACAGAAGTGAACCTTCGAAGGGTGGACTACGACGTGGAAAGCGCTGCTGAGAAGATCAGGGCTGCGAAGCTTCCCGAACAGCTTGCGGCCAGGCTCTTCGAGGGCTGGTAGCTGCTAAGCTTAAGACGGGGAATCGACGAAGCGGGTGGAGCGTTGAGTGATTACAAAATCGAAGCGAAGAGCTAAGCGGACAGCACTCGATGCGAACTACGACTGGAAGAAGATAGAAACCAAGGTGCGCTCATTCTACGACAGGGTCGACCCGAGGGCAGCGGTCGAGAAGAAGCTCGCGAAGCAGAAGGCAGTCGGCTGGGTCGAAGGGCCTCCCACTCTCAACAACCAACCCCACATAGGGCACATACGCGGCCGGGTCTACAAGGACCTCTGGTTCAGGTACTCTTCGCTATCAGGGCGCCGCTTGATATTCAGGGGCGGCTGGGACACACAAGGGCTCCCAGTGGAACTGGAGGCGGAGAAGACCCTAGGACTGAGCGGCAACAAGTGGGAGAATCTCCAGGCAGTCGGCGTGGAGAAGCTCGTCGAAGCGTGCAAGGGCCTGATCAAGAAGTACAGGGGACTCTGGGAGGAATCGGACCGGCTCCTCGGGCTCGACCTGGACAGGAAGAAGGCCTACATGACTTACACTGACGGTTTCATCGAAAGGGAGTGGAAGTACCTCGAGACGGCCTGGCAGACCGGGTTGCTGGGCGAGGGATTCAAGGTGGTGCCGTACTGCCCGAGCTGCCAGACGGCATTGAGTCACGCAGAAGTGGCCCTGGGCGGATACGAACAGCTCGAGGACCCGAGCCTCTACTACAAAGTGAGAGCCTCCGACGGGTCGTACCTGATCATATGGACGACCATGCCGTTCACGGTTGTGACCGACGAGCTCGTGGCAGTGAAACCGGACGCCGACTACGAGCGAGTGAAGGTGGGCGGCGAGACCTGGGTAGTCTGTTCCGAAAGGAAGGCCCAGATGGCCAAGGACCTCGGAGTGCAGTTCGGAGAGACGACCAAGGCGATCAAGGGCAAGGAGCTCGATGGGATGACCTACGCCCACCCGCTCCTCGACCGCATACCAGGTCTCTCTGCTGATTCTCTAAGAGGCAAGATCCACAAGGTCGTCACCCAAGACTTCGTCGACACTACGACCGGGACTGGGCTTGTGCACCTTTCTCCGGCCAACGGCGAGGACGATTTCGCTGCAGCGCAAGAGCTGGGCGTTCCCGTTTTCTCTCCCTTCGACGACCAGGTAAGGTTCACTGCCGAGGCGGGGGAGTTTGCGGGAATGTTCGCAAGGGACGCGGACGCCAAGGTGATCTCCGACTTGAAGGAAAAGGGGGCGCTCGTATTCGCCGGGAAACTCACGCACGACTACCCCGTCTGCTGGCGGTCCGGCCACAGGATCGTCTGGCTGGCGAGGAGGGAGTACTTCTACTGGATCGACAGACTGAGGGTGAAGCTCATCCAAGCTGCGGAGAAGGTGGAATACTACTTCGACGCGCCGAGGAACAGGTTCCTAGAGTCAATAAGAGACTCGCCCCCCTGGGCGATAACCAGGGAGAGAATCTGGGGGACCCCCCTCCCGATCTGGGTGTGCAACGACTGCGGGAAGAAGGTGGCAGCATTCTCCAGGAAGGAAATTGTGAGGCTTGCCCTGGAGTTGCCGGACGGTCCCAGGTTCGAGCTGCACAGGCCGTGGGTCGACAGGATATTTCTGAAGTGCCCAGCCTGCGGGGGCAAGGCCACGAGGGAGCCCTTCGTCCTCGACACCTGGCACAACAGCGGTTCGGTACCATATTCGGCTTTCACCGACAGTGAGTACTCCGAGTTCTTCCCTGCTATGCACCTCACCGAAGGTATCGACCAGACGCGGGCCTGGGCCTACACCCTGCTGGTGCTCAACGTCCTCAAGACAGGCAAGGCGGTGGCCCCGTACAAGGCGTTCCTCTTCCAGGGACACGTTCTGGACGAGAAAGGCAGCAAGATGAGCAAGAGCCTCGGAAACGCAGTCTGGGGGCTCGACATACTCCGGAGCCGGTCCGTCGATCTCACTCGATACTACCTGACCTGGAAGAGCGCACCGGAGGACGCGCTGAGCATGGACGTGAAGGAGATGGGCGCTCGACCATACCAGGTCCTGAACACTCTTTACCACCTGCACGTCGACCTCGCCCAGAACGCGCCCCTGGACGGATTCGACGCCGGAAGGAACACGTTGAGGTGGGCGAGGAGGGAGGGGCTCCTCACCAATGTGGACAAGTGGATGCTCGCAAAGCTCGCGGAGGCTGAAGAGTCTGTCATCTCTGCCTACGACGAGGCGAGGTACAACGAAGCCGCGCGCGCCATCGAGGACCTAGTCATAACTCAGGCGAGCCAGGACTACATCAGGTTGGTAAGAAGCGAGCTGTGGCGCGACGACCCCAAGGAACGGAAGAGGAGGCTCGCGATATACGCAGTGCTGGGCCACGTTCTATCGAGGACAGACGCGCTGCTCCATCCGATCGCTCCATTCGTCACGGAGTACCTTCACCAAGAGGTCTTCGCGGGAGCCAAGAGCTGGAGAGAGCCACTAATCACTCGGCCGCTGGAAAGCGAAACAAGAGGTCCGCAGACCAGAGATGCTGAGAAGGTCGTGGAACTTGCCCTGACAGTCGAGGAAGCGAGCAACTCCGCGCGGACAAAGGCGAGGCTGAAACGTCGCTGGCCGTTGGGAAGGCTCGTGGTGTTGGCGCAACGGAACCCCCGGCAGAAGGCAGCTATCCCGCTGATCGCTCAGATCTGCAACGTCAAGGAAGTCGCCTTCAAAGCAACTGCCGAAACTTTCCCTGCAACCTTCGAGCTGGTCCCCAATCGGTCGAGGATTGGAGCCGAGTTCAAGGAGAAGACGGGTACAGTGATGGTCGACGTCGGCAAGCTTAGCGGGCAGGCGGCAGTGTCCGCCTGGCGCTCTGCCAAGCCCCTAAAGGTCAGGGTTGGTGGCGAGCAGACTGATGTCTCCCTTACGCTCTTCGACCTTGAAACCACTCCCTCTGAAGGCTACGAGGTGGGGGAGAGGCGTGGGACTTTCGTGGCGATCGAAAAGGCGAGAAACGAGAAGCTCATTGCCGAAGGGCTCGCGAGGGACGTGGCCAGAAGACTGCAGGCGCTCAGAAAGACGCGAGGCTTCTCGCCCACTGCAGTGTTGTCGAAGGCGTCCGTTGCCGGGCTCGATGAGGAAGAGATGAAGATGCTCGAACCCCTCAAGGGCGAACTGGCTTTCCTTGTGAGGGTGAAGCAGGTCTCCCTGCTCCCCTCGAAGGAGGGTGGCGCAAAATGGGCGGAGGACGACCTGGACGGCAAGCCGATTTTTCTGGACGTTTCCTAGGGAGTGCTGTCGGCGGTCCTCCAAGTCCAGAGTTCGTTGAGAACGTAGTTGGAGGTCGCGGCACAGACCACAGCCAAGGCGAGCGCCCACGGCACCTGCAGGAAACCGAAGAGCCCGATGAAGTCGGGTACGCCGAAGAACCTCGTAAGGCAGTAGAAGACGACGCTCTGAACTACCAGGCCGGAAGCCCCGACGAGTCCGAACTTCGCGGCTCTGCGAAGACTGAGTCGCACGCTATGCCCTCGCCCCTGACTTCGCCACGCCGACAAAAAGCAAATCCCGTTCGCAGCAAGACGGGATCTTATGTAGCTGCATCATCGTTCGTGAAGGCGCCGCGAGCTGGACTATTTAACGGGGCTAGCCATCAGCAGGATACTCGTGCAGCGTGCTCTGGTCTGACCCCAGGGTTCTTGCAGTGAAGCCCTGGTCCCTCAGCCGTTCGGCGAACTCGTCGGCGAATCCGTGAGTGGTGTAAACGATTTCTGGCGAAACGCTCGAAGCCAATTTCATCAACTCCGGGAAATCGCAGTGGTCGCTCAGAGGGAAGGAGGCGTCTGCCCCCAGTGACCTGGCATAGGAGCCATTGAGCGCCCATCCGCTGAAGGCGATTGTGACAGCGCCGCTCCGTTTCCTGACCTGCGACATGAACCCGTTCCTGTTCGAAGTCATGGGGGCGACCATCAACCAAGGCCCGGGCGGCAGCTTGTCCGCATCTTTCTCTGGGTCGAACCTGATGCCCTCCCTGAGAGGGACGCCGTGCCTGACGTGAACCTCGTTCATGGCTGCCACCCTCTCGTGGATGTAGAGAGGCCCCCAGCTCGAAAAGAAGTAGCACAGAAGCTGCGCCTTGCCGAGGGGATAGCCCATCAGGACCACCGGCTTGCCCCTGTGGTATAGGTCGCCGATCAGGTCGTTGACTTCGCTCACGAGCTTCGCTGTGGGGGGGAATTCGTACTCGGGAGTGCCGTAGGTGGTTTCCATGATAAGCGTCTTAGCGTGCTTGGTCCTGCACGTGCCAAGGAATGCCCGATCTCTTCCGGAAGCGTCCCCCGTGTAGTAAACCTCGTCGTCTATGAGGATGGCCCTCGAGCCGAGGATGTGGCCCGAATCAAGAAGCTCTACTCCCTCGGCCTTGTCGACCGTCTTGCCGAGGTTGTACCCGCGCGCAAGGGCAAGCTCTCTGGTTTCGACGGAGGAGATCACCCTCTCCCCGGCCGACGGACTGTGCATGTGGTCGACGTGCGCGTGCGACACGAAGACGTAGTCAGCCTTCCTTGGACTCGAAGGGTCGAGGAGGAACCGCCTCCCGCCCACCTCCACCTGAATCCCGTCCTTGGAGGAGACCCGAGCGCCAGCCAAGCCGGGACCGCGCTCTGTCTCTTAGATTAAGAAGGTTCTGGGAAGCACTCGGTCTATACAAAAGAACTTCTCAAAACTAACAGGATTGGTGCTTAAGTGCGAAACCCGACAAGGATTCTAGTGAAGTCGGTCAAAGCAATCAGATTCGGGTATAGCCCCTCCCCTGAGACCATAGAGCTCATCGAAACCTTCCGCATGATGGTGAACCATGCAATTGACATCGCCATCAAGGAGAAGATTCGGGGGAGACTCAAGCTCCGCAACCGTGTCTATTGTGAATTCCGAGAAAGATACGGCGTGGTTTCCCCCTACCCTTACTCCGTAGCCGAGGTCGCCTGGAGCATAGTCAAGAAGCATCGAAGATGGCAGAGAAAGCCTGTAGCTGAACGCCCGATGATGAAGATCGACGCGGCCAGCTACTCGCTAAGCTACGGCATCCTGAACCTCCCCTTCAGGAAGGGCGACCGCCTCCTCGTCCCGCTGGAGTACGGAGACTACCAGCGCTCCTTCCTCACTGATACAACCCTCAAGAGGGGTTCGGTGACTATGACCGACAGAACGATTCTCGTCGCATTCTCAAAGGAGACTGAGGCCGTAAAGCCTCTAACTAGGTTAGGCATCGACTTGAACGAGAAGTCGGCTGTCCTCTCGAATGGCACCAGATACGACCTGTCGGAAGTTGCTCGCCTGCACACCGAGTACGGAGTCAGGCGCAGGAGCTTCCACTCGCTCCACCCAAAGGACGAACGGCTCAAGAAGAAGTTCAGTATGTCCTCAAGAGAGAAGGCAAGAGCGAAACAGTTCCTCAACAGAGTGTCGAAAGCAATCGTCCAAATGGCCAAGGAATCAAGACACGCAATCGTCATGGAGAGGTTGAAGGGAATCCGCTTCGTCCACCAGAGGGGTAACGGCGAAAGCAGGGCAAGGCGGCGAAGAATCGCCCAGTGGCCCTTCAGGGAGTTTCAGCACCAGGTCGAGTACAAGGCGGGGTGGGTCGGAGTGCAGGTGGAGTATGTCAGCCCTGCCTACACATCACAGAGGTGTCATGCGTGCGGGTTCGTCAACAGGAAGCTGAAGTTGACCGACAGAGAGTGGCAATGCCCAAAATGCGGGTGCCTACTTGACCGCGACCTCAACGCAGCGATAAACATCGAAAGGCGCGGAAAGATAGAATGTCTGGCCGTGGTTCGGCCAGGAGCGCGGGGCGGCGTGAAGCCGTGAAGGGGAACGGAACGAAGACGAACCTAATCCCTGGAGCTGATGCCCTGAAGGGCGGTCTTTGCTAACCGAAGACTTCCCAGAACCATTAAGAACCTGTCGAGAGCCTGAATGCGCTCCACTCCAGCGGGCCAAGAGCGACCTCAAAGGACATGGGGGAAAGCACGCGCACAGTTGAGAAATTCTCCCAAGAGTTGGTCTTCGGCTCGAGGCGCTCCAGCCTGACGCTTAGGTGCCTCGAGAGGGAAGGCTCGCGAGCCGTGAAGGATACCTTGGACCTGACGGAAGCGTCGGAGGAATTCCCTACGCAGATGGTCTGGCCCGGCGCATGGAACGAGGCGGCAGCGATAGCTCCTTCGCCCGCGGTTGCCCGCTCGGAACCCGAGAAGCTCCATCCGCCATCCACTCTGCAGTCTGGCAGCCCGACGAATGCAAAAGTGGCGCCCGCCGCCCTACCGACGAAGACACACGCTCTTTTGCCGGCACAGAGTCCGGAAATCAGAATCCATTTCAAACGTGACCCTTTGCTCGGTTTCGCTTCCAGGCCTGCGATTCCGAGCTCCAATCCGATCTCGCCCCGGATGAGCGCTTCGAGGAAGCGGGAAGCAGAAACGGGGTCGCTCCCCTGCCCGTGAGCTTCGCGCCTCTGAGGATCAATCCAGTAGGGGAACTCGCCCGGTGCCCCTCCAAGCTTCGGCGCTTCCTGGGCCGGAAGTCGGGCGATCGATTCCAGTTCGATGTTGCCGATCCCTGCCAATCCAGCCTTGTACGCTGCAATCGCGTGGGCGAGAGCGGCCCTGGTCCAGTAGCCGCCAAGCTGCCCCTCACCGTAGCTCGGGTTGAAGTACGTCCGATTTGATGCCGGAATCGTCCTCGGTCCCCATCCGCACTCGAAGTCTTTCTCGAGGAGCCTTCGGACTATGTGTGACTCGATCTCGGAACCTGGTGAGAATCTGTAGCAGGCCACGGCCTGGTCGACGGTCTCGTCTGTTCGCATACGGTCGCCCTCAAGTGAGAGGGAGAGCACGCCGCGGTCGTCAACCATTCTTTCCTTGACTGCCTGGACCGCCAGTCTCGAGGACTCCTCCCACTTGCCGGCCTCCTCTTGCTTCTTGACCCTCGACGCCAAGATCGAGGCCGCCTTAAGCGCGGACGCTACCGCGAGCGACACCTCAGGAATTTCTCCAGTGGGGTAGCCCTTTCCTATGCGACGGCGCCATCCTTGCGCTAAAGCGTTTCCTGTTTTCACAACGCCGCCCGGAGACGAGGATTTGAGGTAGCCCGCGAGCCTCCGAGCAGTTGAGTAGATTGACCTCGCGTACTTCTTCTCGCTTGATAACGCGCCGACGGTGCAGCACCCCTCGAGTAGCAACGAGGTCTCAAGTAGTCCCGGCATGGAAGGATCGGACGAATGACCAATTGAGCCGTCAGCAGCTATCTTGGCCTTCGCATCTTCGATGATCGTCTTCGCAGAGCCAGGGTCGACGAAGGACAGGCTTCTCAGAACTTCATAGCGGTCAAGTGAATCGGGCTCGTAGGAGGCGCCCTCGAGGGCAGAGACGGCCCAACTGGCCGCAGCTGTTAAGTTGGGCGACGAAGAAGCGACCTCGAACTCTGGTGTGTCTTCTTTCAATTGCGAATCGATGAGCCTGTCAAAGTTCGAAAGGGCGGTCTCAAGCTTCGACTGGTCGTAGACGGCCAGCATCGTGAGGCCGACATCGCCTCCAGCAGGTATCTCTATGTCGTATTGGCAAAGCACGACGACCTGGCCGGTCATTCCCGCGGTCTGCTCAGGTAGCTCGCCCGCTGCAATAAGGTCGGCTGCCTTCCCCCTGTCGGTGGTCATGTAGAACAACCTTGGACCCGGTTTGGAACCCAGAACCCTCGCAGAGGGAGGGCTTGCGACCTCGTCGAGGGCGACGTGGGTCGACCTGTTGAAGGCGTTCACGCCGAGCGAGCCCCAGGCGAACTGGCTGTCCCTAAAGTGGGCAGCCGTCGGGTCTTGGAGACATATCATTCTCAGCTTCGCTGGTGCCGGTGCGCGATTCCTGAAGCTCACAGCCCTGTAGTACCCCTCCGCGCCCCCTGGTAGAATGCCAACGCTCGTTTCGCATTCGATTGATTCGAAGACGATAGCTGAGAACGTTGACCGATAGGGCGTTAGCCTCAGCCTCCATTCAGGGCGCTGTGCCTGCAGGAGAATCCCGGCCTTGCCCCTGTAGAGGGCGATCTGTTCCCTGCCAAAGAGAAGCCGCCTCTCACTCAGCGATTCGAGGAACCTGACTGACCCGTCTGGGTCAAGTGAGAGCCTGAGGTTGCGCCGCCTGAGCGTCAGCGGCTTCTTGAGGGACGGTGCCCTGTACTCTTCGCTTGGCGCCTGGTGGGCCTCGGTTGTTGTGCCCATCGTGTCCCAAGGCGCTTCAAGAGCCAATAAGAGCGGTTGATTTACTGAAGTTGAGCTAGTGGCTTCGACAACTTAACTCGGAGAGCGCAACTTCCAGACCGTGCCTTTCGGAGTATCTTCGACGACCACGCCTTTCTCGAGTAGCTGCGCCCTTAGTTCGTCGGCGCGAGAGTAGTCGCCCTTCCGCCTCGCTTCATCTCTCATCGCAATCAGCTCGACCAGCTCGCCCGAAAGAGCCTGCTCTTCGAAATCCACGACACCGAGGACCGAATTCACCTTTCGGAGCGCCGAAATCACGTGAACGGCGGCGTCCTCCCCGAGGCGCCCGCGGTCGATCAAGACGTTTGTTTCCTTCATGAGAGCGAATATGACAGCGAACGCCCTCGGCGTATTCAGGTCGTCATCCATCGCCCTTTCAAAGCCCTTGAGGAGTTTGGGAGCGAGCTCTTCGCCTCCCGACCCTCCCTTCACTTCGCGCAGCCTAGCCAAGAAGTCTTGGAGCCGCCTCCGCTGGGCTTCGCCCTGGTCAAGCTGTCGGCTTGTTAGGTCCATCGGGTCTCTGTACTTGGATGAAATGAGGAAGAGGCGGACTGCGAGCGGGTGACGCCCTTCGGCGAGCAGGTCCTTGAGGTAGACCACGTTCCCGACCGACTTGTGCATCTCCTCTCCTCTGAGAGTGAGGAACTGCGTATGGAGCCAGAACCTTGCAAACTTCTTGCCTGTGGCTGACTCGGACTGCGCAACTTCGTTTTCGTGGTGAGGAAACCTAAGGTCCATCCCACCGGTGTGGATGTCGAACGACTCGCCTAGGTACTCCATCGACATCGCTGAGCATTCGATGTGCCACCCGGGCCTGCCCTTCCCCAGCTCGGTCTCCCAGAAGACTTCCCCGTCGTCCGCGTCCCACGCCTTCCAAACAGCGAAGTCGTTGGCCTCCTGCTTGTCGTAGTGGTCCTGGGAAACTCGGGCGCCCGCCTTCAGCTCCCGCGGTTTGATGCCTGAGAGCCTCCCGTACCGCTTGAACTTCGAGACGTCGAAGTAGGTTGACCCGTCATCGGCCTTGTAGGCAAACCCCTTCTTCATCAGCTTCTTCACTAGCGCGACCATTTCTGGAATGTGATCCGTCGCCCTCGGGTAGAACTCTGCCTTCTCCATGTTCAACACACCCACGTCGTCCATGAACGCCTTCTCGAAAAAGTCGCAGAGGTCTTTCCTGCTCTTGTTGAATTGCTTCATCCCCTTGATTATCCTGTCCTCGACGTCTGTGATGTTCTTGACCTGGACGACCTTGTAGCCTTTGAACTTGAGATACCTTCTGAGAACATCCTCGAATACGAAGGTCCGGAAGTTGTGGATGCCCGCGTAGTTCCAGACCGTTGGGCCGCAGGTGTACATCCTGACCGTCTTTCCTCTTAGAGGCTTGAAGACCTGAAGCTTTCTTCCCATGCTGTTGTAGAGTCTCAGTACCATTCGTCAGCACACGCTCTGCAATTGAGAATAAAAACGGGGTGGGAGAGTAAGTCTACTACAGCTTGCCTATTCTGTAGATGGGCTTGCCGCACGAGGCGCAGATGCCCTTCACGGCCGGGCGCCCATTCTTCAGTTTGATCTGTTTGGGATTCTTAATCTCCCTGTTCTTCTTCTTCTCGTACACGCAGTAACCGGTTACCACTGCGAATTTCCTCGCGCCAAATCGGGCTGTTTTGTTATATAAACCTGAGCCAAAACGCCTCAAATCGGGACAATCAGACGAAGCAGGCGTGAAACAAAGGCGATAGGCTTCGTAAAGGCGAGTCACCGAAGTCAAACGCCCCCGATTCTAATGAAAAGGCGTGAAAACCGCCTCCTCTACCGTCGAAAATCTCCCATTTTCGGAATCAAGGCAGGCATTAGAGTGGTTTACATCGCTAGTATCATCAATCGATTGTCGCCCGCCGGAGCACGCAGAGCCCCCGATTTCGCGCCAGTTGCGGGACCATCCGCGACTGATCAGTCCACTGGGTCCTTAGGGTCTCACTTCTAATACAGCAGAAGAAGCGGGTTTTCCTCTCGTTTGGCCGGACAGTCTCAGTTCAGGATCGCCCTCGGCGCGCTAATCGCAATGCGGATCGTGTACGCAATCAACTGGCTCAACATCGGTGCGATCTTCTATGCAATGGGGCCGGACCTCGGGTCGGGCGTCGTGGGGCTGGGCACGCTAACGTCGAGCTTCTACCTTGGGTTGGGCATTCTGCAGATTCCTGGAGGAGTGCTGGCAGCGAAGTGGGGGCCCAAGAAGATCGTCGTCGTGGGGACATTCGTATCCTCTGTAAGCGCCTTCTCCACGGGCTTCGCCCACGACCTTCTGACGGTTGCAATCCTACGGTTCATCGTGGGCGGTGGAATGGCCTTTGTCTTCGCGCCCGCAGTAATAATCATAGCTCGACTGCTCACGGAGAGACGGTCGGGGCTCGGCATAGGCCTCTTCAACTCCATGTTCGACGTCGGGGGCATATTCGCCCTGTTCCTGTGGGCCCTGATTGCTGGAATAACTGGGTGGAGGCCAAGCGTCGAACTCAGCGGTGGGCTCGGAATCCTGAGCGGTCTGCTGCTCCTGCCGACGGTTCCCGCCGACCCGCCCAATTTGGAGTTCAAGTTCGCAGGCTCCGAGCTCTGGAAGGTCCTTGCGGACTCCCGGATTCTCATCATAGGACTGGGGATGCTAGCAGTGGACGTCGGCAACGTGATAGTATCGAGCTTCATGGAGTACTACCTGATTGGTTTCTTCGGGCTCTCCACCGCTTCGGCGGGCGTGATTACGAGCCTTATCGTCGCCGTCCCCATATTCACCGCAATCTACGCCGGGCGCACCTACGACAGGATCAAGAGGCCTCGGTTCCTGATGCTCGTTAGCAACGTGGTCCTGGCCGCGGCCCTGGTAGTTGCTGCGTACCCCTCGGTGGCTGCAGCCATCATCTGCACTTTCCTGTCGGGTCTCTTCTCGGGCTTCGGTTTCACCGTTGGATTCGCAGCCGCAAAAGACTTCAACACCGCTCCGAAGGAATATGACAGCCTCGCGGTGGCGTGGGTGAACTGCATTTCCCTCTTCGGCGCGTTCGTGCCGCCTCTGGTCTTCTCGTTCTCTGTGGCTGCGTCGGGCTACCCCACGGCGTGGTTGGTAGCTGCGGTGATGACGGTCATCCTCACGATACCGCTTCTCTTCCTGAAGGAAAAGCGCGCTACAGCGGTGTAGCGATTATTTCGTCGCCCTTCTTCACGTTCACGTCGAGGCCCGCGATGCCTATCTCCTTTATCTCGGGTACCGGTATTCCGAGCTCTTCGATCTTCGACCTGTGCCGCGAGATGGCCTTCATCCAGTTCTCCTTTCTGTCCTCCACCTTGGGCACCCCAAGACCCGACTCGTAGGCCAGATGCTCGAGCTTCTGGTCGTACTCGAAAAAGTCGGTCGGAAGCTTCCAGAAGTCCTCCATGGGCTTGAAGAGCAGGGGAGAGAGATAGATGAAACCGTGTTTGAGCTGCCTCGAAATCATCACCTTGTCTTCTTTGTTCATCCTCTCCGAGAGCCTCTCGAGCATCGCAAGGGTTCCGGTCAGGTGACGCGATTCGTCCCGAGTGATGTTCCTGAACGACGTCGAGTAGACCTTGTTGGTCGAGAGTTCGCCCACCTCCTTGAAGATGAGCTGGGCGCCGATCTCGGCGAAGAAGAAGCTGGAGAATATCAGCTCGAGCGGGTACTTTCCCCAGGCCGACTGAAAGGCTGACCAGTACCTCCTCCCGTTGTCGTAGAGGGCAGTGATGTTGTTCAGCGCCTTCTCCTCCAGGTTTGTCTTCGGCTTGAACCTGTAGGGGAAGTTGGGACAGACCCTTCCGCAGGCGCGCCTGCATATCTCGTCGTGCCTGCACTCATCGAAGGCCACTGCGGAGAGGAATTTCTTGGTCGGGTCCTCGAACGGGTGGGTCGCTGCCTGCACCGCCGCCTGGCCGAAGGCGCCGATGCCCGACTTCTCGAAGAGGGCGAGCTTGGAGAGCCAGTACGCCTGAGCCACCGCTTGGTCTGGGGTGAAGTTGCGTGAATCGCACTCGTCCCACGGAAGGTCGACCGGGCTCCAATTCTGCTGGAACCAGAGCTCGTAGGTCTTCAGTAGCGTCTCCGAGACAACGTCCCAGTTGCCCGGGAAAACGTTCGGCTCGTCTCCCTGCTTCTCCATGGTCAGGCACCCGCGGCCGGGCTCAGACAATCGAGCAGTGGCAGCAACAATTCAACTGCCAGACTTGACCACCACTGTGCCCTTCATCCAGCCGTGGTAGATGCACATGTAGGTGTAGGTGCCAGGAGTGGTGAACTTGAACGTGAAGCTTTGACCGCTAAGGATGTTTCCCGAGTCGAACGACTTGTCTGTTGCCGTCACTGTGTGGATCGACTGGTCCTTGTTCACCCAGGTGACAGTGTTGTTCACGCCTATCACCACGGTGATCGACGGCGGCGCATAGTTCAGGTTGTTTGACGAGCCAGTACCCGGAGGAATTGTCACAGTCACTCCTGGAGGCGGCCCGCTTCCGGCCTTTACGTTGATCCTGCCCTGCATCCACACGGGGTGGAGCGAGCAGAAGTAGAGGTACGTCCCGGGCACCGTCAGTGTGACGTTGAACTTCTCTCCCGTCGTAATTATGCTGGAGGAGAAGTTCGCAGCTCCGGCGGGGACCGCTCTAGAGACCACCGTGTGACCCGAAATGTCTTCGTTGGTCCAGACAACTGTGTTGTTCACCCCGATGACTACGGTCACGTTCGCTGGCGAGAAGTTGAGGGCGTTGTTGGTTCCAACTCCGCTCGGCATTACTATAGAAGTAGTCCCGGGGCCCGCGGGGGTCTGCGTCGACACGCTGACCGCAAGCGGGGGCTGCAATCTGAAGATGAATACGGAGGCAAGCACCAGGCCGACAATGATCATGAAGGCTCCCACTCCGTAGAGGAATCTTGTTGGGACCCGTCCTTCGTCGTCAGGCTCTACTTGCAATTTCCAATTCACCCTAGTGAGGAGATCATCGCTATCAGCAGAGCCGAAAGGAACATTATCGGAACGAGCGAGAAGAGCCTGATGGCTCCCGGTTCGTTCCTGAGGCCCATGTAGAAGAGAACAATCGCCACGGCCTGGCTCGCTGCCAGTACCCCGACCACGGCGGACTTTGTGAAGAAGTCTGTAATCACGTACGAAGCCTCAACCTCCGTAAGGACTGCGAGCACCATGTACACCCAGACGCCGAGGAAGGCTGCTTGTCTCATTTCACTCGCCTCAAATCAAGTAGAACAGCACGAAGACGAAGCACCAGACTATGTCCACGAAGGCCCAGTAGAGGCCGAAGTTCTCTATGGCCTCGTGGTGTTCCTTTGAGTAGCGTCCACCCATTGTTTTCTTCATCAGGTAGACCATCACGAGAAGTCCGGCGACTACGTGGGCCCCGTGCAGCCCCACTATGACGTAGTATGAACTCGCTGCCACAGCCATGACCGGGTTGGAGGAGGTGAGGACGAACCCGCTGGATGCGAGGTTGGTCCATTCGGAGAGCTTGATGCCCATGAAGACCGACCCCAGGACAAAGGTGGCTGCGAGCCAAGTCAGAAGCCTCCTCTGGTCGCCGTTCCTGATGGCATCGATAGCCATGACCATGGTGAGTCCGCTCGATACAAGGATAATCGTGTTGACGGTGCCGAGTGGGATGTCGTGGATTGAAGCGGGCGATGGCCATCCGGGCTCCGCAGCCCGCATGAAGATGTAGGCGCCTAGGAAGCTCCCGAATAGGACGATCTCTGAAGAGAGGAAGACCCAGACCCCGAACTTCATCTTGGGGACCGCGCCGAAGGGCCACCTGTCCCCTTCGCCATCCGCCGGAAGATGGAAGCTGTCGTGATAGTCATCCCTCGCCCACCCCACGAGAGCGTATGCAACCAAGAGGGCGCCGAGGACCATGGCTCCGATGCCCACGAGCTGAGGATAGAAGGGAGTCCCAAGGAGGAAGATCATCGCCCCGAACGACACCT
>Ga0187812_1000448_pt1 | contig 14529 bp, 9 predicted proteins | sample NC_S_2_FD_130582 | JGI IMG/M metagenome (GOLD analysis project Ga0187812, IMG submission 130582) | Wetland sediment microbial communities from Neuse River Estuary, North Carolina, USA - ASW-S_2 | ecosystem: Environmental > Aquatic > Freshwater > Wetlands > Sediment | place: USA: North Carolina... | reverse complement strand
GTTGTTGAGGCCGGTGGAGTCCGTGCCGTTGCCGGCGATGATGCCGGCGACATGGGTGCCGTGGCCGTACAGGTCGGTGTTTTGGTTCTCGCCGGTGAAGTCCTGATGGTAGACGACGTTGGCGCTGGTCAGATCGTCGACGTTGGCAATGCCGCTGTCGATGATGGCCACGCCAATGCCGGTGCCGTCCAGGCCCTGTGCCCAGCCGGCGGCTGCGTTGATGGTTTCAAGGTGATAGTCGAGCGCGGGCACGGTGCCGCCGCTGGTGGTAAAGCTGTGCACGGTACGGTTAGGCGAGATGTGCGCAACCGCGGGATCGGCGGCCAGTTTTTGCAGGTTTTCCGACGGCATCCGGTAAGCGCCGCCTCGGATCAAGCGCAGTTCCTTGTTGAGCGCGCCGCCCTGTTGGATGACCTTGGAGTGCATGTTGCCGCTGACGGGTTGATTGTACGTAACGATAACGTCGACCGGACCGCTCGCATTTTGCAGCTCGCGCGAGATTTTGTGCGACCACTGCGCGGAGGCCAGGCTGGCGCCCACGATGAGCGCGATCACAATGAGGGCTTTACGTCCCCACATGGCGCTTTTGGAGATCGTTGCTTTCATTCTCATTCTCCTTTTCTTTCCCATTCACCCACGATTCGGATCAGGTTCAACCCGATGCGCGGGCACTGAGCCCCAAAGAAGCGCGAACGCAGACCGGGGGTTGTGCCCACGGCGGCGCAAACGAGTGCGCCGCTGCCCATCGCTGCGGGAAGAGGTGCGAGCGGCGCAGCGAACGTGCATGGTGGCCTCGATGAGAGGCTTCTCATGCACAAAGGGGTCATCGGCAGCGGGTTAAGAATTCCTTAGACGGGTAAGAGCCGAAGGTAATGGAACTTTTGAGGCATGGAGGAGCGCGAGCGGACATGTAGCGGAAGGGTGACTCGAAAGCGGACACTCGCGAATTGGAAGTGAGGGATGGCTCGTTCGCGCAGCTCGGTTCTCCACATGATGCGGCCCTAGTCCTTAAAGACCAGTGATAGGTGCGCCGATGAAAACTCCAGAAGTAACTGCACTTTGCGAGCGGTGCGGGGCGGCAAGGCGCAATGCAACGGGGAGCGGGAAGGCGAGTGGATGGAGCCCTCCATTCCAATGCGTGCCAGGGTATTCATCTGCCTTACGGCGGGTTGCGGCATCGCTGTACTCTGGTTCTCGTTTCTGCACTGGCACTCCAACGATCTGCTTAAGTTCATCTGTTATCTGCTGATTGCTCTGCTATCGTCGACGATGAAGGTGCGGCTGCCAGGGATGGAGAGCACGATGTCGGTGCACTTCCTCTTTGTGCTGTTGGGCATTCTGGAGCTTTCGCTGGCCGAGACGCTGGCCATCGGGTGCGCGGCAGCGCTGCTGCAGAGCGTGTGGAAGGCGAAGCAGGGGACGGAGCCGGTCAAGGTTGTCTTCAACGTTCTGAGCATGACCTCGCCTGCAATCTTTCTGAGCTACTACGCTTATCACTTCGCGGCGGGGGCGCTGCGTAACAGCACGCCGCTGCTCCTGCTGGTGACGTCGGTGGCGTATTTTTTCGCGAATACGGTGCCGGTGGCGATCGTCATCACGCTGGCCGAGGGCATCCCGCTGCGCAAGATCTGGTCGGAGACGTACTTCTGGTCATTGCCGTACTACGTAATCGGCGCGGCGGTGGTGGGGCTCATCAGTTATGTCAACCACTTTATCGGCTGGCAGAACGCGCTGCTGGTTGTGCCGGTGATGTACTGGATCTACCGCTCCTACCTGCTTTATCTGGGCCGGCTGGAAGACGAGAAGAAGCGTGTGGAGATCGAAGCCAAGCAGGTAGAGGCGGAGAAGCGGCACGTGGAGGAGGTTTGCGCGCTGCATCTGCGGACGATCGAAGGGCTGGCGCTGGCCATCGACGCGAAGGATCATACCACGCACAAGCATCTGCACCGGGTACGCACGTACGCGGTGGAGATAGCCGGGGACCTGGGGCTCTCCGAGGAGGAGACAGACGCGCTCCGGGCGGCGGCGTTGCTGCACGACATAGGCAAACTTGCCGTTCCCGACCACATCATCAACAAGCCCGGCCGGCTGACGCCCGCCGAGTTCGAGAAGATGAAGATTCATCCTATCGTGGGCTCGGAGATCCTGGAGCGGGTTGCATTTCCGTACCCGGTGGCGCCGATCGTGCGCGCGCACCACGAGAAGTGGAACGGGAAGGGCTATCCCGACGGCCTGAAGGGCGAGGAGATACCGATCGGGGCGCGCATACTGGCGGCGGTGGATTGCCTGGATGCGCTGGCGTCTGACCGGCAATACCGCAAGGCGCTGCCGCTCGACGAGGCGATGAAAAAAGTAGTGGAAGACGCGGGCGAGTCCTTCGATCCGAGGGTGGTTACAATCTTGCAAAGACGCTACCAGGAGCTGGAGAACCTTGCGGTGCGGAGCCTGGACGAGACCGGCATCGACTCTCTGTGTGTGAACGGGCCAGTAGAGCGGGGCGAGCGGCCAGCGGCCGGCTTCGAGCACGACACGGGGCATCGCGGCAGCCAGACGGATTTTCTTTCGTCGATCGCGTCGGCGCGGCAGGAGGCGCACACGCTGTTCGAGTTGAGCCAGGACCTGGGCAATTCGCTGAGCCTGGACGAGAACCTTTCGCTGGTAGCGATGCGGTTGCGCAAGCTGGTGCCGTACGACTCGATTGTGGCGTTTGTGCGCAAGGGCGATCTGCTGACCCCGGAGTTTGTGAGCGGCGACAACTTCAGGCTCTTTACCACGCTTCGCATTCCGGTGGGCACGGGACTGTGCGGATGGGTGGCGCAGAACGCGCGTTCGATTGTGAATGGGAACCCGGCGGTGGAGGAGGGTTTCGCGCACGATCCGAAGAACGCGAACGAGCCGCGTTCGGCGCTGGCGGTGCCGCTGGAGGGTGTGACCGGGCTGGTGGGAGTGCTGGCGCTGTACCAGGCCGAGCCCGACGCCTTCACCAGCGACCACCTGCGCGTGTTGCAGGTAATCACATCGCGGGTGGCGCTATTCATCGAGAACGCGCTCAAGTATCGCGAGGCGGAGAGCTCGGCAACGATCGATTACCTGACCGGCATGGCCAACGCGCGGGCGCTGTCGATGTATCTGGAGCAGGAACTGGCGCGGTGCAGGCGCGATCGCGCGACGGTGGCGGTGATGGTGTGCGATCTGAACGGGTTCAAGGAGGTCAACGACAAGTACGGGCACCTGGCCGGGGACAAGGTACTAAAGCTTTTTTCGATGCTGATGCGCGAGGCCTGCCGCGATACCGATTACACGGCGCGCATGGGCGGCGACGAGTTCGTGATCATTGCGCCCAACATGCCGCCAGCGTTGGTGGAAGAGCGCTCGCGGAAGTTCAGCTTGCTGGCGCAGCGGGCGGGACGCGAAGTATGCGGCAAGGACTTTCTCTCGTTGAGCCTGGGCGCAGCGTTCTATCCGCAGGACGGCGTCGACTCCGAGAAGTTGCTGGCCGAGGCCGACCGCAAGATGTACGCGGCCAAGAATCGGTACTACCAGGAGAACCGGCCGCTGGGGCCACAGCTCGTGGAACCGGTTCGAGTGGCGGCAGCCCGTTAGTGCGGCTGCGATTCGATGGTGAGCTTTACCGTCACGGAGTGGGTCAAGGCGCCCGACTGTGCGGTGACCGGGAACGAGAACGACTGCGAGGCGAGATTGCCGCCGCACCCGCTGACGCCCGCCAACGTTACCGCGGCAAGCAGGGCGAGCAGCATAAGCGAACGCCCCTTGCCACGTGCGAATCCGAAGGGAAGCAGGATGAGCGCGAGCGCCAGCGGAAGCGCGCCTTTGCCAGAGGGAGCGGGCCGATGTAATGCCCCTGTGGCCGAGCCGGAGAGGTGAAGGGTGAGGACGACGTTGGTGGCCGGCGAGCTCGCCGTAATGCTTGCGGGGCTGAAGGAAGCGGTGGTTCCAATGGGAAGTCCGGTGACGCTGAGGCTGATGACGCCGGGCAGGCTCGATCCATCGACTGGCGTGACGACCAGCGTGAAGTTGGCGTCGGTTGCCGGCAGCGCGCTGGCGGTTCCTCCGCCCGCGGCGGTGAGTGTGAAGTCCTGAATGGTTTCGGTGAGCGGACTGCTGCTTGCGGGACCGTAGTTGCTGTCGCCGGAGTAGGCGGCGGTGATGGCATGCGTGCCGGCGACGAGCGCGGACGTGGTGATGGTGGCGGAGCCTGCGCTCACGGGAGCCGAACCGATCGGCGTTGTGCCGTCGTAGAAGGTCATAGTGCCGCCGGGCGGCGTGCCGGGCACGGGGACCATTGCCGTGAAGGTGACTGCGCTGGTGAGGAAGACGTCGTTGGACGAGGTGGTCAAAGTAATGGGCGGTGTGGCTGGATTGACGGTGAGCGTGACGCTGGCCGCCGACGTGGTGTAGTGGACGGTATCGGTGGGCGCGAAGGTCGCGTTCAGCGTTTGCTGGCCAACGGGAAGCACCGTACCGGCGGCGGGCGAGTAAGTGAATGTGCCGGGAACGGGTGCGGTGGCGTCGAGTTGCGAGGAGCTGAGCGCCGTGCCGTAGACGATGGGCGCGGGCGTGGCCCAGGTGATTGTGGGCGGTTGCTGATAGATGACCTGATCCTGGGCACTCGGATTGTAAGAGAAGGTCACGCTTGAAACGGTCGCGACGATCTGGCCGGTGTAGCTGGAGAGGCCACCGGCCGGGTAGGCGCCGACACTCAGCGTCAGGGTGACGGGATCGGTGACGCCGCCGCCGATGCTCGAATTGCGCGTGCAGGTGAGCGTAGCGACGATGCAGATCCAGCCGCCGGTGGAATCGGTCATCGCAGTGACGGTCATCAACTGCGGAAGCGTGAAGGTGAGGATCGCCGAGCTGCCGATCTCCGTGGTCAAGCTGGTGTTGAGCACGTTGACGGTGAGCTGGTCGCCGGTGTCGTTCTGTTTGACAACCAGCGGGCTGGGAGTGAAGTTGAGGGAGAGCGTGGGCACGACGACCGGCTGCACGAAGGCGGAGAGGTCGAAGAGGGCGTACTCGAGCATCTTCTCCTGCGCGCTCATTACGTGCGTAGCGGGGTCAGGGCATTCCGCGGGAAATGTCTTCTCTCCACTGCCATTGAATACGTGATAGTCATTGAACATCACGCGGCCACACTGGCTGCCAGCGGGAGCGCCGACGGGCGCGTTGAAGGTCATCTGCATTACTGGATTGTCTGTAATGTTTATGTTGCTCTTGGTCACGGCGTTGTAATACGTTCCGTTGTTAAGCGTGAGCCATGATTGAGTCGGTGCCACAACGGACCCTACGTCCGTTCTTAGTGTGCTGATTTCAATCTGATTTCCCGTGCCCTGGAGAGTAGCATCGGAATTCTGCAGCCACTGCGCCATCGTTGCACCGTCGCTGAAATTGGTGCCCACGGTCCCCGCGCCAGAGTCGATTTGCGCTTCATCGCTTACCGTCCAATTCGCTACCGGAGGAAACTGCGAGTCGTACGGCGAATCGGGATCGAGCCAGACATAACCAAAGTGCGTGGCAAATACGCGGCCTCCGGCGTCCGCGAAGTTCAGCAGGCTGGTTGCGCCGCTCGCGGTCGCCTGACCACGGGAACTGCCCTGGCACAGAAACATCACCATGTCATAAGTGTTTAAGATCGAGCTTTGCATCAGAGTGCTCTGCGTAGGAGTCAACAAGTTGATGATTGCCCCTGGCGAATAACTGCCTTTGTAAAGGTGAATATGTCCGCCGCTGGTTCCGTTGTCGTCTGTGAACTCGGTATCGGCGATGCCCATGTCGCGCAGCACGCATTCGGCGGCATCCGCGGAGCCGGTAGCGATCGCGATCATGGGGATATCGCCCTGGGTATGGTCGGAGGGCATGTGCAACTGGAGGCCGGTGAGTGGGGCGGCGGCGACCGCGGTATTGGGGAATTGGCGGCGCCATTTGCCGGCCTGGATGACGATGGTGTAGGTGGCGTTCTCAGGAATTTTGGTGAGCGTGAAGTTGCCCTGCACGTCGGTGTAGGCGTAACTCACAACGCCGGTGGGGGCCTGGTAGGTGAGGCACTGCACGCCGGAGGGCAGGGCTGCCACCGGGTTGATGGTGGCGTAGACCAGCACGTTGGGCAGGGGAAGGGAGGCCGCGGTTGTTCTCGGGTCATAGACGGTTCCGCTGATGGTGGTGTTCTGGGCGGCCGCGTGCGAGACGGCGAGGGCCAGCATGATAAATGCAGCGAGCCCGGACGATGAGCAAAGGTAGCGAGAAATCCAGCGGCAAGAGCGAAACAGCGCGTTCATCACAGAGTTCTCCTGCACGATTACCATCCGCGCCATCGTCAACTTGGCCCATTCCGTCGAAACGGAAGCAGAACGCGCGGATCGATCATGCGGCTCCACGGCTGGGGCGCGGCCGGAAAAAAAGGCGTGCGTATGTATGCTTGTAGTCCTTCAGCCAACCATCATACACACTCGTCTGCCGGATCGGAACGGAGAAGATGCGGTAGTGGAGGTGTGCCAGATGAGAGGGCCATCTTATTTAGATTCAATAACAGCGTGCGGGTTTACGCGATTGCTCGGAGACTTGAGCCGGACGGATGTGCTTTCCCTGGCAGAGGCCGCATCACACAGACATGGGGCGATGGTTGACGCCGGCGCGAAGGGGCTGAGGGCGGCGATGGCAGAGCCGAAACGGAAGCGGGAGCAGGCGCAGGAACGCCGCGCTATGCTGCGGGAAGCGCGCAAGCTGGCGGCGAGCACGGAGGAAGAAGTAGACGCGCTGCGCGTCGATTTATCACAGGCAGACAAACGCCCCCACACGCGCGACGGCAGCGGGCGCGTGGTGGACGAACTGGCCGAAGCCGAGATGGCGAAGTTTACCGAGGTGGGGCCGTTCGAGCCCGATCGAGGCGCGGAGAGCCTGGTGCCCGGCCGCGACGACACCAGCGGAAGGCTGTGGCGGCATCGTCCCAAGACGGGGTGAGGGCGCGCGGAGGACGTGGTGGAAGGCAATCTCGAGGAGCCGCGGGACGAGGCGCGCACGTCGTGAACGGGGAAGGGCAGCGTGAGGCCCGCGGGTGAGTGTGGGGCAGCCGGCAATCACTTTGGCACAAAACCACCGACCCGTATGAGGCTGCCGATCCCGTTCCAGGCGATCTGCACGCCGATGCAAAGCAGGATAAATGCAATCACACGCAGAATGCCGTGCGCGGTAGATGCGGGAACCTTGGCGGTGATGACGGGCGCGTAGGCGTAAAAGATGAATACGGCAATGCACATCAGGGCCACTCCCGCAAGCACGCCCAGGTGGGCGAAGAGGGCTTGCATGAGAGTTCCCTTGGACGCATGGGCGCTGAGCGTGAGGGTGACAACCAGCACGCCCGGGCCGGCGGTGACGGGAAATGTGAACGGGTAGAAGATCTCTTTCTGCAGTTCGGCGACATCGGCAGGCGGCGGCGCCGCATCCTGGAGGTCAGGCGCTTCCTTCTTGTTGAGCAGTTCCCACCCCATTGCCGCGAGCACGAGCCCGCCGGCAAGCTGGACAACAGGCAGCGAAATGCCAAAGAGCTTGAGTACGGCCGCGCCGCCCAGATCCATCGCCAGCAAAAACAGCGCGGTGCTGAATGCGATCTTCCGGGCCAGTGTCTTGAAGACTTTCCTGGGTGCCGGCCCCACCATGCCCAGGAAGACCAAAGACGATCCCACGGGATTGATGACGGGGAGCAAAGCGCCAAACGCAAGCGCAAAATAGGATGCGAACACGGCCATGGTGCGTTCATTTTACCGTGCGAATCGAGAGGCGAGCCTTGCGGCGGTTGCTCACGACCGTGCCGGCTGTCATCCGGCCTCCGTTAGCGGGAGACTGCGGTCCCGACGGCCGATCCCTCGAAGCAGTCGCGTGGCTGGAATATTAAGTCGATCCAATCCGTTCATGGGTATGTCGGGTTCCAGGTTGCAGCAGTTGCGAGGGTGTACGGCTTTCGCACCGCGGCAGTCATTCAGCTATGTGGGGTTCTCCGCATCGTGAGGCTCTCCGCGTAGATGGGGCGCTCCGCATCGGTGGGGCCCTCCGCATAGGGTGAGAACTGGTTTGGACGGTCGGGGACTCATCGAACCCGCTTTCCCAGTGCAAAAGTTTGGGAGAGGCATCCGATAACGAGAAGCGGGAAGGCCGGCAGCGAGAATTTGCAGGGGAGCAGATCGTGTTCGAAAAGGAATTGCAGCAAGCGGAGATCGATGCGCTCTTTCAGGCCGCGCAGTCACGCGACGAAGGCCCCCGACGCGGTGACGAAGATTCGTCCCGAGTGGTTCCGTACAGCTTTTCCTCTTCGGGCCAGATTTCAAACGAGCAAATGCGGGCGATCAGCATGTTGAACGACCTGTTCGCCCGGAATCTGACCCACAATCTTGCCGCATGGTTTCGCACGCGGTTCCAGGTGAACCTGGCATCCGCCGAGCAGATCACGTTCAATGAGTTTCTACTCAGGGTTCCGGAGATCACGTACATGGCTTCGGTCCGGCTGGAACCGTTAGGGGCGATCTCGGTTCTGCAGCTCGATTTGGCGCTGGCGCCGCCGATCATCGATCTGCTCCTGGGAGGGGACGGCAAGGAGGGGCCGCTGCGTGAACTGACCGATATCGAAGAGTCGATTCTGGCCAGCGTAGTCGAGATCGTTTGCCGGGAGTTGACCGCCGCGTGGCAGCCGGTGGGCCTCAGCTTCAATTTTGAGCGCCGGCAGATGCAGACGCAGATGGCGCGCGCGATGGCGGTAACCGAGAAGACGTTATGTCTCAGCTTTGAAATGCGCCTGCATAACACCGCGGGGCTGCTGAATCTAGCCTTTCCAGCGGTGGTCGCCAACACGATTCTGCGCCGGCTTGCAACCGACTGGGCCGGCCAACGGCATGGGGGAGAAGTGCGGGCGCATATGGAAAAAGCGGCACGCCAAATCCGGTTTGGCTGTTCGCTTCAACTGCCGCGGGTACGGGTTCCGGCGAGCGGTCTTGAAAGCCTCCGGCCGGGAATGCTGCTGCGTCTGGATGTGCCGGCGGACAGCCTATCTCACTTGAGCGTGGCGGGAAAGAGCTTGTTTGGAGCGCGGGCAGTCCGTCAAGGACCGCACCGCGCAGCCCGCATGGAGCGGCGGCTATTTGGGATGAACGGTGAGGAGCCGACTGCACCGCAAACGCGCTAAAAAGGCAAGTCCCAGATGTCCAAAGACGATCTGACTGGACGCGAGCTGGCTTCTTCAAAGACGCGAGCGTCCTACGTCAAAGAATAGAAAACGGATTCTGACCAGGTGACATTTTAGCGAGGCATTGGCGCATTTGGCCGGCTTTGGATATTTCAATTTATTGTTTTTTATTTTCAAAAACCTATGTTATTATTTCTCTTCATGGCGGGATTGCCTGCGAGCGGCGCATCCTTTGTTCTCCCCGGGTGCTTTCTCCGACCAGGGCGCAGCTTGCAGCGTGGCTCCGATCTTGTTGAAAAGGAATGGAAATGAAAGCGGAAACAGCGACGTTGCGAGAGATCTTCGATCAGCCACGAGTTTGGCAAGATTGCCTGGCCGCCTTGCAGGGCCTGGATGTAGGCCGGCTCGTAAAGCAGCCGCGCAATTACAGTTGGATATTCATTGGTTGCGGGACCAGCTATTACCTGGCGCAAGCTGCTGCAGCTTCGTTTACGGAACTCACCGGCCTGTCTGCGCGCGCCGTGCCCGCATCGGAGTTTCTCTTCTATCCCAATCTGTCGATTTCGCCGGACGCTTTGGGTTTTTTCCCTGTACTTATTTCACGCTCGGGGCAAACGTCGGAAGTTCTGCGTGTGGCAGAGGTGTTGAGGCAGCGGGGCATCGAATTCCTGGCCGTGACCTGCGACGGCAACGAGTTGGCCCAATTGACAGAGCGCACGCTTGCGCTCCCGGTGGTTGAAGAGAGCACGGTGATGACTTCGTCGTTCACCGCCATGCTGATGGCGTTGCAATACATTGCCGCCGCGATTGCCAAACGAGACGATTTTATTTCAGCACTTCACGAACTTCCCGGGGAAGTTGAGGGCCTGCTGGGGATGTATGCTCCGCAGATAGAGGATTTTGCGCGGCATTCGTTCCAGTGCGCGGCGTTTCTCGGCCAGGGGCCACTTTACCCGATCGCAGCGGAAACGTCGCTCAAGGTAATGGAGTCGTCCTCGACCTTCGCACAGTGTTTCCACACGCTGGAGTTCCGTCATGGCCCCAAATCGATTGTCTCGGAGGACGTGTTGGTGGGGGCTTTGCTTTCCGACGCGGGATATGCAGAAGAGAGCGCGGTGCTGATCGAAATGAAAGAACTGGGTGCGCGCACACTGGCCGTCGCCAATCGCATCACGCCGGCGGTCCGTTCCTCGGCCGACCTGGCGATCGAACTTGCTTTGAAGGTACCCGAACTCGCACGCCTGGTTGTATACCTTGTCTGGGGACAGTTGCTGGGCAGTTACGTGGGGCTGCGCAAAGGGCTGAATCCCGATTCGCCGCGCAACCTGACCCGGGTGGTTACTCTGGCAGGAGACTAGGTTGAATGACGAAGCGCTTCGATGTCGCGATTGCCGGTGAGATCAACCTCGACCTGATCCTCTACGGTCTGCCCGAGGAGATGCCGCTGGAGCGCGAGTTGCTGGCGAGCAACTTCTGCCTCACTCTGGGCAGCTCGTCTGCAATTCTGGCGCATAACCTGGCGGCGCTGGGCTCTCGAGTGGGTTTTGTTACCTGTGTGGGCGGCGATCCGCTCGGCGCCATGGCATTGGAGCGGCTGGCGGAGAAGGGTGTCGATCTGAGCCGGGTGAAGCGGGTAAGTGGAGCCACATCCACAGGCGTGACGATCCTGCTGGCACACGAGGGCGGGCGCCGCATTTTGACTTATCCGGGGGCCATGTTCGAGATGTGTGGAGCGGATCTCGATATGGAGTATCTCGCCTCGGCACGGCACTTCCATCTCTCTTCGCTCTTTCTGCAGAAGTCACTGCAGCCCGATTTGGCGGGCATCTTTCGGCGACTCAAGTCCGAAGGTTTGACGCTCTCGCTCGACACAAATGACGATCCAGAAGACCGCTGGGGCGCTCCGCTTGAGGAGTTGCTCGGACTGGTCGACATTTTTTTGCCCAACGAGGAGGAGGCGTGCCGCATCAGCGGCAAAGCCAATGCTGAAGAAGCGATAGAATACCTGGGTTCGCGCGTGCCGCTGGTTGCGGTGAAATGCGGGAAACGCGGTGCGCTTGTGAAGCAGGGTAAGCACAGTTGGCAAGTTCAGGCGCAACCGGTCGTGCCGGTGGATACGATTGGCGCGGGAGACAGCTTCAATGCCGGCTTTCTCGCTGCCTGGCTGCGCGGGGAATCTCCCCAAACTTGCGCCCAATTCGGCAATCAAACGGCCGCGCTTTCAACTCTTCGGCCAGGCGGCACCGAGTCGTTCCGCGGTTCCGAATTGCTCAACGCAATGCTTCTTTCAAATCCGACCGGTCTTTGACGCCGCCCTATGATCTTGCCGGACACGCTCTGCTCGGATGCCGTGGCGCTCAGAAGCGAGCGACTGCAGGTCGTGGTTCTGCCGCAGGAGGGGGGACGGATTGCTTCGATCGTCGACCGGCAGACCGGAGCGGAGTTTCTCTTGCAGCCGGATGCAGCGTATCACCGGAAGGAACCGTCGGGATTGTGGAGTGCTTTTGAAACCTCCGCCTGCGCCGGGATCGTCGACTGCCTGCCCACCGTGGGCTCATGTGGTCCGGAGGCGCCCGGCGGCCCTGTACCCGATCATGGGGATTTCTGGAGGCTCGCGTGGACAGTGAAACCGATTGCGGATGACCAGGCGATCTTGCTCAGCGCCACCGGATATAGTCGCACGCTCTCCTTTGAGAAACGGCTCTCGTTGCGCGGGTCAACGCTGGAAATAAACAACAGCATTCGTAATTTTGGATACATCGCCACGCCGTTTTTGTACGCGTGGCATCCACTCTTTGCCGTCGATGAGGGGGATTGCATCGTTCTGCCCGGCGAGATTTCATTACTGCAGGTTCAGTATTCGCGGCGCGAACGTCTCGGCAAAGCCGGCGCGGTGGTTGCGTGGCCTTGCCCAAGCGGCTCGGGGTTGAAGTTCGACCTGAGCCGTGTTGGATCCATCGAGGACTCGACCGCGGACATGTTGTACACGGGCCGCGTGGAATCGGGATGGTGCGCGCTCTATCGGGCCCGGATCGGCCAGAGTGTGACGGTCCGCTTCGATCCGCGCCAGCTCCCCTATCTTGGCCTGTGGCTTTGCTACGGAGGCTGGCCTGAGGATAACGCCCGGCCGCGGCAGTACGCTGTGGCTTTCGAGCCGACGGTCGCTCCGCGGGGAACGCTCTCGGCCGCAAGCGAGGCGGGGCAGGCGCCCACGCTTGGGGCGGGAGAATCCTTCAGCTTTGACCTTTCCCTTGAATGTTCCGGGCCGTTGGCGTTAACGTGCGATAAGTTCGCAGCCGATGTGCGGAACCAGCCCTATACCGTTCCGGCCGCAACAAAAGGTTCGCCCGCGCCATGGCCGCAACCGGGAAAGAGTGATGTAATGGCATTGATCTCCGCTTGCATGAGAAAAGGGCATTGAGCGCGGCTGATTATCTATTCTGAGGAGCGTCGATGGTTCGGAGAAAGAGCATGACCGAGACAAAACAGAGCGTGATTGAGCAGGCGGATGCGGATACGCAAAACGGCAGCAACATGTTGATTGACGAGCGCCGCCAGCATATTCAGGCGCTAGTCCAGCGCAATGGCCGCGTTCTCATCTCCCAGGTATCGGCCGCGCTCGGCATTTCTCGGATCACGATTCGCAAAGATATCGACTATCTCGCCTCAAAGGGTTTGGTGCGGCGCTCGCATGGAGGCGCCATCTCCACCCAAGGCGCAGCGCTGCTGGATCCGTCGCTGAGCGAAAAAGAGCAAAAGCAGCTTCGCGAGAAGGAGCGTATTGCGGCGGCGGCCGCCTCCATCGTGGTGGAGGGCATGTGCATCGTGCTCGACTCCGGCACCACCACGACGGCCATTGCGCGGGAACTGCGCCGGTTCTCGCGCCTGACTGTGATCACCAACGCAGTGAATATCGCTACTGAGCTTACCGCGACAGATTTTGAAGTGATCCTGACCGGCGGGAGCCTGCGGAAGAATTCTTTTTCGCTGGTCGGGCCGCTGGCGGAAGACGCGCTTCGCGAAGTGCACGCCGATGTTCTTTTCCTGGGAGTGGATGGATTCGACGTGAAGGCCGGGGTCATGACGCCTAACTTGCTGGAATCGCGCGTGAACCGCGCGATGATTCACGCGGCAGAGCGGGTGGTAGCTGTTTGCGATTCGACCAAGTTCAACCGCCGCAGCCTGGCGCTGATCGCGCCTCCCTCGGCCATTCACACAGTCATTACCGACGATCAGCTGGCCAGCGAGGACTTCGAGGCGTTGACCGCGGCCGGCATCGAGGTCATTCGCGTTTGAGGCGACAGTGCCTCAGATACTCGCCGCGATGCGCACGCGCTCGAATACATTCGCAACACAGCTCTGATCCGATGGCGCACGATGGCCTGCGCCTCCGGTTCCAGCTCCCCAGCTCGTACGGCGGCGTACTCTTGAGGAAGGTACGCACTGAGCATGGTCTCAGGGATGGCACGGTCCTTCATGTTGCTCATCAGAGTCTCTACGGCGTGAGTCACCAGCGGGGTCGTCCAGTAGTAGCGGACGCGGTCACTATAGCTGTAGCGGCGGAGGAGACGCTTGGCGCCTTCGTCGCCGGAATAGTGCTGCTCCCAGTGGCGCGGATCGACGAGCATCGCCTGTTCCAGCACCTGGATCAGTCCTGAGCGTTTGCCTGGATCCACGAGGTCAGCTTCAATCAGCGCAAGCGCCTCAAGGGCCTCGCGCATGGCGAAGGTCAGCGCAGGCCCGACCTTGAGAATGGCAAAGCCGTCTCGCACCAGGTCGCGGTAGGCCTGGGGGCGCTGGTAGTCGGTGGAATGTGCTTCATAAATCAGGCCCCGCTCCTGCTTCAGGAACTCGGTCAGGTGGGTGGCGCCGGCCGGATCGTAGTCCACCACATTCAAGTGATTGAACTCCACCCCGGGTTGCACCACGACCGCAATCACGCGCGGCCAGACAGCCTCCAGGCCGCTTTCCTGAAAGATTCGCTTGTGCATCGCAACGGTCTGTGCCGCGGCCTGTTCACTGGTCGGATGCAGATGGTCCAGGCTTTCCGTGGCGCCGCCGGGAGTGGGAACCTCCGTTCCGATGACATATACGGGCAGGGCATCAAGGCGAGCGTATCGCTCCCCCGCGGAACAGAGCGCCGCCGCGCGACGCGCAATCGTCTCCTCGGAGAGCGGGCCGCGCTCGTCGGCGCATGCCATGCTCGCATCCAGGTGGATCTTACGAAACCCCGCCTGCACATAGGCCTGCACCATCTGCTCCGCGCGGCGCATGGCCTCGGCCGCTGGAAGATGACGCCAGGGATTGGGTCCAAGGTGATCGCCGCCGAGGATGAGGCGCGC
>Ga0187812_1000447_pt1 | contig 14530 bp, 11 predicted proteins | sample NC_S_2_FD_130582 | JGI IMG/M metagenome (GOLD analysis project Ga0187812, IMG submission 130582) | Wetland sediment microbial communities from Neuse River Estuary, North Carolina, USA - ASW-S_2 | ecosystem: Environmental > Aquatic > Freshwater > Wetlands > Sediment | place: USA: North Carolina... | reverse complement strand
CTCTTGCCGGGCAGGAGCACCACGTAGGCCTTGGCGATCTGTCCGCGAACTTCATCGGGCACGCCAATCACACCGACGTCCGCCACGGCCGGGTGCTTTGCGAGGGTCACTTCAATCTCCTCCGGTCCGATGCGGTAAGCCGAACTCTTGATGATGTCATCTTCGCGAGATACGAACCAGAAGTAGCCGTCCTCGTCGTAATAGACGTAGTCGCCCGCGCGGTTCCAGCCGTCATGCGTGACGCCTTGGCGCTGCTTGTCCGGGTCGCGCCAATAGATGGTGCCCGTCGGCCCGCGGACCAGGAAATGACCAATCTCCTTTGGCGCTGATTCCTTTCCTGCCTCATTTACCACCTTCACTTCGAAGCCCGGCACCGCCGTGCCGAACGACCCCGGCTTGACGCGCCGGGTGACCACATTCGAGACAAAGACGTACATCATCTCCGTTGTGCCCAGGCCTTCGAAGATCTCCTGGCCAAACTTTTGCTTCCAGGCATGATAGGTCGGCGCCGTCAGGCTCTCGCCCCCGCCCGTGCAGACGCGCAAGCTCTTCAGGTCATATTTCTTTTCGGCGTCCGGAACTTGCAACATCTTGCGATAGGCCGTGGGCGCGAGCGAAAGAACGGTGATGCGATGCTTCTGGATGGTCTCAAACATTTTCTCCGGTTCGAACTTCGGGATCAGGGAGGCGGCCGCGCCGAACCGCATGGGGATGGTGGTGAAAGTGGAATAGCCGGCGCCGAATGCCAGGGGCGCCGAACCGCCGATGATGTCGTCCTCGGTGACTTTCCAACCGTATTTCCCGAACGTGTCGGGCACGACGAGCGTCTCTTCCACCAGGTGAGCGGTCCCTTTAGGCCGGCCCGTGGTGCCTGAGGTGTACAGCAACACACCAAGGTCTTCACGCCGCCTGCGCACCGGGGCGAGCGTGGGACCGCCGGATTGCAGCAGTTCGCCATAAAGCAAGTGGCCCTTGGATTTCAGCTCTGCGGCGTCGCCGCCGATCACGATGATGTTCCGAATGGTCTTAAAATTCTCGCGCGCCGCCTCCACTTCGCCCAAGAGCGCAAAGTGCACCACGATCGCCACTGCTTCCGCGTCGTTGGCTACATGCGCGATCTCGGCGCGGGAAAACAACGGGGAAATGGGAGTGATCACCCCGCCAAGCTTGAGCACCGCAAAGTTCGTGGTGATCGCGGGAGGGATGGTTGGGGCACGCAGGAGGACCCGGTCACCCTCGCCCACGCCCAGCCCGCGTAGCGCGTTGCCGAGTTTGTTGGCCTGCCCCAGGAGCTGCGCATAGCTGATGCGCTGGTCTTCAAAGAGAAGAGCGATACGCTCTCCTCGGCCTGCCGCGACAGCCTTGTCGAGCAACTCTTCGGTAGGGTTGAAACGCTCGGGGTAACTTGCGAATTCCGGAAGTGTGTAGATGCGCGTGGGCCAGGACTCGCGCGGGGGCAAGTAGTCAGCCATAGGAGTCTCGTCAGCGGCTTGCGGGGCTAGGCACGCCCTGGGCAGCTTCCGTGAAGAGCTCCTCCAAGGCCTGATCGACGCGAATCGTCCCGCGCTTGGCATCGGTGCGCGGGAACACCAGAGTGGGATAGCGGTCACCCTCAAAAACGAGCAAGGCCGGAACGGTGGCGCCGAAGTCCTCTACCAGAGCACCCTTGGCGCCGAACACGGGCCGCACGCTTGCGTCCGGACCGCTGACGGATTTGTGGTAAATGGGGAAACGGTCTTTAATCCCAGCCACGTCAAAGGCTTTCGCGTCCACACCTTTGCCCTGTAGTTTCTTGACCAGATCGAGCGCGCGCGCATTGTCACAGGGAAACAGCTCACCCGGTTTTTGCTTGCTGCTGTAATAAAACTCCAATCGCTTGGGCCCCTTCGATCCAGTTGCCGCCGCAGCCTTGGCTGTTGCCGGCTCGGGCGGGACATACGCCTTCCCGCTCTCTTCGAAAGCATCACACTCCGTCCAGCCTTGAAGCGTGATGGAGAGCGTGAACGGCCACTCGCGTTTCAGGCACTGGCCCAGATAGGCCTTCTGCAGGTTGGGATCGAGCGCCGGCCGCAGATGCTTACAGTGGACGCACAAGCAACTGGCATTATATTGGGCCATAAGATTCTCCAGTCTTCCGATTTCAACTTCTACATGCCTTCTTGGATAAACCGCGGTCGGCTGCCGACCAGATCTTCTTTCTTGAGCGGATGCCCACTCACGGTTTTACCGCGCACATTCTTCTCTATGGGAATGGGTTTGCAGACGGAAGTGGGGCGCGCGCGCGGCGCCGAGCGCGTCAGCCCAGGGCCGGAGATGGCGCTGTAATCCGGCTTCTCCGCGAAACCGGGCAAAAGGTCGGGCTTGCCGTCGGCCGCTTCCGGACCTGCCACGCAAACTCCATTCGAGGTCTCCAGCCGCCAGATCTTGCCGCACCCGGCACACTTGGTGTTGCCTTTGAAGTTCCAAAAAGGATAGGGGTCAAGGAAATTCTTTGTCTTACACCCGGAGCATATAAGCAGCATCGGTTATCTCCTCATCCTCTTCTCAGATACACTCCTGCTCTTCGAGTCGCCGCAGGTCTTCCGCGCTCAGTCCGGCCAGTTTGCCCAGGATTTCCTCGTTGTCCGCGCCCACTGGTTTGAGCGCCCACTTCAGACGCGGTGGGGTTTCGGACATCATGTACGCGGGACCCTGGTGCAGCAAGTCGCCGTAGGTGGGGTCGTCTAGCCAGCGGACTGCGCCACGCTCCAGCCAGTGCGGGTTGTTGGCGACCTCCTTGGAGTTCCATACCGGCTGGTTGATGATGTTGGCCTTATCCAAAATCGCGGCAACCTCTTCCTTCGTCTTATTCGCCGCCCACTTTTCGAGCCAGGGATAAATCTCCATCTGACTCTTAGCCTGTATGCGGATGTCCTGCTTGGCATACTTTCCGGCCAGATTGCCGTCACCGACGGTCTGACAAAGGCGAGCGAAGTCCTTATCATCGTAAGCACTAATGAGGATGTAGCCCTCCTCTTGCTCCTGGGGGTTCTCCGATTGCGGGTAGGAGGATTTGCCGCACTTGATGATCCCGTGCACACACAACTGCGTATCCCAGTTGCCCCAGCGCTCGCGGGTAATACCGTGCCGGCCATACAAGGGCAGAGCGTACTCCAGCTGGCGCGTGACTCCGTGCACTTGCGAGTACTCCGTGAAGGTGCCCTCGCCGGAAATCTTGTCACGCCAGTACAGCGCAGCCAGGATTTGCACCGCAGCCATCATGCCGCCCCAGTAGTCCGCCAGCCAGATGGTGTGCTTAGCGGGCGCACCCCCCAGGAATTCCTGCTTGCCGGTCATGCCAAAGTTGCCGCCCTGGGATTGGCCGAGGATGTCGTAGGAAGCCCGCACGCGTCCCGGCCCCCAACCGCCGAACCCCCCCAGCCAGGCATACACCAACCGGGGATTGATCTCCTTTAGTTGCCGGTAACCGATGCCCCAGCGGTCGAAAGTGCCGGGACGGTAGTTCTCCACGAACACGTCGGACTTGGCCGCCAGTTTCTTCACGATGTCCTGGCCCTCTTTGCGGTGAAAGTCAACTGAGGTGAAGTACTCGTTCGGGTTCGCACCAAGGAAACCCAGGCCGGTTCCGCGCTCCGGCACCCAGCGAGAGAGCGGATACAGGAACGGCTCGTTGAAGGGCGTGGTATGGCGCATGGCCTCGCCGCGCCGGGGCGCTTCAATCTTGATCACCTCAGCCCCGAGCTCGGCCAGGTAGGAGGCGCAGGAGGGTCCAAGGATATATTGCGTGCAGGAGAGCACGCGGTAACCCTTGAGGGCCTCGGGCTTCCCAAATGCCTTCTTGAAGTCGAAAGTCTCGCGGCAGTACTCGTCAAAAGACTGCGTCTGCTTTGCTGCAGCGGTTTCCCTGGCCATCACAATTCCTCCTCTTCTTCCTCGTGCGTGACGCCCGTTTCACTCAGCCGCGTAAAGTCATCCCGCGTAAAGCCGAGCAGTCGGCGATATACATCCTGATTGTCATAGCCGGTTGGGCGGCCGAGCCACTTGAGCCGGCCGGGAGTCTTATGCTGTAGGAAGGGAGTGGTCCCGTAAAGAATCTTGCCGTAGTGCGGCGAGTCGTACTCGGCCACATGTCCGCGATACTTGAAGTGCGGGTACTCGGCCACCTCGTTCACATAGAGCACGCCGCCAGAGGCCACCTGCTGCTTGGAGAGTTTGCGTTCGGCCTCGCTGCGGGGATTATCTTTCAACCACTCGCCCAGCATCGTGTAGGTCTTCACCTGCATGTCATGCGCCAGGCGTTCCGTGACTTCGCGGAGGTGCGGATCGCCCAGGATATCCTCCTCCACCGCCGGCTGCTCGTCGCCCACGGTTCGCCAGATCCGGTACCACAGCCGGTCGTGGCCGCCGCCGACCATCATGTAGCCGTCTTTGCAGGGATTGACCGCGTAGATGTTGATGGCCAGGTCCCAGTTCCCGTAGCGCGGGCGGATACTGCCGTCCATCGAGTACCAGCCCCAACTGTAATCCAGGATGCGGATGATGGCCTCGGCAGCCGTAGCTTCGATGAACTGGCCTTCTCCGGATACGTTCTCGCGGTACACCACGGCAGCTAGAATTCCCATCGCGGCCGCTGTCCCGCCCACGTGGTCGGCCACCCACAAGGCGGAGCGGGTCGGTTGCCCACCGAACTCTTTCGGGTCGCCGGTGCCGTGCACAAAACCGCAGGCAGCTTGGGCCACTGGGTCGAGCCTCCCCGGCTTGTCTTTCAATGAGCCCCACTGGCCGCGCTGGCCGACCCAGCAATAGATTAGCCGCGGATTGATCTCTCGCAACTGCCGATAACCGATGCCCCAAGCGTCCCATTGACCCGGTGGGCCATTCTCGATCACCACGTCAGAGTGGACAGCCAACTTCTTGAGGATTTCGCGGCCTTCCTCGGTCTCGAGGTTCAGGGTAACGGAAAGCTTGTTCCGCATTTCGTGCAAGAACTGCCCGCCGACTTCCTCCCCTGTCTCCTTATCTTGGAACATGTATTCCTTCCGCCCGAACGGCGTGTTCTGGCGCAGGGGGTCTCCCCCTGGTGGTTCAACCTGGATGACCTCGGCGCCCAGTTCGGATAGCATGGACGAGCACCAGTGGCCAATCATCATCCGCGTGGTGCAATCGAGCACCCGGAGTCGAGACAAAGCTTCGGGCTTCTCGAAATTCTTTTCCTGGCGGGTAATGGATTCCAGGAAAAGCGGATATTCTTTGGCCTGATCGGAGAGTCCGGCGTACACCTCATCCGGCTTGAGAATGGGAATGGCCGGCCAAGGCGCGACCTTCGGAGTAGCCATTTCAGTGCCTCCTGCTGATTTGCGTGTTACTCATTAGATCCTCGCGGCGAGTCTGGCCCAGGGGCTTTGCTCAGTCGGATGTTGGGTGTATAGTCCCACCCCCTGGAATTGTCAAGGTCGTTTTCTAATCCTTCAGATTTTCGCAGGGCGTGACCCGCGGCACCGCAAGATGTGATGCGGGTCACTGCGCCCGGAAGTGAGGTTCCGCCAGAAGATCCGACAGTGCAACGCAATACCCTGGTTGCTACAGGCCGGAACGGCCCGAACTGGCAGTTGCCAAGCGCACCACTTTGCCAAAGGCCCGATCGAATTTGTGACTTGCGCGAGCGATGCCTGCGCCAGAGCAGCGGCGTAGCCGGAGTGACTTACTCGCGCAAAAGGAACAGGCAGCAGCCAACGGCAACCGAGAGCGGCGGCGGACGAGGGAAGAGGAGAACGGAACAAAGATATTCCACTGGGAAGTGAGTGCGCATGTCTTTTGATGAGCGGCTCGGGAAGATCTTCATGCTCGCGGACGCGCTGGAAGCCAGCCGCGCAAAAATCATCGACGCGGCTGCGCGAGACCTGTATTTCGCCGTCAAAGACACCGATCGGGAGGTAAGCCTGGCGATCGAGCGACTCCACATGCTGGAGGAGGCGCGCGCCTTGCTTGCGCAGCGGAGGCCATTGGGTGGACCGGGCTCGCGCGTCGCGCTCGCGCTTTCTTACAACGGCAGCGCTTGGCTGAACGCCGCCATCAGCTCTATTTACCTGGTCGGTAACAAAGTCCTGGTGAAGTTTTCCTCGAAAGCGCCGCGTGTGATGGCCTTGACGGAGAGCATCTACCAGCCCATCTTCGGTGACGCGGTAACGTTTTACCGGGGCCCAGGAACCACTTTTCTCGAGGAGTCTTTGAAGTCGCCGGAAGTCGCCGTGGTCGTCGTTTTCGGATTCGATGCCAATATCCTGCCCTATGAGCAGGCGTTCCGGGAGACGCGCAAGAAGCTGGTCTTCGAGGGCCCGGGACAAGACCCCTTCATCGTCTTTGCCGATGCCGACCTCGACTTGGCGCTCGACGACTTGATGCAATCAAAGTTCGGCTATTCCGGGCAGACCTGTACGGCGCCCAAGAGAATTTTTGTCCAGAAGCCCGTCTATGAGGGATTTCTCCAGGCGTTTGCCGATCGAGTAAGACGCCTCGTGATAGGCGACCCGGAGGACCCCCGCACCGATGTTTCTCCGGTCAGAAGCAAAGTCGCCATCGAGCGGATCAAGATGCAGCTCCATGACGCGCGGACAAAAGGCGCCCAAATTCTTGCGGGCGGAAAAATTGAGGGCAACCTGATCTCCCCCACGATCGTTAAGGATGCCACCGACGACATGATGGGGATGCAGGAGGAGGTCTTTGGCCCGGTCGCCTTCACCTCCAGCTTCACCAGTGCCGGTGAAGTGCTCGCCCGCGCGCGCCGGCAGAAGTACGGCCTGCGCGCCGCCGTATTCGGCGGGGAACAGGCGGCTGAAGTGGCGCGGGGCTTGCGCGGCCAGCCTTACTGCCATCCGGTAGCCGATTACACCTTCGGCCGCTTCGGCACGGTGTCGCTGAATGAGCCGCGCAGCGCTTCCTGGCGCGGTGCGCTGGTCGTCAAGCCGGTCGGCGGCTACGGGTATTCCGGCTGGATCTGGGAAACAGTAGACGGGCAATTCCAGTTGAAGCAGGGGCCCAAGCTGCTGAGCCTGGAGTCTTCTCTTTCCAATTAACCCCGGAATCTGTATACTGCCTGCCGTTCTTGGAGACCAATATATCCGGCAGCGCGCTCCCAGGCGACTGATTCGAGCCTATGGCGGCGCGAGAGGAGAGAGAACGATGCTTGAAGTGAGGCAGGTGAGTGACCACGAACTGGAAGCGCTCATTGGCGGAACGCAGCTCCGGGCCATGAGCAACCTGTATATTGACGATGTTCTGGCCATTGTCGACCGCGGTCTGGACAGGCTGCCGTCCTATCTGGATCTCTACCGCAAAGCAATCAAGCAAGCGTGGTCACCCGACGAGCTGGACTTCTCACACGACAAGGCGGAATGGGATCTCCTGTCCCCCGAAACGAAGAAGCGTCGCGTCTGGAGCATGCGCATGTTCTTTGATGGGGAAGAACGCGTGGCCTCCCTATTGGCTCCCTTTGTGTGGGCCGCACCCAACAAGGAAGTGGAGGCCTTCGCTGCGACCCAGCTCGCGGACGAGGTACGGCACACCATTTTCTTCGATCGTTACTGGCGCGAAGTGGTCGGCACGCGGGCGGCGAGCTTGGATGAGCTGGTGAAGGAAATAGGGATCGGCCCGCAGGAAAATGAAGGCTACGATTATTTCTTCTATCGGTGGCTGCCCACCCTGGCTCAGCGCCTGGCTTCGCACCCCAAGGATTTGGACACTGCCGTCACTTTCGTGACCGTCTATCATCTCGCGGTCGAGGGCGCTATGTTCCTCACCGGCATGCGCTACCAGCTTGAGGGCGCGCGGCGTTGGGGACGGAAATTTGGCTACTATCAGGGCTTCACTGCTGCCACTCGAGACGAGTCGCGCCATGTGCTGTTTGGCGTGAAGTATCTGCAGGACATGGTGAGGAAGGACCCGGCTCGCTTCGCCCCGGTGATTCAAAATACGATTCGGGAAGCGCTTCCCCTGATCGAGAAGACCATGACCCCTCCTCGGGGAGACATGAGCTATTACGGCGGAGAGCACCTCGAGGAAGCCTGGCCCGGATCCACACCGGAATCGCTCCGCGAGGAGATGATCGATTACGCGAAGGATACCCTTGAGCGCCGGCTACACGCCGTGGGCATCCATATGGCCCTATGAGGGCGGGTGCTCACCGCCCCATCCCCGCAGGCAGCTAGTTCCAGTGCAATTGTTCCACTTGCGGGAATTTCGGCTGCTTTGCCACACTTGGCCTATAGATTGATCTTGCTCCATTCCCTCAAGCGGTCGAGGCTCGAAACATAGGGTTTCAAACCAAGCCACAGGAGCAGGGCAGCACCGATGTGCGCCAAGGTTCCGACGATCAGCAACGAATAGTGGACCGCATTGTCGTTGTGGAAGACGTAGTCGGTCATCACGGCCACGGCGGTGGGCCCCAGGCCAAGGCCGATGAGATTGATCACGAAGAGATAGAGCGCGGACGCCTGACCGCGCATGACATTTGGCATTATCTCTTGCACGGCCGCGGCCGCCACACCCACGGGCAGGCTGGTCACGAATATGGTGGGAACCAAGACCGCAGCGGCCCAATTCCCGCTGGGCATCAAGGGATAGAGAATGCCGGCCGGCAACCAGGCCAGAGCCCCGATTACTCCCACCCGCATACTCGAGTCGGCAAAACCACGGCGCGCCAGCCAGTCCGCCAGCCAGCCTCCGGTCACGATCCCCAGCGTCCCAAATACGCAGACAATCGTGCCGTAGACAACGCCTGCCTGGGAAGCCGTCCAGCTATATCTGCGAATGAAGAAAGTGGGAACCCACGCGGAGACGCCGTAGCCTGAAAAAGCGAGCAATGCGAAGCCAAGATTATGGCAGAGAAAAGTCGCCCGGTTTTGACCGATGTAAGCAATGACGTCGCGCATGGACACTCTGGCGAGAGTTATTTTGCCTTCTGGAGTTTCCCTCATCCTGGCGCCTTTGCGCGCTGGCTCCTTGACCGTATACATGAGCAGAGCCAACAGGACTCCCGGAAGCCCTACGATAAAGAAGATCACCTGCCACGGGTGAATGGCACCGACAATAGGAAGTACCCAGCTTCCTCTGCTGGAAGCGTAGCCGACGATCAGCCCGCCAAGAACCAAGGCGAGGCCCGAGCCGAGGTAATAAGCCATGGAGTACACGCTGATCGCCGTGGCCCGCCGCTCCTTGGGGAAATAGTCGGATATAAGTGAATAAGCGGAAGGCGAAAGTGCCGCTTCGCCGACCCCTACACCCATTCGCAGGAGCAGGAAATGCCAGAACTGCCGGGCCACGCCGCATCCGGCCGTCAGAAAGCTCCAGAGACCCATCCCCACAGCGATGATCGTGCGCCGGCTCTTGAAATCCGCAAGGCGGCCGAGAGGGAAGCCAAAAAACGAGTAGAAGATCGCAAAGCTAAAGCCCATGAGCAGGCTCATCTGCGTGTCAGAAATGCTGAGATCGCGCCTTATGGGCCGCACCAACAGGTTCAAAATCTGGCGATCCATGAATGCGAAAATGTAGGCGACGGTGAGCACACCAACCACGTACCAGGCGTACCCAGTAGGAGGATAGGACTCATCCACAAGGCCGTGGCGCTCCGCAGAGGCCGGATCTTCGTGTGCGCGCAAACCATCCTCCTGACTTCCTCTGTGCCACGGCGTCGCTCCGGTTGCCTCGGCGTCACTCGGGCAAGCAGAGATGAACGCCAAATTGGAGCAGGTGGAAAGCCTCTCGAAGAAGCTGAGGGCCCTGGTAGTGGCGAAGGAACGACGCTAGGTCGCCTTTCCCCTCGCGAACTTGTGGGCGGTGGACGTCTCTACAACATACATATGGACCTTGGGCGCGCTGTGCACCTCATGCTGGATCATCTCGCTGATTTTCGAGTACTGCTCGTGGCTGTGCCGCTCGGCGTCCTCTTTCGTCTTCCAAAAGCTCAGGGCCAGAACTCGCTCGGCGTCCGTGTCCGATATCAGCACGATCTCATCCACAAAGCCTGGCTGGGCTTTTAACGTGCTCAGCACTCTCTCGTGGATGGTGTGGCAAAGTTCCTTTGCTTTTCCTGGTTTCGTTCTGACCTCAACAACTCGTGTGAACATGCGCTGGACTCCTTTCGAGGGAACAAGGGTTTGTGCAGCCCGCGGAGGAAGCCTTCCACGGCCTCCGGCGGCAAAGGGCTGCAAGTCGCCCCTACGCTACACCGGGCGGCGAGGACGGTCAATTCTCTCTGCCGCCCAGGGCGGCGCCGAAACGATTCAAACCAGCTCGCTCAGCATCCGATTGCACTCCTCGTACGCTGCCTCTTCACTGTGCGGGCTGTGCTGGCCCTTCTCCACCAACAGCATAGCGGCCAATGGCAACTCCTTCCGCGCGCGCTCCAGTTCGCCCGGTTCGGTCCGCGGATCGAGCCGTCCGTGCAAGAACATCGTCGCGACTTTCATTTCCCTCAATCGCCCGTCGTAGAGATCTCCGTCCGGTCGCACGCAGGCATCGCCAATCCGCAGCCACGCGCGGCAGTTCCGCCGCACCACCGACTGCCACTGCATTTCCCCGTGGTCTTTGGCTAGGAGCCTTTGTGTCTCCTCAGCCAAATCTTCGGGATGCGCAGAAAATCGCTCGAAGAATCCTCGCGAACCCGGCTTCTTCCGAAAATAGTGAAACGCTTCCAGAATCAACTGCTCGCACCGATCCGGGACTTTCAATCCAATCATTGCCGCGACCACCGCACCATCGCTGTGCCCCCAGAAAGTCGCCCGCTCGATCCCCAGCGCATCCAGCACCGCCAGGGTCTCATCCGCAGCCCGGCGATGAAAATCCTGCGGCATCTCGCTCGTCACCAGCGTGGATCGCCCATATCCGGACCGGTCCGGCGCGATGATGCGCAGTTCTCTTTGAAATGCCTCGATCTGCCGGTCGATGGGATACACGCCATATCCCCATCCGCCGTGCAAGAACACCAGCGGCCGCCCGCTGCCTTGCTCACGGTAATGGATTCGCACTGGCTCGATTCCCGGCGCGTGTGGCGATTCTGGTAACTCCACAAAGGGCACGGAACGTCCTTTCTCCAGCCACTCAAACGGCGCGTGCGAGACGCTGGGTCGCGCGGGCTCAGCGATTGACCCTCGGGGAAGAGGACGCATAAGATGGAAACATGCGCGCCGGAAACATAGCGCCCAATACTACTCTCATCGACGTCGAATACCTCGGCAACCCGGAAATCATCGCGGCCTGCCTCCTCGAAGGCGAAGGAAACATCGGGATTGTAGATCCGGGCCCGGGTTCGACGGTTGGCACACTCCGCAGCAAGCTCGATCAGCTTGGCATCGGGGTCAAGGGCCTGGACTCCATTCTGCTGACGCACATCCACCTGGATCACGCCGGGGCCACCGGGACGCTGGTGCGGGAAAACCCGCGTATCCGCGTGTACGTGCACGAGCGGGGCGCGCCGAAGATGATTGATCCCACAAAGCTTCTCGACAGCGCCCGTCGGCTTTATGGCGATCAGATGGACCGGCTCTGGGGCGAGTTCCTCCCCGTGCCGGCAGAGAACGTTTGTGCGCTGGCCGGGGGCGAGCGGTTGAGCCTTGGTGGCCGCCAACTCGAGGTCGCGTACACCCCCGGCCACGCCTCGCATCATGTGAGTTATTTCGAGAGAGCCACGGGCTTAGCTTTCGTCGGTGACACGGCAGGAATCCGAATCGCGAATCGGCAAACGATCTTGCCCATCACGCCGCCTCCCGACATCGATGTGGAGGCCTTTTCCCGAAGCTGGCAGAAGATTCGAGAGTGGGGGCCGGAACGGATTTTTCTCACCCACTTTGGCCCTGCCGACCACGTTCGTGAGCACCTGGAGGAATTGAGGGAGCGTTTGGAAGAATGGAGCGTTGCGGTGCATGAATCACTTAAGGAAGGCGAGGGCGACGCGGAACGTGCTGCGCAATTCACGCAGCAAGTCACTGCGAAGTTGATGCAGCATATGTCCGAGCGAGATGCCAGCCACTACGTGCGCGGCGCAGCGGTGGACCTCTGCTGGTATGGGTTGGCCCGGTACTGGCGCAAGCGGGAACAAGCCTGAACTGTTCGGCCACGTGCGGAATAGAGAGTGCGCAGCCCGGAGCCGCTGCGCCACGCGGAAAACCGAGGTCACGGAGGTGAACACGGCCCTGACCAACGCGCCGGAGAAAACCAGCCAAGACCCGCGCGGCCCCGCGGGAGGGAGAACTGCGCGCCCGGCTTTCTTAACAGTCGAGCCCTGACGCGGTTTATTCGCAAGCACGCGTCCATGTGTGCGGGAGCAGATGTCTATTTACAAGCGCAACGTGTGTAAGCCTTAGGGCTACTAAGCCGCAAAACAGGCAAAAACGGCGTGAGCGGTGAGCGAGATTCGGACACTACCGAGGAAATCTTGGTAGATGCAGGGAGTTGATCGGGTGTTCGCCTGATGTGAAGAGAAGTCGAACTCCTGGAAATTTCTACCCGGTCCGCTAAGCGGTCCCTCAGATAGGTCCTGAGATTCCAATCACTTACAAAGCGCGCTCGTGGCAGCGTCCGTGCCTCCCACATAGGGGGGATGACTTGGGTGGGAATGAGGAGGAGGGACCTCATGACCATCTTTCGAAAACAACTGTTGCCGGGCGCATTGGCAGCCGGCTTGGTCTGCTTGATTGGAGCAGGCTTGGCAACAGCGAAGTACGTCAGCAGCAAGACTCCGAGCAATGCGCCAGCTCCAGCAACGGCCGACGATGGATCGGCGGAGACGCAGCCGGCACCGCCGCCCATCGAGCCGATGATGATTCCCGCGAACACGGCGATCACGATTCGGTTGGATCAGTCGCTCGACAGCGCGGAGAATCACTCGGGCGACACCTTTGAGGCCCACGTGGCGGCGCCAGTCGTCGTGGACAACCGCGTGGTGATCCCGGAGGGTGCGGAGGCCCGCGGCCGGGTGGTGGAGGCTGTCCACTCTGGCCACTTCAGCCATCGGGGTCGTTTGGAAGTTGCCTTGACTCGAGTGCAAGTGGACGGCAAGTGGGTTGAAGTTTCCACCAGCGATACCAATCGCGCGGGCGGAAGCCATCGCAACCACAACCTGGGCTGGATCGGCGGAGGAGGCGTCGGCGGCGCCTTGATTGGAGGCATCGCCGCTGGAGGGAAAGGCGCCCTGATCGGCGGTCCGATAGGCGCCGGCGCAGGCACCGCGGTCGCTTTCTTCAGTGGGAAGAAAAACGTGCATCTCCCTGCAGAGACGGAGCTGAGGTTCTACACCTCACGGCCGGTCCCTGCGACCAGTTGAACCTCCGAGTCCCAGCCCAATCTTCTTTCCTCGCTAGAGTAAGCGGGCCTTCCCAGCCAGCCCAGTCGAGTCAGCGCAACTGGCTAGACCGAATGCGCGTGCTCATGGCGTCAGCACCAGAGTGGAGGATAACTTGAGGCTCAGTCTGCGGCTGATTCTCTCGCTCGTGCTCGGCATCAGCGCGGTCACTTTCGCTGTGGCTCGGTACCAGGTGAATGCGGAACAGCAGGGGCTCAGGACCGACTTGGAGCGCCGCTCGGCGATCCTGGCGGAAAGTTTGCAGGAAATCGTTGAGCCCGCTCTCGAGGGAGGCTCACGGGAGCAGCTCCGGCGCATCGTGGAGCGCTTCGGGAATCGTGAGCGGCTGGCGGGTATAGCGGTGTACAACGCGGATGGCGCGCCGCTCGCTGAGTCCTCGAGCTTGTTAGCCCAGTTCGACCCACCCCCCGGCCCGCAGGCGATCGTAAGAACCCAAGATCGGGGAATGAGTGAGTTTCTGACGCTGGGCGGCCGGGCAGTCCAGGCTTACTATCTGCCCCTGCACGGTCACAATTCGATTGCCGGAGTACTCGCCGTTTTCCATGACGCGGGATACATCGAGGAGCAGCGCGCGAACATGTGGCGGGCCACGCTGTGGCACGTCGCCGCCGAAGTGCTGCTCGTGGTATTCGTAACGCTTCTAATCATCCGCTCGACGATCCTCAAGCCCATTTCGCAAACAGCGCAGTGGATGAAGGAGCTGCGCGGAGGCCGGCTCGAGCCCCGCCCCCGATTGCCGAACCAGGGGTTTCTGGCGCCGTTTTCCCAGGAAGTTCTGAACCTCGCGCGGAGCCTAGCGGAAGCCAGGGGGGCAGCGCAGGAGGAAGCGCGGCTCCGGGAGCACGCGGAATCCAACTGGACCGCGGAGCGGCTGCGCGCGAGCATTCAGAACAAGCTGCTGGGCCCGCTCTTCGTGGTCTCGAACCGTGAACCCTACATGCACGTCCGGGATGGCAAAAACGTGAAAGTGTTGGTTCCCGCCAGCGGCGTGGTCACCGCGCTCGAGCCCATCTTGCGCGCCTGCGACGGGAATTGGATCGCGCATGGGTCGGGCGATGCCGACGCGGAGACCGTGGATGCGAACGGCCGCATCCGTGTCCCGCCCGATGATCCGGAATACACGCTGCGACGCGTGTGGCTTGCCAAGGAGCAGGAACAGGGCTACTACTACGGATT
>Ga0187812_1000446_pt1 | contig 14532 bp, 13 predicted proteins | sample NC_S_2_FD_130582 | JGI IMG/M metagenome (GOLD analysis project Ga0187812, IMG submission 130582) | Wetland sediment microbial communities from Neuse River Estuary, North Carolina, USA - ASW-S_2 | ecosystem: Environmental > Aquatic > Freshwater > Wetlands > Sediment | place: USA: North Carolina... | reverse complement strand
CTTGTGTTGAGCCGGAACTTGCGCTTGCGCGGGCGGATCCGCTGAAGCGTTCTGCGGGTCGCCCGCCGTGCGTGGCGCGATTAGGCTGCTCGCCGGTTCAACCTGACCGGGTTGAATCAGCGCCGAAGGTCGCTGTGGGCCGGTTACGCCTGCGCTATCCGCCAAGGCAGCAGAGGAAATTCGTTGAGAAGACTGGTCCGGCGTTCGTGTATATGCCAGATTGGATGCAAATCGCGAATCATAGGCAAGCTCCCGGTCCCTTGCGGCAAGCTGTTGCTGCTCCTGGGCCGCCGGCGAAAGCTGCTGCTGCAGGGCGTATCCGCCCGGCATCTGTGGGCAGGGCTGACCAGGGATACAGGGAGGTGCCTGCCCATTCGGGCCGTAGGCCGCTGCTGCGGCCTGCTGTGCCGGGGTCATGTTTTGAAAGCCGGGGCCCGATCCAGGCTGGGTCATCTTCTGTTCGTTCGCCGTCGTCATGTCATGAAGGTCGCGCACATTGTTATCCGTCGTGTCCTGAAGAACAGGCTGCGGCGGCCGATGCTCAGTCGCGGCCTGCTGTGCGGGCGTCTTCGGGGCCGTCTTGCTGAAGAGGACCGCGGCCAGGAGCAAGACGGCAGCGAACAGGTAAAGGACCAGCTTCAGGTGCTTTTGGATCACACCCATCGGTTCTTTGACGAGCCGACGCAGCACCGGCTCGACCGTCGCCTGGATCGGGGTATTTGCCATCGCCTCAGCCATATTCGTAGCTCCGTTCATCCCTTGCGGGAGAATTCCATCCGCTTCTTGCCCAGCTCGACATACCCGGAGTCCATCACCTTCGGGATGACGTAGGTCCCGTTCTCGAGTTGGTATGTGACCACGTTTGGCTTGCCGTCCCGCATCTCGTAGATCGAAAACTCCTCCGGCGCGTCGGTCTTAATGTAGGTGAATTTGTCGTCGTGCCAGATGGCCTCGATGTCGAAGGGAGCCTGGTTGGCCTGGAACGAATAGTCGAACTTGAGCGATAGCGGATAGGCACTCTTGTATTCGTCCACGGCCTGGGTGATGTGCGATTCGACTGCAGCCAGCGCCTGCTGGGACTGCTCCAATTGTGCCGTGGGCACGAACTGTGGCGGGCCGCTGGAGGCGACGATCGAGGAACGGTCGGCCGGCTGCACAATTACCTTCAGATCCGGCGGCGGGTCGGCCTCGCCCGGCGGAGTGGACACATCGGTAAGCGTGAAACTGTAGATGTTGCCCTTGTCGGTAATCAAGTTTAGGTCTGAGCTGATGCCTGCCTTGGCCGGATGTAGGAAGCAGAAGTTGCCCACCACGTCGACAATCCAAAAATCCTTGTCGCCTACGGCGGCCTCCATGATCTTCTCGGTCGGAGGAAGCTCAATCAGCGTCGTGTATTTGAGCTTGGCGTGGATGGGCACGATGTCCTGGGAGTGATACTGGACGGTCCGCGCCTCCGCATCCTGCGCCCTGGACGCAAGCGGCCCAAGAGCGAGGACGATTCCGGTGATGAAAGCGAGTTTGGTGTTCATGCTGCAACTGCTCCTTGGCGGGTAGGAATTCGGGCGTTGTTAATTCTCGATGCCTCGAACGGAAATTGATTGGCAAGCTCGCGCAGACCATCGGCAATTCCGTACCGGTCGAAAAATTCGCGCCGTTTCAGGTTGGCTTTGGGGTCGTTGCTCGCCATCCAGTGGGTAACGGAATCGACGTTGAGATGGGCTTTCTTTGTGAAATTGGGCTGGCAAATGACCATTTGGCCAGGAGGGTAGAGGCCGGCGATAAGATCGCAGACCATAGGGTTCAAGCGAAATTTTTCAGCGTAGAGGGCGCGATCCATCTCCGGGTTGGCAAGGAAGATCTTGGTGGGGCAGCTTTCGACGACGATGTTGAGAAGGCCCGATTCCTCCAATTCGTTGACCGACTGCGTTGCGAGGATCATTGCCGCCTTGTGCTTGCGCCAGGTCTTCTCGGCCTGCAAGATGTAATCGCGGATGATCCTGTTGCGCATGAACAGCCACGCCTCGTCCATGAGAAAGGCTTTGAATGTGGCGAGCCGGCGCCAGTCGCAGATTTCCTGCGAGGCGCGATGCAGCACATAGAACAGCAGTGGCTCCAGCAGGTCCGGCGCGTCGCCCCATCCACGGAAGTTGAATGTCTGAAACCGGTTGAACGTGAGCGTGTCGCGGGTGTTATCGAAGAGGAAGCCGTATTGTCCGGCGCGCGTCCAGCGGAAGAGCCGGTCCTTTAACTCGCCCACGATGCGGACAAGATTCGTGAAGGTTCGCTGGTCGTCGGGCAACACGTAGATGCGCTCAATGGCGTTCCACAGCTTCATCTCATCGTTGAAGTTGAGGCGGCGCCGTTCGTCGTTGCCTTCGATGAGCACCCGCAACAGGCTGAAAAGGAATTGCAGGTTCTCCTGGCTGGGCGCAAGAGAAAACGGGTTGATCGTGAAGTCGCGTTCCTCCCTGCCGACATTGAGATACGATCCGCCGAAGATGTGCGTCAGCGCCTCGAAGCTGCCGCCGATGTCGAAGATGAAGGTCAGCGGATCGTACTTTTGGACGTTCTGGAGGATGAAGTTGGCAAAATAGCTTTTGCCGGACCCTGTGGGGCCAAGGATCAGGGCGTGCGCTACGTCGTTTACATGGAAATTGAGATAGTACGGCGTGGCGTTGTCGGTTTCAAGAACGGCCAGGTACTCCGTGCCAAGGTAACGATTGATCTTTTCGCCGGGCAGAATTGTGAACAGGAACGAGAGATCGGCGTAGTTCGTGTTGAGCAGGTAGAGCCGGCGCAGGTTGAAAGCGTAGTTGCCCGGCACAATAGCGAAGTAGGCGTTGATCTGGTTGTAGGTTTCGGCGAAGAGGGCGCCATCGGCGTTGGTGAAGATCCCGGCAAAATCGCCCACCATCGAATCGACAGCCTGCCGCTCTTTGCCATAGAGCACGATCGTAAGCGAAAACTCGCCCAACTGCTGACCCTCGCCCAGCTCGCGGAGGCAGTCACCCAGATTCTCGATGTCTGCCTGCTTCGACTCATCCACCAAAACATCGCGCGGATTCGTTTTCGACGGGTCGTTGCCCAGCTGCGAAACGAATCCGGTCTTCGAGATGTTGAAGTGGCGCCGCCGCTTGTTTACCTCTTTGCGCGCCACGGCGGGCGGGAGTGGCGTCCATACCGAGACAGCGATGAAGTTGGCTGGGATTTTGAGGAGCGCATCGAGCGCAAGGGGCTCGGTTTCGCCGATGCATTCCTTCATGGTGAGTATGCGAACGTAGTCGTCGCCAACACGGAGATGATCGCGCTCGCCTTCGAGCGTGGAGGCGACAACCTGGTTACAGAGAAACTGCGAATGCTTTGGTTCCCCGGCGATGCGCCAGGCGTCGTAATTGAGAAGCCGGCGCAGGAAGCGGAACTGGTGCTTCGAGTCGAGTACTTCGATGCGCGTGAAGTCGGCGAGTTGGCGGAGGAATGCCTGAACCTGTTGGTCGAGGCGCGCCAGATCGTGCTCGATCTGCGTGCGCTGCAGGACCTTCATGCCGCGATTCGAGAACTGCGCTTTCAATTCGTTTAAGCCGCCTGCCGGGTCGTGAACGAGTTGCCTGAGAGCAGCGCCAAAGCCCGACTTCGACCGTGCGCCTTCAATCACAATCGCGTAATAGATCTCGATCTCGAAGAGGCGGTCGGCCTTCTCCTCGAAGTGTTGCTGTCGCCGGTCCTGCCCGGTCTGTACAACCGGGTGTTCGTACCTGGCGAAGGGAATTTCCGGCCGGTTGGTTTTGAAGAGGTACTGGTAAACATGGAAGCCCGGTGAGAAGTTCTTGAGCGCGGCTTCAAGCCGCTTTACGGCTGATTCCTGCCTGCCGTAGTCCAGGCTCTCATAATCGACACCCGTCACGCGCAGCACCATGCCAAGGTCGCCGCTCTTGGTGATGAACACGGACTCGTTCCAGAAGCCGTAGAGGTTGATGTGGGCCGCAAACGAGTCGGCCTCCTTCCACGGTTTGAGGATTTTCGCGAGGTTCAGCATCACCGCACCTCCACGGCTGGAATCGTCGGCTTGGCCGCGTCGTAGCGGGTTTTGTAGCGGTTGGATTTGGCCAGGATGCGCAGAAACGCCGGGTCTGTATTCGTGACCCAGGTTCCGAATGCGAAGCCGCCAAGAAATACGGCAATGCCGGCCAGCAGGCTGTCGAAGAGATTGAAAGCGCCCACGGCGGTGACGCACACGAAGAAAAATAGCGTGCGTTCGACTCCCAGGTAGGTGAGCGGCTTATTCAGGCTCTTGTAGACCCTGTTTCGGCGACGGGTTGTGGTATTCGGCTGCATCGCAATTTCTCTTCGGAACCCAAGTTCGACGTGTTTTTTTCAAATGCGCCTAAATGCCCCAGAGCCATGCCAGGATGTTGGTGGCGAGCACCGCGATGCCCGTCCCGGCTGCGACCCCTGCCAAGGTCCTCTTGGCGCCGGGAGATCCGTGAGCGAATTCGTACCCGCCGACAACGATGGCGATCAGGCTGGCGACCTTGGCGACAGTTCCAGTGAAGAGAGTTTGAAGATTGGTGAATCCGGTGTCGAAGGGTGAACCGCTCTGCCCGAGTGCAATCGCGGGAGTGATGGCGACAAATGCAAAGAAGGCGAGCGTCGAACGGTTTCGGCGTAGCCACGTGCGAAGAGCGAAGCCACGCCGAGCAATTCGAGGAGATTGCGTGGTCATTGAGCACCTCCGGCGGCCGTCGAAAGGGCCGCGATATGCCGTCAGCGTAGGCCCGGCTTTGACCGCCGTCCAGTAACTTTTATTGATCGGGTCTTCGCATTTTCTGACGACACCTGGCGACCGGGACTGTCGACCAGGTACCCAAACCGTTTGAAGAGAGCCGACTGCCCGGCTCGTATGCGGACAGCCCGACGCGGTTTTTTGCCGCTATGCGCCTATGCGGAAAGACGCTCGGCAGGCAGTTCCTCAAGCAAGGACAACTGTTTGGGGGTCTTGCCGCTGGGCTTGATCGGCTGCTGAACTGGAGTTTTTGGGGGTGTGACAACAGCTTTTTCGGCCTGCCTTTGCGCGTGCGCCGTCAACTGTTGCCCTAGATCTCGCACCAGCGCCGGAATCGTCTTTGGATAACGCTCCTTGTGATAGATAAAGGCAGTATCCACGGTCCACGTCACGCCGAAGATCGGTCGCGTAATTAAGCCAGGGCGCAGTTCCGTTCCTTCGCGGATCAGCGCCAACCCGTAACCGCCGAACACGAGATCCTGGATTTCATTGGGGTGAGACGCGCGGGAATACTCCTCCGTCCGTATTCCCGCTTCAGCTAGCAATTCGGCGAGCCGGGCGTGGGCCGCGGGATGCCGTTCCGGATCGTATAGAACAGCGAGCCGATCGGCGAAATCCGCAGGCCGCAGCGTTGCCTTTAGCGCCAGCGAATCGTCGGCGCGCAGGCAGACCACAAGGCGATCGTGCCGGAGTTCCTTCACGCACAACTCCGGCGCTTCGACAGGAAGGGTCACAATCGCTGCTTCGATTTTTCCCGATATCACCTCGTCTGCCAATTGTGCGGAACCGGCGTGGCTCGGGTGGATTGCACAGTTCGGCAGATAGCGTTTGTGGATTGCGCAGGCGGTGCGGAACACGGCCGGAGGGACAAAAGTTCCGCACCCGAATCGTAGCGCGCGAATATCGCGGTTATGAACGGCCTTCAGAGCGGCCATAAATTCACGGTGCGCAGCGAATACGACGGCGACCAATTCCGGGAAGGCGTGACCCTCTTCGGTCGGCTCGATGCGGTTGTCTTTGGTGAGGGTGTAGAGTCGCATTCCGGACTGCTCGTAGAATTTCTTCGCAGCCCTGCTGATATTGGACGAGGTCGTGTGCAGTTCCTCCGCTGCTTCACGGACGCTCCTATGCTCCAATACTTTCAACATGAACAGGAGGAGACGGAAATCTGCCCAGTCGTTGTCCATACCCATTGCTCCGCTTCAGATAGAGATCGTACGGGTGTGAATACACGGGCATTACGGCCAATGCCCCAACTACTTCGCAGTTTTTGAATGAAGGCGAATCTCGATCTGAAAAGCGACCTGATCTGAGCAAGCATGCAAATTGAAATGCGTCAATACCCGGCTTGCAGGGAGAATCCAGTTTAGCAATACCTTCGTGTTTTCCACAAATCCCGATGGATTTCCACAGAGCGCCGGAATTGCGTTCAAACCCTTGCAAACGGCTCGGTTCGCCAAGACTGTTCATTTTTTGTGAAGACCTGTTCAAAAAGAACTACTGGACGGAAAATACGATTCGCCGGACGCTGAAAGCAACACTGGGCATCGTAAGCGCCCGCTGAAATCTTCCATTTCGGAGCGGTGGAATGAGGCCTAATCTCATCGAAGAGTTGGAATCCCGGCGCGGGGGCATCAAGGTCGCCGATCTCGCCAACATCCTGGGAGTGGACGACAAGCATATTTATCGCATGGCTGCGCGAGGTCAGGTTCCCAGCTTTCACGTTGGCGGAGCCGTCCGATTCGATCCGCAAGAGGTTGCTAAATGGCTCCGTGAAAAATATCACAAGGTTCTTCTCCCTCCCAAAAAGGAAGTCCGTCGTAATGCTCGCCAAGCGGACGATACTTCCGCTGCCGCATAAGTGAGCGCGGCATGAATTATGGCGATGCCGGTTCGCGATGAGGAATCGGGATCTAGTTCGACGAGATACAGTCCGAACTGCCGTGAAGGCCGAACGGAAACGAACTTCCGTTCTTCTGATGCAGGGATTTCCCGCCTTCTTCTCAAATATTTGCTGGATGGATCGGAGTGAGTCATTCAAAGCGGCTGAAGTCGGGTCCATTCAACGTAAGGATGTGGGAGATGCCATGTGTATACATGGCAGCGGCAAGCCGCCCGCCGTGGACCTGAACTCCCGAGACGCCATATTGCACCACCATCCTTCGCCACTCTCGATAGACTACGGCGCCATCTGGCAGCAGTTCCATTCCAAACTCAATTAGCGCAATCTCGCGGTCCGCGTCCTGAACTGTCAGGCCAAACCCATTCCGGGATAGCGGGCGAGTCGTCGAATTCGAGAACCCGGCGATGTTCCGGCGGGTGTAATAGTGGGTTGTACTGTGCGTCGCCAGCTTTGCGATTGCGTTGTCTACCGTAAGGTGATTCGGGTCGGAGAGCTTGGGAATACTCAGGAGTATGTTGGTGTCCACCAGGCAGGCGTCGATCGGCATTTACTCATAATCCTGATAAGAGCTTTCGCGGGTGAAGGCTTCCTCGGGAAGCGGCGGAATCTTGTCGGAGAGCTGCGTCAGCGAATCCAGCCACGCACGAACCTCTTCGGGACTCGGCGACGGCTTGCGCGTTCCATTTCCGGGAAGGAACGCGCGCTCGATCACGCTGCCCGCATAGACGGACGGATTCATACCACGGTCGTGCGCCTCGGCGACCAGCCGGGTCTCGATCTCGGGTTTGAGTTCAACCTGGATCATCGCATCCTCCCATCTCTAAGCGCCAGACAACGGCGCCTATGCTTTAGCCTAGCCCGGGGTGTGAGCCGAGACTAGCGGAGCTTTCAGGCGACCAGCGTTGCGAGTTCGCCACTGTTCACCTTTCGGGCCGCGTCCTTCGACCGGATGCCCTTGAGGTACACCATCGTCGATTTGATGTCCCGATGGCCGAGCCAGGACTGTACGGTGCGGATGTCCACCCCGTCGCGAAGATGGCCGGTGGCGAAGGTATGCCGGAACTTGTGCAGGAAGAAATTCATGCAGTACGGGCCTTCGGCGCAGCGATTGCCGTGTTCGGTGACGCAACGCTTGCAATTCAACTTGGCGCGCTCGGCGACCCGCTTGACGATCGTGTCCATTTCGCTGTCGGGCCGGCCGCGGCGGTTGGGGAAGATTAGGTCGTGGGGCCTGGCTTGGCGCGACTCCTTGAGTTTCCTGAGCCGTTCCATCAACCCGGTGGGCAGGGGAACGGCCCGCTCCTCCCAGTTCTTCGGCGTAAAGCGCCACTCCGGCTTGGCGGTCACGCGAACGAGCTGGTTGCGAAAGTCGAGGTCCCTCCATTCGACCGAGCGGATCTCCTGGTCGCGGAAGCCGGAGCCGAGAAGGAACTTGAGCAGCGTGGCTTCGTTCTGGGTGGCCGCCTTGAACATGGCCTCCAGTTCCTCCGGCTCGTAGATGGGCCGGATGGCGTCGACGAAACTGGGCCAGTCGCCGCGCTCGATGAGGCCCTTCTTGCCGTACCGCTTGAAGAGCTGCAGCACCGTGACCACCTTGTCGTAGACGGTGCGCTTGCCGAGCTCGCGCTCGTAGCAGTAGGTCATGAAGTCGAGCACGTCCTCGCGGGTCGCGTCTTCGATGAATTTCTTCTTGTAGGAGGCGCGCAGCAGGGTGTCGAGGGTGAAGCGGTAGGTGGTATAGGTGCGCTCTTTGCGATGGGCGCGGACGAAGCGGAGGTAGTCGTCGATGGCTTTCGCGATGGGGGTCTTTTGAGGGGCCTGCGGCGCCGGCTCGGGCGCCGCGATCAGCCCTTCGCGCATGGCGCGGAGCTCAATCGCCTTGCGGCGGGCCTGGTCGACGGCTTCGTCCTTGGGAACGGCGGAGCGGCAGCGCCGGCCACGCTCGCGCCACTCGATGAAATAGGAGCCTTCCGGATGCACTTCGACGGCTCCGTTTACGCGCACGCGGTCGCGCAGTTTGCCGTTGGGTTCGGCAACGGCGGTGGCAAAGCGCCAGCCGTTGCCCACTTTGATTTTCTTGATGAGGTTAACGCGGTCGGCGTAGTCGGGGCTGTGGCGGTGAGCGGATTTCGGGGCCTGAGCAGGCATTAAAAAACCTCCTCCGGAGGTCTCTTAGCCTATCAAAAACGGACACCAAAATGGACACCAAGAGCCTAAACTATTGATTCTGAAGGTTCTCGGTTAGGTGGCAGCGCTCTAACCAAACTGAGCTACGTCCCCGAATGCCGAAGAACATCTCTCACGGCAATCGACATGTTTGAGTGTATCAGAAAGGCCGCCCTATTTGGCGGCCGCGTTGCTTGTGGAAACAGCTATGCCGAAAGCACAGCGCGGTTGGTGCGGCTGGAGATATAGCCCATGTCCATGCAAATACCGCGCACGCAGTGGAGCAGGTGGTTCGCAATTGAGGGCAGCTTTTGCGCGGTCACGCGGAACGACGGGCCGGAGACGCTGACGGCGGCTACCGGCAGCCGTTGCGCGTCGAGCACGGGCACGGCGATGCAACGCAGGCCCTCCTCGAGTTCCTCGTCGTCCACAGCGTAGCCGCGCCGGCGGGTTTTCTCCAGCTCGGTGCGAAGGGCTTCGGGGGTGACGATGGTGCGATGCGTGAGGCGCTCGAAGCGGATGCGGCGAATGACGTCGCTGGCGCGTTCTTCCGGCAGAAAGGCGAGGATGGCCTTGCCCACCGAGGTGGCGTGTACGGGGTTGCTGGCACCGATGCGGGTGATCATGCGGACCGAGCGCGCCGGCTCGATTTTGTCGATGTAGATCATGCGCGCAGCCTCAAGGATGCAGAGGTGCGCGGTCTCCTCGGTTTCGGCGACCAGGCGGCGCAGGTGCGGCTGAGCGCGGTCGCGCAAATCGTATTGCTCAATCGCGCGGTTGCCGAAATCGAAGAGGCGCAGGCCCAGGCGGAACTTGCCGTTCGAGGTGCGCTCCACCATGCGATGGCGCTCGAGGACCATCAAAAAGCGATGTGCGGTGCTCTTGTGCAACTGCAGGGAAGAAGCCACCTGGGCGAGCCCCAGTGGAGTATCGCTTTCACCCAGTAAATCGAGGACCGCAAAGGCGCGGTCGAGGGCCTGAACTTTATAGGTGCCTTGGGGTGCTCCGTCTCGCATTTTGGACCTCTATTTCGCTACTTGGTCGCCCAATACAGCCTCTCAGATAATGGGAAGGCCGTCAAGAGATGAGACGCGCGGGCAAGGGGAAAAGACGCAGAAATCGAGGACAGTAATCTCAGAACGACGGGGATTCAGGGTTGGGGACGACGTCGCCCTCGCCGGGGGCGAGAAAGAGGTTGGCTTCAAGACCGTGCTGGCGCGTATAGAGGTCGTAATAGCGGCCGCCGAGCGCGTAGAGCTGGGCATGGTTGCCGTGCTCGACAACGCGCCCCTGCTCGACGACCAGAATCTGGTCGGCGCGGCGGATGGTGGAGAGCCGGTGGGCGATGACGAAAGTTGTGCGGCCCTCCATGAGCTGAGCGAGTCCGGCCTGAATCATGGCTTCGGACTCGGAGTCGAGCGAGCTGGTGGCCTCGTCGAGGATGAGGATGCGCGGCTCGGCCAGCAAAGCCCTGGCAATCGAAAGGCGTTGACGCTGTCCGCCGGAGAGCTTGACGCCGCGTTCGCCTACGATGGTGTCGTAACCTTCGGGGAATCGTTCGGCAAACTCGTCGACGCGCGCCGTGCGGCAGGCGGCGAGGAATTGCTCTTCGGTTGCCTCGGGGCGTGAGAACATCACGTTCTCACGAATGGTGCCATCGAAGAGGAATGAATCCTGTAGCACCACGCCGAGCTGAGAGCGATAGGTGTGCAGGTCGACTTTCGACAAGTCAAATCCATCCACCAAAACCTTGCCGTCCGCAGGACTGTGGAAGGCGCAGAGCAGGCTGATGATGGTGGATTTGCCGGAGCCGGAGGAGCCGACCAGAGCGGTCACGGTGCCGGGCCTAGCCTCGAAGCTGATGCCGTGCAGGACGGGCTTCTCAGGCTGATAGGCGAACTCTACGTTCTCGAAGTCAACATGCCCTTCGATGGGCGGCATCTTGATGGTGCGGCCGGGCACCTGGTTCTCTTCGATCTCGGACATGAGCTCGTAGGTGCGGTCAAGGCCGGCAAATGCCTCGCTCAACTGTGTGCCGATGCTCACGATCTGGAATACTGGCGCGATCATGAAGGCGAGAAACATGTTGTAGCTGAAGTAGTCGCCCACGCTCCAGGTGTGGTTGAGAACGGCGTGGCCGCCCAGCCACATCACCAGCGCGGAGACCAGGCCAAGCACGGTGGTGGAGGCGGACGAGAGCACGCTGGTCATGGTGAGCGACTTCATTACGTTCTGCAGCAGGCGCTCGACGCCGGCGGAGAAGACGCCATGCTCGCGCTCCTCGGCGTGGTAGCCCTTGATAACGCGCACGCCGCCCAGCGATTCGGTGAGACGGCCGGTGACCTCGGAGTTGATTTTGGCGCGCTCGCGGAAGATGGGGCGGATGATGCGGAAACCGTATTGCAGCACCAGCACGAAGACGCCGATGACAGCGAAGACCGTAACGGTGACGACGACGCTGCGATGCAGGAGATAAAAGAAGGCGAGGATGGCGGTGAGAATGCCGCCGAGAAACTCCACCAGGCCGGTGCCGATCAGATTGCGAACGCCTTCCACGTCGCTCATGATGCGGGCGACGAGTGTGCCGGTGCGGTTCTCGTCGTAGTAGGCGACCGAGAGCAGGCCGACATGGCGCTGCACCTGGCGGCGCATCTCGGCGATGAGGCGCTGGCCGGCCTTGGAGAGCAGTTGCGTGAGCGAGTACGAGGTGATGGCCTGCACCACCATGGCGCCGAAGACGATGAGAATGATTTTGGGTAACAGCTCGGGGTGCGGGTGGAGCGTGGAGAGAACTTTGTCGAGCAGCGGCTTTGAGGTGTAAGGAAGCACCAGGCCGGCGAGGCGGTTGATAGCCATCAGCGCCAGCCCGGCGAAGATGAGCGCCTTGCGCGGCTTGATAAGCGCCCAGACCTCCGGGCCGATTTTCCTGAGATTGGGCTTCTTCTTCGGCAGGTCCGCGCCGGCGCGAGCGCTGCGGCCGTGGGGCGACCGCTCGGCGCGCATGCCCATCCCCATCCCAGCCCCTCTCATGGTGCCCATGAACTATTCCTGCCGCGAACGGCGCGCCTTGATGAACGACTGAATGCAAAGGTTGACATAGATGAGCAGCAGGCCGGCCATTATGAGCTTGGCGGTGAGTGCAATACGATCCGGGTCGATACCCGCGGAACGGGCGGCGCCGTAGCCCTGGATGGCCGCCACCACTGCGCCAATAAAGCCCAGCGCGCCGATAGTGACGGCGATGTGCATGAAGATCTTGCGGCGGCTCTCGCTGGGGCTGATGGCGAGGAAGCCGCAGATACTAAGTGCGACTCCCCACCAGAGAGGAATGAGCGCGGTGGGATGAATGTGTCCGGTGTAGTAGTACCCGCCCAATCCCAGCGCAGCCAGTAGAACGGCGAAGAGCAGAGTAATTTTTGCCATACGGAAGCCTCCGAATGTCAGTGTACAGCGCACAGTGGTCAGTGATCGATTGCCGAGGACTGCACCGATCACTGACGATAGTTCTTCACCGCTGGATGCGTGCCGATCCGCCTTTTGCAAAGGCTTCCACCTGCTCGAGTGTGGCCATGGTTGTGTCGCCCGGGAAGGTGGTGAGCAGCGCGCCGTGGGCCCAGCCCAGCTTGAGCGCCTGCTCGGGCTCGGCGCCGCTGAGCAGGCCGTAGATGAAGCCGGCGGCGAAGCCGTCGCCGCCGCCCACGCGGTCGATCACTTCCAGCTCGGCTGTAGGCGCAGTGTAGCTTTTGCCATCGATCCACGCGACAGCGCTCCAGCTATGGCGATTGGTGGAGTGGACCTCGCGCAGCGTGGTGGCGACAATCTTCGCCTGCGGCAGCTTATTCACCACTCGCTCGATCATCTGGAAGAAGACGCTGGCGTCGAGCTTGGACTTGGCGGCGACATCGGGGCCGGGAATGCCGAGGCCCTTTTGCAGGTCTTCTTCGTTGCCAACCAGCACGTCGACGTTCTCGACGATCTTGCCCAGCGTTTCCACGGCGTGATCGAGACCGCCGGAGATCTTCCAGAGCTTCTCGCGGAAGTTGAGGTCGAACGAAGTGACCGCGCCGGCGGCCTTGGCTTCTTTCATCATTTCGGCGGCGAGAGCCGCGGTGGAAGCGGAGAGCGCGGCGAACAGGCCGCCGCAGTGCACCCAGCGCACGCCGCCGGCGAAGATCTTTTTCCAGTCGAAATCGCCGGGCTTGAGCATGGCGGCGGCTTCATTGGCGCGATTGTAGAAAACCACGGGCGGGCGCACGTCGGCGCCGCGATCGCTGTAGACCGCGGCCATGTTCGGGCCGGTGGCGCCGTTGTGCTCGAAATGCTTGTAGATGGGCTTCACGCCCATGGCGCGCACATGCTCGGCGATCAGGTCGCCGATGGGATAATTCACCATCGCCGAGACGATCGCAGTCCTCATGCGAAAGCAGTCGGACAGGTTGGCGGCAACGTTGAACTCGCCGCCGCTTACGTGAACCTGGTAGTGCGTCGCTTTGCGGAAAGGGATGATCCCCGGATCGAGCCGATGGATGAGGCCGCCCAGTGAAAGAAAATCGAGTTCGCCGTCTTCGCGGATGTTAAGACCGTAACGCATTTGTTTTCTCCTTGTTTATATGTGGATGAAGGAGTGAAAGAGTGAAGAAGCGATCAAGTAAGGCGCCAACGGCTGCGCTGATTCACTTGTGTACTCCTTCGTTCTTTCACTGCTCAATGTCTCAACCGGCATTTGCCTCGAGATGCTTTACGTCGCCGAGGACCTGCTCCGGCGTCCAGTCGTTGCCGGGATAAAACTGCTTCACTTTGCCGTGGGGCCCGATCAGCGTGGTCGAGAGGGTGTGGGTAATGGTGTCATCGGCGCCGCGCGTGATGCCTACGTCGAAATAGAGGGCCATTTTGTCGAGCTCGGGCTTGGTGGGCACGGCAAAATCCCAATGCGAAAAGGCGGCCTTCGCGTCGCTGCCGATGTATTCGGCTCCGTAAGCCTTGAGCCGCGCCGGCGTGTCGTGATCCGGATCGAAACTGATGCAGAGCAGATGGGTCTTCGCGTAAAGCGCGGGATCGGCCTGCAGGCTCTTATGGATGACCGCAAAATTGTGCGTAACCAGAGGGCAGAAGTTCGGTAGCGGGCAACGGGTGTAGATGAAAGTAAGCAGCAAAGCCTGGCCGCGGAACTGATTGAGATGGATGGTGCGGCCGTCCTGGTTGCGCAGCGTAAAGTCGGGCACCTGGTCGCCGGGCGCGGGCACGTGATAAAGCACCGTGGGCTTGTAATCCGGCTTGGCCTGGGCGATGACCACGATATGGTCGAGCAGCACGGTTCCATCGGCGTCCTGCGAGACGAGGACGTCGGCGGTGATGGTGTCGCCCGGGTGCAGATCGCTCATAATGCCCGGATTCTTGAGCTTATACGGCATCGTCATCGCGTCCATGAAGCCGGGAATCGCGTCGCCGTCGATCATCACCTCGCCGGTTGCAGGGCTGGTCGACACGATTTTGCCGCGCAGGTGATAGACCTTGAGGTTCGATGCGGAAGAGCTTTGCGCGCCGGGTTGTGGATTGGAGCGGCAACCGCAGAGGGCGACGGCTGCAATCAGGGCGCTGGCCAGCAGGGTACGCATAATGTCCAGTGTACAACCGGTGGACTGACCACTGAAAAGCAGGGAACGAGAGACCGAGGGAACAAGAG
>Ga0187812_1000445_pt1 | contig 14537 bp, 12 predicted proteins | sample NC_S_2_FD_130582 | JGI IMG/M metagenome (GOLD analysis project Ga0187812, IMG submission 130582) | Wetland sediment microbial communities from Neuse River Estuary, North Carolina, USA - ASW-S_2 | ecosystem: Environmental > Aquatic > Freshwater > Wetlands > Sediment | place: USA: North Carolina... | reverse complement strand
CCTGCTCATGCCGTTCTACGAGTACGACCACTTCTACCTGAGCGATCCCGAGACCGGGGAGCCCTGCGGTACCGAGGAGTTCATCAAGCCGGGCATGCTCGAGGTGCCATGCCCGGTACCGGTCTACGACCACCTCCTGCTGATGGCGACCCCGGGACACCAGGTCGGCTGCCTGATCCAGAACCTGCGGCTCGCCGCCGAAGCGATGGGACTCGGCGCGTGGGTCTTCTGTGGCACGTTCAGCGACCTGATCCTCGGCGGCTACCCCGACGTCGCGAAAGGCCTGGGCTTCAAGTACGTCGAGCGGGACCCGGCGCGGAACCCGAACAAGGTACTGACCTCGTACGGGCTGCCGGGGATCAAGGAGGCCATGGTCGTCCCGTCGCCGCAGTACCCGACGCCGGAGTCGGCCACGACCGAGGTCTACGAGATGCGCTACCGCCGCGGTGCCCACTTCGCGACCGAGGACAACTGGGCGCTGCGCAACAAGGCTCCGTACAAGCCCCAGGTGATGGAGGAGATCCTCAGCCACCCGAAGATCAAGTACCAGGACTGGACGCGCGAGGCGATGCTCAGGACGGTCCGCTACATCGTGGACAAGTGGGGCGCTTGCCCTGCCTTCGTGAACCCGGTTCAGGCTCAGTTCACCGCACAGCTCCACCACCTGGACCTCGACTTCTACCGCAAGTTCCAGGTGACGCTGCCCGGTGACGAGGAGCCGTTCCTGATCAACCCGCAGATCAAGGCTCACTTCGAGCAGTGGCACAAGGGGGAGCCGGACCCATACGCCAACGGCAGCCGGTAGTCCCGGCAGGGGGCGCGGGGGCGACACCAGCTCCCGCGCCTCCGCTGGCCGGGCAGAAGCGGGAGGCGAGTCGAATGACCGAGCAAGCCGTTCAGGCTGGATGGGAGGTGCCGCTCCGGGCGTGCTGCGGCAAGCTCCGGTGGGCTCTGCTTGAGGCCATCGAGTCAGCGCCGGCAGACGCTCATGTCAGTGCGCTGCGCTGGGGGCCAGCTGAGATTCCGCTGGATGTGCGGGTAGGTGACGTCTCGGCAGCGCGCGCGGTCGAGCTGATTCTGGACGCCGCGAAGCGGAGTCTGGGCCCCGGCGCTTCCTGCTATGCGGGACGGGGAGCGCTCGTGATCGACGTCGGCAGGCCCGGGTGAACGGGCCACCTCGCTAGCCAAAGGACCAAAGGAAAGGCAGGAATCGGCGATGGAGTTCCTTGAGGTTGTCGGATCGCGTCGCAGCATCCGGTGGTTCAAGACGTGGGAGAAGGTCCCCCGGGACAAGATTCAGCGGATTCTCGAGGTCGTCCGCCTCACCACCTGCCCCGGCAACCTGCAACCGTGGCGGGCAATCGTGGTCGAGCGCGACGCGCTGGACAAGGAGACGCGAGACGGGCTGCTCGGTGCCGACAACTGGCAGGGGGCCCACACGCAGGCCCCGGTATGGATCTACTGGTACGCCGACCCGTCGGTCACGCGGCCTGAGTCGTTCCAGGAGCGCACCGTCGAGCTGACCGACGTGGGGGCGCTGCCGCCGGCGTACGGCTGGAGCAAGGAGATGATCGAGGCCGCCATCCAGCGCGGTGAGGTCGTGCAGGCGGGCGGGCCAGCGATCAACGAGCTCATTCACGGCATGCCGGCCGAGGTAGGGGCGGCAGTCGCCTACGCTGAAACGGTCGGCGCCTGCGCGTGCGCCTGCCTGGCCGCGGTCAACGAGGGCCTCGGCACCTGCCTGCACATGATCGCGGCCCCGTCGAAGCAGGACCGGGTCAAGGAGCTGCTCGGGGTACCCGAGCACGTCCTGCCCGTCTGGGTGCAGCTCGTCGGCTACCCGGCGGAAGACCCAGAGGCGGGCGGGCAGCGGCCGCGCTTCCCGTTCGAGACCCTGTTCTTCGAGAAGAGCTGGGGCCAGCCGTTCCCGCGGGACGAAGAAGTCGTCAGCCAGCTGACCAAGGAGCGGCTGCTGCAGGAACCGATGCCAAAGCCCGGGCGGTTCGACGAGCTGAAGTTCCTGTCCCGGATGTACGGGTACCCAGAGTAAGACCGGAACAGGAAGGGACAAAGGAGGCCTGGTGACCTTCGAAACAAGACCGGATATGTATTCCTCCGTGCAGCACTGGATGGAGGTGGTAACCGCCAGGCACGGGCTCTCGGAACAGGACTGGGAAGAGCGCCTTATGGTGCTCTGGAGTTACTGCCACAGCCTGGGAAAGGACCCGGACACGATCATCCAGGAGGCGCTGGACGAGCGGGACAGCAAGCTGGACTACATGCGCCATCTCAGACAGTGGTCAAACGATCAGGCCCAGGGCCTGCACACCACCCATGAGATGCAGAATGTCGTGCGGAGCTTCTTCATCAACAATGGCGCGCGCGTCCTGACCAAGCCATATCCGGACGTTTATGGCGGTGGAGGTTCGTAACAGGCCAAGTCTCCGCGCAAGAAAGTTGACCGGTCATGAACGTGGGACGTTTTCTGGCTGCCGCCGCGGAGCCTGATGCCGCCAAGTCGGCGTTCGTCTGGGGAGATGACGTAATCTCCTACGGCCAGGCCAACACAAGGAGCGAGAGCCTCGCGAGCGCGCTGCGGCGGTACGGGCTCGTCACTGGGGACCGGGTAGGCCTGCTGATGCCGAACTGCCCCCAGTTGCTCGAGAGCATGTTCGCGACCTGGAAGGCGGGCGGGTGCATCGTACCGCTCAACGCGCGGTTCAGGAGCGAGGAGATCGTTTACCACCTGGCGGACGCCCGGGCGCGAGCGGTGATCTTCAGTGACGAGTACCGGGATGTCCTGGCCGCGGTGCGGGACCGGGTCCCCTCCGTGGAGCGGTTCATCTGCGTGGGCACGCCACTCGCCGGCCAGCTGGCTTATGACGAGCTGACCGCGGAAGGGCCCGATCCCGGCGGGGACGCGGACGTCACGGATGAGGGACTGGCCTGGTTGTTCTACACGTCCGGGACAACCGGGCGGCCGAAGGGCGCGATGCTCACGCATGGCGTCCTCACCTTCGTGTCCGTCGGATGGGTGGCCGACCTGATGTCCCTGGGGCCCGAGGATGTCGGCCTGCACGCCGCTCCGCTGACCCACGGCGCCGGCTTTCACGCTCTGGCGCTGACGATGAAGGGCGCCACGCAGGTACTCCTGCGGCCGCCCAGGTTCGATCCGGAGAATTTCTGCGCCACGGTGCAGCGGCACCGGGTGACCAACGCGTGGCTGGTACCCACGCAGATCAAGATGCTCCTTAATTACGAGGGGCTCGGGAAATGGGATCTTTCCAGCCTGAAATGGATCGTCTATGGCGGTTCCCCGATGTACGTCGAGGACCTCAAAGAGGCGCTGCGGCGGATCGGGCCGGTATTCGTCCAGCTTTACGCCCAGGGCGAGACCCCGATGACAGCGACCTACCTGCGCCGCGAAGACCACCGGGCGGAGGGAGATCTCGCGGCGCGGCTGGCCTCATGCGGGCGCGCCCGCTCCGGGCTGGAGGTACGCGTGCTCGACGAGGACGACCGCGAACTGCGCCGCGGCCAGACCGGCCAGATCTGCGTGCGCGGCGCCTCCGTGATGAAGGGCTACTGGGAACGGCCCGAGGCGACGTCGGAGACCCTGCGGGGCGGCTGGCTGCATACCGGGGATCTCGGCTACATGGACGACCACGGGTACGTCTACATCCTTGACCGCAGCAAGGACATGATCATCAGCGGCGGAGCGAACGTATACCCGCGTGAGGTCGAGGAAGTGCTCATTCAGCATCCGGCCGTCTCCGAGGTGTGCGTCATCGGCGTGCCCCACGAGATATGGGGAGAAGCGGTCAAGGCGATCGTGGTGCCGGAGCCGGGCGCCGAGGTCACCGGGGAAGCCCTGGCCCGGTTCGTGGGCGAGCGGCTGGCCGATTACAAGAAGCCCAGATCCGTGGATTTCGTCGACGCGATTCCGAAGAACGCCTACGGGAAGGTTCTCCGCCGCGAGCTGAAGGCCCGCTACTGGGATAGCCGCGCGCGAATGGTCCACTGACAGACGGCGAGGGATGCTGACATGGCCGTGCGGATCCCGGAGAACGCGGCGCCGCTGCCGTCGGAGTCCGCCATGCGCAGGGCCCTGCGGCGGGCCCGCGATGGTGCATCGCTGGATGTCAGCGAGGCCACTGTGCTGCTGTGCGCCCGCGGCGAGCACCTCATCGACCTCCTGGCCAGCGCGTCACGGGTGCGTGACACCGGCCTGATCGCTGCTGGGCGGCCTGGCGTCATCACCTATAGCCGCAAGGTGTTCATCCCGCTCACCCGGCTGTGCCGCGACCGCTGCGGTTACTGCACCTTCGCAACGGTTCCCGGGCGGGTGCCCCAGCCGTACCTGTCCGCTGATGAAGTGCTCGGCATCGCGCGGCTCGGCGCGGAACTTGGCTGCAAGGAGGCCCTATTTACCCTCGGGGACCGCCCGGAGGACCGGTGGCGGGCCGCAAGGGACTGGCTGGACGCCCACGGCTACGACGACACGCTGTCGTACGTGCGTGCCATGGCGATCCGGGTACTGGAGGAGACCGGGCTGTTGCCCCACCTCAACCCGGGCGTCCTGACCTGGCGGGACTTCCAGCGCCTCAAGCCGGTAGCGCCGTCGATGGGCATGATGCTCGAGACCGCGGCGCGCCGGCTGTTCACCGAACCTGGCGGTCCGCACTTCGGGTCGCCCGATAAGGACCCAGAGGTCAGGTTGCGGGTCATCGAGGATGCTGGCCGGTGCGCCGTGCCGTTCACCACGGGCATTCTCGTCGGGATCGGCGAGACACGTGCCGAGCGGGCGGAGTCGCTGTTCGCCATCCGCCAGATCGCCCGCCGCTACGACGGCATCCAGGAGGTCATCGTCCAGAACTTCCGCGCCAAGCCCGCTACCAGGATGCGCGGGATGCCGGACGCGGACCTTGACGATCTTGCCGCCACCATCGCTGTCGCCCGGCTCGTCCTCGGCCCCCAGATGCGGATCCAGGCACCGCCCAACCTCGTCGATGACCAGTACGCCCTCGTGCTGAGGGCCGGCATCGACGACTGGGGCGGCGTGTCACCGGTCACCCCGGACCATGTCAACCCGGAACGCCCCTGGCCCGCGATCGGGGAACTCACGGAACAGACCGCGCGAGCCGGGCTCACCCTGCGGGAGCGGCTCACCATCTACCCCAAGTACATCCTGGCCGGCGAGCCCTGGCTCGACCCCCGGCTGCGCGCCCACGTCGCGGCGCTGGCCGACGCCCAGGGCCTGGCGGCCGTGGGCGTCGGCCAGCGACCGCGCGGACGGCCCTGGCAGGAACCAGACGGCGGGTCCGGTGCGCTCGCCGGCAGCGGCCGCACCCAGCTGCATGTGGACATCGACACGTCAGGGCGGACATCTGACCGGCGCGGAGACTTCGACGCCGTTTACGGCGACTGGAGCGAGCTTCAGGCGCGAGCTGTCCGGAACGGGAGCCACCACGGGCCCGTTCGGTATGATCCTGATGTTCTTACGGCGCTGCGGCATGCAGCCGACGATCCCGCGGGGATGACCGACACCGACGCGCTGGCGCTGCTCTCCGCCGACGGGCCGCAACTGGACGCGCTCGCGAAGCTGGCCGACGACGTGCGCGGCGACGCCGTCGGCCAGGACGTGACCTACGTCGTCACCCGGAACATCAATTTCACCAACGTCTGCTACACCGGGTGCCGGTTCTGCGCGTTCGCCCAGCGCCGCAGCGACGCGGACGCTTATACGCTCTCGCTGCGGCAGGTCGGGGATCGTGCCGGGGAAGCGTGGCAGGCGGGAGCGACTGAGGTATGCATGCAGGGCGGGATCCACCCCGACCTTCCCGGCACCGCGTATTTCGACCTCGCCGCCGAGGTCAAGCGGCGGTGTCCCCGCATGCACGTCCACGCGTTCAGCCCGATGGAGGTGGCCAGCGGCGCGGCACGCATGAACATCCCGATCCGGGAATGGCTGGCCCGCGCACGCGAAGCGGGCGTGGACTCGCTGCCGGGGACGGCGGCCGAGATCCTCGATGACGACGTGCGCTGGGTCCTCACCAAGGGGAAACTGCCCGCGGCGGCCTGGATCGAGGTGATCACCACCGCGCACCGGCTCGGCATCCCGACAACGGCGACGATCATGTACGGCCACGTCGACACGCCCGCGCACTGGGTCGGCCACCTCAGGACCATCGCTGCCATCCAGGCCGAGACCGGGGGGTTCACCGAGTTCGTCCTGCTCCCGTTCGTGCACCACAACGCACCGATCTACCTGGCGGGTGCAGCGCGTCCGGGCCCGACTGAACAGGAGAACCGCGCGCTGCACGCGGTCGCCCGGCTGCTGCTGCACGGCCGCATCCCGAACATCCAATGCTCATGGGTCAAGCTGGGAAACGACGGCTGCCGCAAGGTGCTCCAGGGAGGTGTCAACGACGTCGGCGGCACGCTCATGGAAGAGACGATCAGCCGCATGGCAGGCTCCGCGCACGGCTCCTACAAGACCATCTCCGACATCGAAGCCATGGTCTCACCGACGGGACGGCCTGTCCGCCAGCGCACAACCACCTACGGCATGGTGCCAGCCGAGCGCCGCGCCGCCGCACTGGCCAGCGACGGCGTCTGCGCGAGCGTACGGAAGCGCCCGGCCCCGCTCTCGCTGACGGCGGGCGACGGTTAGCCGCGCGCTCGCCTACTGGGCAGGCGGCACCGGCACGCTCAGGTCCGCCAGCGTGCGGGCTAGCTCCGCGGAGTCGAGCAGATCGCAGGTGACAGGATTGAGGCCCAGCCGCTTGATGTCAGGTATCCAGGCGGAATCCATCCTGTCCAGCACGAAGTAGTGGACGAGGCCAGCGTAGAGTCTGGCGATGCCCGCTGGCGTGTCCACGGCTCCTCCGGCGGCGAGCAGGCGCTGGCGGGCGCGCGCGTGATGGCTGACGGCGGCGTCCGGCGGGCCGGCCCCCAGCACCACCGGAGAGACCGCTATCCGCCGCCGGGCCTGCCGGACCAGGTCGCTCAGGCCGTACCTGCTGAGGATGGGGCCGATGCTGGAGACCGGGTTGCTCGGTCCGATGACGACGGTGTCAGCATGGCGGAGAGCGTCGAGGGCGGCGGGCGAGGCAGGCCCTTCCGGTACGCGTACCTGCCGGACCAGAGGATGCGCGCCCTCCTTTATGTACCACTCCTGGAAATGGAGCAGCCGGCCGTCCTGCAGCACGACGTGGGTCTCCTGTGGCTGGTCGCTGGCGGGAATCACCGTCACTCCCCGCACCCGCAGGCGCCGCGCGAGTTCACCGGTCGCCTCCGTGAGTGTTTTGCCGGAATTCAGCAGTTCGGTACGGAGCAGGTGGAAGGCGAGGTCCAGATCGCCGACATTGAACCAGGGCGGCAAGCCGAGGTCCGTGAGGGCATCACGGGTCCGGAAGGTGTCGCCGCAGCGCCCCCATCCCGCCTCGGCATTCCACAGGCCAGCAAGCGAGTAGAGGATGGCATCCATGTCCGGGCAAACGCGCATGCCGAACCATGTGAGGTCATCGCCCGTATTGGCGATAACGCTCAGGTGGCCGGAGGCAATAGACTGGCTCAGCGCGGTGACCAGCCGCGCTCCGCCGAAGCCTCCGGAAAGAAGAACGATTCGCGGGCACACCACGTCTATCGTAGGCACCAGGAATCAATCGGTCCAGAATAGGCCGTCACGTGCCCAGTTGATGGTGAATTAGATGCGTTTCGCGGTGCGAATCCACCAAAATGGATGGAGCTATCGGGAACTGGAAGCCGTGTGGCGGGAAAGCGAGCGACTAGGGTACGACGGGGCGTCACTCTATGACGTCCTCGGCATCAATGGCCCCGAATGCTGGACCGCCCTGACGGCGCTCACCGCCAGGACACAGCGGCTCGTAGCGGTTCCCCTCGTGCTGTCCAGCCCCTACCGCCACCCGGCCGTGGTGGCCAGGATGGCGGCAACCCTCGACGCTGTGTCTCCCGGACGGGTAATAGTCGGCCTGGGGGCGGGCGGTTCCGACGCCGACGCGGCGGCATTCGGGGTGCAGTGGCCGCCCGCCGCACAGCGGATCGAGGCGCTGGGCGAGGCGGCAGAGGTGATGCGCATCCTGTGGGGCGGCGGTGGCTCTTTCAGCGGTCGCTGGTACCAGCTCCGGGACGCCCCCGGCTGTGACACCGCACGGGCGGAGGGCCTGCCCATCCTCATCGGCGGACACGGCCCGCGCCTCCTGCGCACCGCGGCCCGCCATGCGGACCTCTGTAACGTCGGCTTCGACCTGACCCCAGGCGAGTGGCGCCGGCTGGGGCCGATGCTGGCGGCGCACGCACGCCAGGCGGGGCGCATGCCGGGGTCCCCAGCGCTCACGCACAATGCGACGGTCCTCCTCGGGGGCGACGAGGCAGAGTTTTCGCGGTTGGTATCGGCGTGGGCCAGCCGCCGGGGCCTGTCCGAGGAATCCGCCCGGCAGAAGCTGGAGCATTCGCTGGCCGGGACTCCCGGGCTGGTCCGTGAGCGGCTGAGGGCCCTCGAGGCTGCGGGGGTGGCCTGGGTGTTCCTCCTCTTCGACGACGCGCGCGATTCCGGCGGCCTTCGGCTGTTCGCTGAGGCGGTCATGTCGGAGCGGTGACCAGCGCCGGCGCTCTGTCATTCCTGGCCGCTTCACGCTCTTGACATCCGTGGCCGGCGCAGGGTGAGGATGTGACCAAGCGCTTAGCAAGGAGGGTGCGGCGTGGCGCGCGCGCAGGGCCCGGTCGAGCAGGTCATCAGGCAGCGGGTGGCCGAGCATCCCGATGCCACCTGGCTGAAGTGGCTGGATGCCGAGGTCGCCTGGAGAGAGGTGCTGTCAAGCGCGCAGCGGGCAGCGAACGGGCTGCTCGAGCTGGGGGTGCGCCCAGGGGAGCGGGTTGCCATCCTGATGGGTAACCGCCCCGAGTTCCTCTGGGCTCACTTCGGCATCGGGTTCATCGGCGCCGCATCGGTGCCGGTGAACATCTCACAGCGCGGTCCAACCCTGCAGCACATCCTCAGGGACTCAGGAGCCACGGCCGTGATCTTCGCCGACGACCTGCGGGACGCGCTCACCGCGGTAGCCGGCGACCTGCCGGGGCTGCGGCACACCGTGGTCGTGGACGGCCGCGCGGGCAATGGCGCTGACTGGGATTTCGGCCGGCTGATGTCGGGCGCTGACCGTGCGCCCGAGGTCGACCTGGCCGAGCCCGCCGGCAGTGTCGGAATGATGTACACCTCGGGAACGACCGGGCCGCCGAAAGGCGTGGTCGCGGCGAAGTACGACACCACGCCGCTGCAGACGCTGCTGCGCGCCTCGGGGGTCCAGCCCGGGGAGACCATGTACACGCCGCTGCCGCTCTACCACGGGAACGCGTTGCTCGTATCGGCTATCGGGTCGATGATCCTGGACGCCAAGCTTGCCCTTGCCCCGCGGTTCAGCGCTTCCCGGTTCTGGGAGGACTGCCGGCGCTATGCGGCCGTGGAGTTCAACACGCTCGGCGGGATGGTCTCGATCCTGCTGAAGCAGCCGCCGGGGCCGGGAGACCGGGACCACCGGGTCCGGGTGGTGCTCTCGGCAGGCTGCCCGCCTGACCGGTGGGAAGAGTTCCAGCGACGGTTCGGCGTGCGGATCATCGAGTGGTTCGGGATGGTCGACTCGCCGGGCATCCTGATGAACGACGCGGGCCGCGTCGGCTCGATGGGCCGGTCCGGCGTTGCCGGCGTCGAGTTCGGCGTGGTGGATGAGGATGACCGGCCGCTCGGGCCGGGGCAGGTGGGCGAACTCGTGTTCCGCCATCCGGCGGGTCCGACGACCTATTACGAGAATCTCCCTGAGGCGACGCGGCAGGCTTACCGTGGCGGCTGGTTCCACTCTGGTGACCTTGCCGAATATGACGAGGACGGCTTTTTCTACTATCGGGGCCGGAAGAAGGAGTCGATTCGGCGGCTGGGCGAGAACATCTCCGCCTGGGAGGTGGAGACGGTCGTCAACTCCCACCCGAAAGTGCTGGAATGCGCCGTGCACGCCGTAACTTCCGAGCTCGGTGAGGACGAGGTCAAGCTCACCATCGTTGCGCAGCCGGGCGAGCAGCCGGAGCCCGGGGAGATCCTCGGCTATTGCCAGGGCAAGATGGCGCGCTACGCCATCCCGCGCTACGTGGAGTTCGTCGCGTCGCTGCCCAAGACCGACACGCAGAAGCTCCAGTACAGCGTGCTGAAGGCGCGCGGGGTTACCCCCGGCACATGGGACCGGGAGCAAGGAGATGCTAATGCATGATGTATACGTAGCCGGGGCGGCGATGACCCGCTTCGGCAAGTTCCCGGACACGACCGTCCGGGCGCTCGCGGAGGAGGCCACGCGCGCGGCGCTGGACGACGCGAGCGTCACAGCTGCCGACATCGGCATCGTGTTCTTCTCCAACGCGGTAGCGGGGCTCCTTACCAACCAGGAGATGATCCGGGGCCAGGTAGCGCTGCGCCACACCGGTCTGCTCGGCGTGCCGATGGTGAACGTCGAGAACGCCTGCGCGTCGGCGTCCTCGGCGTTCTATCTCGCCTGCATGGCGGTCGGGTCGGGAGCCGTCGACGTGGCGCTCGCCGTCGGATCAGAGAAGCTGACCCACGAAGACAGAGCCCGCTCGTTCGCCGCGATCGGGACAGCCGTGGATCAGCAGCAGGTTGCTGAGCTGCAGCAGTGGGTGTCGTCCGGGTCGGCCGGCTCTCCGCTTCCCGGACAGGCCGATTCGCTCCCCGCTGAGACGCGCGGCGGCGCGGCCGGCAAGCGCTCGTTCTTCATGGACATCTACGCGGCGAACTCCCGTGACTACATGAAGCACAGCGGCGCCACGCGGCACGACTTCGCGGCGGTCGCGGTCAAGAGTCACCAGCACGCGGCGCTGAATCCCTGCGCGCAATACCGCACAGAGGTCACCGTTGAGGATGTGCTCGCCAGCCGCGAGATCGCACCGCCGCTCACCCTGCTCATGTGCTCCCCCATCGGCGATGGGGCGGCGGCCCTTGTCGTCTGCTCGCCGGAGGCAGCCCGGCGGCTCGGCGCTCGGGTCCGCGTCCGTGCCTGCGCCCTGGTCAGCGGACGGGACCGCCGTCCCGGCGAGCCGGGCGCGGTCGAGCGCGCGGCGCAGGCAGCGTACGAGAAGGCCGGCGTTGGGCCCGGCGATCTTGACGTGGTGGAACTGCATGACGCGGCCGCCCCCGCCGAGCTGATGACCTACGAGGAGCTCGGCCTGTGCGGGGAGGGAGAGGGGCCGGCACTGCTTGCCTCCGGGGCGACCCGGCTCGGCGGCCGGATACCGGTCAACACCAGTGGCGGCCTGCTGTCGAAAGGGCATCCGATCGGTGCGACCGGGTGCGCTCAGCTCGCCGAGCTGACCGACCAGCTTCGCGGCCGATGCGGGCAGCGGCAGGTGGCCGGCGCGCGCGTGGCTCTCGCCCAGAATGGCGGCGGATTCCTCGGCGCTGACGCAGCGGCGATGGTGGTCTCGGTGCTTTCCGCATGAGGGCTCGCGGCGACCTATGGCTCGGTGTCACGAACCCGGATCGTAGCCACCTCCTATCGGAGCATGGGGCCTTCAGGTGGCGTCCTCACGGATCATGCCGCTTACCGGGCGCCGCGGGCTGGTCACCGCCGTGCCGCCGCAGCCGAGCCGCAGCAGCATCTGGGGATACGAGCCGCCGGTGAATTCAGCGCGGATCTGGTCTCGCGCGGCGGGGACCTCCAGGGGCTGGGTGTGGAATGCCGCGCCGACCCCGTGTGCCGTGGCGTGCAGCAGCATCCGCTGCAGGGCCTGGCCAGCCAGCAGCCAGCCCGGCCTCCTGTCATCGCGGGTGCTCAGCAGCGCGACCAGCCCGACCGCGCGCGGGTCATCCGGAAACGCCGCGACCTCGTAAGCGCTGCAGGCGAACCCGCGGCCGGCGAACTCCGGCCCGTCCCACTGCATGGGACGGGCGCCGATGGGGACGCCATCGCGCCGGGTGCCGCCGGGAACCCGGGCCCAGCGGGCCTGCTCGGCCGCGATCTGCGGGCTGGCGCGCTGGGCACGCTCGGCCGCGCGGACCAGATCGGCGAGTGCCTGGTAGCGTCCGGTGTCGTAGATGACATGTAGTTGGGCTTGCTCCTGGCGGGCGATGCGGACCAGTTCCCCGGTGACGAACGGCGGCACGCTGACGGTAAACGGTCCGCGGTGCGTGTGCCGTCGCATGATCGACCTGTACAGCGCGTCCTCGTACGCGGCGGGCGGCTTATGCCTTCCCCACCGGACCTCCGCCAGCAGGTCGCGCCGGGTCACGTCGGGCAGCAGCCGCACGTCAGCGGCAAACCCGAGGTGCCGGACCGCGAGAGCAAGGTTGACCAGCGCGGCCCCGCAGCTGATCAGCATCTCGCGGCCCGCGGGATCTTCCTCCGGCAGCCCTCGGGCGAGATCGGCGTACAGCCTGAGCACGCCCCGGCTGCTGGTGAAGTACCACGGCTGGGTGTTGTGCACCGACGGCGCCAGGGCCGCCGCGCGCATCACGAAGCGATCCGCGATCTCCCCGTGGCGCGCGGCCCGCTCAGCACCGGCTGCCGTCATCGTTCTAGCACCTCCTTACCAGTATGCGGCGCCCGCTGCCCGCTGATCCAGGTGCCGATCGGTCCGGCCAGATGACCTAGTGACTGACAGGGGCCGCTTCGCTGGCCCACCGGGCGAATGCTTGCCAGAACGGATCGGTACCGGGATGCCTGAGTGGCTGCTCGCCGTGTGGCGTGACAAGCATCGTGCCCAGGGAGGGTTCCACGACCTCACCCACGACGGCCGCGTCGATGCCGTCTGCCGCCAGGGCGGCGAGGAAAGCGCCCGCACGGTCCGCGGTGACCGTGGCGATCAGCGTTCCCTCTGAGATCGAGGCGTAGGGATCGATGCCGACGTGGCCGCATACCGCGCGGACTTCGGGGCGGACTGGTATTGCCTTGAGCTCGATTCGCAGCCCGGTGCCTGAGGCTGCTGCTATCTCGGCCAGGCCGGCGAGCACCCCGCCTTCGGTGGCGTCGTGCATGCTGGTGACGCCCTTCTCGCGCAGGCCGAACCGCGCGGCCACCCGGCATTCCGGCACCACGGTCATCTGCCCGAACAGCGCGTCCGCGGCACGGGTGACGTCGGCGCCCACGGCGGCCGCCAGCCGGTCCGGGTAGGTCGCGGCGAACAGGGCGGTCGCCTCGATGGCGGCGCCCTTGGTCATCACCACCTGGTCACCGGGCCGGGCCATGGCGGGGGTGACGAAGCCGCTTTCCGGGCCGAGCGCCATGCATGTCGCGCCGCCGGCCATCGGCCAGCTGCATCCGTCGTAGCGGGCTGTGTGACCGGAGATCACCGCGATTCCCAGCTCCTCGCAGGCCCTGGAGAACGACTCCCACAGTGCCGCCAGTTCCTCGTCGGTGATGGCCGGCGGGAGGTTGAGGTCCACGGTCATCCACCGCAGCGGCAGTCCGCTGGTGGCCGCGTCGGAGGCCAGGATGTGGACCGCGAACCACGCTGCCCGCTCCCAGCCGTAGGCGGGGACGATGAAAACCGGATCTGTGGTCAGGGCCATCACCGTGCCTGGCGCCACCCGCACCACGCCGACGTCAACGCCGTGGGCAGGCCCGGCCAGCACGCCGGGATCTTGTGCTCCCAGCCGCCGGAGGATGACCTGTTCGAAGATCTCCGCGGTGATCTTGCCGGTGCGCTGCTCGTTCATTCGCGCCTCCAAGCTGCGCAGGTCCGCCATGTCCGCGTGTTCATCGCCGGTTGCCCGTGGCGCGGGATCGCCTGAGCACGGCCGCCAGCGCGCGGGTGGCAGCCACCATGTCGGGTGCCGCGCCCACCGCCGACACGACGGCGATGCCCCGGGCACCCGCCGCCAGAACCTGGGCAGCGTTACCAGGACCGATCCCGCCGATGCCCATTACCGGCAGCGACGTGGCAGCGCACACCGCGCACAGGCCGGCCAAGCCTGCGGGGCGGGCACCGGGTTTGGTGGCCGTGGCCCACACGGTCACGCTGAGATACGAGGCACCGAACCTTGCCGCCCGGCGCGCCTGCTCAGGGTTCTCCACGCTAACCCCCAGCATCATGCCCGGGCGCAAGAGCGCTTCAGCGCGGTCAGGCTCATCGTCTTGGCCGAGGTGAACACCGTCCGCGCCGACGGCAACCGCGACCTCAAGGCGATCGTTCACGATGAGCAGCACGCCTGCCGCGTGGCAGGCCAGCGCCAGATCGGCAGCCAGGGGCAGCAGATCACGGTCAGGCAGTCGGGGAGCGCGAAGCTGTACCGCATCGGCCCCGCCCAGGACCGCCGCAGCCGCCACCTCCCGGTGCCCGCGGCAGCCTAGCAGCCCGGCTGAGGTCACTACCATCAGCCCGGGGCCGAACAGGCGAGAACGCGCCGCGCAACTCGCAGCCACGGCGTGAGGATAACTCCGTCCGCTGGCAAGCCAGGCCAGGCACGAGGCAGACGGACGGATACGTGCCGAAGGTCACCGGTCTCCTCACCTTCCGGT
>Ga0187812_1000443_pt1 | contig 14550 bp, 10 predicted proteins | sample NC_S_2_FD_130582 | JGI IMG/M metagenome (GOLD analysis project Ga0187812, IMG submission 130582) | Wetland sediment microbial communities from Neuse River Estuary, North Carolina, USA - ASW-S_2 | ecosystem: Environmental > Aquatic > Freshwater > Wetlands > Sediment | place: USA: North Carolina... | reverse complement strand
CCGTTCGCGATCGGCGGCCTCCTCTTCTTCGTCGCCATCGTCCTCATCGGCTGGCGCTTCCGCGGCCGCCTGCTGCCGAACGGCACGCGCGACTGACGCCGCCGGCGGCCAGGGGGTGGGCGCTCGGCCTCCCCGGTGCGCCCCGCGCATTCCGGCGCTCTCCCCACGGCGAACGCCGTGGGGCCGCCTCGCGGCCGGGCGGTGCGCAGCGCCTCACGCCGCGCGGCAGGCGCCGCGCGCCGACGGGAGGCGCGCTGGTCGAGGCTGCGGGTCGTCGGGCGCCAACGCGCCGGGAGCGTTCCTGCGCCTGCGCCCCGGGGGGAGGTCTGCGCCGAGAGGATCTCCGGACCGGCGGCGGCGGTCGCCGCCGCGCAGGATGCGGAGCGGGCGATCGCGTATGCCCAGCGTGGTACCCCATGGTCCCGGCGCGGGGCTCTGCGCGACCCAGACCGGACGCTCGGCTCCGGCGCGCGGGGCGCGGCCGCGCGGGAGCGTCGCATCTCCACCGGGACGCGCACCAGCAAGATGCGGCCGTCGCAGCTGAGCGATCGCCGCGAGGAGGCGGACTGGATGCGGCCGACGACCGACTGGCAGGCCCCGACCAAGCTCCTGATCGATGGCGCGTGGCGTGACGCCGCGGATGGCGCGGCGACGTTCCCTGTCGAGAACCCGGCGACGCAGGAGGAGGTAACGCGGGTCGCAGACGGAACGGAGACCGATGCGCGGGCCGCCGTCGACGCCGCCCAGATCGCCTATCTCGGCTGGCGCGCGACGAGCGCCTACGAGCGCAGCCGCCTCCTGCGCCGCTGGTTCGACCTGGTGGAAGCCGACCGCGAGAACATCGCGCGCCTGATGACGATCGAGAACGGCAAGCCGCTCGCCGATGCCGACGCGGAGACGGCGTACGCCGCGAGCTTCATCGAGTGGTTCGCCGAGGAGGCCAAGCGCGCGTACGGGCGCACGATCCCGGCCACCCGCGCCGACAAGCGGCTGCTCGTCCTGCGCCAGCCGGTGGGCGTGGTCGCGGCGATCACGCCGTGGAACTTCCCGGCGGCCATGATCACGCGCAAGGTGGCGCCGGCGATCGCCGCGGGCTGCGCCGTCGTCCTAAAGCCGGCCTCCGCGACGCCGCTGACGGCCCTGCGCTTCGGTGAGCTGCTGCAGCAGGCGGGCGCGCCGGCGGGACTTCTCAACATCGTGCCCTCGTCGCGCTCGCGCCGCGTGGGCGACGTCTGGCTCGCGGACGCGCGCGTCCGCAAGGTGACCTTCACGGGCTCGACCGCGGTGGGCAAGTACCTGATGGAGCGCGCGGCGGGCAACATGCAGCGGCTCTCGCTCGAACTGGGCGGGCAGGCGCCCGTGCTGGTGTTCGGCGACGCCGACCTGGACGTCGCATTGGACGCGCTGATGGTGGCGAAGTTCCGCAACGGCGGCCAGAGCTGCATCGCGGCGAACCGCGTCCTCGTCGAGGACACGATCGCGGACGCGTTCCTCGTCCGGGCCGCCGAGCGCGTGCGCGGGCTGCGCGTCGGCTACGGCCTCGACCCCGGCGTGGCCATCGGCCCGATGATCGACGAGGCCGGCCGCGCGAAGGTGCTCGAGCACATCGCGGACGCCGTCGCCCACGGCGCCCGGGTGCTGGCGGGCGGCGCCGCCCTGCCCGGCCGCGGCTACTTCGTCGAGCCGACGGTGCTCGGAGGCGTGAACCTCGACATGCAGGTCATGCACGAGGAGACGTTCGGACCGGTCCTGGCCGTGAGCACGTTCCACAGCGAGCGTGAGGCGGTGGAGATCGCGAACGGCACCGAGTTCGGCCTCGCCGCGTACCTCTTCACCTCCGACGCCGGCCGCGCCTGGCGCGTCGCGGAAGCGCTGGAGTATGGCATCGTCGGACTCAACGATGGGCTGCCGTCGACGGCGCAGGCGCCGTTCGGCGGCTTCAAGGAGTCCGGGGTCGGGCGCGAGGGCGGCAGCGAGGGGCTGGACGCCTTCCTCGAGACCAAGTACATCTCCTGGGGCGCGGTGGGCGTGGGCCCTCAGGGCTAGCGACGCCTCCTGGATAGGCTCGGCGCCGCCGAGCGTCGTCCCCGGTCGGCGCGGCCAGGCCGTGCGGCACGGAGGGGAAGACCGAGCGATCGCGAAGATTGGGCAGCGACCCATGCCGCGGCGCGCGGGCGGCTCCAGCCCGCCTGGACGGCGACGGCGACGCGCGGCGCCTTGCGGTGCCGGCGGGTCGGTGGTCGTCCCGTGCGTTGGTGGCGGAAGGATGGTGGACTTCCTTGCAGACCCCGGTGCATGACCGCCTGCGCGTGCGCAGGCACCCCGAGCGTGGCGTCTACGACCCCGCAGCGATCGCGGCCATTCTGGACGAGGCGTACCTCTGCCACGTCGGGTTCGTGTCCGGCGGACAGCCCATGGTCCTGCCGACGATCCACGCCCGCATCGGGCAGAACCTGTACCTGCACGGCGCCGCCGCGAACGCCATGTTCGCCGCCTGCGCCGGCCAGCCGGTCTGCCTCGAGGCCACCATCCTGGACGGACTCGTCCTGGCGCGCTCCGTCTACGACCATTCGATGAACTACCGCTCGGTCGTGGTGGTCGGGACGGCGGAGGACGTCACCGACCCCGACGAGAAGCGCCTCGCCCTCGAGCGCCTCGTGGAGCACGTCGTGCCGGGGCGTTCGGCGGAGGCCCGGGAGCCGAGCGAGGCGGAGCTGCGCGCGACGCGCGTGCTGCGACTTTGCCTCGCAGAGGCGTCGGCGAAGGTGCGCCAGGGGCCGCCGGCGGAAAGCGAGGCCGATCGGCAGCTCCCCGTCTGGGCGGGTGTCGTTCCGCTGCGCCTGGTGCCCGGTGAACCCGAGCCGGACCCGACGATGGCGTCCGCGATCCCCGTGCCCGCCTACCTCGCGGCGCAGCGGCTGGCGGGGCGCGGCTAGCGGAGGGGAGGCCGGGAGCGTGCAGCACCGCATCGCGGTGATCGCGGGTGACGGCATCGGTCCCGAGGTGACCGAACAGGCGGTGCGCGTCCTGCGCCAGGTGGCGGCGCTCGACCCCGGGATCGGCTTCACCTTCACGCCCTTCCCTTGGGGCACCGCCCACTACCTCAGCCAGGGCGAGATGATGCCCCCAGGCGCGCTCGAGACCCTGCGGGCGTTCGACGCGATCGCGCTCGGCGCCGTGGGCGACCCGCGCGTGCCGGACCACGTGACGCTCTGGGGCCTCCTGCTGCCCATCCGGCAAGGCTTCGACCAGTACGTGAACCTGCGCCCCGTCCGCCTGCTGCCGGAGGTCTCCACGGTGCTGCAGGGCAGGGGGCCGCGGGAGATCGACATGATCGTCCTGCGCGAGAACACCGAGGGCGAGTACAGCGGCAAGGGCGACTTCCTCTTCCCGGGCGACCCCGAGCGCGCCATGGCCCTGCAGACGACCGTCTTCTCGCGCCGCGGCGTCGAGCGCATCGTCCGCTACGCCTTCGAGCTCGGCCGCCGCCTGGGGCGGAGCGTGACGAGCGTCTCGAAGGGCAATGCCATGAACTACTCTGGCGTGTTCTGGGATCGGGTCTTCGCCGAGGTGGCGGCCGGGTACCCGGACGTCGAGCACCGCAGCTACCTGGTCGATGCTGCCGCGATGTTCTTCGTCCAGGACCCGGCGCGCTTCGGCGTGGTCGTGACGTCCAACCTCTTCGGGGACATCCTGACGGACCTCGGCGCCGGCATCGCGGGCGGCATGGGCTTCGCGGCCAGCGCGAACCTCAATCCGGAGCGGCGCTATCCTTCGCTCTTCGAGCCGGTCCACGGCTCGGCGCCCGACATCGCCGGGCAGGGGATCGCGAACCCGATGGCGGCGATCTGGTCGGCCGCGCTCCTGCTCGATCACCTCGGCCACGCCCGCTGGGCAGAGGCAGTGCTGCGGGCGATGAGCCGTGCCCTGGCGGACGGCGAGCGCACGCCGGACGTCCTGGGCAACCGCTCCACGGACGAGGTCGGACGGGCGGTGGCGGAGCGCCTGCGAGCCCCCGCTTGAGGCCGCGCGGGATGGGTGCGCTCTGGGGCGGGCGCGGTGCCGCCCTGGGCCTTGCCGCAAGCCTCCTCGCCGGCTGCACCGCGCACAGCCCGGGCAGGCCGCCAGGGGCCGCTGCGACCTGGCCGACCGCCGCCGCAGTGGCGGCCCATCTCGGCACGGCCGGCGCCCGCGCCTCTCTCAGCTTCCTCAGCGTCGACTTCCCCACGGCGAGCCTCGGCTACGCCGGCGGGGAGTCCTGCCCGCCGTCCACTGCGCCCTGCCGCGGCGCCCTGGAGGTCACCCGCGACGGCGGCGCCACCTGGGAGGCGTTGGGGGCTCCGGCGCAGCCCGTGCTGGGCCTTCTCTTCCTGACGCGCGCGACGGGATTCGCCTGGGGCCTTGGCGGCCTCCTGCGCAGCGTGGACGGCGGGTTCCACTGGCGGCGCGTGCTGGGGGGCGATGTCCTCTTCCTCGCGTTCTCGGACCGCCTGCACGGCTGGGCCGGGGTGGGAAGCCGGGGGCACTGCGCGTCTGAGGGCTGCGCCTTCTGGTTCGAGGCGACGGCGGACGGCGGCGCGACGTGGCGCGTCGCGGCGAACGACCTGAGGGGGGCGCCGGACGTCCCCGCAGGGCCGACGACGCTGCCCTGGGCGGAGTACCAGGGCGGTGGCGCCCTGGGCCCGCGCTCGGCGTGGGTCGTCGGGGTGGGGGCGGACGGTGCGGCGTACCTCGCGACGGCGGATGGCGGGCTCCACTGGCGGCGGTGGGTGCCGCCCGGGGCGCCGCAGGGGATCGCGGCCGACGTGCTGCCGTCGGGCGCGGGCCTCGCGGTCACGCGGTCGACGTTCGCCGGTGGGGCCCAGGCGGCCTTCGCCACGGCGGACGGCGGAGGCACCTGGCTGCGCCTGCCAGGGGCCATCGGGCCAGGGAGCGTGCCGGCCGTGGCGCCCGACGGGACACGCTGGCTGCGCTCCGGCTCGAGGGCCGGCGTCCTCGGGCGCGCCGACGGCGCGGCAGCGCCCGGCGCAACCTTCTCTGCGCTCGACCCGCTGGGCCCACAGGACGCCTTCGCCATCGCCGCTGGGCCTGCCGGCGGCGGCGTCTGGCGCACGGCGGACGGCGGCGGGCACTGGAGCGAGGCGCTCGCGCCGGGCGGCGCCGTCCTGCCCTCCGCGGCCATCAGCTTCGCGAGCAGGCGCGTCGCCTACAGCGCTGGGACATCGATCGAGATGACAGCGGACGGCGGTCGCAGCTGGCGAGTGACGGGCGCCCTGGGAGCTGGCCATCCGGCGTTCGCGGACATCGACTTCGCGACGGCCCGGGACGGCATCGCCGTGAGCTTCGATCAGACGGCCTGGCGCACCGCGGACGGCGGCGCCACCTGGCACCCAGTCGGCCTGCCGCGCTCTCTCGCGCCGCAGACGCCGGTGGCGGCCGCCGGGCTCGAGGACCAGTGGCACGGGTGGCTCCTCGCCGGCACACCGTCCGGCGCGGACGACCTCTACCTCACAGCCGATGGCGGACGCACCTGGCGCCTTTCCCTGTCGGACGCGCAGGAAACGGTCTTCGCAAGCCCCGAAGTGGGCTGGGCCACAGCCCAGGGAATGCTCCTGAGCACGGGCGATGGCGGCCGGACATGGCGGCGGACGGTGGTGGGAGTCCCGCCGGACTTTGCCGCCTACGGCGCGCTCGCCGTCCCGCCGCAGAGCAGGAACGCCGTGTGGCTATGGGATCCTATCGACGGCGAGATCGCGGTGAGCCGCGACGGCGGGCGCGGATTCCTCGTGACGCGCATCGCGGCGCAGCTCGCCCTGTCGGCTCTCGGGCCCCCCGTACCGTGCACGGCTTCGGGCGCTGTCATCGAGATGGCGGGTGGTCTCTGGCGCACAGAGGACGCCGGCCGCTCATGGCACCTGATCGCGAGGCTTCCCTGACGGCCCGGGCAGGGCAGGGAGGGCCGGCGCGGCAAAGCATCGGCGGCAGCCGAGAACTGGGTGCGGCCACGCCGAGTGGCGACCAGCCGGCGGGCACCTCGAACCCTGTCCCCTCCACGGCGACACGCCGGTACCGGACCGATCACAGGGCGCGGCCCATGGACGTGCGCGGCGGGAGATGACCCCACGGATCCCAGGTCGGCTAGGAGGCGGGGCCTTGGCATGGCGGCGGGCGGCATCTGCGGCGGCGGTGCTCCTTGGGCTCTTGACGGCGTCCTGCGGCGCGCAGGCGGGCGGCCTCGCGCCGCCGCATCCCGGCCTAGCCGGTTCCGTTCCGGTGACGCTCAAGGTGCACCGCCTGCCGACGACGTTCGGCGCAGCGGTCAATGAGCAGGTGCCGCAGAGCGTTCGCGTGACGGTGCCGGCTGCCTGGCGGGGGGGCGTCTGGGCGTACTGGTCCGGCATGGTGCTCCTTGGCCCTGCAGGGTGGCGGGGCCAGGGCGCGTGGGCAGCGGACGGCAGCGGCAGCGTGGCCATGTGGCCACCCGGCGGCGGGCCAAGGCGCGGGCCACGCGTCGTGCTGTTCACCAATGGCGCCTGCGTCGGCTGCGGCGCCTCGAACGCCGCCGAGTACTTCCCGTATGTCCGCAGGCACTGGGCCGACTTCGCGGTGGTGCCGGGGCCGGCGCCGCGCGCGGCCAAACTCCGGTCGGAGACGTTCCTGGCGCCGGGGCTTGCGCTCTTTCAGTCGCCGGACGCCTCGGGCGGTCTTGCCGTGGACGGCGTCGCCGCCTCGGCGCTCGCTGCTGGTAAGCGGGGCATCTCCTTCGCGACGATGCGCACCTACCTGCCGCCCTCCGCGAGCGCTCTCTCCGCCCTGATCCTGAGCGACTTCGCCCGGCGCATCGGACCGTAGGGAACTCGGGCAGGCCGCCGCGAAGCGGCAGGCGCGAGACCTCTCTCGTCCGATCCCCTGGGCGGCCCGCAGGATGTCCGTGGGGAATGGGCACCACAGAACGAGGCTCATCGGCATGGCGCGAGGCCATGCCGATGGTGGTCGAAGGGCGACGTGAGCTACTGCAAGCTGTCGAGCTGGATGTCCTCCTCGAACGGTATGCCCGTGCGACGCAGCGTCTGGCCAACAGGGCAGCGCGCCTCGATCTCCTGTTTGAGCCAATCGGGGTTTGGAACGTGACCGCTGATGCGCAGGTGTGCCTTCGCCGACAGGATGCCGGCCGTCGCGCTGCGATCGCCCTGCAGGGAACGCGGATCGATCTCCGCCTCGGCGTCCGCGCGCATCCTCCCTAGCTCCAGGCCGCGTTCCTGGCCGACGATCCGCGCGCTGGCCACCAGGCAGCCAGCCCAGGACGCGAGGAGCATCTCGATCGGGTTCGGGCCGCGGTTGCTGCCACCCATCCCCTCGGGCTCGTCGCTGACCACGGCGCCGGCCTTGGTGTGGTGGGTGGCGAGCATGCCTCCGCTGGACTCCGATTGGACCGTGAAGCGCATTTTGCTCGGTTGCATGAGCGTGTGCTCCCTCCTTTACGCAACGTCTAGACATGAGTCTTTCCGACAACGAGCCTCACCACGACGGTGCTTTTCGCCACCGCGGTCTGGCGCCCTCAGGAACGGCAGATGGCTGCCAGCGGAACGCGCCAAGGATGAACCGCCAGGATCCAGAACGTCGCAGACGCAGAGCGCAGCTCAGCACGTGTGGGCGTCCTTCTTCCACGGCGGCGCGGCGCTCTCCGGCGCGAAGCCGTATGGCGTGCCAGGTCCTGCCGCCGTCGGCGGTCGCCATAAGGCCGCGACCGCCAGTCGCGAAGAGCCAATCGTGCCGGAGGTCGCCGAACGCGACGCCGCTCGGCGCTGCCGAGCCCGGCGGCCGCGGTGTCGCTGGCCAGACCCGGCCGCCGTCGCATGAGATGAGTTCTTGCCGCCGCTCGTGTGGCAGGTCGCGAGGCTCAGGCTCGGCCTGCCGCACCCGAGTTCTCCGGAGTGGAAGGCATGGTGCGCGCTGCCTTCCTTGTGCCTACTGGCTAGATCGGCGACGCGGAACCCTGCGGTTCGGGATAACCGGCCTTCGCGTCCGCCTCCGACGGCAAGCCGCCGTAGCGGGCGAACCAGTCCATGATCCGCCGCAGTCGGTCGATGGCGCGGCGCGGCTTGGTGATGGCGTGGTGCTCTCCCTGGTAGATCACGAGCTCCGTCGGCACGCCGCGTTTGCGCAGCGACATGTATAGCTGTTCCGCCTGGTCGAGCGGGCAGCGCCAGTCTTCCTGCCCGGCGGTGATCAGGGTCGGGGTGTGGATGTTGGCCGCGCCGGAGGCGGGGGAGATCGCCCGGTACGCTTCGGCGTTCTGCCAGGGCACGCCGAGGTCGTCCTGCCACCACAGCTGGCAGTCGTCGGTCCCGAACGCGGAGACGTACTCCCACATGCCATGCTCGCTGACGGCGGCGCGGAAGCGGTCCGTGTGCCCCACAGCCCAGTTCGTCATGATCCCGCCCTGGGAGAAGCCGGTGATGTAGAGGCGCTCCGGGTCTGCGTCGCCGCGAGCCAACAGGAAGTCCACACCGGCCATCACGTCGGCGTGCTCGATGGGACCCCACTTCCCCTGGATCTGGCGGCAGAACGCCTCGCCGAACCCGATCGAGCCGCGGTAGTTCACTTTCAGGACGGCGTAGCCCCGCTGCGCGAAGTACACGTCGTCGAACTCGAAGCCGGGACTGTCGAACCACATGGGCCCACCGTGGATCTCGACGATCAGCGGCACGGCTGTTCCGTGGATGTGCCCTGGGGGGAAGAGCGCGATCGCGTCGACAATCTGCCCATCCGGCGCGACGACATCGAGCCTTTCCATGGTGGGAAGGTCCAAGCCGTCGAGGAGTTCGGTGAAGAAGCCGGTGAGACGTGCGGCGCCTGCCGCATCGACCCGGTACAGTTCGCTTCCCGCCTCGGGAAGGGAGATGTTGGCGACGATCTGCCCGTTGCGTGCGTCGAACCCCACGACGGTTCCCTGTGGGCCCTCAGGCGCGAGGTATGACACGTCGCGGTCGAGCGTGATGGACGCGAGCTTCGCCTGTGCCCGGTCCGCGACGACGGCGAGAAGGGTGCGATCGTCGGTCCAGCGCAATCCGCCAAGCACTGGCCGGTCCAACGTCTCGGTCAGGAGTTGGATCTTGGACGCCTGCAGGGGCACCGGATAGACGCGCGCGTGCGCCACCGGATCCTGCGCCGAGCCATCCGGCACGACCCCGCCGATCGAGGCGAAGCCCTCACCCAGAGCGGCCTCGAGCGACGAGACAGGTTGCGCGTCGGCGATCTCCGCCACCATCAGGTGCGTCACAAGGTAGCCGTTCTCCGGGCCGAGCGGCGATATGAATGCCACGCGCCGGCCATCCGGGGAGAAGGCCGGTGGCTCCTGGCCGAGCCCTGCGGCGACATCCCCATGGGTCAGGCGCAGGACGCTCTCCCCGTCCTTGGTGATCAGGAAGACGTCCGTACGCCCATTCTGGTCTTCGTCCCCGGTGCAGTTCGCGAGAAAGGCGATCGCATCACCTGAGGGGCTGAACGCCGGCAGGCGACAGCTGAAGGGCGCAGACGTTAGCTGCCGGACGGCGAGGCTCTCGACGTCCGCAAGAAAGATCTGCGTTTGCACCTCGTCGAGGTACCCCTCGCCATCCTTCTTGTGTTGCACCCGGCGCAGCACGAGTGGGCCGCCGTCCTCCCTGATCGCTTTCAGATATGCTTTCTCGCCATCCTTCGGGGCGCGCGCCGCGTAGGCGATCTCCCTGCCGTCCGGCGACCATGCGAACGACTGGACGCCCTCGTCGGCACAGGTGACTTGGCGCGGCTCGCCGCCGTGCGCGAGATCCAGTACCCAGACCTGGGCTTTGTCTTTCGCCTTCTCGTCGCCCTGCGCGGGCTTTGCCACTTCGTCCTCCTTGCGCAGCGCACGCACCTCGGGGTCGTCCGGGCGTTCGGACAAGAACGCCAGGAGTTGGCCGTCCGGGGAGAAGGCGGGGGCGTGACCGCCCGCCTTGCCGCGGGTCAGGCGGTGCGTCGGCCCTCCGTCGACGGATACCAGGTACAGGTGCTCGACGCGCTCGTTCTCCTTCTCCATGTACGAGACGACGCTCACAGCGGCCAAACGCCCATCCGGCGACAGGACCGGCTGCGTCGGATAGCGCAAGCGGTACAGATCATGCAGGGAAAGCCTTCGCTCTTCGGCCAAGATTGCGCACACCTTTCCGGCGGACTCACGGTGGACGGAAACGGAAACGGCCGCTGACACGTATTTCCCGACCGGTCATGCCGTTCCTGCGGGTGGCGGACGGTGCAGGGGCCGCGCACGACCGCGCAGAGATCGGACGTCAGCCGGCACGCCACGGCTCTTGCGCAGCCAGGTCTGACGGGATGCGCGTTTGGCCATGGGAACGGCAGGTGGACAGGGGTGACTGGCTGTTCTCCAAGAGCGCGATCCGGCCATGCGAGGTGCACGCCCGGATCCCTGAAACCCGCACTGCAAAGCCGCAGAGTGTACCGCCACTTTGCGTGCTGACCGTGCAGGGCGACGCGACGTCCCCCTGGAGTCTGCCGCTCGCCCGGGCTGAAGGCTGAAGTCAATGCACACAACCTGGAGGAAAGTGTAGAATCCACCTGGATCAGCTGCAGGCAGCTACTGCTTTGGGGGCGGCTCAATGATCCGTACATTGGTCTCTGCGCTCTTGATGCTCGTCGTGTCACTTGCCCTGGTCGCCTATCTTCCGGGATCCGTCGCTCCGCCGATGAAGATTGCGAACGGCACTGTGCTACGCATGACTGAGGTGCGCAACCCGCTGTTCAACCCCACCATACCGCCGGGGTACGCTCTGTACAGCGTGACGTACGAAAGCGAGGGCCTTCCAACGCAGGGGTATTTGGGCGTACCTCCAGGCAGGGGGCCATTCCAATTGCTTGTCGTGCTCCACGGTGGCTACATCGAGGCGACAGGTCATCCCTCTGCAACCATGGGCTACTCGGACGCCGACGCCGCGCAGGCGGCCATGCCGGCGCTGGTGGTGTTCATCCCGAACTACCGTGGCTATCGGCCCAGTCCAGGCGATGTGCGGGACGGGTACCAAGACTATCTGGACGCCCTCAACGGCCTGAAGGCCATAGGGATGCTGCGCGACGTGCGCGTGGCGCAACGGGAGACTTACCTCACTGGGGGGTCGCTTGGAGGGTTTGTCGCCATGCGGCTCGCGGAATCGGATCGGAACGTGCGCGCCGTCGTTCTGACGAGCCCCTGGCCGGGAGCCAAGTGGGCCTGGTCCTGGCTAAACGCGAATTTCATGCACCTGGATAAGGCGGACATGTCCTTCTATGGGGAGATTCAGGGCATGCGCACCAACGCCGATACGGCTTGGCTACGCGAGAATTCGGTGAACTTCACGGCCCTCAAATCTCCGATCCTGGTCGTTGGTGGGCGGCAGGACCAGCTGAACCCACCGGCCATGGTGGAGGCACTAGCTCGCCAGATCCGCCGCTATGATCCTCACGTCACGGTGGACATCGTACCGGGCGGCCACGCACCGGTCGGCACCCCGCGGTGGGACAGCGACTTCTCCAGCTTCCTGAACCGCTGGGGCATCAACTTCTTCGTGCCGACGTTCTGAAGGTAGCCATGCACCGGGCTCCAGCGGGTTGCTTGCGATCCCGGCACGGCACAGCATGGAGCACACAAAGAGCGAACCCCGGAATCCGCTCTGCCAGCGGACTCCGGGGCTCTGAATCTTGGTGGAGGCGAGGGGATTCGAACCCCTGACCTATAGATTGCGAACCTATCGCTCTCCCAGCTGAGCTACGCCCCCACGACGCAAACGTATGATAGCGCCTGGGTGCATGGAGCGTCAAGGCGCGGCGCACGCCGAGCCGATGCGACCGCCGCTTGACTGGACGTCCTGTGCGAATTTATCTTCATATCAAAGACACTTCCGTACGAAGATTTTGGAGGCGAGCGCGTGGACACCAACCAGCAGGACCTCATCCAGGCGTATGACCGCATGTTCCCGCCGCTCATCCATAACCTCCTGCATCACCTGACGCGCGAGGCCAAGCTCGCGGGCTTGACCTTGCCCCAGTTCTACCTCCTGCGCCAACTGCGCGGCGAGGGTCCCTGGACGGCCGCCCAGGTGGGCGAGGCGCTCGGCATCACCTCAGGCCCCGTCAGCAGCATGACGAAGCGCATGATCGCGCAGGGGTTCCTGCACCGGCGCCCGGACGCGACGGACCGGCGCGTCGTCTGGTTCTCGGTGGCGCCCCGCGGCCTGGAGTTTCTGGCGGCCGCGGAACTGCGGCTGCAGGCGCTGTGGCGTCAGGTGATCGAGGAGCTCGGCACGGGAGCGTCGACAGACCTACTCGACCTGCTCAACCGCCTGGCCGCCGTCCTCGGGCACATGCAGCCGCAGGGCGCGGCGGGGGGAGGGAAGCCATGAACGCGTCGCGCATGACCCGCCTCATCGTCCGCCTGCGCTGGCCCATCCTGGCCTTCTGGCTGGTGGCGGCGGTGCTCTCCGTCTGGCTCCTCCCGCAGCTGAGCACGGTCGTGGCGCAGCAGGACGCCATCACTCTGCCGAAGAGCGCGAGCTACCAGCGTGCGACGAGCCTGGTCGCGCGGATCGATCCCGGCCACCCGCAGAAGAGCAGCATGATCGTCGCCATCGTGCGCAAGGGCGGTCTGACACCGGCCGACCAGCGCTTATTCCACGCGCGCCTGGCGGCCCTGGCTACGCAGACGTCCCCGCACGGCCTGAGCTTCGTGCAGGACCGCTGGAGCGTGGCGTCCGGGGCGTCGTCCGCCTTCCTCAGTCGCGACGGCACGACCGAGATCGCCGTCATCGGGTTCCGCGAGTCCGACGTCAATCCGGCCACGGCGGCCGCGCTCGCGCAGGTGGAGAGCGCGTTCGGCGGCAAGCCGGCCGGACTGCGCGTCTACGACACCGGCGACGTGCCGATCATGCAGGACAACATCCGCATCTCCCAGCAGGGCGTGAACCGCACGGCGGCGGTGACGGTGGTGCTGGTGCTCCTGATCCTGGTGCTCGTGCTGCGCTCCGCCCTCGCGCCGCTCGTCAACCTCTTCACGATCGGCGTCTCGTTCCTGATCACCTCGGGTGTCGATGCGTACCTCGGCCGCTTTGGCCTGCCGCTCACGACGTTCACGCAGACCTTCCTGATCGCCGTGCTGTTCGGCGCCGGCACCGACTACGCGATCATCCTGCTGAACCGCTTCCGCGAGGAGCTGCAGCGGGGACCGGACGGGGTGGCCGAGGCGATTGCCCGCACCTACGCGGGCGCCGGGCGCACGGTGCTGTTCAGTTCGCTCACGGTCCTCGTCTCGTTCGCCACGCTCTACTTCGCCGAGTTCAGCCTGTACCGTTCCGGCACGGGCGTGGCCATCGGCATCGCGATCACGCTGCTGGCGTGCCTGACGCTCATCCCGGCGCTCATGGCGATCTTCGGCCGGCGCCTCTTCTGGCCGCGGCCACCCCGCCTGGGCGAGGAGGTGAGGCCGCTCCGGCTGTGGGAGTTCAGCGGGCGCGTCTCCACCGCGCACCCCTGGTGGACGGTGCTGGCCCTCGCGGCCGTGCTCGTTCCCGTCGCGCTCCTCTACACCGGCCAGCGCTCCTTCGACACGCTGCACCAGATCCCCCAGGCGGCATCGGTGCAGGGCTTCCATGCGGTGGCGTCGAGCTTTGGCGAGGGGAAGGCCATGCCCGCCGAGATCGTGATCGAGACGCCGGCCGACCTGCGCTCGCCCAAGGGCCTCGCCACCGTCGAGCAGGTCTCCCAGGCTCTGGCCGCGCAGGCGGGCGTATCGTCGGTGACGAGCGCCACGCGCCCGCTCGGCAAGCCGATCGCGGACTTCACGCTCGCAGACCAGACCGGCAAGCTGGCGTCGGGACTGGCGCCGGCCGCCCAGGGGGCAAAGGAGCTCCAGACGCAGCTCGGCCGGGCCAGCGCCGGCGTCGTGGCCGCTTCCGGGGCGACGAGCCGCCTGCAGACGGCCGCGCAACAGCTCGTCGCCGGGCTGCCGTCGCTGCGGCAGGGACTGCTCGGCTATGCGCAGGGGGCGGCGCGGGTCGGCAGCGGCGCAGACCGGCTGACCGCCGGGGCGCGCAAGCTCGCCGCAGGGGCGAACCAGCTGGCCACGGCCGCGCAGAGCGTGGCGGGGGGCACCCGCCAACTCGCGACGGGCCTCGGGCAGGCCGCGACCGCCGGCCAGTCGGTGAGCCAGGGCGCGACCGCCTTGAGCCAGGCCGAGGCGCAGATGTCGGTCGCGGCCCAGAGCCTCAGCCAGGCGATCGCGGCGTGGGCCGCCGATCACCCCGGCACCGGCCAGTCCCCGGACTGGCAGGCCATCGCCCAGACGGCCAGCGGTCTCGACCAAGGCCTGCAGCAGGCCAAGAGCAGCGCAGACGGCCTGGCCCAGGGCGCCGCGGGCGTCAGCCAGGCCCTGGGGACGCTGGCGGGGACCTCGACCGAACTCGCGCATGGGGCGGCGGGGCTCGCCCAGGGCACGACCGCCACGGCACAGGGCGCCCGGTCCCTGGCGACGGGCGCGGCGCAGGT